>Ga0105248_10000354_pt1 | contig 53670 bp, 44 predicted proteins | sample KBSS34metaG_FD_81524 | JGI IMG/M metagenome (GOLD analysis project Ga0105248, IMG submission 81524) | Switchgrass rhizosphere microbial communities from Kellogg Biological Station, Michigan, USA - KBS S3-4 metaG | ecosystem: Host-associated > Plants > Roots > Rhizosphere > Soil | place... | reverse complement strand
TGGGCGTCTCGGCCGGCGCCGTCGTGGCGCTTGGCGTGCGCGCCCCGAACCTGCGCCGCATCGTAGCGGTGGAGCCGACCTTACGGACGGGTGAGCTGTGGCCGCTGCAGGCTGAGGTGCGCGACCACCTGGCCCCCCTGCCGCGCGACGCCGCCGCGCATAGGGCTTTCGCCGCCTACATGGGCCTGGGCGCCCGGGCGGATCGGCCGCGGGACGATCTGGCGCTGCTCGACCATCTCGACCTGCCGACCGACGTGATCCTGGCGGGCGAGCCGTTGGAGCCGCGCCGTGAGACAGCTCGCCTGCCGAGCTTGGTGGATGCGGCGGTGCGGGCGCGGCTGGCCGCCCATCCCCGCGTGCGCCTGCACCTGGCCGCCGGCTCCGGCCACAACGCCCAAGGCGCCGCGCCCAAGCTGCTGCGCGACGTGCTCTTCGAAGCCTGTCGCAGGGCTTCGGCCGAAACCATCTACGAGCCGCGCGAGCTGGACGAGCCGCTGGTGGAGGCGACGCCGCTCACCGCCGGCCGGGTGCTGCACTGGGGGCCGGGCGGCCGCGCCTTCGCCGGCGCCTTCCTCTCCTGGAACCCGACCGCCGAGGTGGCGGTGCTGGGCGAGGAGCTGGACGCCCAGCCGGAGCCCGGCGGGGCCTACGACGCCCTGGCGCTGGGCGCCCCGCCGCCGCCTGGACTGCTTTCGCGCCTTGCGCCCCGCCTGGCGCAGGGCGGGCATCTGGTGGCGCGGGGGCGGCCGAGCAAGGATGACCTGTCCGCCCATGGCCTCGCGCCGCGCGAGCCGGTGGACGAGGCCGGAACCGGCGTGCTGCGCGCCCAGAAGACCGGCGGCGCGCCCGCGCGCCCGGCTCTGCGGCTGGAGACCGTAGCCTTCGCCCACTTCCTGATGGACGTGCGCTCGCGCCTTCCCGCGCGGGGCCTGCGCACGGACCCGGAGCTGGAGGCGGCCTATGTCACCGCCCCCCACGACCCCAGCGTCCAGCCGCCCGACCGGCCCAAGGTGCTGGTGCTGCAACGGCCCGGCCCCACGCCGATCGAGCGCGGCCGGCGCATGATGGCCCACGCCATGTCGCGCGGCTGGCTGGCGGTGATCGAATACGACGATCATCCGGGCCTGGTGGCCGAGGCGCTGGGCCGGCCCTTCACCGCCGACGACCTGGCCCGCTTCGGCTACGCCCACGCCGTCCAGACCACCACCGAGCCGCTGCGCGAGCTGTTCCTGGCCTACGTGCCCGAGGTGCGGGTGTTCGAGAACGCCGCCTTCGAGCTTGCGCCCTTCCCGCGCGAGGACAGGCCGAGGCGCGTGTTCTATGGCGCGGTCTCGCGCGGCGCGTTCGGGGTGGCGGTGGCCCGCTCGCTGGCCCCCGTGGTCCAGGCCTTCCCCGATGTGGAGTTCGTGGTGCTGGGCGACCGCGAGGTGTTCGAGGCCTTGCCGACCCGCAACAAGGCCTTCGAGACCTATCTGCCCTACGAGGCCTATCTGGCGCGCATGGCCCGCTGCGCCGTCTCGCTCTCGCCGGTGGACGACCACCCGCTCCGCCTGACCAAGAGCGACGCCAAGTTCGTCGACGCCGCCCGCGCCGGCGTCGTCACCATCGGCTCTCCGGCCATCTACGCCCGCACCATCCGCCACGGCGAGAACGGCCTCCTGGCGGCGGCGGTGGAGGACTGGGCGCCGCAACTGATCCAGGCGCTGGGCGACCTGCCCCTTCGCCGCGCCATGGCCCGCACGGCCTGGGACGAGGTGCGGAACCATCGGATGTTCGCAGGCCAGGTCGCCGCGCGCCGCGACTGGTACTGCGATCTCTGGGCGCGCCGGGACGCCCTGTACGCCTCTGCGCTCGACCGCATCCCGGGCCTCGCCGAGGCGCTGGCCGCCGAGCGCGCCGCCCTCGGATAAGGGTTGAACCCACCGCCCCCGAACGCTAGATAGCCAGCCCTCGCCGTCAGGCGACGCGCGCCCGTAGCTCAGCTGGATAGAGCATCAGACTACGAATCTGAGGGTCGGACGTTCGAATCGTTCCGGGCGCGCCAAATTTCCCAATAAAACCAGAACATAAAAGCCGGTCTCGGGCCGGCCCCAACCTAAAATCGGCTTTAGGTTGGGGTTTGGGTTGGGGTTTGGACGGAAACAGCAGGCGAACACCGCCGTTCTCACGCTTTGATTGGTAAATATGCGATCCGCTTCGACGCCGCTTGCGGTGGGGTAACGCCAAGCCGGCAGGACGCCCTGCGGAGCTTCTAGCTTACAAACTCCACGATCTGTTGGGCTCGGTGCCGCCATAGTCCGTGTCGATTCACGGCTTGCTGGCCCCGATGGGCAACATCCTCGCCCTGATCGAGCAACCTCTGAGCGACGCGCGCGGCCGTTTCGGGCTTTGCGCGATTGAAGACGCCGATCGCGTCGCCGAACAGGTCGCTGAGAGCCCGGCTTTGGTCCGATAGGACTGCCGCGCCCGCAAGCGCCGCGTGTAGCGCGCGCTCGCAGCCGCCATTGCCCGCGTTGAGATTCAAGACAACGCGAGCCTTGCCGTAGAGAGCAGACAGCTCGTCGAAGGACATCCGTTCGATATAAGTCACATTGGTCCGAGGCCCGAGAAACGACTCCCATCCCCCACCGCAGATGGTGACGGGGAGGCCAGCGTCCACCAGTGCACGAATGATCTCGATCCGATCGGCATTACGGACATAGGTCAGTGGCTCGCAAAGAAAATTCCGGATTTGCGCATCGAAGTTCGCGTCATTGCCGAGCCGTGCGCCTAGCTTCAATTTTTCGGCCGTCTGGTTGAATGCATCCAATACGGAGGCTTCGCGGTCGGCCATCAAGTGATCGACGAAGCCTGCCATAAGGCGTTTGCCAGGACTGTCTTCGAGTTGCTCCCAAAGTCGCTGCGGTTCGCCGTTCCATGTCGCGGCGATAAGCACCGACAGCTCCCGTTGCTTGTAGGGCATCGGCTTATCTGACGGCGGCGCAGCGCCGGGCAACATCGTCATGCCCCGCCCTGGCAGTTTTACGGCCTGGGCGAACCGGACGTGATTCGGGTTCGCGTAGATCGCGTACCGGCCGATCATCGCCTTTACGAGACTTTGAGGCGCGTAGATTGGATGATCAAGCTGCCAACCGATGAATTTGACCCCCAGCGCGTCGAACAGCGACCGCCCATCGTTGAGGAGCACGCCGCCAAAGAACGAACTGAAGGATAGGACGGCGTCGTAGCGCGTGGCCTGGAGCTCGGCCAAAAGGTGATTAGCCGGCGCGGCCCCATCCACAACATGGATCGATTGATCGGAGACGACCGCGTCATGGCCCAGCTCCAGGAGGGCCCGTTGCAGGGCATACGTGAAGCGTGTGTAGAGGTGGCCATCGTTCATGGCCTTGATAAGCAGGATCTTCATCAGACACTCGAGCAGCCGGCACCGGGAACCGGCTGATGATTCGCCAAAGCCGTCTATGTGGCGGCGCGCCCGGCCAAGCTTGAAGAACGAGATTGGACCCAGGCGGAGCTGGATCCACGGGCACCGCAAGTCATGCTGGTGGGAGGGATCCGGGGAACGGATGTTTCGCTCCCCGGAAATAATGCGTTGACGAATTACAGGATGAAGCTTGAAGCGGTGAGCGACTGATTGCCCACAAGCAATATAGTCATGTCAACTGATGCGTCATTATCAATCCAGAAGTTCACAGTGGTGCGGTTTGTGCCAGCATCATATGAGAAACTGATGTCGCCAGCGCCGCCGCTCGTGCCGTCGAGGTGGAACGCCTGATTGCCGCTAACGGTCGCATCCGCATCTATAGCAGACACGTCGATCTTTTCGCCCGAGCCAAAGTCCTGGATGAAGTCGGGGGTGCCTGAGGCGCTTTCAGAAAGGCTGCCGTAGGCAAATACATCGAAGCCGGTTCCGCCGGTCAGGGTGTCGGCTCCATCGCCGCCAGCGATCGTGTCGGCTCCCGCACCTCCATCCAGGAGGCTTGCCTGGGCGTCTCCACGAAGGTTATCCGCGTTGGCGCTGCCCGTGAGATTCTGGATGTTGGTGTAGGTGTCGCCAGCCGCGTCGCCGGTGTTCGCGGCGGGACTGGCGAGGTTTGCCGTAACGCCCGTGTTGGCGTTGGCGTAGGAGGCAGTGTTGTTGCCCGCTCCGCCATCTAGTGAGTCCGCGCCGCCCCCGCCGATCAACACGTCGTTTCCCGCACCACCAATGAGTGTGTTGGCGCTCGAACTGCCGGTGCCGGTGAAGTTGCCTGAGCCGGTGAACGCTAGGACTTCGATGTTTGCGCCGAGCGTATAGGCGCCGACCGAGGCGTAGACGGTGTCGGTCCCCTCGCCGGGGTTCTCCACAGCCACATCGAGGCCGGAGTCGACGTACATGGTGTCATCACCCGCGCCGCCTTTGAGCGTGGTGCTGAACCCGACTGCGCTGATCAAGGTGTCGTTGTAAGCGGAGCCCTGGAACGCCTCGATCGAGAGATAGGTGTCGCCTGCTGCGTCGCCCGTGTTGTTGGCGACGTTCGAAAGATCGATCTTCACCGCAGATGTCGCCGCGGCGTACGAGGCCGTGTCGATAACACCGCCGGTGTCCGTGCCGCCTTTCAAAAAGTTGGTGTGTGAGTCGGCGACCAACGTGTCTGGATAAGCGTCGCTCCCGGTGAGGTTTTGGATGTTCGTATAGGTGTCGCCAGCTGCATCGCCGGTGTTCACGGCGGGATTGGCGAGGCTTGCGGTGATTCCGGCGCCGGAGGTGGCATAGGAGGCGGTGTTGTTGCCCGCTCCGCCGTCCAGGGAGTCCGCGCCGCCCCCGCCGATCAACACGTCGTCGCCCGCGCCGCCGATGAGCGTGTTGGCGGTCGAATTGCCGGTCCCGGTGAAGTTGCCCGAACCCGTGAACGCTAGGACTTCGATGTTGGCTCCGAGGGTATAGGCGGCCACTGAGGCGTAAACGGTGTCGGTCCCCTCGCCAGGGTTCTCCACGGCCAGGTCGAGGCCGGAGTCGACATACATCGTGTCGTCACCGGCGCCGCCCTTGAGCGTGGTGCTGAATCCGACCGCACTGATCAAGGTGTCGTTGTACGCGGAGCCCTGGAAGGCCTCGATCGAGGTGTAGGTGTCGCCTGCCGCGTCGCCCGTGTTGTTGGCTATGTTCGAGAGGTCGATTTTCACCGGCCCCGACGCCGTCGCATACGAGGCGGTATCGACGACACCGCCGGTGTCTCCGCCACCGATCAGAACGTCAGCCCCCGCCCCGCCGATCAACGTATCGGCGAAGCTCCCAGCGCCACCGTTCAGCGTATTATTTCCCGCATCCCCAGTAAGGGTATCCGAGTACGCGTCGCTACCCGTAAGGCTTTGGATATTGATGTAGATGTCGCCGGCGGCCTCGCCGGTGTTAGTCGCTGGGTTGGTAAGGCTGGCTGACACGCCGGCCGAGGCGCTGGCGTAGGAGGCAGTGTTGCTGCCGGCGCCGCCGTCCAGGGTGTCCGCACCGGCTGCGCCTATTAGGACGTCATTACCGTCGCCGCCTGTTAGCAGGTTGTTTTGGGTATCCCCCGTCAGCGTGTCAGCGAAGGCGCTGCCGGCGAGATTCTGGATGTTGGTGTATGTATCGCCTGCGGCGTCACCGGTGTTCGAACCCGTGTTGCTGAGTTTGGCGAATACGCCCGCCGCCGCATTCCCATACGACACCGTGTTGTTGCCGGCGCCTCCATCCAGCACGTCGGCACCACCACCGCCCATCAACACGTTATTCTGAGCGTCGCCCGTGAGCGTGTCGGCAAAAGCGCTGCCGGTGAGGTTCTGTATGTTCGTGTAGGTGTCGCCTGCGGCGTCGCCGGTGTTGATCGCCGGGTTGGCGAGGCTCACCTTGATGGCGGATGCCGCGGTCGCATAGGAAGCGGTATTGCTGCCCGCCCCGCCATCCAGGGAATCCGCGCCCGTGCCGCCAATCAGGACATCATCGCCGTTTCCGCCGGTGAGGCTGTTGTTGAGCGTGCTCCCGGTGAGCGTATCGCTATACGCCGAGCCCGTCAGATTCTCGAAGTTCGCCAGGGTATCGGTTCCGGCGGCGGAGGTGTTTTGAGCGCCCGTGATCGCCAGGCCCACCGACACGCCGCCAGAGGAGGACGCATAGCTGAGCGTATCCGTGCCGCCACCGCCGTCCAGCGAGTCATCGCCAGACGCGCCGTCGATCACGTCGTCGCCACCGCCTCCAACGATGGTGTTGGCTGCGGTGTTACCCGTGAGCGTGTCGGCGTAGGCGGAGCCGGTGAGCCGGGCGATATTTACCAGGGTATCGATCCCAGCTGCACCCGTGTTCTGAGCGCCGGCGACGGACAGGCTTACGGAGACTCCACCTGTGGCTGATTGATAGTTCGCGGTGTCGACGCCGCCGCCTCCACTGAGCGAGTCGTCGCCCGCGCCACCAATGAGAATGTCGTTTCCTAGTCCACCATCGAGAGTGTCATTGCCGTTAGCCCCATCGAGCTGATCATCCCCTCCCAGCCCGAGGAGTACGTCGTCATTGTTTGTACCGGTCAGGCTATCGGAGCCGGCCGTTCCCGAGATCGTTTGGATGAGCCCCGGCGCAGCGATAGTCGTGTCGGAAAATGCGATCCACTCGACCGAGGTAAGGCGATCCACCTCTCCGTCGCTGATATGGGTGACGGTGACGCCTTGGCTGTCGCCCGACAGCGTGTAGGCGCTCTGGACATCGGAAAACACCGCGGTGTCGGTGCCCAGCCCGCCGTCCAACGTGTCGTTTCCGGTTCCGCCGACCAAGATGTCGTCGCCATCGGATCCGGTCATCGAGTCGGCGCCAACGCCGCCACTGAGAGTGTTACTCTGGGTGTCGCCGGCGAGAGTGTCGGCAAAGGTACTCCCTGTGAGGTTTTGGATGCTGACGTAGCTATCGCCTGCGGCGTCACCTGTATTCGTGGCCGGGCTCGCAAGACTGGCGATAATACCCGTCGCTGCAGTCGCGTAGGAGGCCGTGTTGGCGCCCGCGCCGCCATCGAGGGTATCCGCGCCGGTCCCGCCGATGAGAACATCGTTCCCATTTCCGCCGTTTAGGACATTGTCTTGGGTGTCACCTCCGAGCGTGTCGGCGAACATGCTTCCGAACAGATCACGGATATTGACATAGCTGTCACCGGCCGCCTCGCCGGTGTTTGACCCTGGTGTGGCCAGGTTGGCGACGACGCCGGCCGTCGCGTTCAGGTAGCTCGTGGCGTTCGTTCCAGTGCCGCCGTCTAGAGAATCCGCTCCGAGCCCACCAACCAGTGTGTCGTTTCCGGTTTCCCCAGAGAGGCTATCTGCACCGTCGGCACCATTGAGGAGATCGTTGCCAAGGGATCCGCCGATTGAATCCGCGCTGGACGAGCCGACAACGGTATCGTTGCGTGAAGATCCGAGAATCTCATCGATCCCGACCAATGTCGCGCCCGTCAGGTCCAGGGCCGCCGCCGCGCTGTTCACCCAGATCACGACCCCTTCATGTCCGCCCGCATCGATGAGTTCGACATTGCGCACGGATTTGAACTGGAGGATCTGCCAGTCCGTCGATGCAATGATGGTATCGTCGCCCAGCCCGCCGTCGACGTCAGACACTCCGAACTCTTGATAGAGGAAGAGGTCGTTGCCTCCGCTCCCCGCCAAGCTGTCCTGCCCGGCACTGCCTATGATCGTATCGGCGCCATTGCTTCCGATAACGGTGTCGTTACCGTCATCGGCATCAACATATTCAATTTCATCAAGCGTGACTCCGGAGAAATCGAGCAAGTCGGCTGCCAGCGTACCGACGATGCCGACATGGGCGAAGCCGTTCGCCGAAATCATTTCGACGCCGGAGATGGACCGCAGGGTAATGTCGATATCGCTCGTCGGAGCGACGATCGTGTCGTATCCGGCGCCGCCATCGATCGTGCTGCCGCTGCCGTAGTCCGCGACCCCGATGATCAGGTCATTCCCGCCACCAGCGGTAATCGAATCGTTGCCGCCACCGCCAGTCAGGGTGTCCGCGTTACTAGTGCCGATGATCGTGTCGGCGCCAAGTCCTCCGCTTATGACCCCGATGTCGGTCAATGAAATCTGGGATAGGTCGATCACATCGTTCCCGCTCGAGGCCGACAGATCGACATCCACATGTCCGTTCGCGCTTATCGCCTCTATGCCGGTCATCGATTGGAAGTAGAGCGTCTGATGATCGGCGCTCGCGGCGAGCGTGTCGGCTCCGCTGCCTCCGTCGATCACATCCCGGCCGCCGGTGCCGAAATCCGCAGCTAGAACGACGTCGTCCCCCCCGCCGGCCGAAATCGTATCGTCACCCGCAGCGCTCTGTAAGGTGTCAGCGCCCGGAGAACCAGAGATAGTGGAACCGGCGACCGCGGGGCGATAAATGCTGAGGTCGGCCACCTCCACCGCGGGAAGCGTACCGAAATTAAAAGGTGGACCGTTTACGCCATTATACTGGCCGTCAAAAAGGAAGCCCCCACCAAATCCAACAGCGTCAAGATGGTCAGGTGTATCCAAATGGCCGATATAAAATCCTGATCTCTGCAAATAAATTGTGTCTCCAGTCGATATTAACTGGATAACAAAATCCAGGTGCCCCGCATCGTATAGTATTCGCACATCATTTTGCGCGACGCCTTCAAATGATATTGATGTGTAAAAAGGGATTCTCCAATTGAGACTGGGATCATCAGCCAAAATTCCTTCGGATGGAACGAAATCGTGGCCGTCACCGTATCGCATAACAATTCGGTTGTTTCCGGGGACGACATGATCGTTGACAGCGTATTCGCCCAGCCCCTTACCTGTTAAATCAATCAGGTCGTCGCCTGGACCTCCGATAATATTAAGATTATCTCCTTTAATAACAAGTATATCATTTCCGCCGCCGCCATTTATACTTTCAGTCGCGGCGCCGCTGACAATGGTGTCATTATCGTTGCCGCCATAGAGCTGCGTGGCATCCGGACCGCTGATAATAACGTCATTGCCATCGCCACCACTGACGGTGTCAGCCCCGACACTGGCAACGATACTATCATTGCCAGCGCCGCCCGTGATGGAATCTGCGCCGGTTCCTCCATCAATCGTATCGGTGCCGGCAGCTCCAGAAATCGTATCTAGATCAGAGCCCCCAGAGATGGAATCGCCACCTGAACTACCTACGAGATAGTCATTTCCGGTTCCACCAACGAGCGTGTCGTGCTGCGCCGTTGGATCGACGCTCACGGAGACCGAACCCGTGGTGTCTACCCGTGAATAGTCGGTTGTTCCCCCAAGGCTTCCGGGAGCGGCGTCTCCGTCGCCGTATATGATGTCGTTTCCGGCTCCTCCGGAAAGCGAGTTGCTGTATGCGTTTCCTAGAATTGCGTCGGCCTGACCGCTCCCCGTGGCATTTTCAAGTACCGCACCGAATGCAATCGAGACATTGCCCCATCCCTCCGAAAGGATATCCGTTCCGCTAAGCACGACGTTGGTGTGGGCGCCAAGGGACGAGAAATGGGCCGGGCGAAGATCGATCAGCTGACTTACGCTGTAGCCACTCGCATCGACCACGTCTGTCCCGCCACCGTCCCAGATGGCAAACTGCCGATCGACGTCAGCTCTGTGGACCGGATTAACGGGGTCAAAATTCGAGTAAATCGTGTTCCCGCTATTATAGAGGTTATTTGCTCCATACAATTTCTGCAGTGCAGCTATATCGTAGAGCTGATATTCATATGCGGGACCCGACGGTCCACTGTTATATGACATTACGGTGTATTTGTGATTATCGTCGAAGTGTTCAAGAATTTCCGGAATTTCTTTAGCATCTTTGAGGCCAAGCGCGTGTCCAATCTCATGGCGCTCATTCCAATAGAAGATGTCACCCGCGGCACCTTCGGGAGCGCTGTTGCCGGAAGTCAACCGCGCGCGGTCGAGCGCCCACGCCGTTCCTTCCACTTCCGAGGAGCTCGCGGTCGAATAGCCCCATCCATTCACGAGTTGGCCGCCGCCAAGGTCCACCGCGTAATCGAGGGCGCCGAGAAGGATCTGGGCTGATGCTAGCGTGTTGGCCGGGCTGAAACCCACGGCCAGAATGTCATTCAGTTGCCCGGTGAAAATGCCGTTGACGACGGTTTGCTCGTCGTTGGAAAGCGCTAGAAACTTGTCCCCATAGGTGGGGTTAGATGATGCTGGTTCGGGGAATGGCAGGTGGGAAGTTGAAAGGGCTGACGAGAGGTCTGTCACCGACGCGTAGAAGCCGTAGGTAATTGTCGAACCGCTAAACCCAGTTCCCGCAAGCGAGAGGGCGTGCGCTAAATTGCCTGCGGGCATCATCAAACTCCTGGTTCAAAACTGATGTGATCGGCCAATCGCGAGCCGAGGTCATTCGCATCTCGCTGAATTCCGTTTTTCACGTACAGCAGCCACCAATCGGTCCGCTTCCAGTCGCTATCGGGCAGCAATGCTCCCCGCTTTCCCCATGCGGCGGCAGCCGGTCGGCGGATCTGGTCGGTATAGGTTCCAGATACTCCAGTTGCCGCGAGATGAAGGTAGTAGCGGTCTGCCGTACGATTGACTGCCAGGGTGATTGTGACGACGACGTCACCGCGGGCTGGGGCGCACATGCTGTGCGGCCACGCTCTGTTGTCCGACATCTGGACGAGGATCTGCGAGCTGCGCTTGGCTCCGAAACGTTGTGTGAGTTCGTGATAAATCGCACGGCTCACCGGAAGCGCGGTGATCCTACTTTCGTCTTCCGATTGGAGGCGCGTTTGCAAACATAGGGCGCGGTCCCTGGCAATATGGAGGACTGGATTTCGGTCGGGCGATGAGCGTGCACCAGAACTGGAAGCCAGAAGGCTCGCGAAGGCAACGCCAACAACGAAGCGTCTCGCTGTGGCCTGTAGATTGACCGCTTCGGGGGAGTTGCGGATCATGTGCCACCTCCACCGTAGAGGGTGGTCAGCGAGACGTAACAACGTCAAGGTGTAAAGTTTCCGTGATCTACTTATGATTGTTATATTGGTGGCACAATCGGAGTTGACAGGGGTTGGAACTGACACGTTGAGGTGGACGTAGCGCCGCAGTAGGCCGCTCGTCGCGTTGTATTCGCCGATGATGTGCTCCCGCTCGTAGAGCAGGCGCGTCACCGTCCCCCCGCTGCTGGTGATCTGGTACAGCCGGTTGAAGGGGTCGTAGGCGAAGGCCGCTCCGGCCGAAGTGCCGTTCAGCCGGTTCGCCCGGTCATAGGTGTAGGTCGTCGCGCCGTCGAAGTTCAGGTTGCCGCGGCCGTCGTAGCCCAAGGATTGCGACCCGGCGCTGGTGAGCTGGTTGAGGCTGTTCACCCCATAGTTCCGGTTGAGGCTGGACACCCCGAAAGCGTAGCTCGCGTTGTTGCTCGTACGGTTGGTGATCTGGCTGGCCGGGTTGTAACTGAGGGTCAGGGTCTCGTCGTTGGCGCTCCCCGCCAGGTCCTGGGTCAGGCTGCTGAGCCGCGAAATCGTGTCGTAGCCATAGCCGGTCGTGAAGCTCGCGCCGCCGCGCGTCATGCTGCTGCGGCGATCGGCGGAGTCATAGCCCACCGTCACCAGGGAGGTGGCCCCCTTCTCAAGGATGCCGGTTAGCGCGCCCGTCGCGTCGGAGACGTAGGTGTCGGCGTCGGGCGCAACATGGCCGTGTCCATGCGCCATTGGGCCCTAGCCTCCGGATTCTTTCAGGAGACCGAACGTCACAGCTGATCGGCGCTGAAAACTCCGCCGACGAGGTCGCTCGCCCGGTTTGATGCCACCGCGGGCGGCCAGGGCGGCCGGGCGCCGACGTTGCGCCGCCTCATGGATCAAGCCGCGGCCGGCGCGCCGGCGCATGTGGGCCGTCTCCCAACGCGCCCTTTGAAGCTCACGGTTCGGCTGGCGAAAGAGGATGGGCCCGACCTGGCGCGCGAGGCGGCGGCCATGGGACTGACGCCCAACGGCTGGGCGGCCGCGCTCGTTCGCCACCGCCTTCACGGCAAGCCAACCTTTCCGCGCACGGAAGCGGTCGCCCTCCTCGCCATCCAAGGCGAGGTCCGGCGGATTGGCGTGAACGTGAACCAGATCGCCCGAGCACTGAATACGGCAGTGATGGAGGGTAAGGTTCTCGACCTGGAGGTGGCTTATCTCGCGGCCCTGCAGACAGAACTACGTGCGCACATGTCCACACTGCGCGAAGCGTTCGAGGGCAACCTCGCCTACTGGGCGGCGGAGCCGTGAGCGACTTCCATATGGTCCAAGGTTTCGAGGACGTCTGGCGCCCGCCCGTGCGGCAGCGGATCGTGCGGCCCCGCACCGTTCTGCGCCCTTTGCCGACCTCCGATGGCGGCGCGCGGGCGCGTCTGGAGCGCATCGCTGCACGCGCCCCAGAGGTGATGGTCAAGGTCACGGGCCGTACGCGAGACGCCGCCCACCTGCGGGCTCACCTCGACTACATCTCGCGCAACGGCCAGCTGGAGCTTGAGGGCGCCGACGGCGCCCTGATCATCAGCCGCCGCGATGTGGCCGACTTGGCGGACGAGTGGGGCGCGAGCGCCACCTTGGGCCAAAAGGCTCGTCGGAAGGACTCGCCGCTCAGCCATTCGGTCATCCTGTCGATGCCGGCTGGCACGAACAACATTGTGGTGCGGGACGCCGCGCGGTCCTTTGCGGCCGGCATGTTCGCAGGTCGGCATGACTACGTGTTCACGCTGCACACCGACACGCCACGTCCACATGTTCACCTGGCCATATGTTCACGTGGCCACGCAGGGGAGCGTCTGAACCCCAAGAAGGCGGACCTGGAGCTCTGGCGGCAGACGTTTGCCCAGGCGCTTCGCGACCGGGGCGTCGAGGCCGAGGCGACGCCGAGGCGCGCACGCGGCGTCACCAGGAAAGCTGAACGGACTCCGCTGCGGAAGATTCGGGAGCGGCAAGAAGCTGGTAATGGGCCAATGGCGCAGGTCCGCCGCTCCGCTTATCGCGAGGCGGCGGGGGCGGCGTTCCAAGGCCAGACGGACCGAACGCCCTGGGAACAGCGCATCGTCGCGCGACAACAGGCGGTGCGCAGCCTTTATCTGGCCCAAGCCCAGCTGCTCGGCCGATCAAGTGATCCGACGGAGCGGGCCTTGGGCACCAAGGTTGAAGCCTTCGTCCGGAGCATGCCCCAGCCCGACACCCAGCGGCTGGCCCTGGCGCGTCAGCTGCGAGAGGCGAACGCCCAGCTTGGGCGCAGTGACCCGGAGACAGGCAAGGAGCGAGGTCGGTGAACGCCCGCTCCAGCTTGAGCCTGCCGGCTTCAGGCAATGGCGCGTGTGAGGTCGTCATGCTCGAACGCGCTGGCCATGCGGTCGATCTGATTGGGGGTCAGGCCGTGCTGGGCGGCCACATCGCGCCAAGTTGCGGCGACGGCCCCGACTTCCCGGGCAATCGCGGAGGCTTCCGGGCGGTCGAGCCGGAAGTAGGCGGCGGCCCCAAGTGCGATGTCGAGTGAGGCCTCCTGATCGGTCTCGTTGAGCGCCAAAGCGTGGATGCGCGGCTTCACATCGGTGGGCATGGGGTTGAGGTCGTAGGCAGGCGAGAGGCGCCAACCGCCGGGCTCTCGCAGGAAGCCGTGGTTGCGCAGGTGGTCGTCGGTGTTGGAGATCAGGATGTTGAACACCATCCGTCGCCAGAGCTGGGCGGCGTCGCCGGGAGCGTCGGCCCCGTCCTGGCGTAGAACGTCGACCAGCTCCAGGTAGCTTCGGACTTCTCCGTCGGCGGCGCCGAGCGCGGTGAGCGCCGAGCAGAATGGCCGGCGACCGCCGCCGGCCATGCGATCGAAGCGCGACATCATGAACACCGGCCGCCTGGCCACCTGGCGGAGCTGGAAGGCCGGCACCGTGATGCCGGCCCGCTCTGCCAGGGTCATGGCGACGGATTCCCAGGTCGGAATTGGCCAGTCGTCGGTCTGGCTGGGAAACTTGGCGATGAGGAGACCATCATGGGCGTCCTTCACCGAAGCCTTCGGGCGGGCTCCGCCGAGCGAGCTGCCCGGCGCCAGCAGCAAGCGCAGGTCTTCGTCGGTCTCGCGATCGGCAACGATCCGGCGCGCCGCCCCCAGCAATCGAGGCAGGGCGACCAGGGGCGGCACGGGGTGAGCATCCGCCGCCGCGAAGGCTTCGGCTCCGACATCGCGGAAACGCAAGGCGCCCAGGCGCGTCTGGTCCTCCACCAGCATGAGGAAATCCGCCTCCAGCAGGGTGCGGGGCGCCCGGCCTTCCGTCTTGGCTTGGTGGCGTTCGCGGCGTCCCATCAGATTCCGGCCCCAACGGTCTGGCGCTGGATCGCTGAAGGCATTGAAGAGGCCGCCGTCCCAGTGGGCGTCGCCTCGCACCAGAGGGAGGTTAGGCTCAAGTGGGAAGGCGCCCGCCAAGCCTAGCCAGGTCTGGTCATAGGCGAAGGAGCAGGTCTGGCGCGCTCCCTTGGCCCTAGCCCATAGCCGGCCAACCGGCCGGGTCGCGCCATCCCAGTCGATATGCACCTCAATCTCGCGGTCCATCTCAGCGGGCCTCCGCCTTAGTCCGGACGCGCTTGGGTAGCTGTTCTTCCGCGAGCGTCAGGCCGACCTGATCGGTGGCTGGGTCAGCGAGTGCGCCAAGGCGGTCGACCAGCCCGAGGACGAACAGCACCGTGGCGTAGATGCCAAGGGCGACGCCGGGGTCGCCGCGCTCCACCCTGGTGATGGTGTTGCGGCCAACGAATGCCCGCTCGGCCAAGGTGGCGATGGTCATATTCCGCCGCCGCCGCGCCGTGGATATGTCGCTGCCAAGCTTCGCCATCGCCCGACGAACCGATAGTGGCAGAGCGGACTGCGCCTTGGAGGTTTTCATGGTCGCACCAGAAACAGGGAGCTATTGGCGATAACGCACTCTTTATGGTGCGATATATCTATACGCAAGCCTAATGCTCATTCTGATGCATCAGAAATCGTGCGCAATCCCATCTAATGCACGAGTTATGGTGCGTTGTGATTGTCCGCCACGTCGGCGGTGCCTCCTACGGGTCCGGAACCCACGGGTTATCGAACTCGGCAAATTTGGAACCTGCAGGTTCCGTCTCCGCCCCGCCGTCGCCCGCAAGGATGGGTAGGCTTACGACTTTCCCGCCGTAGTCCCGCCTGCCTACGCTGAGTCGATGATGGAGTGCGTCCGTCTCCGGGCGCACCCCCGCGTAGAGGAACTGCTGTCATGGAAGCATCCCGAGCCCCCAACCGCTATCTGCGGACGCCTGAAGCCGGCCGCCACCTCGGCCTGTCCGGGCGCACCCTCGAGAAGCACCGCACCTATGGCACGGGCCCCAGATACCGAAAGATCGGCGGCCGCGTGGTCTATGCCCTGAGCGATCTGGAAGCCTGGGCCGATCAAGGAGCTCAGATCTCCACAACCGATCCTGACGGCGGTCGGGTTCGCGCCGCGCGTCGCTATGAACCGGAGCCCCAGGCGCAGCACGCCTGACCACCTGTCGGCACGACGACGTGTGGACAGGTCAACGCTCACCGAACGGATGCTTCCCATACTTCCGCATCAGGTCGTCGATCGCCTCCCCCAACAAAGCCTGGAGGGTGGTGTCCTGCTCCAGCGCCAGGATGTTGAGGGCCTGGCTTAGCTGAGGGCTGAAGTAGCCCCCGACCGCCTTCTTTCCGATCCGGGCCGGCGCGCGCCCAAGGGGCGCGGCGGCGACAGGCGGATCGCCTACGGGCTCAGGCTTGGCGCGCTCAGCTCGAAGGGCGTCGAACCGGCTCATGCTGTCACCGCCATGCTGCGTGTGGACATGCCGAGCTGGCCACACGTCCACGCCCAGAGCTCGCGTATCTCCTCGGCAGCCTTTCCCTCGCCCTTGTGCTCGGGGGCCGTGAGTCCGGTGGCGACGCTGTGATGGTAGGCGGCGCGCTCAGGCAGCACGACCGGTGCGATCTCAAGTCCGAATTCACCCTCGATCAGGTTAGCGGCCTCCCGGTAGATGTGCGGCGCCCGAGGTGGCCCGGCGTTGAACACCACGAACGCCGGCTTGCGGCTCGATCGAACCAACTCCGCCGTCGCTTCGATCGCAGCGAGGTCGAAGGCTCTGGGGCGGCAGGGAATGAGGAGCAGATCGGCTAGGCGCGCGGCTTGGCGCGCCATGGCATCGGCGTGGGGCGGGGTGTCGATCACCGCCAGATCGGCGCCCAGCTCGCCCGCCTTGGCCAGCTTCCCTGCGAGGAGTGTCGGCGCCCCGCAATCGACGACCTCCGGGTCGCCCCCGCCGCGCCATTGGCCCCAACGGCTGGCGGTCGCCTGCGGATCGGTGTCGATGATCAGCGAGACGCGGGATCTCGCCGCCTCGGCGGCAAGATTGACCGCCAGGGTCGTCTTACCGGCGCCGCCCTTCTGGCTAAGGATCGCAATGGTCTGCATGTCCACCTCCGCACACGCAGACATGTGAACAGGCCGGCTACGCGGGGCCAGAGGTGCAGAGCGCCGGTCGAAGGATATCGTAGGTTCGGTTAGAAATCGGCGGGGTGTCGACGTGTGGACACGCCCACATGCGCTCGTGCCTACGCGGCTTTCGCCGGTTGGGTAGCCTCGGCGACCTTCGACTTCCGCGGACCCAACGGCTTGCCCTCGCGCGGATCGGGCGGCGTCGGGTCAAGCTCGTCGTCGCCGATGCGACGTGAAGCCAACAGCGGCCAAACCCGCTCGCGCTTAGAACCGTCCTTCGGCGGCGCCGTCCCGGACTTGATGATGAAGTCGGACAGGGTCTGCTGAGAAGCGCGCAGGTGATCGTTCAGCAGCTTTGAGCGGGTGATGTAGCCCTCGTTCACGCCCTTGACGCTGTGGTTCATCAGCAGGTGCATGTCGACGGGAGAGAGGCCGGCGGCCTGTCCAAGGGTCCGATAGGTGTGCCGCAGGTCGTTGCCCCATTTGGAGAGCGTGCCGCGGCTCTCCTTCTGCTCGACGATATGACCCTCTTCGCTGTCAGCCGCGAAGATCCACGTCTTCGCCGCCTCCGGATGAAGCATGCTGCCGGCCCGCATCGCCCGAAGGAGGCAGCGGATCATCGGCCGTGACAGTGGAATGTCGAACGCCTTCTTGGCGCCGCCCTTGGGCGACGGAATGTGCAGCACGCGGTCCCTGAAGTTCAGGTGCTCGACCTTCGCCATCTTCAGCGCAGTAGGACGGCTCCCGCAGAGGACCGTGAACAGGTGGAATTCTCGGCGGATCGGATTGCGCAGCCGTCCCGCCTCGATCATCCAGCCGCTGATGTCCACGGCGCCCATGGCGACGTCGCGGCGCTTCTCCTCGTTCCAGTCCACGGCCATCACCGGGTTCTCCGGCGGCAGGCCGCGGACACCCCGCCGCGCGTGATTGTAGATGGCCCGCAACGTTCGCATGCAGCCGTTGGCCGCGTACGGTCCCGCGCACTTCGTCAGGTCATCGTGACGTTGTGAGACCAGGCCCGGGTTCTCGCCGAGTTCCCTTAGCGGCTTGTCGAGCCAGTCCTTCAGCATCCGTTCGACGTGATCGGCGTAGCCCGCAATCGTCCCGGCGCTACGGCCCTTCCGTTCCAGGTGCGAAACGCGATAGCGCGCCCAGGCCTGCCCCAGCGTGACATCGGCGGTCGGCGGGGCGTCGGGGGCTTTCTTGGCCTCCTCCGCATATTCACCCTTAGCGATCTTCGCCAGGACATCCTTGGCCTTCGCCCGGGCGTCGCGGGTCGTCAGATCATCGGTCGTGCCAAGCGTGACCTTCTTGGCGTGACGCTTCCCGTCCTTCCAGTGCTCGCCGAGGACGGCGAACGCCTTCGTCTTCGTTCCAACCCGTACGAAAAAGCCGCGAAGCTCGGTGTCCCGAACCTCGTACTGGCCCTTGTCGCTGAGCGGTAGCCGGCTGATCACCTTGTCGCTGAGGGTGGCTTTGAGATCGCTCATGGACGGAATTAGGTTGGGGTTTAGGTTGGGGTTTGCCCCAACCTAGTTTCAAGGTCGGGCCACTCAGAAACCCTACCACATCCGAAAAACATGAGCAAGAACAATAGGTTTAGCGTGGTCTAGCGTAGATCCGGCGGAGCCCGTCGAGGCCGCTAATAAAAACTACGAATCTGAGGGTCGGACGTTCGAATCGTTCCGGGCGCGCCAATTTCTCCAAGCACTTAGCGCCATCCTTCAAAGTCGGATTGGGCCCTCGGGTAACGAACCGGGTAACGGCGCGCGCCTGCGCCGGCCCGGAACCGACGAAGGAGCTCATCATGCACCAGGCTACCTCCACCCCCACCACGCCGGCCGCCGACGCCGAGGATTGGGAGGATTGGCAAATCCGGCGCGACGCGTTCTATGCCGTCAAGGCCGCCTGCGAGGCCGACTGGACGGACGAGCTTTCCGACGCCCATTCGACTGCGCGGGAGGCGTGCCCGCCGCCGACCCTCGGCGCGCTCGTGGAAATGATGCGGGAAACCTTGAACCCCATCGGCCTTGAGCGAGGGGACATCGACGACCCCAGCGTCGTGCGGGAGGTCATGGCCGGCGACCAGATGTACCAAAAGATGGCCGTGCGCTTCTACCTGCACGCCGCGCGCCTCGCCGGGATCGCCAGTCCGTCGCTCGCCGAGCGCCGCATCGGCCTCTCGGTCCGTGGTGGGCGGACATGGCCCAGCGGAGAGAAGCGTTCGACGCGAAAAGCCACCCGGAGGAGGCGGTGAACGCCTTCAGAGACGCTTGGGCCGCGGAGCAGCACGCCTTCATCGAGGCTCCGATCCGGTCCATCGGGGACGCCATCGCCAAGCTGGATTGTGCAGCGGCGATGAGCCGTTGGGACTTGCTCGATGACGGGCTCGAGCGCGAGGCCGTGGGCGAGGTCGCTGACTACCTGCGCACCGAGGTCGGGCAGCTGGCAGCGTCGGCGAGTTGCTGAAGGAACTGGAACGGGCGACGCCAGCAGAGGCGGGGCTTGCTGGTGGTCACGCGAAAGCTGGCACATCCCCCCAGGATACGCGCCAGCCTTCCCCCTAGGCCGCGGCCCTCTCCGATCACGGCATCAGCCGCCAGACGCCGCACAAGTTCCAGGCGCTGGCGAACATCCCCCAGGCGGACTTGGAGCGGGCGCTGCGAGCGCCGGAAAAGCCGACGACCGCCGCCCACTCTGGCGCGCCGCTTGCGAACGCTTCGGCAGGAAGATGGGCGAAGTGCCGTTTTGGCACACCCAACCCTGAGGAGGGCGCATGCACGGCTTCGCACTCGAACTCAATGGCGTGCGCTACCACGCAACGTGGCGATGCCAAGATGGTCGTATCGAGGTCCGCTCGGACTATGGCGGGCGGATCGAGCCCTTGCGTGGTCGAAACCCGTCGACTGCGGCGCGCGAGGTGCTCGCGGCCATGATCCCCTCTGCTGATCGCTGGGGGACGATCAGCCGCCGCAGGTCGGCTTAAGGCGGAGCCGGGGGTTCGCTATTTTTTGGGCACCGCCTCGGTGCCGGCGGTGCCGCACTTGGCGGATGTCCATGGCCCGACGATGAAGTGGTTTGGGGCTGACGCAAGGAGCCGGCCCCACCCGTCACTGCAGGGCCGGCTCCAGCGCCGCGTGCGCATGAAGCGCTGCGGCTCGCCGCGCTGGGTTGGGCTGGGCGCGGCTGGGGGCTGCTAATCGCCGCGGTCGATGCAGGTTCCGGCCAAGTGACGACGATCACTCAAAAAGGCGACGGTATCCTCTCCCTCTGGCCGCGGGGAGCGAGCGTCAACATCTTTCGGCATGAGCTGCGCTCAACTGCGGGCTAAAGGCGGCGCGCAGCGCTTCGTCGGTTGGTTTCTGGGGGCCCAAAGAGACGCGGATCTGAAGCGTCGCCGGCGGATGTGGGGCCTTGCTCTGCTGACGGATACGCCGCGCCCGGACACATAGACCAATACAGCCCGCAGCCTCACCCCTGAGGGCTTGGGTGTCCGAAACGGTGTGCAGGACCGCCATGCACACCGAATTCTTTTAGCAAAGCGCCGCCTTCACCTGTTCGGCGATCCAGTCGGCCTGGGCTTCGGTGAGGATCAGGGGCGGGCCGATGCGGATGGTGTGGTCGTGGGTCTCCTTGGCGAGCAGGCCCCGGCGTTGCAGTTCCTCGCAGACCGGGCGCGCGCCGCCGGCTTCGGGATGGAGCTCGATCGCCAGCATCAGGCCACGGCCGCGCACCGCCTTCACCGCGTCCGAGCCCAGGGCTTCGAGGTGGCCCTTCAGGCGCGCGCCGACGCGGGCGGCGTTGTCGATCATGCCTTCCTCGACCAGCACCTTCAGCGCCATGCGCGCCACGGCGCAGGCCAGCGGGTTGCCGCCGAAGGTGGAGCCGTGCTCGCCCGGGTGCAGCACGCCCATCACCTCCGAGTTCGAGAGCACCGCCGAGACCGGATAGAAGCCGCCGGAGAGCGCCTTGCCGATCAGGGTGAGGTCCGCCTCGATCCCCTCGTGCTCCTCGGCGAGCAGCTTGCCGGTGCGGCCAAGCCCGGTCTGGATCTCGTCCAGGATCAGCACGACGTTGTGGCGGGTGCAGAGCTCGCGGGCGGTCCTCAGGTAGCCGGGCGGTGGGATGATGACGCCGGCCTCGCCCTGGATCGGCTCCACCAGGAAGGCGACGGTGTTGGGCGTGATCGCCGCCTCCAGGGCCGCGGCGTCGCCGAACGGGACGGTGCGGAAGCCCGGCGCGAAGGGGCCGAAGCCGCCGCGCGACTGCGGGTCAGTGGAGAAGCCGACGATGGCGATGGTGCGGCCGTGGAAGTTGTCGGCGGCGACGATCACCTCGGCCTGGTCCTTCGGCACGCCCTTGACCTCATAGCCCCATTTGCGGGCCACCTTGAGGGCGCTCTCCACCGCCTCGGCGCCGGAGTTCATCGGCAGCGCCTTGTGCGAGCCGGTGAGCGCGCACAGCTCTTCGTAGAAGGGGGCGAGCTGGTCGTTGCGGAAGGCGCGGGAGGTCAGCGTCAGGCGGCTCGCCTGTTCGGTCATCGCCGCCAGGATCCTGGGGTGGCAGTGGCCCTGGTTGACCGCGGAATAGGCCGACAGGCAGTCCAGGTAGCGGCGGCCCTCCACGTCCCAGACGTAGACGCCCTCGCCACGGGTCAGCACCACGTCGAGGGGCTTGTAGTTCTTCGCGCCGTAGCGCGCCTCCAGGTCGATGAGCCGGGCGGCGGAGAAGCGTTCGAGGGCGATGTCGTTCATGTCGATCTCCTCATTCCGCCGCCAGCACGGCGGCCTGGGGCCCGCTGGCGCGGTCGAGCCGAAGGGTCATGCAGTAGGCGGCGCCGCCCGAGAGGATGAAGGGCGCGAGGTCCACCTCGCTCAGGGCGTAGCCCAGGCCGGCCAGCTTGCGGCGCAGCGAGGCCGGCGCCTTGGCCATGACGATCCGCGAGCCCAGGTTCACGGCGTTGACGCAGAAGGCGGCGGCCTCCGCGTCGCTGGCCTCGATGCGGTCGTTCGGCGCGACGCGGGCGCGGATCGCGGCCAGCGCGGCGGAGGTGAAGGCGGCAGGGTGGTAGAGCACCTTGCCCCCGGCCAGCGGGCAGAAGCAGGTGTCCAGGTGGTAGAAACGCGGGCTGGCCAGCTCCAGGGGCGCCACCTCCTGGCCGAAGGTCCGTTCGATGACCGCCAGCGCCGCCTGGCTGGAGCGCGGGCCATAGCCCGCCCAGAACAGCCGCCGCTCGTGGTCCCAGATCGCGTCGCCCGCGCCCTCGTGGAACAGGCCGTGCGGCAGCTCGACGATCTCGCGCACCACGCCACGCCGGCGAAGCGCCTCGAACACGGCGCGGAACACGGTTTCCTCGCCCTGCCGTTCGGTATGGCGGAAGCGGGCCAGCAGCACCCGCCCGTCCAGCACCACCGCAGCGTTGGCGGGGAAGGCGAGGTCGGGCAGGCCGGGAGCCCCGTCGATGATCTCGACCTGCGCGCCCGCCCGCTCCAGGGCGCGGCGCAGGTCGCGGGAGGCCGCGCACGCCTGCGCGGCCCGCTCGGCGTTCCAGGAGTCGGGCTCCATCCAGGGGTTGATCCGGTAGCGGACGTCGAAACAGCCCGGATCGGTCATCAGGAAGTGGGGACGGCCCATGGGGTTCGGCTCCTTGCGAAGCCAGAATCCCGCCAAGCCGCGCTAGCGGATAGCCCACAGGCTGCTACGATAGGCGCCATCGATGACGCATATCGGCAACCGGCACTGACGATCTGATGGACGAATTCGACCGCCGGCTCATCGCCCTCCTTCGGGCTGATTCGCGGACCCCGGCCGCCGCCCTCGCCCGAGCCCTGAAGGTCTCGCGCGGCACGGTGCAGAACCGCATCGACCGTCTGCTGGCCCGCGGGATCATCCAGGGCTTCACCATCCGCACCCGTCCCGAGGCGGAGGCGGGCCGGGTGCGGGCGATCATGAGCATCGCCATCGAGGGCGAGCGCACCGGCGCGGTGGTCAAGGCGCTGCGCGGCTTCCCGGAGGTGGAGAAGGTCCACGCCACCAACGGCCGATGGGACCTCGTCGCCGAGATCGATGTCGAAAGCCTGGGCGAATTCAGCCGCACCCTCGACCAGATCCGCGAGATCGAAGGCATCGCCGCCACCGAGACCTCGATCCTGCTGGCGCCGCACAAGGCTTGAGCTGTGCGCGCGCCACCACGCTGGCGTCGACCTCTCGCTGTTCCGGTACGGTCGAGCCGATCGACGCCGCCGTCTCCCGCGGACCCGGCCAGTCGCCGTGAAGGATCAGCTTTCCAATCCGCTTTGTTTCTGATCGATCCGGCTGGTCCGCATCGGACGGGCCGTCCGATTGACGCTCTGTCGGCCCGTCCATAGACTACTTGCAGCCATGCTCGTCCGGCCTCTGGATGAAGTCTGGAAAGACAGGGATGGAGCTCGACGATGGATGATGCAGCAGCGCCGGTGCATACCGGTATCGGGACCATCATTCCGATCGAGCCGATCATAAAGGTGGAACGCCTTCACGCCCTGGGCATAATCGTTGCAGATCTCGAAAAATCGATGAGGGAGTTCTCCCGCTTCTTCGGTCTCGAAGCGTGGAAGGTCCGGAGCTTCAAGACCGGCCGAAACCTCAAGATCACCGGCGCCGACGGCGCCTCGCAGCAGGCGGAAATCCTGCTCGCCACCGCCTCAACCAACGGCGTGGTGTTCGAGCTCTACCAGCCGGTCAGCGGCGACACGGTCTACAGCCGATTCCTGGAGAAGGGCGACCGCACCCACGACATGACGGTCGCGGTGCTGAGCCAGGCCGAGTTCGAGACCGTGCGCCAGCGCATGGCCAAGGAGGGCGTGCCGATCCTGCAGTCGGTCAGCCTCGGCGACCAGGCCGACGTCCACTATTTCGACTCGTTCCGTCAGCTGGCCGCGGTGGTCAAGGTGGTGGTGCCCAAGGCCGCCGGGGTGAAGTCGCTCGAGGATCTGCCGGCCGACCGGACCGTGCGCCACGAGTTGGTGAACGGCCATTTCCCCTGCGACAAGGCCTATCACGTCTGCGTCAACACCAATTGGCGCCGGCTCTCGGTGAGGGAATCCTACGCCCGCATCTTCGGGATCAAGGACTGGTTCGAATTCGACTGCATCACGGGCTTCAACCAGGCGAACCCCAGGCATCGCGGCCGCCCGGCCGACTGGTCGTTCCGCACCATGTCTGGCCGGCGCGACGCCTTCGCCATTGAAATCGTCGAGACGGTCTGGGGCGAAAGCGGCTACACCGACATGCTGAAGGACTACGGCGAAGGCATCCACCACCTGATGACCGCCTTCTGCGACAAGGAGGCCGTCGAGGCGACCCAGAAGGCGCTGGCCGAAGAGGACTATGAGTACGCCCAGGAAGGCGACACCGGCCCGATCTACTACTGCTACCTGCAGAAGAACGGCCGCCTGGCCAGCCTTGGCGTCGAAGCGGTCTGCCCCATCGACGACAGCTGGCAAGATCACATGGTGGGAGCGATGCGGGACGGGCTGTTCGGGCCCGACCGGCCCGACTACGCCCATCCCCCCCTGATCAACAAGCGCGGCTAAGAGTATTCCCATGGACCTGATCACGTCTCTGCGAAACCCGCTCCACAAGGACCTTCCTATTCCCTACGAGCGTCAGATCGTGGGCGGGGATCAGGTCCAGATCCCGTCCGATTTCCGGATCGTCTCGGCGGACAACCACTGGGACGTCGTCGGCGACATCTTCGTCGAGCGTCTGCCCGACCATCTGAAGGCCCGCGCGCCGCGGGTGTGGGTCGACAAGTTCTCCAGGATCGGCTTCGCCGACGAAAAGGGGGAGTTGCAGACCCCCTTCCAGGGCGAGCTGGTGGAGCGGATCCTGATCGCGGCCAACAGCATCTCGGGCTGTTGGGACACCGAGCGGCGGATGCGCGACCTCGACGCGGACGGCATCGACACCGAGCTGAACTTCCCCAACATCATCCTCTTCCTTTTCGGCCACCCGGATCTCGAGCTGAAGGAAGAGGTGTTCCGGATCTACAATCAGCACATGATCGAGCGCGCCGCCCAGTCGGGCTGGCGCAGCCACGGCGTGGGCGTGGTCCCGAACTGGTGGGACCCTGACAAGGCCGAGAAGACCGTCCAGGAGATGGTGGACCTCGGCCTCAAGACCTTCCTGCTGCCCGTGAAGCCGGGGAACGGCTTGGACGGCAAGCCGATCATGTATTCCGAGCCGGGCTGCGACCGGTTGATGAAGGCCATCGAGGAGAGCGGCATTCCGCTCTGCTTCCACATCGGCGAGGTGCCCTTCTGCACTGGTCGTGGCGGCTGGGGCATCACCAACCTTGGCGGGCTGCAGCCCTTCGTGCCGATCTTCGCGCAGATGGTCTTCGGCGGCATCCTGGACCGCTGCCCGAAGCTGCAGGTGGTGTTCGCCGAAGGCGGGCTCTCCTGGGCGCTGCCGACCCTGCAGGACGCCGAGGCGACCTACGACATGAACGCCTACCTGCTGGACCCGCTGCCGAAGCTTAGGCCGACCGAATACTGGCGGCGCAACATGCACGCCACCTTCATGAACGACCGGTTGGGCCTCTCCCATCTGGAGATCCTGGGCGCGGACCGGGTGATGTGGGCCCAGGACTATCCCCACTCGGAAGGCACCTTCGGCTACAGCCGGCTGTCCATGCAGACGGTGATCGAGATGGCTGGACCCGAAGCCGCCCGGCAAATTCTGGGCGGGACCGCGGCCAAGCTGTTCAAGATCTGACCGGCGCGCCCGCGCGCCGGCGCCCGCAGGCCAGCGCGCGGGCGGGCGGCGGAAAATGCTCTAGCAGCAGTGCTCGTCGACCGCCTTCCACCAACCGGCGAGCTCGGGTTCGCCCAGAACTTTGCGGCGGAAAGCGGCCTTGTCGATATCAAGGTGCTCACAGGCGAAGCTGAAAGGCGTTCTGCCGCCCAGGGTCTTCAGCTTGCGTTGAAAGTTGGCGATCGCAGAAAAGCGATCCACGTGATCCTTGACGGCTTGTATGTCGGGGTGGATGTGGCCGCGCTCCCGCTGCCGATGAAGGCGTTCCCGAACGCGTTCTATCTGCTCGGCCTGCCAAGGGTAATCCGCCGGGCGTTCAATGCACCGAAAGCCATGTTTCTTCGCCGCGGCGTTGATCTCGGCAAGGCCGGGGTCAAGATCCTGGACATCGCCGCACATCGGCACTGTCAAGGTGGTGATGGGGTAAGGGTAGGCGCTCGACATGGCGTCGAGATACTTCCGCGCAGCGTCGGGATCGCCCTTCTCGAACACGCCTCCGTGGCTCCAGCGGCACTGGAGGTCGGTCGTGCTCAACATCCAGACGAGTCGGCCCGCCACCCCGATGAATTGCGTCTGGAACAGGAGGTTGCCGGGCGCAAGCTGGCTTTCCGCACTAACGGTATCTCTATTGAACCGCTCGATAGGCAGCTTGTTGAGCCCGTGCCTGGAGAAGCAGCGATGAAGCGTCGAGCGGGTGAGGTGTGGCAAGTCCGCCTGCAGGACATAGAGGCAATCGTCCAGCGGCAGCATCGAATTGATGCGGAAGTGGATAACGATGGTCTCTTCGTCGCGCGTCAGGCTGAGGGATCGCGACGGACCGGACTTGCGCGTATCGAGCGACCCCCGTCCGCGCCATAGCCGGACCGTCTTCTTGTTGACACCGAGCGCCTTGGCTGTCGCAGCCAGGCTCAGCGTGCTCTGACGGATCGCCAGGCGCGTCGCCTCCGTGATCCGTCCCCGCGTTCGCGATCCGAGATCGACCTCCCCGACCCGGACGTCCGGCTTGTCATCTCGTCCGGCGGACGGCGTCGCCCGCGGCCAAGCGGAGGATGCGACGCTCTGCCGGCCCAGGGGGAATCCCGCACCCCCGTTCGCCTCACCGTTGGCCCTCGCCATCCCATCCTCCCGACGGCATCCGGCCAAGCCTGGCGGTCCAGCTGATTACGGGACTCTTTAGTCGTTTCCCAAGCTTGCCCCTCACGCTAAGCTTGTCATGCTACTTTATCCTGGTCAATTATTTCCCGAAGAAACACCTAAAATATCAACACAATATTCCGCTTAACAAGTATTGATTAAATCGTCCGCATTAGATTCTAGTTCATTAGGCGTGTCCTCGCCAAAAGAACAATAGCGATCAACGCTATCGATATTTGGGAAAAATTCAAATCTAGGGAGGCCACGTCATGGTGTCATATCGGACAACCCGCTTGTTCGCCGCTGCGAGCGCGCTTGCGCTCGCTCTCGTCGGCGAGGCGCACGCGCAGGAGGCCGCCAAGGCTGCCGGGCAAGAGCCGGGAATGCTCTCGGAAGTCGTGGTCACCGCCCAACGGCGGGCCGAGAACATCCAGAACGTGCCGTTCACCGTGGCCGCGGTTTCCGCGGAGACCCTCAAGCAGACCACGGTGCGCAACCTCTCCGACCTGTCTGCGATCACGCCGGGCCTGACCATCGTGCGCGCGCAGATCGTCAACGCGGGCAGCTCCACCATCACCCTGCGCGGTTTCGTGCAATACGACGACGTCGTTGGGGCCGACCAGCCGGTGGCCATGTACGTCGATAACGTTTTCCACGAGGGCCTGGGCGGCCTCGCCGGGCTCAATATGTACGACCTCGACCACGTCGAGGTTTTGAAGGGGCCGCAGGGCACGCTGTTCGGGCGCAATGCGACCGGGGGCGCGGTCCAGATTTTCACCCGCTCGGCCGTGCTGAACAAATTCAACGCCGAGCTGCTGGCTGGCGCCGGCAACATGGGCATCCGCCGAGCAGCCGGTTTTGTGAACCTCCCCTTGAACGAGTGGGCCGCCCTCCGCATCACGGGTGAGTGGAATCGACAGGACGGCTGGGTGAAGAGCGTCGTCAATGGACAGGAGCAGGGCGGCGCAAAGAACAAGGTGATCCGCGGCTCGCTGGTCATGAAGCCGACCAGCGAGCTGTCGGTGACGGTGCGCGCCGGCTACAGCAAGTTGGACGCCGAAAATCCGCCCAACAAGATCATCGGTTTCTCGCCAAGCTCGCCGGTGGTGCTCTCGACAGCTCTCGAACTGCGCGGAACGACCATCGCGCAGGGCGGCCCGCCCACCGCGGCTCAGATCGGCGCCGCGATCGCCGCGCTGAACGCCGAGGTCGCCTTGCCCTACGACCGGAACTCGGCCGTCAACAACAACTTCCAAACCGTGGAGCAGACCTACGCCAACTTGGAAGCCGGCTACGATCTGAGCGAAAACGTCAGCCTGAAATCCATAACCGGCTATCGGCACCTGACGTCGCACAGCGAGACCGACACCGACGGAACGCGATTCATCCTGATCCGGAGCCCTCAGCACCGAAGGCTCAATGAGTTCAGCCAGGAACTGCAGGTGTCGGTGCGCGCCTTCGACGACCGCCTCAAGGCCATCGGCGGCGCCTACTACTATCGCCTGAAGGCCGCGGACGACCAATATTCGCAAGCCCTCGCCTATCTTACCGGCCTGACGGCGTCCACGACGCGGCCGGACCTGACGCGCGTAGCCCCGGCGCTGTTCGGACAGGCGACGTTCGACGTCACGCCGAAGATCAGCGTCACCGGCGGTCTGCGCTACACCTGGGACAAGCAGAAGATGACCCAGCGTGGCACGCTTTACTCGGACGCCACTTTCACCACGCCGATCGGATGCACCGTGCCGGACAGCACCCTGCCTTGCGCGGTGAGCGGGAAAACCAAGGACAAGGCGCTCTCTTGGCTGGCGACCGTTCAGTACCGGCCGATGGACGGCGTGATGCTGTATGGCCGCGCCGCGCGCGGCTTCAAAAGCGGTGGCAATCAGCCTCGACCGACCGCGAATCCTTCCACCATCACGCCCTACAAGCCGGAATTCCTGACGGAATATGAGGTTGGCGTCAGGTCCGAATGGTTCAACCGGCGCCTGCGGGTGAACGCCGACGTTTACCAGGACCGGTTCGAGGACGCGCAGCGTATCGTCGTCGCCTTCGCGCCGGGCGCCGGCTTCGCCACGACGATTCAAAACGTCGCCCAGGCGAAGATCACCGGCTTCGAGGCAGATGTCAGCGCGGTGCTGTTGGATGGCCTGACGGTGGGCGGCACGTTCGGCTACACCGACGCCAAGTTCACCCGCTATCCGATCCAGACGTTTGCGCCGCCGCCGGCCCCAGCCGTCATCGACGTCGCCGGCGCCTATGCGATTTCGGGCACGCCCAAATGGCAGTACACCCTGCACGGAGCCTACGAGCATCCGACCGCATTCGGCAGCGTCGTGGCCGCGCTGGACTGGCGTTGGGTGGACAAGGCCTACGCCAATCCCAACGGCATTCGCGGCCCGGAGAGCTTTCCTTCGAACATCGATCAGACCCTGTTCCCGCCCGGCGTGTCAGACAGCCTTCAGCGACAGCGGGCCTACGGCCTGCTGGGGGGTCGCCTCACGGCCAAGTTCGAGAAGGCGGATCTCGAGATCGCGCTCTGGGGCAAGAACCTCCTCGACAAGCACTACTACCCCTTCCGATTCGACCTCATTCGCGCGGGCCTCGGCTCGGTCGAAGTGGTCGCAGGCGAGCCACGGACCTGGGGCGTCGAAGTCCGCAAGGGCTTTTGAGGCCCCACGCGACGCGGCCGGGCCTACGGCCCGGTCGCCCAGGCTGGATTTCGGAGCGGGAGCTGGATCCCGCCCCGTACTTGCTCGCAGGTAGTTCCGGCGGACCGCGGCTATTCCATGGAACCGAACGCGCCCGCGCGCAGAGCGTGGGCGGCGCCCATGCCGTGGCCCGCAAGCGTAATGCCGATGTCCCAGGTGACCAGGGAGCCTGTCGCGATCCGGTTTCGCTCGCGGTCGGCCAGAAGCAGGTAGATCGGAGCGTAGTCCCGGGCCGAGGGATAGATGCCAAGCGGCGTGCTTTCCCGGAGCGATGTCTCGATCTCGGGAAAAAAGTCGCTGGGCGTAAGGGCGGCCTGGCCAAGCGCCTGCGGCCCGCCGATCTGGCTTTCGCGTATCGGTCCTGGCGTCACGGCGTTTACGCGGATGCTCGGGGCAAGTTCGTAGGCGAGTTGTTTGACCGCGCCCGCCAAGGCGTGCTTGGCCACGATGTAGAGCCCGTGCGGGCCGCCGGGGGAAAAGGCTGCCGTGGAAAGCGTCATGACCATGGATCCGCCGGTCTTCCGAAGTTCGGGCGCGGCGGCCCGTGCGCCGTGGATGGGGCCCAGGACATTCACGTCCATGACCTGTCGATAGGCGGCCTCCAACGCGTCTTCCGGCACCAGGCATATGGAGGGCTGGTAGTCGCATATGCCCGCGCACTGGATGAAGCTGTCCAGCCGTCCAAACCGAGCCACGGTTCGGGCGACGGCTTCGCGATTGACCTCGGCTTCGCGGACGTCTCCCTCGATCACCTCGACGCGGTCGGGATCCAGGTCGCTCCGGAGCGCCGCGCCCTTCTTCGACGAAACCTCGATCACGCCGACCTTCGCGCCTTCTTCAAGGAAGGCCTCGATCAATCCGCGGCCGAGCCCCGAGCCGCCGCCCGTGACCAGAACGGCTTGGCCTTCGAACTGCATCTTTGGCATGCTTCCGCCCTCAAATGTCCCGTCGGCGGCGCCGAAGGGCGCGCCCGCGCTCCTGCGCGGCGGAGTCCGCCCGGCCCTGTGTCTGTGAGGACTTCGAACCGGCATCGCCAGCGGATTTAGAAATCAATACAGCGTATCTAAAATATTAGATCAAGAAGTTATTTTGATTGCCCGTATTACGCAATATTACAACAATACAGGTTGCCGTGCCGGCCAAAATATAGAGGCGAACATGATAGATTTGACCGGTAAGGTCGCAATCGTGGGCGGCGCGGGCAGCGGCATCGGCGAGGCGTCGGTGCGGCGGTTGGCTTCGTTGGGCGCCAAGGTGGTGGTGGGCGACGTGGCGCTCGCCAACGCCGAGAAGGTCGCTTCCGCCATCACCGCCGGCGGCGGGGCGGCCATCGCCCTATTCTACGACCTGCACGACGAGGCCAGCATCCGCAAGATGATCGAGGATACGGTGGGCTGGTACGGCCGCCTCGACATCCTGCACGCCAACGCCGCGGACCTGTCGCCGGAGGTCGGCCGCGGGGATCTGCAAATCGCCGACATGGACGCTGCGGTCTGGGACCGCGTCCTGCACGGCAACCTTACGGGCAGCATGCTTTGCGCCAAGTACGCCATCCCACACATGATCGCCGCCGGCGGCGGCTCCATCGTCTTCACCGGATCCGTCCTGTCCCTGCGAGGCAACCTGGGCCAGTCGGCCTATTCGGTCAGCAAGGCGGGGCTCATCCAACTGGCCCGGCAGATTGCGACGCAGTACGGCAAGCAAGGCGTGCGCGCGAATGTGGTGCTGCCCGGCCTTACGACCTCGGCCTATGTCCTCGAGAACATCGCCCCGTTCCTGCTGGACCTGATGTTGAGCGAAACGCTGACGCCCACCCTCGCCGCGCCCGAGGACATAGCCGACGCCGTCGCCTTCCTGGCCTCGGACGCCGCCCGCGTGATCACAGCCCAGGCGCTTGCGGTCGATGGCGGCGAAGGGGCCCACTTCCCGGGCATCGGACGGCTGCGCGAGATCGCCGCCGCAGGCGGCCTCCACAAAGGTTAGGTCCGCGTGCGCCTCGATCCGGCTGGCGCCGCACAAGGCGTGAAGGGCCGTCCTGGCGTTGCAAGAGGAATAGGCGCGCCCACGCTCCAGACGGGCTATACCTGAGAAGGAGGTGGGAGAGCTGTCGATGAGCAAAACCCTGACGGTCGAGATCTGGTCGGACCTGATCTGCCCCATGTGCTGGATGGGCAAGCGCCGCTTCGAGCGCGCCTTGGCCGCCTTTCCGCATGGCGACCGGGTGCATGTGGTCCACCGCGCCTTCCGCCTGCAGCCGGGCGCCCTTCCCCCGCAGCCGGTGGAGCAGATGATGGCCCGCCGTTTCGGCTCCGCCGCCGACGTCTCGACCATGCTGAAGGGGGTGGAGCAGGCGGCCGCGGGCGAGGGGCTGACCTACCATCTGTCGGGGACCCTCGTTGGCGACACGCTCGACGCCCACCGGCTGATGCAGCTCGCCGCCGCCAAGGGCGTGCAGGCGCAGGCGATCGAGCGGTTCTACCGCGCCTACTTCACCGAGGGCCTTTCGCTGTTCGACCGCGAGACCCAGTTGCGCCTGGCCAAGGAGGCGGGGCTGGACCGTGCGGCCGCCGCGGCGGTGCTGGACGGGGACGCTTACCTCGCGGAGGTCGAGGCCGACCAGCGGCGGGCGCAGGCGCTGGGCGCGAACGGCGTGCCCTTCTTCCTGATTGGCGGTCGTCTGGCGGTGACCGGCGCACAGCCGTCCGAGACGTTCCTAGCTGCGCTCACCAAGGCCTGGGACGCTACGCCCGCCCCCGTTCCGCAGGCCGAGGCCGCAGAGATCTGCGGCCCCGATGGCTGCCCCCTGTAACGGAGCTCCGCCATGATCGACACGCCCAACATCTTCGGCGGCAAGTTCCGCCAGGTCGCCTATGTCACCAACGACTTCGAGCGCGCGCTTGCGGTTCTCGGCGAAAAAGCGGGCGTGACGCGGTTCCTGAAGATCCCCGACCGGGAATTTGTGGTGGCCCCGGACGCGACGGCGACCTGCCACATCGGCCTGGCGATGTCAGGGGGCGCGGAAATCGAGCTCATCGAGCCGGTTGGCGGTCGGGTCGCGATCTATCGCGATGTCCTTCCGGCGACGGGCTTTGCTCTGCGCTTCCACCACCTTGCCTATACCTTGCCAAGCCTGGCGGCCCTCAATGCGCTGAAGGACTCGTTTCGCGCCAAGGATGTGGCGCTGCCGATCGTGGGCGAGGCCGACGAGGGCGCCAGCTACTTCTACGCCGACCTCCGCGACCCCTTCGGTCACTATCTGGAATACGTCTACGGCACGCCCGCGTTCGAGGCCGGCATGGCCGCCGCCATACCCGTCAACTGAAGCCCGCGGCTCCAGCCCGCTCATGGCCAAGCTTCACCCAACCCCCTCGGCGCGAGGGCGTGGAGGCGTGAACCTGCTGGACCTCGCCAAGGTCGCGCCCCAGGCCATGCCGCTGAAGGTTCCCGCCTGGACGCTGGGCTGCTTCCATCGCCGTTCGATCACCTACGCCAACGGCGCGGAAGACGCCTCGACGAGGGTGATCTGGATTCAGACCCATGGGCTCACCGGCGATTTGCGCGTTCCCGCCGAACGACCCGACGTCTCGCATCGCGCCGGCCTCGCCGAATGCAGCCTGGAGGAGCTGGCGGCCCTGGCCCATGCGGAAGGCGGGATCGCCGACACAGGCTGGGCGGACGGACGGATGGACTGGTCGAACTGGGCCGCCGTCCAGCCCTATGACAAATGGCCGGAGCCGGGCGAGCTGCGCCGCGTCGGCGGCTGCCTGATGGAGTTCGCGCCAAGCGGCGTCTACGTGGAGGACTGGCGGCTTCAGCCTGGAAGCGCCGGACCGCTGATCGGGCTGCGGCTGCTGGAGGAGGCCGGCGCGCCGCGCGACGGCGGCCTGGTGATCGCCGGCGACCACGCGATCCTGGCGCTTGGCCGCACCGCCGACCTTCCCACCGACGCACCGCTGCCGGCGCAGGTGCTCGCCGGCGTCGACCCAGGCGCGCTGTTCGGAGCCGAGGCGCGCTATGCGGTGAACGACGGCGACCGCTATGTCACCCGTCTAGCCACCAACCCCTTTCTGGAGGGCCAGGCCCTGGACCTTGAGGGCTTCACCGCCGGACCAGAGCCGGGCCAAGTCCGCCAGGGCGCCCGTCTCTGGCGCATCGACACGCTTCTGCCCGATCGCCAGCAGCCCCCGGCGACGGACGCCGATCCCGAAGGGCTCGCCTGGCTCGAACGCGAAGCGGACCGACTCCCGCACAGTTCGGCGGGATCGTCGCCCCGCCGCCGCTAGCCGGCCGGCGCCTTCTGGCCCTGGCGGGCGAACGCCTTCGCCTCGGCGCTCGTCAGCCACGCCACGGCGTTGCCGAGGAGCCGGCGGTAGCTGGGGTTGTCGTAGGCCGACGGGCCGTGGCCCGGCTGGATGTAGACGATCGGGCTGTTCTTCTCGCGCTTGATCCAGACCGCGACGTCGCTCCCGTCGGCCGGGTGCCAGCCTTCGTTCGAGTTCGGCTTCCCCTTCAGATAGTTCAGCGGCGAATAGAAGTTGTCCCGCGTGGCGGCGTAGGAGCTGCGCATGACGGGGATGATGTCGTCCTCGTAGACGTGCTGCATGAAGACCTCGTCGCGGATTTCGAAGCCCTCCTCCAGCCCCTCGACGATCGGATGGTCGATCACCGGGGTCAGCCGGTGCGTCACGTCGCCGTTGAAGCCGGACTCCAGCACGGCCCGCCCGCCCCGCATGGTCCGCTCGAGAAGGTAGCAGCCGCCGACGATCTGGGCGTAGCGCTCGTTCTTTGGCCAGGAACCGCTGGCGTGGTGCAGGAACAGCATCGGCGTCCCGGCCTCCAGCAGCGCCTCCATATTCGCCATCAGGGCCGCCGAAGGCGCGTGCAGGAAGACCGCGCCCTCCTGCGAGAAATCGACTCCCGCCATGTCGTAGAACAGCACCGCATCGTACTTGCGGACCAGCTCCGGTCTGAGCAGGTCTTCGGCCGCGGGCAACTCCACGCCGGTCCAGGAGAGCCCCCGGTCGCGCCACAGCGCCCGGTCGAGCAGGCGATGGAAGCCCGAGGCGTCGAAGTCGTGCCCGCCGAGGATCACCAGGATGTTGCGGTCGGGCTTGTGCGGCTTCATTTCCATTGCGGACCTGCTTCAGCTCATACCGACGGCTGACCTTCCCCACGCTGCCATCGGAAAGGCCGGTCGTCACCGTCTGGCCGGTCGATTCATACAGGCTTCGCGGCATGATCCATGCGGCTGGAGCCTCGCGGTCGGGACGCGTTAAATTGACGAAGCACGGTGGTTCCGACCGACCATCGCATGATCACAAGCCGGGGAGGGCAGGGATGACGACAATCACGAACGTCGAGGATCTTCGTCTCGCCGCAAAGCGGCGGCTTCCGAAGTCGGTTTTCGAATTCATCGACACCGGGTCCTACGATGAGGTGACGCTTCGCCGGAATATGTCCGATTTCAGAGACGTTCAGCTGCGCCAGCGGGTGTTGATCGATGTCGAGAACCGCTCGACCAAGACGACGCTGCTTGGCCAGGCGGCGGCGATACCGGCGGCGATTTCGTCGGTCGGACTGAGCGGGCTGCTGTGCCCCGACGGCAAGGGAGAGATCTACGCAGCGCGCGCCGCGCAGGCGGCGGGGATTCCCTTCGCGATGAGCGTCATGTCGGTCGCCTCGATGGAGGAGATCCGCGACGCCACCGGCGCGCCCTTCTGGTTCCAAGTCTATATGCTTCGAGATCGCGGCGCCGTCCAAACCCTGGTCGATCGCGCGCTCGCCGCCGGCTGCTCAACGCTGGTGGTCACCGTCTGCAGCCAGGTGCCTGGGCAGCGCCATTCCGACGTCAAAAACGGACTGTCCCTGCCGCCGCGTATTGGCTTCCACAACTTCCTCGAATTCGCTCTGAAGCCGCGTTGGGCGCTCAGCGCCCTTGCTCGGAGACCTGCGCGCCTCGGCAATCTTATGGGATTGGCGCCGTTGCAGGATCTGGGGGCGCTGCTCCGCTGGTCCGGCGAGCAACTGGACACCTCGCTGAACTGGCGAGACATCGCCTGGCTGCGCGAGCGATGGCCCAGGAAGCTGCTGGTGAAGGGCATCCTGGATTGCGACGACGCTCGAGAGGCCGTGAATGCGGGCGCTGACGCCATCTCCGTGTCGAACCATGGCGGCACCCAGCTGGACGGCGCGCCGTCCGCCATCGCGGCGTTGCCTGGGATCGTCGAAGCCGTCGACGGCCGGCTTGAAGTGCTCCTCGACAGCGGCGTCAGGTCGGGCCAGGACATCTTCAAGGCGCTGGCCCATGGAGCGCGCGGTTGCCTGCTCGGCCGGGCGCATCTGTACGCCCTGGGCGCCATGGGCGAACACGGCGTCGCCACGGCGATCCAACTGATCTCCCGCGAGCTGGACGTGACGATGGCCAAGACAGGCGTGCGCACGGTCGACGAGATCTCGACGGACGTGCTCTGGCCTCCGCCCGCACCGCGGCCCGCCAACGCCCGTTCGCGGAAGTCGTAGAGCTCTCCGGGGCGCGAAGGATCGTTCACGCGAGGCGTTCCAAAGGACCGCAGGAGCCGTGCGATCGCCGGGCCGTGCCGCTGCTCGCTCCAATAGGGTCCAAGCGCCCGCCCGAAACGTCGTCGGCGAAGCGTTGCGGCCGGCGCCGAAACCGGTGATCATCGAGGTCGCGGACACGCCTGCGCGTGTGGTGACGGTGGCCGTAAGAAGCCGTTGAAAGGGTCGGGGAAGGAAATGTTCGACTACGTCGTGTTAGGCGCCGGATCGGCCGGATGCGCGGTCGCCGGCCTGCTTTCCGAGGACCCCAAGGTTCGCGTCCTGTTGCTCGAAGCGGGGCCGCCGCCGCGCAATCCCTGGATTCGGGTTCCAGCGGGCCTGCCGCGCGTGCTCGCGACGGGAAAATACAATTGGAACATGATGAGTGAGCCGTCCAAGTGCGCGAACGGCCGCGTGGAGCCCATTTTCCACGGAAAGACGCTCGGCGGCGGATCGGCGATCAACGGCATGATCTACATGCGCAGCTATCCAGATGCGTATGGGGCCTGGCGCGAATTCGGCGTCGAGGGTTGGGATTGGCCCGACGTGCTGGAAGCCTTCCGCCGGATCGAGGGACACGAAGACGGCGCCAGCGCCATGCACGGCGGCGACGGCCCGCTGCGGATCAGCAAGCTCTCCTATCATCACCCAAGCGCGGCGGCGTTCGTTAAGGCCGGCGCCGCGCTGGGCGCACGGGAAACCACCGATCTGAACGACGGCGAGAGCGCCGACAGCGTGGGCTTGGTCCAGTTGTCGGTGGATCGCGGCCGGCGCTGTTCGTCCTATGAGGCGTTCGTCCGGCCGCATCTGAAGCGGCCAAATCTCGAGGTCGTTACGAACGCCCTGGTTCGCCGTGTCGTGGTGGAGGACGGTCGTGCGGTCGGCGCCGAATATGAGATCGACGGCGAGATCAAGATAGCGCGGGCGCAACGGGAGGTGATCGTGTCCTGCGGCGCGATCAATTCCCCGCATGTCCTGCTGCTTTCGGGCATCGGTCCGGCGGACGAACTACAGAAGCATGGCGTTCCGGTGATGTGCGACCTGCCGGCCGTGGGTCGAAACCTTCAGGACCACGCTCTGGTCTGGTCTACGGCCCAAACATCGCGAAGCGGGTCCATGAACCGGGACCTGGAAGGCTTGCCGGTCCTTTTACAAGGCATGCGATATCTGATGACCCGCAAGGGTCCGATCGCCACCGGCGGCTCCCAGGCCGTCGCCATGATCCGTAGCCAACCGGATCTCCCCCATCCTGACGTGGAGATCTGCTTCCGGCCGTTCACAGTCATGGCGAACAAGCATGGCGTTATGATCACCAATCCCGACAACAGCATCTCCGCCTATTCATGCCTGCTGCAGCCGAAGTCTCGCGGCTCGATCCGGCTGCGTTCGGCCGATCCTCGCGAGCGGCCCGCCATGGATTCGAACTATCTAAGCGCACCTGAAGACGTTGAAACTCTGCTGTTTGGCCTGCGCTGGATACAACGCTCCTATCAGAGCTCGCCGCTCAAGGAGATTGTGCGGGGCCTAGAGCCAGAGCCGCAGGCCGACGATTCCGCCCTGCGGGACTATATCCGGGATACCGTGATGTCGGGCGGCACGCACGCCGCCGGCACATGCGCGATGGGCCGCAAGGGCCCCGACGCCGTCGTGGACGAACGCCTGCGCGTGCACGGGATCGCCGGCCTCCGCGTGGCGGACGCGTCGGTGATGCCCCGCGTTTCCGCGGGGAACACCAACGCCCCTTCCATCATGATCGGCGCGCGGGCCGCCGATTTCATCCGTGCGGACTGGCGTAACTGATCAGAGGCCGCGTCGGAACCGTAAGCGTGGAGGCTTACAGCCCGAACACACGGATCGCGTTGCCGCCGAGGATCTTCTTGGCTTCATCGGGCGTGGTCAGTTCCAGAATGTCTTGGATAGCGCCCTGGCTGTAGCCGAAAGTCCCCTCGGCATGGGGATAGTCGACCGCCCACATGACGTTGTCCGCGCCGATGTATTTGAGCGTTTCGAGCCCAATCCGATCGTTCATGAACGTCGCGTAGCAGTGCTTCGCCCAGTATTCCGACGGGCGCAGCTTCGGCTTCAGCAGATGCAGCTCGTGATAGCTGTCATAGATCATCTCCGCGTCCTGCAAGGCCGCGGGGACCCAGCCGATGCCGCCCTCGGCGAAGACGATGCGAAGGCCAGGATTTCGATCGAAAATCCCGCCGTAGATGAACTGAGACAGCGTCGGCATGAACGGTTGGATGGTGGACATCACGCGAATGCCCCAGCCGCCGCGGCCCGACACCATCGAGGTCTCGCCGATATGGAAGCAGAGCGGCAAGCCCGACTCCTCGATCGCATCCCAGAGCGGGTCCATTTCCGGCTCGGACCAGATTATCGGCTGTCCCGCAGGCGTTTTCCCGGGATAAAGCGGCAGCATGAAGGTCTTGAAGCCGAGCTCCTTGATGCGCTCGATGTGGCCTTTCGCGCGCGAGGCGTCCCACCAGTTCGGCAGGACGGCGACGCCGAAGGAGCGTCCATTGGACGCCGCCTGGGCCTCCGCCATGCCCTCGTTGAAGACTTCGTAGACCGCCTCCCGGAGTTCGAAGTCCGGCAGGTGGCAGAAGGCGAGCGTGAACTGAGGAAAGTTGATTTCCTTCTCGATGCCTTCGGCGTCCAAGTGCGCGACACGCACCTTCGGGTCGTGAATGCCCGCAACTTCGCTGTTGGCGGCGGAGATCCGCGAGATTTCCGGGGTGAAGGGGTTGATGACGCCGCCCTTCCCGTCCGGGAAGCCGAACTTGATGATCGTGTCCTTCCAGATCCGCGGCGCCTTTTCACGCAGCCCCGGCGGAAGGCGTTCGAAAAACAGGTCCGTCGAAACATCCCAGTGGCTGTCGGCGGACACCACGACCGTTCCCGGCGGCAACTTAAGCTCGGTCGACGTGATCTTGCGGGCGGCCGGCAGTTCCAGGGCGCGCATGCGAGGATTTTCGAGGGTTTCGGTCACCATAATCACAACTCCTGAAAGCCGTCCTATTCGTATTGCCGGGCGTTGTATTCCCGGGCGCCCGGGCGGGCAACCTTCGCGCGCCGGAGGCGGGTCTACGCCCGACGTGCGGGGCAGGCGGCCCGCGAAAGCCGCCTAGTCCACAAGGACCAATTTGGCGTTTTCGACAAAAAACTTGCGTAGGATGTCCTCGCCGTAACCGGCGTTCAGGATGCTCCGGGAGAAGCTTCCCATCGGATCCTTGCCGCCTTCGCGGTGCGGGAAGTCGCTGCCGTAGCAGAGCACGTCGGCGATGCCGTACTCTTCGTATTTCCTGATGTAGGTCCCGACGTCCTCGAAATGGAACGGCGCCACGCGGACATTGCTTTTGACGTATTCCGAGGGTTTGCGGCGCATCGCCCAGCCGGTGTTCCGCTCGTTGAACACGCCGGAGTTCTCGATCCAAAGGTCCATCTTGGCCATCAACGGCCCAATCCAGTCCGCGCCCACTTCAGCGATGGCGTAACGGAGGGTCGGATGCCGCTCGAAAACGCCGCCGAGGACCATGCTTGCGAGAAAGTTCTCCGTCGGCCAGGAGGTGGTGACCAGCGTGTAGGGGTCGAGCGAAAACTCGTCGCCCATCTTGAACCCCTGGAAGGCTTCCGCCGACTTCCAGACTTCGGTGCGCAGGAATCCGAAATCTCCACCGACGTGGGAGGTGATCGGAACGTTCGCCTCGGCCAGGAGGGCCCAGAGGGGATCCAGCGCCTTCGCCGCCGGCGACAGACCACCCGGCGGGGTGGAGCTGGGCAGCCAGACGCCTTTGCAGCCGCGTTTCACCAGCGATCTGGTGATCTCCAGCAATTCTTCCGGCGTGTTCGCGAGCAGGATGGCGACGGGCGCCAGCATGTCGGATTGGGCGGCGACCTGCAGCGACCAATCGTTGTAGGCGTCGATCAGGTTTCGGGCGTACTGCCCACGGTCGACGTCGATGGTCGGCAGAACCTTGGCCTTCATGGGCCCATCAGCCGAGCCGTGCAGCATCACCGATAGAAGACCGACGCTTCCAGGGAAAATCATCTGGCGGCGGACGCCGGTGAAGGCCAGCACATCCGGACGGCGGTTGAAATCAAAAGAGGAGGGGGCGGATGCGCGTTTCACCTTCCAGACGCTCTCGGCGGTGATCTCCGCGTCGTCCGCGTCCCTCGTCTCCCTGCCGAACTCCCAGGTCGTTTGCGACGCTGCTTCCTGAAGGCGCTTGGTCACGGGCCCGAATTGGTCGACCCATTTGTTGATCGGCGTTTGTTCATGGGAATCCATGTCGAGGATTTCCCCGGCGAACGCGCCCAGCGCCTCGGGCACCGCAAATTCTTCGACCCCGCGTGCAGCCGCGCTCATGATCGTTTCTCCCTGCTCTTCTTGTCCCTGGACGTAGGTAATGCCGCCCCAGGTTACAACATCGGCGTGGGGCAAGGGGAACAATTGTCGGTGTGCTCGCCCTCCGCGGGGAAGCTCGCAGACAAGTTCGACCGGCCATATTTTCGCGATAAGGTCTGCGCCTGAGGCCTCGCCCGCACCTTGAAGTTGAGGCGATCGGCGGCGCATCGCAAAGATCGAGAGGGGTCCCATGGATCGGGAAAGATTCGCTGGAAAGGTCGCGATTGTAACGGGTGGCGGCGCTGGGATCGGCGAGGCCACCTGCGAAGGTTTCGTCCAAGGCGGCGGCAAGGTCGTGATCGGCGAGATTGACGAGGCCCGGGGGAACCGGGTCGCCGACCATTTGCGTCAAATGGGCGGCGACTGCGTCTTCATCCGCACCGACGTCTGCAAAGCGGAAGACATACAGGCCCTCGTGGATGGCGCGATCAAGAAGTACGGGCGGTTGGATTGTATGGTGAACAACGCCGGCGGCGGCGCCGTGCGGACGCCGGACATCGAGATGTCGTTGGAAGACTGGAATTACGTTCTCAATCTCAACCTGACGTCCTGCTGGGTCGGGATGGTGGCGGCCATGAAGCACATGAGAGCTCATGGCGGCGGCGCCATGGTCAATGTCGCGACGATGGGCGTATTTCGCCACACCCCTCATCACAACCCGGCCTATGTCGCGGCGAAGGCGGGAATGGTGCGCCTCACGGAATTCGCGGCCCAGCGGCTTGCGAAGGATCTCATTCGGGTGAACTGCGTCGCGCCGGGGTTGACTTTGACCCCCGCCTCCGAGGGCTTCCTGACGGCGGAGCAATTTCAGCAGGCGATCAGCACCGAAAGCGCCTTGCCGCGCCTGGGAAGGCCCTACGACCAGGCCGCGGCGATCCTTTATCTATGTTCTGACGAGGCCAGCTATGTCACCGGGCAGACGATCCGAGTGGATGGCGGCTGGAACACGAAATGAGCGCCGGGCGACGGCGTCCTGAGGCCAAAGTCGGTTAGGGAGCCCGAGATGCCGTCCGCTCAGAAGACCCCGGGAAGCTCTGCACGGCCGCCATCTGCGAACGAACAGGTGACCGTCACACACTGCGCGATCTGCGAGATGGGATGCGGGCTCAAGGTCACCAGCCGGGATGACCGTGTGGTCCGCATCGAACCGGACAAGCAGAACCCCTACAGCTGGCGGGATTTCTGCATCAAGGCCGCCACCGCGACCAAGGTCCTGGACCATCCGAACCGTCTGCTGTCGCCCATGCGCCGAGTGGGTGACGCCTATGTGCCGGCGACCTACGAAGAGGCGGTCGAGGACATCGCCGGGCGGCTGAGCGCCATACAGGAGCGGCACGGCGCCGACGCGGTGGCCACCTATCACGGCAATCCGATCTGCTGGTCCTACGGCGGGCGGCCGTTCGAGAGCGAATTGAACCGCGTCCTCGGCACAAGCAACCGCTTCAACTTCGGCGCGATCGACGAGAACTCGCGCCACGTGGTGGGCCGCGAGATGTACGGCTCGGAAATGGCCTACCTGCAGATCGACCTGGACGACTGCGACTGCCTGGTCCTGGTTGGCGGCAACCCCGCCGTGAGCACCATGAGCTGGTGCGGCAACATCCCCGACGGGTGGAAGCAGGTGCTGGCCCGCACGGCCGCGGGCATGGATCTGGTGATCATCGATCCCCGGCGCACCGAGTCCGCCGTCAAGGCGAAGCTGCACGTCGCGCCTCTGCCCGAGACCGACTGGGCCATCCTCCTGGGCGTGATCCACGTCATCTTCCGCGAGGGTTGGGAGCATCGGCAGGATTGCGCCGATGCGGAGGGCGTCGAGCGGATCCGCGAGATCGCGCTCGCTTCGGACCTGGCGGACCTTGCGGCTCGGGCCGACGTGGATCGCGCGGTCATCGCCGACCTTGCCGAGCGCTTCGCCCGCGCCCGCACCGCCGTCTGCGTCGCCCGCACCGGCCCGGCGCAGGGCCGGAGCGGGGCGATCACCGAATGGCTGTCGCACGTTCTCAACCTGATCACCGGCCGGACCGACCGGCCGGGCGGAAACGTCTATTACAACCGCCACATCGACTTGATCCGGATGGTCCCGTTCCGACCCGGCAAGCCGAGCCGGGTGCGGGGGCAGCCGCCCGTCGCCGGCTCACGCAGCATCGCCGAACTGCCGGACGAGATCCTGACCGCCGGCGAGGGACAGGTGCGCGCCCTGATCATGAGTTCCGGCAATCCCGTGGTGGCGGGCCCCGACGGGCGACGCCTGGACGAGGCGCTGGCCCGGTTGGAACTGTTCGTGGTCGTGGATCTCGTTCAGCGCGAGAGCCATCGTCATGCCCACTGGCTCATCCCCAGCCCGCACTTCCTGGAGCGCGGGGGCTGCAATCCCCTCTACCTGGCGCTCAATTCGAAGCCGTTCATCCAAATGGCGCGTCCGGCCGTCCGGCCGCCGCCTGGCGTGCTGGACGACTGGCGTTTCTACCAGATGCTCGGCGAGGCGCTCGGGCGGCCCCTGTTTCCCGACCTGGACGATCCGACGCCGACGTCCGTCGCCGACCGCGCGCTCGCTGCGCGAGGGCTGCCCTCGACCGCCGAGATCGATCGCCACAGGCACGGCCTGATGCTGGGCGACCAGGCGTTCGGCGGATTGCGCCAGAGCGTGGCCACGCCCAGCGGCCGGATCGAAGCCGCGCCTCCGCCGCTGGTCGATCAACTGCGGCAAAGACTGGCCGAGCCTTCCGCGCCGCCCGAAGGGGAGGGGCGCTACCAGATCATCAGCCGCCGCCGACTGCAGATGATGAACAGCTGGCTCGCCGACACCACCGCCCAGAGCATCGGCGGGGATGTCGGAACCCTCGTCGAGATCCATCCCGCCGACGCGGCGCGCGACGGCCTTGGGCAGGGCGACAAGGTCCGGGTTCGGTCTGCGACGTCGGAGGTGACGGCGAAGGTCGTCGTCTCCGACGCCGTGAGGCCAGGCGTGGCCGTGCTCGAGCAAGGTTGGGGCTCCGCCGTCTACGACCCCGCCGCCGGCGCGGTGGCCAGCAGGCGCGGGATCAATCGAAACCAACTCGTGTCGAACCGCGATCTCGACGACCTCACCGGCGCGCCACGGCTCAATGGGACTCGCGTTGCGATCACGGCGCTGGACCCGGCCGCCGGCTCTGGTCCGCAAGGGACCCGAGGAGACCAAGCGTCAGCTCCATCCATTCCTCGCTGACGGCGTGTGGCGGTAACGAAGGCGCCGAGCTATTGTGCGCCCTGCTGGTGGCAGAGAGACGTATGTGCTCCCGCCCGCAAGCGGAGCCGCCATGAACCTCGTCGACAGTTCTCGGGAGTTCGCCTGGATCCGTGAACGCCTGGCCGAAATCGCTCCACTTCGGGCCGCCATAATCGCGACCAACCTGCAGGGCCAGGTGGCCTATTGGAATAGCGGCGCTGAGCGCTTGTATGGCTGGCCTGAGGAAGAGGCGCTCGGGCGTGATATCCTCGAGCTGACGCCTGCCAAATACACGCTCCAGCAGTCTGCCGAGATTATGCGCAGCTTGCAGACCGGCGACGGGTGGCAGGGCGATATTCTGCTGCGGCGACGCGACGGCACACCCATGATGGCATTCGTACTCAACGTACCTGTGGGAGATTTCACACGCGGCCAAGGCGCAATCGTGGGCATCTCCGAAGCGGCGGAGAATAGAGCAGCGATCGAAGGCCTGGCCGCGCACCTTGGGAATGCTGTCAGGCGCTGCTTCCAGGTTGCGTAAGACCTGGGGAGACGAGATCGTGTAACGAGAACCCCCGAGCCCGCTGATGCGTCTCGAGTACGCCTAGCCAAGGCGCAATTTGTGCCCACAGAATGGGCGCCGCCTGCGTACCGCGAGCGGCTCGTGAGGGCCTGCTATGATGACCGGAGCTTTCGGCCATGGTGCCGGGGGAGGCGCGTCGCAGTCCATGGCGGACCCGTTCGATGAAATGAACGGCTGGAGCGGGGAAGAGCCGCGGCCGGCTTACAGCGAGGTCCGGCGCTGGCTCGATGAGACGCCGCCGGAGATCCTGGACACCCGCCATGCGCAGGCGGAGCTGCTGTTCCGTCGCACGGGCATCACCTTCAACGTCTATGGCGACGCGGAGGGGGCGGAACGGCTGATCCCCTTCGACCTGGTGCCGCGCGTTCTGACGGCCCGGGAATGGGCGCGGCTGGAACGCGGCCTGGTCCAGCGGGTCGAGGCGCTGAACGCCCTGCTCGCCGACCTCTACGGCCCGCAGGAAATCCTGAAGGCGGGCGTCATCCCGCGCGAACTGGTCGATCTCAATCCGCAGTTCGAACTGGCGGTCTTCGGCCACCGACCGCCGAAGGACGTGTTCGTGCATATCGCGGGCGTCGACCTGGTGCGCACCGGCCCCGATGAGTTCTACGTCCTGGAGGACAACGCCCGGACGCCGTCGGGCGTGTCCTACATGATCGAGAACCGGGAGATGATGCGGCGGCTGTTCCCGGACCTCCTGGCGCGCGCGCAGGTCGCTCCGGTCGAGACCTATCCGGACCTCCTGCTCGAAACCCTCCGCTCCGTTGCGCCGGCGGGCAGCGAGCGGGATCCGGGCATCGTGGTGTTGACGCCTGGGCCGTTCAACTCGGCCTTCTACGAACACAGCTTTCTGGCCGACAAGATGGGCGTCGAACTCGTCGAGGGTGCCGATCTCTTCGTCCGGGACGACGTGGTCTTCATGCGCACGACCGAAGGGCCGCGCCGCGTCGATGTGATCTATCGTCGGGTGGACGACGCCTTCCTCGATCCGCTGGCGTTCCGGCCGGACTCGACGCTCGGCGTGCCTGGCCTGCTCTCGGCCTATCTCGCGGGGAAGGTGGCGATCGCCAATGCGCCGGGCGCCGGGGTCGCCGACGACAAGGCCATGTACAGCTACATGCCCGAGATCATCCGCTTCTTCTCAGGCCAGGAGCCGCTGATCGCCAACGTGCCCACCTGGCGCTGCCGCGAGGACGATCATCTCGCCCATGTGCTGGCTCACCTGCCGGAGCTGGTGGTGAAGGAGGTGGACGGTTCGGGCGGCTATGGCATGTTGGTGGGGCCGCACGCGACCAAGGCTCAGCTCGCGGAATTCGCCGCCAAGCTGCGGGCCCGCCCGGACGGCTTCATCGCCCAGCCCACGCTGGCGCTGTCCACTTGCCCGACCCTCCAGGACGGCCGGATCGAACCCCGTCACGTGGACTTGCGGCCCTTCGTCCTGACCGGGGCCAAGGGGGTGCAGGTGGTCCCCGGCGGCCTGACCCGCGTCGCCCTGACCAAGGGCTCGCTGGTCGTGAACTCGAGCCAGGGCGGCGGGACCAAGGACACCTGGGTGACCGGCTGACGCTCATGCAGATGCTCTCCCGCACCGCCGCCAGCCTGTTCTGGACCGGCCGCTACATCGAGCGCGCCGACTTCATGTGCCGACTGCTCGACGCCACCGCGCGCCTCGCGTCGCTGCCGTCCACCTATGGCGGCGACCCCACCGCCTGGACCGGAGCCCTGTCGGCCGCCGGCGTGGCCGACGCCTTCGCGGCGACCGGCCTGGAGCCCAGCGAGGCCGCCGTGACGCATTTCCTGGCGGTGAGCGCGGACAATCCCTCGTCGGTCCGCCACTGCCTGGAGCGCGCGCGGGGCAATGCGCGTGCGGTGCGGACGGCGCTGACACTCGAGGCCTGGGAGGCGCTGAACGGGGCCTGGCACGAGGTGGACCGCTTCGCCGGCCCGAGGTTCACCCAGGGGCGGATGGGCGAGCTCGTCGAGACCGTGCGGCGGGCGGTGCTGGCCTTCGACGGGGCGGCCCATCGGACCATGCTGCGAGGCGGAGCCTACTGGTTCCTGCAGCTCGGCGCGGCGGTCGAGCGCGCCGACAACACCGCCCGCCTGCTGGATGTGAAGTACCACCTGCTGCTGCCGCGCGACGAGGCGGTGGGCGGCAGCCTGGACCACTTCCAATGGGTCACGGTCCTGCGCACCGTCTCGGCCAACACGGCCTATCGCTGGCTCTATCGCGATACCGTCAAGCCGTGGCTGGTGGCCGACCTCCTGATCTTCGACAGCCGGATGCCGCGATCGCTCATCTGCTGCTACGCCGAGATCGTCGAGCGCCTGGACCAGCTTACCCACGGGTCGGGCAAGCGCGGTCCCGCCAACCGCACCGCCGTGACGATCCTGCGCCAGCTCCAGGACACCGACATCGACAAGGTGTTCGCTGCGGGCGTCCACGAGTTCATCGGCCGCTTTTTGGCCGACAACGCCCGGCTGGGCGCGGCGGTGGCCGAACAGTTTCTGTTCTGATGCGCATCCGGGTCGACCACGCCACCACCTACGGTTACGAACGCCCGGCCGACGGGGTGATACAGGCGTTGCGGGTTCAGCCGCGCGATCACGAAGGCCAGCGCGTCGCCAACTGGCGGGTCGACGTCGAGGCCGACGGCGTGCTGCGCGCTAGGCAGGACGCCTTCGGCAACTGGCTGCACCTGTTCGCCGCCGACCAGCCCCTGACCTCGCTGACCGTGCGGGTCGTGGGCGAGGTCGAGGTGCGCGACATGTCGGGCGTCGTGCGCACGGCCGAGCCGTTCGCCCCTGGCGTCTTCCTCCGCGCGCCCCCGCTGACGCTGCCGGATCCGGCCCTTCAAGCCTGGGCGGCGGAAACGCCGCCGGGCCCGGTCCTAGATCGCCTGCACGGCCTGATGGCGCGGCTGCATGAGCGGCTGAGCTTCGACACCCAGGCGACGACCGTCGCCACGGCGGCTTCCGAAGCCTTCACGCACGCCGCCGGCGTGTGCCAGGACTACGCCCACATCTTCATCGCCTCGGCCCGCTCGCTCGGCATCCCCGCGCGCTATGTCTCGGGCCATCTGGCGCGGACGGACGCCCAGGAGGCGGCGCACGCCTGGGCGGAGGCGTTCGTGCCCGACCTGGGCTGGGTGGCGTTCGACGCCGCCAACCGGGTCTGCGCGGGTGAAACACATCTTCGCGTCGCGGTGGGACTCGATTACCTAGATGCGGCCCCCATGCGCGGCGCGCGGCGTGGCGGGGGCCAGGAGACGCTGAGCGTGGCCGTGCATGCCCGCGAGGCGCGCCTGCAGCGGCAAGACTGAACGGAGGCCCAAGGCGTGACCTATTGCGTCGGAGTGCTGGTGAAGGAAGGGTTGGCGATGTTGGCCGACACCCGCACCAACGCCGGCGTCGACAACGTCTCGACCTATCGCAAGCTGCGGATCTTCGGCGACGACGGCCAGCGTCTGTTCGCCGTCGCCTCGGCGGGCAGCCTGTCGACGACCCAGACCGCGCTGGAGCGGGCGAGCCTGGGCATCCTGGCGCCCGACACCGACGAGACGGAATCGATGCTCACGGCGCCGTCGATCCACCGGGTGGCCTATCTCTTGGGTCAGGCCATCCGATTCACGCGCAACGAGATGGAGGGCCTGAAGCAGGAGGACGTCAATTTCGACGCCACCCTGCTGGTCGGCGGCAGCGTCGGCGGCGAGAAGACCCGGCTCTTCCTGGTCTATTCCGCCGGCAACTTCATCGAGTGCGGCGAGGACACGCCATATCTGCAAATCGGCGAGACCAAGTACGGCAAGCCGATCCTTGACCGGGCCCTCACCTATGAGACCGAGCTCGACGAGGCGGTGAAGATCGCCCTCATCTCATTCTCGTCGACCATGCGCTCGAACCTGGCCGTGGGCCTGCCGATCGACCTCGTGAAGATGCGCGACCGGCAGAGCAAGGCCGATCTCGTCTACCGGATCAAGGAGCACGACGCCTACTATCACGACCTCAACAACAGATGGTCCCAGGCGCTGCGCGCGGCCCAGGCTTCGATCCCGCGGCCGCCGTACCCGATCTAGGCCGCCCTTCCGGCCAGCCTTGGCCTCAATCAGCTTTGATCAGGCCTGCGCTCCACGCCTCGAGCTTGCGCCAAAGCCGTTTCCGCGTCCCCGCGAAATTATGCATGTGGGAGGCGCGCGGAAGCATGAAGGTGGTGATGTCGGGCGAGCGGCGATAGGCGGTCGGCTCCAGCCGCGGATCGGGGCAGACGTCGCGCTCGCCGTTTGCGATGAACACCGCGCAGGTGATCTTCGCGGCTTCCGCCTCGACGACGCCAGGGCCGACCACCTCCTCCGTCGTGATCTTCGCGTTCGGACCGCCTGGCATCCACCGCGCGCCCCATGGCGGGATCGGCTCGCCAAGCGCCCGCAGCGGGTATCCGCAGAGATCCGGGACGACGATGCTTTCCGGCACGTCGTCGTAGTGAAAGGCGCGGCGGTAGGGATGTGTCGCTCCGTTCGCGGCCAACTCGTTCCAGCCGGGGCACCCGACCATCGGCGCCGGAGGGGTGGTGTTGATGCCGCTCCAGCCCAACATGGCGACGCCATCGAAGATCGGCTCGTTCGCCTCGGCAAGGGTGAGCAGCAGGCCGCCGTACGATTGACCCATGCCGATCACGGCCGCCGGCTCGACGGGCCCGAGCCCTCCGAGCAGCGCGCCATTGCGCAACTCCTCGACGATGGTGGCGACGACGGCGCGATTGGCGCGGGCGATGTCCGGGTGATCGAGCCCGGCATTGGGAACCGTGCTGTCGCCCACGGCGACGTGATCGCAGGCGACGAAAATCACGCCGGCGCCCGCGTGGAATTCCGCCTGGCTGTAGCCTTCGGCGCCCGCGACGTGCAGATCGAAGTAGCTGCGGTTGTAGCCGCCGCCCGGCCAACCGAACATGACCCTCGGCGCGGTGCCTATGTCCGCCGGCTCGGGCGCGATCACAGTGACCGCGCAGTCGATCCGCTCGTCGGTTCGGCAGGCGGCCGTGACGTCGATCTTAAGGTCAAGTTTTCTCATCTGACGCCGCCCGAAAGATGACAGCAAAGCCAGGCTTGGCGACCATCACGCGCAAGCATGGCGACACGCCGGCGCATCAACTCCGCCTGCCCCGCATGGCCCCCAGATAATCGACCTTGCCGAGCGGCGCGCCCTTCATGCGGAGGATGTCGTAGGAGGTCGTCGCGTGGAAATAGAAGTTCGGCATCGAGAGGGAGAGCAGGAAATCGGCGGCGGTGGCGAAGCGCATCACGCTGCGTTCGCCGACGCGGAAATCCACCTCCCGATCGGCGGATGCGTTCACCTGGTCCGGAGTGATCGCTGAGACGCGAGCGACGGCTTCACCGATGAGCGCGCGGAGCCCCGCGTAGTCCAGCGCGCCAAGGTCCGGCGGCGGCGAGAAGCCGCCTCGCACGGCGCCCTCGAGAGCCCCTGCCGAGTGGTGCGTCACCGACACCACCTGGAACCGCAGCGGGAGCATGTCCGGTGCAAGCCTGGTCTCCACCAGCGCCTCGGGATCGAGGCCGGCTTCCTTGCAATAGGAGAGGCCCCGATCGAGGAAGCCTCCCACCGCTGCAAGCGTCTGAAGGAACGACGGCGCGGTGACGTCGTACAGCGTCAAAGACATGGCGGCTCCTGGTCGGGGGCGAACGCTGCGGCTCGCGGCCTGAACGATAGGGGGGCTGTCGCGGCTATGCTGACAACCGCGGCCCCCCTCTGACCGCCGCCGCGCGCGCCCTTAAGACGCGCGTTCGCTGACCGAGCGGAGGCTGCCCTCGGCGTGGCCGGCTTCGTCGTTGGCCTGCTCCGTCGCCTCGGGGACGCTCGCGCCTTCGTACTGGGTCAGTTCGATCAGCAACTGGTCGATGCCGGGAAAGCGCACCGTGGCGTCCTTCATCTTCCCGACCTCGGAGTAGAAGACGATCTGCCAGCCCGCAGCTTCCAGCTCGGCCAGGGAGTCTGCGAGACTTTCCACGCGGAAGCTGAGGCAGGCGACGCCCTCGCGCCAGGTCTCATCCGGCAGGCCGCCCTTGCCGCCGACGGTGGAAGCCTTCGATTGCGTCTGGTCCGTGACCTGCACCAACTCGAGCCCGAGCGGGTGGAAGGCGGCGACGCAGCCGAACTCACGCGTGAAATCCTGGACCTTGCGGCCGCCCCAGTCGCGGAACTCGCTGCCGGTCAAGGTTTGAAAGGACTTCATCGCCGCGTCTATGTCTTTGACGTAGATGTGCACGTGGTCGAGCTTTTCGATCTTCATGATGGTCTCCTAATCTTGCCATTACTCTAGATGATATGCGCCTGAGGCTGAAGCCCGCAGATGCGAAGTTCAGCCCATCCGCAGGCCCCCGTTGACGCTGTAGATCTGTCCGTTGATCCAGGCTGCGTCGTCGGACGCCAGGAAGGCGACCATGGCGGCGATGTCGTTCGGCGTTCCCAGCCGGGGACTGGGCGTGCGCTGGGCGTAGTCCGCCTGGCTCTTCTCGTCGTGCACGCCCATGAGGGTCTCGCTCAGCACCATGCCGGGCCCGATGGCGTTGGCCCGGATGTTCTGCTTGCCCCACCGGTTCGCCACATGGCGCAGCAAGGCGTCCAGTCCAGCCTTGCTCACATTGTAGGCCACAAAGTGCGGCAATCCCCACCGATGGCTTTCCGAGGTCGTGGCGACAATGCCGCCGCCGCCGGACTTCAACATCAGGGGCAGCGCGTGACGGATGCACAGCAACTGTCCCTTCAGGTTCACCTCGATGGAGCGGTCGAAGACCTCCAGCGGCACGGTCAGCGCGTCCGTGTCCAGATTGCGGATCTGGGTGTCCGCGGCGTTGAGGTGCATGAAATCGAGCCGGCCGTAGCGCGCCGCCACGGTCTCGAACACCCGCGCCACCGAAGCCTCGTCCGCAAGGTCCGCCTCCAGGCCCAGGGCCTGGCCGCCGCTCCGCACGATCTCGGCCGCGTTGGCCTCGGCGGACGAAACGCGGGTGCCGGTCAGGACGACCGTCGCGCCTTCCTGAGCCAGGCGTTCGGCGCAGGCGCGACCGATTCCGCCGGGGCTCCCCGCCCCGACGACCAGCGTCACCTTGTTCGCCAGGCTGCGCCCCATGTCGGCCGACTCAGGAGATCACCACCCCGTCCATCATCGTTGCGGCGCCCTTCGCCTGCTCGATCAGCTCGATGATGTTGCCGTCCGGGTCGCGGCAGTAGGTGCACTTGGCGGAGACGAAGTCCTGGGGCTCGGTGGTGAACGGGACGCCGGCCGCCTTCAGGCGCGCGTACTCGGCCGCAATGTCGTCCACCAGCAGGCTGAAGTAGGGTATGCCGAGGTCGCTCACCGGATAATCCTGCGGCTTCGGCTTTCCCAGAGGTGCGCGATACTCGAAGATCTCGATGAAGGCGTTCCCGGGCAGGCGCACGAGGGTGCCGTGGGCGGCGGAATTGGGGATGCCGATCACCTTGTCCACCTTGGTGCCCGGGTTCCAGTCGATCTCGCCGACCACCTCACCGCCGAGAAGGTCGACGTAGAAGCGGACCAGCCGCTGCGTGTCCGCCGTCGAAATGCCGATGTGTCCAATGCCCAGTATCATGCTCTCTCCTCCCTGAGGCGCCTCGCGCCGCGTCCTTTCACGCCGCCCCTCGAACATAGGCGTCGATGGTGCCTGCGCAGGTGATCTTGTCGCCACCGGCGATGTCGGCGTAGCGCTCGATCTTGTCGCCGATGGTGGGTCCGGCGTGACCGCAGTCGCAACGGCCCAGACGGGCGGTGATCTTGTCGCCGCTGATAAGGCCGCCCCAGCGGCCGCTCAGCGAGGTGTCGAAGAAGCCCGCGCGCCCTTCGACCTCTCCATCGCTGGGTTTGGCCAGCGCCTCTCCGGGGTCGTCCAGAACCAGGAGCATCAGCCAGGACGGAACGTGGTAGCGCCCGGCCTGGCACTTGGGCATCGGCGAGCCCAGCTCCTGCATGCTGTAGAACTGGTAGGCCCGCGGCGGATTGATGTTGAAGGTGTCGAAGACCTGCTCGCGCACGTCGGGCGGCACCGCGGCGCCCTTGGTCCCGCCGGCCGTAAGCAGCAGGTTCTGCGGATTGAAGTCGTTGCGGCCATAGCCCATGGCCCGCACGCGCTGGGTGATCTCCCAAATGGGGCCAAGGAAGCCGCGCAGGAAGATGGGCTCGGCGCGCTTGGCGACGATCGCTTCCGCCGTGGTCTGGTAGGCGGATTCCATCGCCTGGGCGCGCGCCTGCGCCGTCTTTTCGAAGGTCTCCACCTCCGCCGGCATCGCCACACCCTCGGCCATCCGTCGCCGCAGCCCGACCATGCCGGTCACGTCGGCCACCCGGATCGGCGGCACGGGGAAGTCCCGGGTCGAGGTGGTGTAGGTTCGCGCGGTGTCCGCGAAGCCCTCCATCATTCGCCAATTGCGATTGAGCGGCGACAGGATGAAGCCCACGAACTGCGGCCGGGGCTCGATGCCGGTGGCCCAGCTCATCGCAGCGTTCACCGCCTTGGGACCCCGCTCGCGGTCGGTCTGGTCGGCGGGGATGATGGAGCACTTCCCCGTGGTGCCGCTGGAGCAGGACAGGAAATGGCCTGTCTCCGCCATACGGTCGATCCAGTCGTCCACGTCTGCGACCTTGGAAAGGTCGACCTCCGGCACGCGGCTGGAGGTGAGGGTGTCCAGCCAACGGTTCATGCGATCCCATCGGCCTTGGGTGAACCAGCTTTCCGGATAGCTCTTGTAGGCCGTGTGGGCGAAAAGCAGCGGAACCAGGTCCTCACGGCTGCGGATCTGGGTGACGGCGCCCTCGGCCGCGCGGTGCTTCAGCAGCTTGATCTGGCCGACGCGCGCCTGGAACAGCTCCTGCGCCGCCGCCACCTGAGCAGACTGGAGTTGTTCGGCGGGCAGGTCGTAGGCGTCGGCCGCACCGATGAGGCCGGTAAGCTTGCTGAGGGCGTCCCCCATCACGTTCCTCCCGAACAGACGCGTTTCTGTAGTCTGGGCGCGCGGTCGCAGTCTGCAACTCGCTCGCGATCCTTCCTGATATCTTTTGCGTCGGGTTTCGAGCCCGGCACAAGCCTTTTATCGTCACCCGGCTTGATCATGGGTTATGCGCATGCAAAACCTATGTAAGCTCGATTTATCGATTTTCTGATCCACAAAGGGTCCCGATCGCAGGGCGCGTCGGAGAGCTCGTCAGGGGGGAACTATGGCTCAGCGGCGCCTCCGCAAGGTCGATGTCCACGGCCATGTCCTGACGCCGAAGATGGTCGGGGCGGCGGGCTCCTATGGGCCCGAGAGGATCGACCACGGCAACGGGACCCGGAGCTACCGCGCCGGCAAGTACCAGACCACGCCGTTCCGGGGCGTCAGCGGCGAGGGTTGGGAGGGCGACCCGTACGCCCGCCGTGAGAAGCTCGACTGGCTGGAGATCGACGTGCTGGGCGTGACCGCGTCGCCGATCTTCTATTGCTACGGCGCAAGCGCGGCGGATGGCGTGAACTACTGCAAGGTCGTCAACGACGAGATGGAGGCCCACTGCGAGGCCGTGCCCGGCCGTTACTTCTTCCAGCCGATGCTGCCGCTGCAGGACATTCCGGCTTCGCTCAAGGAGCTGGAGCGCCTGCGCGGCTCAAAGTGGGCGCGGGGCGTGAACATGGCCACCGACAACGTCGCCGGCCGCGACCTGCACGACGAAGCGCTGTTTCCGATCTACGAGTACTGCCAGGCGATCGACCAGCCGCTCTATCTGCACGGCGCTCCGGTGGGCACCGACGA
>Ga0105248_10000352_pt1 | contig 53816 bp, 46 predicted proteins | sample KBSS34metaG_FD_81524 | JGI IMG/M metagenome (GOLD analysis project Ga0105248, IMG submission 81524) | Switchgrass rhizosphere microbial communities from Kellogg Biological Station, Michigan, USA - KBS S3-4 metaG | ecosystem: Host-associated > Plants > Roots > Rhizosphere > Soil | place... | reverse complement strand
CGGGTCGGCGTCCGGTGGAGGTGCAGGTGCCGCGACGGGTGCCGGTGCAGGAGCAGGAGCAGGAGCAGGTGCCGGTGCAGGAGCAGGTGCCGGTGCAGGTGCGGGTGCGGGTGCGGGTGCAGGAGCTGGGTCGGGCGCGGGTGCAGGGGCTGGGGCGGGTGCGGCCGCGATGGCGACGTCGCACTCCTTTGCCGTTCCTACGATCGGATCGCCGAACATCGTGTTATTGCAGCCAAGCTTGTCCCGCACATAGCGAAACGCGAATTGACCTCCCGCACCGTAACGCACGATGCTCGGAGCGGCGACTTTGCAGGTGCCCCCCTCGTGCGCGCAAAAACTCCAACCGAGCGGGGGTTTGCTACGCAGTGCTTGGTCTAGCGCGTTCTTTTCAGTTTCGGCCGTGGTGTCGGTCGCGTCGGTGGTGCCGGCCGCGGCGGAGTCGCTCGCGAGCGGAACCGCCCCACTGATGTCAGTCGGGGTGCCGCCCCCGCAGGCTGCAAGCAACAGACTGGCCGCAATCTCGCTCAGCACGAAGCCGTTCCGTTTGACGTTAGCTCTCACCATTTCCCGTTTGCCTTCCTGGCTCCAGTGATCGGAGGGCTTTGCCGGCTTGTCTCTCGTCTTGGCGAGGGACTGGAGCGACCGGTGGCCCGGCGGGCGTTGTCGCCCGGAACGGTTCAGTTCAATGGGCGGCGAGCCTAACGGGGATCGGCGCGTACCCCCGGTATGAGGGGTCTTAGTTGTAACAGAGGCCTGAACTGCGGCGCTGGCCAAGCTTTGCGGCCCCGCCCTCGATCAGACAGCTCGAACGAGGCTCATGTCGCGGAGTTCTCGCGGCCAATGCCGTTACAGATTGACACGCTTGGAACCATGTTGCCCAGGAACGGCACGTGCCACGCGCCCGGCCCGCAGCGGTCAGACGAGCACTTCGAGCGGCGCAGGATGGCTCAGGAAACCGACCGGGCTCGCGGTGAGCCCGTATGCGCCCGACTGGAAGACGACCACCAAGTCGCCCGGTTCGGCGGCCGGCAGCGCCATCCGGTCCGCGATGACGTCGAGCGGCGTACACAGAGGACCGACGACCGAAAGGACCTCCTGCTGGGTTTCGGAGGCACGTGTACCGATCGCAACCGGATAGTTCTTGCGGATCACCTGTCCGAAGTTGCCCGACGCCGCGAGATGATGATGCAGGCCGCCGTCGGTGACGAGGAACACCTCGCCACGAGAAACCTTGCGGTCGACGACGCGCGCCACGTAGACGCCGGCTTCGCCAACGAGGTAGCGACCAAGCTCGAGTACCAGTCGTGCTTCGGGCAGGTTAGCTCGCGAGACGTCGACGATCTGTTTCAGGTGCTCGCCGATGGGATCGAGGTCGAGCGGCTTGTCGCCGGGGAAATACGGGATGCCGAATCCGCCGCCGAGATTGAGCCGTTTCACCGGTGCGGGCGCGTTCACCGCCAGTCGAACGGCCAGTTCCATGGCTTGCGTCTGCGTATCGCAGATCGCTTCGTGATGCAGGTTCTGCGAGCCGCAGAAGATGTGAAAGCCCTCGAACGACAGCCCGTATCGCCCGATTGCATCAAGTGCCGCGGGAACCGCCTCAGCGTCGATGCCGAACGGTTTCGGGCCTCCGCCCATCTTCATGCCCGAAGACTTCAGCTCGAAGCCGGGGTTGACCCGCACGGCCACCCGTGCAGGGCGGCCGAGACGGACGGACGCGGCCTCGAGTGCCTTGATCTCGCGCATCGATTCCACGTTGAGCAGCACGCCTGAAGCAACTGCCTGTTGCAGCTCCTCATCCGATTTCCCCGGCCCCGCGAAACTGATCTCGACCGGGCTCACGCCGGCATCGAGCGCAATGCGAAGCTCCGCCCCGGAGGCGACGTCCATGCCGTCGACGCGGGGAGCCAGGAAGTCGACGACCGCCGGCATCGGATTGGCCTTTATCGCGTAGTGCAGCTCGATTCCAGCGGGAAGCACACGGCGCAGCAAGGCGACACGCTCGTCGATGAGCCGGCGATCGTAAGCGTAGAACGGCGTGCGACCGACCCTTGCAGCCAGCAGCGAAACAGGGAGGCCCCCGACGGTCAGCTCGCCATCGACGACGGGGAAGCCCAGCTGGGCAGCATGACCGACGTGGTTCATGTTGTCTCCCGCTGGGCAACGGCCGTTCGGTAGTCGGCCGCGATCGACTTGCGATCGATCTTCCCATTCGCATTGCGCGGCAGCGGCGCTGCTCTCAGCTCGATGGTCGCCGGCACCATGTAGGCGGGCAGTTTCTCGCGGCACACGCTCCGCAGAGACGCGGGATCCGGCGCATCGTGATCGCCTCGTGCCGTCACCACCGCGATCACCGCCTCGCCAAGCGATGGATGGGGCACGCCGAATGCGGCGCACTCGCCGATGATGCCGCTCGCGTGTAGGACTTCCTCGACCTCCGTCGGGCTGATCCGGTAGCCGGAGGACTTGATCATCTCGTCCTGTCGGCCGATGAAGTAGAGGTACCCCTCGGCATCGCGGCGCACGGTGTCGCCTGAGAAGACCGCAATCTCGGGGAGCACAAGGCCGGGGTCGCGCCCAGGCAGCGCACGAAAGCGCTCGGCCGTCTTCTCGGGATCGTTCCAGTAGCCCTGCGCGACCAGTGCACCGCGCTGTACCAGCTCCCCCGGTTCGTCCACCGCGCAAGGGCTGCCATCGGGGCGCAGCACGAGGATCTCGCTGTTCGGAATCGCCTTGCCGATCGAGTCGGGGCGGCGATCCACTTCCTCCGGCGGCAGGTACGTCGCGCGGAACGCTTCGGTCAGGCCATACATCAGATAGGGCGCCGCCCGGGGCAGAAGCCGGCGCAGCGCCGCCAGCGTCTGCTGCGGCATGCGGCCGCCCGTATTTGCGAAGTAGCGGAGGTGCTCACCCACGCCGGGCGGCCAACCCACCTGCGTCAGCTGCATCCAGAGGGGTGGCACCGCGGTGAGACCCGTCACGCGATGCTCCGCGACGGCGTTGACGACATCCTTCGGCAGGAGGTAGTTCAAGAGCACCACGCTGGCGCCGGCATGGAACGCCGTAGTGAGCTGGCTAAATCCGGCATCGAACGACAGGGGGAGGGCCGCCAGCAGCCGGTCAGCAGCATGGTTGCCGAGATAGGACGCCACGCTCCGGGCTCCCGCGACCATGTTGCGGTGCGAAAGCACGACGCCCTTGGGCTTGCCCGTGCTGCCCGACGTGTAGAGGATCGCCGCGACGTCGGTGTCGATCACGCGATGGCCGGCGCGGGTGGGCGCCGCCTGAAGGATCTCGTCCCAGTGATGGATCGCCACGGAACGCCCCTGCGGCGCGTCCGATGCATTGACGAGGACCACGTGACGCAGCTCGGGGCACTGCTCGACTGCCGAAGCGATCGAGGCGAAGCGCTCGCTCGAGGTGACGAGCGCGCGCACGCCGCAGTCGGCCAGGATGTAGGCCACCTGATCGGTCTTGAGCAAGGGGTTGACCGGAACGAAGGTCGCGCCGTAAGCCGCTGCGCCGAAGGAGGCGATCACGGTCTCGCGCCTCTTGTCGAGGTAGATCGCCACCCTCTCGCCGCGCCCGATGTCGAGCGCAGAGAGTGCCGCTGCGAAGCCGTCGATCCGGGCTGCCAGCTCGGCGTAGCTGAGCGTCATGGCGCCGTCGTGCAGCGCCGCGGCCCCGGGCGTGCGCAGGGCAGCATGCAGCGGCAGCTCGTGGAGTAGCGACGCCTCACGGTTCATCGTTCGATCCCATCGTGGGCACTCCGCGCATGACCTTGGACACAACGCCCATCATCCAGTCGAGGTCGTGCTCGGACAAGGCTTGGTGGCACGGCAGGTGGAGCAGGTGGTCGCGGTAGCGTCGCGAGACCGGACAGGTCGAATCCGCCGTGTCGTCCCAGCGACCGATCGGCACGCCGAGCTTCTTCAGCACATGGAAATGCGTGTCGGGGTGGTCGATCAGCAGTGGGAACATGTACGGGACGCAGCTGTCGGGCAGCTCGGCGAAAAGCGGTCTGCAGTGGGGCAGTTGGCCGACGGCGTCGCGCCAGCGCCGGTAGTTGGCACGGCGCTGCGCGGCGATGCGATCGATGTCGCACAGGCTTATCAGCCAGCGCGAGACTCGTGAGCCGGCACAGTCTTGCTCGCTCTCGCGATACAGGCCCGAAACTGCCTCGCTCTCCGACCGGAGGTGCGGTCCGCGTTCGATCGGGGTGGCGACAATTTGCCGGATCTCGGCGTCGATGGCATCCGGCGCTCTCATCCCCGACTCGGCCCGAGGACGCTTTACGCTCCGCTCGATCGCGTTTGCGAGGCTCTTGAGCTCTGCCCGCAGGCCGGCGCGCCGGTTCTCCGCCTCCGGCAGGGGAGCACCGGGCGCGGGAATCAGCCATCCGCCGTCCTCGCAGGGAAAGAGCTTGTAGGGGCTTGCGGTGGTGTAGCACCCGTGTCGGCCCAACTCGCCGCCACCGCGCGGGTCGAAGAGGGCATGCGAGCAGTCCTCGATCAGCGCGATGCCGTGCTCGTCGCAAAGCGCCCGGATCGGTGCGGCGGCTTGGGCGAAGCCGAAGAAGTGCGTGAGCAGGAGTGCGCGCACCGGCTGAGGCCCGCCTCGCACCAGCTGACGGAGCGATGCGAGGTCGGGCGCCAGCGCCTCGTCGAGCGGATACAAGCCGATCGATGCGCCAAGGCTGATGGCAGGGTCCAGCATCGTGCGACAGTGGTATGCGGGCGCCAGCAGGCTCCCGTGAGCGCCGACCCCGGAGAGCCGGTAGGCATCGAACAGGGCATAGCGACCACGCGTGTACCAGCGTCGCGGGCGGCTCGCTGTCAGCGGCGCCGTGCCGCGTGACCTGAAAGGGCGGCGGAGGGAGCCGCGCGTCAAGACGGGCAGCAACGGCACGCGCGGTTGCGGAAAGGCACAGCCTGAGGGGTCGAACGTCGTATACGCGATCGATCGCACTAGGCGAGGGCAGGGCTGCCGGGACATCAGGCCACCGGCTCCGCGAACGCGGCGTCTGTCGCATCCGCCTGCCGCGCGGCCAGTCGACGCAGCCGGTCGCGCAGTCGCGGAATCGCCGACCAGCGATAGAAGTTCGCGTGGTACAGCACGCGCGAGCGATCCGTCCAGCGTGTGTGCCATTCCATGACCCGGCCATAGAACTCGATGCGGCGCAGCCGGCCCTCGTCGAAGAGCTGTCGAAAGGCGTCCTGGCGAAGCAGGAATGCCGGCGACACCTGGCGGAAGGCGGGATCGAAGGCCGTCTTCAGCACCACCAGCGTTTCACCGCCCTCGATGCATAGATCCATCGCGACGACCTTCCCGTCGAACTTGAGGCGCCAGATGCGGCCGCGGCCCAGGGCGCAAAAGTTGCGCAGCATCGCTTCGTAGAAGCGTCCCTGGGCGTTGTCGGCGCGCACAGCCGTGCCCATTTCCGCCTTCCAGCCGAGCGATTCCAGCCGCCCGTATTCCGCAAGCGCGGCGGACACCTCGGCGACCTCCGTCAAGGTATCGAAGGCGAGCGTCACGCCTTCTTCCGCAAGCCGGTTCCGTTGCTTGCGCAGATTGGCGCGGAGGTTCTTGCCCCGTTCTTCCCAGTAGCGATCGAACGAGCTCTCGACCTCCACCCAAGCCGTCGATATGTAGTCCAGGGTCGCAGTGCGGGGATCGTCGACCGGACGGGGCGACAAGCGAGGATCGATCTGCGTCAGCCCCAAAGCCAGCCTCAGCCCGGGGAGTTGCGCCAACAGGCTGCGGGCGGCGGCGACGCCGTCTTCTCCCGGCGCCACGAGCCACGGTCCAAGGGGAAGCTGCGAAGGCTGAAACGTTGCCATGCGGCCCACGCCCACGTGTCGCAACAGGGTGGCCGCAACTGCGCGACTACCCCGATGGCCGAATGCGATGGTCTCGTCGCCGGCGCCGAACTGCTCGAGCAGCGGGGTGAGGTAGGCTGCCTGATGAAACGGCAGACCGCGAGCGTCCGCATGGACGTCGTCCCAGAGGGGTGCGACCTCAGGCCAGTTTCGCGCGGGGTGGAGGTGCCAGCGGAGCGCCGATGCGGGGGCGTTCATCCGGCGCTCTCGGAACGCAGGGGCGTGACGACGGCATCGAGCAACGCGGCAAGTTGGCGTGCCCTTCCCCGTCTGGACATCACGTCCAGCGAGGAGTTGGGCGTTGTCGGCGATGAGTCGGGTCGCACGGATCGGAGGTAGGCCGTGAACGCGGCCTCGATGGCTTCGGCGTTCTCGAGCGCGGCAATGTGAGCCAACCCCTGGCGCTGCATCGTCCGGCCGCTGTCGCCCGCAGGATCGGCGAGACCCAGGATGGGCCTTCGAGCGCGAAAGTACTCGTAGAGCTTGGCCGGGATCTGCTCGTTGCAGTTGGCGCCCTGCATGAGCAGAAGTCCGTCGGCTCTGAGCATTTCGGTCAGCGCTTCTTTATAGGGCATGGCGGGAAGTATCTCGACCACGTCCGCGGTCCCCGATGCCTCGGCAAGCCGCCGCAGCAGCTCGTCGTGGACCGGGGCACGGAATCGGATCCTGAAACGATCGGCGCGGATGCGGCCATCGCCTCGCATGCGACGCAGCGCTGCGAACAGCGCCGTCGGGTCCCGTTCCGACGGATAGACTATTCCACTGTGCAGCAGCGTGAAGCACCCCGGATTCAAGGGGGTGCGATCGAGGCCCCGCTCGGCAGCCGCGAAGGATTCCTCGTCGTAGCCGTTTTCGATGAGGGCGAAGCGCTCATCGGGTGCTGCGGGGTACCGCGCTCGGTACAGCTCCCGCGCGCTCGGCGTCACGAACACCAGCCTGGAAGCGTCGCGGACGAGGTCGCGCTCGATGTCCAGGAACATCCGATGGGTGCGGGGGTCAGCGGGATAGCCTTCCTGTGCCATCGGGTCGCGAAAGTCGGCCACCAGCGGGATGCCGGTGCGACGATGCAGGCGCAGTGCGATGAGGTGGGCGGTGGCGATCGGGTAGGTGGACCAGATCACCTCCGGATGGTACTGCTCGATCAGTTGCTCTCCGGCCGGGACGGCACTCAATGTCCAGCTTCGCCAACGGTCGGGCCGGGCGAAGGACGAGGGGTATCGCCCGGCCAGTGCGAGGTGGCGCGCTGCATCCAGCGCGAACGCCCGCGTCACGATGAGGTCGGGCGGGATCTCGCCCAGCAGATCGCTCGAGGTCGCCTCATACGCTCGTGGCTGCGCGCTGAGTACCAGCGGCTGCCAACCATGGAATGGAAGGTGCTGGGCGAAGCGCAAGGTTCGCTGGACACCGCTCGACATCGCGAACGGAGGAAACTGGAATGCGATCATCAGCACTCGCGGGGATGCGCCGACAGCTTTCACCTCCGCAGGAAGTGGCATGAATCGAGTGGTGTGGGTTTGCCGACAGGGATGTTCTGCGATGACGCGAACGGCGCTCAGCACCGCAGATAGGGGGTGCTGTGACCCGGGGCGCATCCGGACTCGGCAAAAATAGCAGCCGCGATGCGGACCGTCGGAAAGAGATGGCGGGTGCGCCGAAAGGATACCCGCCCCGACGGTGGGAGACGAGCATGAATCGGAAGTGGACCGCTGTCCGCCTGTCGGTTTTCGTGGTGCTGGGGCTCGCGGGCACCCTTGCTCAATACTCTAGCGTTCAGGCGCAAGCGATTCCTGGCTATCCCGATCAGATCTATGCGCTGGATCCGCGCGAGGTCGCGCTTCTTCCGCCCTTCTGCAACTACACCCAGCACTTCCGCGAACATTTTTCGGGAGGAGGCGACAAGGCCGTGATCGACGGATGGACCGCCAGGCTGGGCCCAGCCTTCCACCACCTGCATCACTATTGCTATGGCTTGATGAAGACGAACCGGGCCAACCTTCTGGTACAGGATCAGACCATGCGGCGGTTCTACCTGACCGATGCCATCACGGAGTACGACTACGTGATCGAGCGCTCGTCGAACGACTTCATCCTCCTGCCGGAGATCCTCAGCAAGAAGGGCGAGAACCTCATTGCGCTGGGCAAGGGGCCCGTCGCTGTCTTCCAGCTGAACCGCGCCATCCAGCTCAAGGACGACTACTGGCCGCCCTATGCGCAACTGAGCGACTACTACAAGGACACCGGCGATCCGCGCAAGGCTCGCGAGGTGCTCGAAGCCGGCCTTGCCAAAGTTCCGGATGCCAAGGCGCTGCAGCGGCGCCTGGGCGAGCTCGACTCGGGAGCCGCGCGGCGCGGCTCGAAACGCTGAGCATGGTCGGGCCGGGCGGAACCGGCCGATCGGTCGTCGGCCCGAGCGTGACGCCGGGTGCGCGTCGAACGCGCCCTGCCCGGGAGCGAGGCGACTCCCACGCGGTGCACGCGACGTGCTCCTGCACCGGCGTCGGCGCGCGGTTAGAGCAGCGGCCGTAGGCACGCCGGAGCGGCCGCTCGATGCTCTTCAACTCCTACGAGTTCCTGTTCATCTTCCTGCCGGCGACGCTTGTCGGATTCTTCGCGTTGTCGGGGCTCCGCCGCTTCGGGCTCGCCGCCGGCTGGCTCGCGCTCGCTTCGATCTGGTTCTACGGCTACTGGAATCCGCGCTATGTCCTGTTGCTGGGAACCTCCATCGTCCTGAACTTCTTCGCCGGGCAGGCAATCCTGCGGTATCGCTCGACCGGCGCCCTCGGGCTGGCGCAGCAGGTGCTGATCCTCGCCTTGATCGGCAACCTGGCGACGCTCGGATATTTCAAGTACGCCAACTTCTTCGTCGATGCGCTCGACGCCGCAGCAGGCACGGGCTTTCACCTGGGCCACATCGTCCTGCCGCTCGGCATCTCGTTCTTCACGTTCACCCAGATCGCCTTTCTGGTAGACGCGTTCCAGGGCAAGGTCCCGGCGTGCAGGTTCGGCTCGTACACGCTGTTCGTCACCTTCTATCCGCATCTCATCGCCGGGCCCGTGCTCCACCACGCGGAAATGATGCCGCAGTTCGAGCGCGCCGAGACCTACCGGTTCCGGCTCGACAATTTCCTGATCGGGGCGACCTTCCTCTCGATCGGGCTCTTCAAGAAAGTCGTGCTGGCGGACGGCATCCAGCCCTTCGTCGGGCCGGTGTTCGAAGCGGACCCCGCCTACCCGCTGACGGCGCTCGAGGCGTGGGGAGGGGTGCTGGCCTACACGCTCCAGCTGTATTTCGACTTCTCGGGCTATTCCGACATGGCGGTCGGCCTGGCGAAGATGACGAACATCGACCTGCCGTTGAACTTCAACTCGCCGTACAAGGCCATCAACATCGCCGAGTTCTGGCGCCGCTGGCACATGACCCTGTCTCGATTCCTGAGGGACTATCTGTACATCCCCCTGGGCGGGAACCGGAAAGGACCGCTGCGCCGCTATCTCAACCTCCTCATCACGATGCTTCTGGGGGGGCTGTGGCACGGTGCCGGCTGGACATTCGTCATCTGGGGCGCGCTGCACGGCGTCTTCCTGATGGTTCATCAGGTCTGGAACGCGGTCTTCGTGCGGAAGGGGCGGTCGCCGTCGCTCGTGGGGCGGGCGGTGTCGACGGCGTTCACGTTCCTGTGTGTCGTCGCCGCCTGGGTGTTCTTCCGCGCGACCAGCATCGAAGCGGCCTTCTTCGTCTGCAAAGGAATGCTCGGCATGAACGGCGTCTTGTGGCCCGACCAGTGGCAGGGCGCCGCCGGCACCCTCGGGGCACGCGACCCCGAACTCCGCTGGGCGCGGCTGGAAGCCTTCGGTGGCTGGCGCCAATGGGCCTGGATCGTCGTGCTGCTCGCGATCGCCTGGGCCGCACCGAACTCGCAGACCCTGGTCGCCCGTCTGAAGACGAGGGCCGCCATGCTCCGCCATGAGCGGTGGGCCTGGATGGCGCTTGGCGGCCTGGCGGTCTGCGTGTTCCTGCTGGCCGCCATCAACGCGTCGCGTGGCAGCTCGGAATTCATCTACTTCAACTTCTGAGCCGATGGGGACGCTGCTGTCGCGTTTGATCTGGGTTGCCGCCGGGGCGCTGTCGGTGCTCATCGCCGCCGAACTGGTGCTGCGCGCCTTGCCGGTGTCGATGGGCCTGTATCGCACCGATCAGTACGACCGCTGGCCCCTGCAAAGCTCTGAATCGCGGCTTGCCTATACCTACTCGTCCTCCTGGGCGCTGCGCAATGCGCACCGCGGCGTGACGAACAACTACGGTCACATCGCACCGTTCGACTTCCGCAAGGGCGGCAAGCCCGTCATCGTGATCGGCGACAGCTACGTCGAGTCGCTGATGAACGACTACGCCGACACGCTCCAGGCGCAGCTGGCAGACAAGCTGGGGCGGCGGGACTCGGTATACGGCCTCGGCGTCAGCGGCTTGTCGGCCAGCGACTACTTGGTGCTCTCGTCACAGGCCCGCGACGAGTTCGCTCCCGTCGCGGCGGTGTTCGTGATCACCGACGGTGACATTGCCGAGAGCCTTCTGCCCAGCCCCGGCAGCCGCTTCATCGTCCTCGACGCTGCCGGGCCTCGGCTCGACTACCTCCCCCTGCGCGGCGAATCCCTCGCCAAGCGGATCCGGAAGGTCGTGGGCGAGTCGTCGCTCTACCGCTACCTCCAGGTCAATCTGCGGTTCTCTCCCGCAGACATCCTGGGTATGTTCCGGCCGGCCAGCGCCGCTTTGCAGGGAGTGGGGACGCCTCCGATGGGAGAGGAGCTGGACCGGCAGAGGCGGGTTGCGGATTTCTTTCTCGGCGAGTTGCCGACCGCGCTGGCGCTCGCGCCCGAATGCATCGTCCTGCTCATGGATTCCGATCGGCATGCGATCTACAAGCCCGCGGCGGCAACGCCTCGCAAGGACGATCCGTCAACCCGGCTCTACGTGATCGAGCGGGCGCGTGCGCTGGGCATCAAGGTCAGCGACCTCGATCCGGTCTTCCGCGACCGTTACGCTCGCGACCGGATGAAGTTCGATCATTGGCCCAACGATCGCCACTGGAACAGGCTCGGTCACGCCATCGCCGCCACCGAGGCTTATCGGCTGCTCTCCGAGCCTGATGCGCAGGGCCGAGCTGCCTGCCTCGCCGGCCCGGGCGCGGCGCGGTGAGCCGCGGGAGTCGGCCGCGGCGGCTGCCGCAGTGGAGAGCGTTCCCCCGGGAAAAGGGGTGCGTGCGAACTGCGCGCTTCATAGAATGGCAGGCGCGGCGCTGGACTCCGCGACCCTTCGCGAGCGGAAAGCCATGAACGTCGAGCAGGAAGTCGTCGCCACCCTGCGCAGCGTCCTCAGCCTGGACCCGGCGCATCATCGTCTCGAGGCCAATTCCGCCTTGCTCGGCAGCATTGCCGAGCTCGATTCGATGGCCGTGGTGACCATCCTCACGACCCTCGAAGAGCGCTTCGGCATCGTCGTGAACGACGACGAGGTCGACAGCGGCACCTTCGCGAGCGTGGGCAGCCTCATGCGGTTCGTCGAAACCAAGCTGGCTCGATGAAGGGGCCGAGTACGATCGTTCAGTCAGCCTCGTTCGTCGCTGCAGACATCGGCACTCGATTCCGCCTCGTGTCCGAGCCTGCGGACAGCAAGCCGCGTGGCACGGTGGTGTTCGTGCCCCCGTTTGCCGAGGAGATGAACAAGTCCCGGCGCATGGTCGCACGAATGGCGCGCCTGCTCGCGGCCGACGGTTGGCGCGTGGTCCAGCGCGATCTTCACGGGTGCGGCGACAGCGGCGGCGACTTCGGCGATGCGAGCTGGTCGGACTGGCTCGACGACATCGATTCCGAGCTGTCGCGTGCACTGGACGATGGCCCGGTGTGGCTCTGGTGCCTGCGTGCCGGTGCGCTCCTGGCCCCTGCGTTGCTCGCGAAGCGGTCCGGGGCCGACCTGCTTCTATGGCAGCCGGTGCTTTCGGGGTCGCAGCACCTGCAGGGATTCCTGCGCCTGCACACCGGCGCCCGGGTCGTCGGGCGGGCGCCGCGTATGGGTGAGCGCTCCCCGCTGCAGCGGCTGCGTGCGCACGAGAAGGTCGAGGTCGGCGGCTACATCCTTTCGCCAGCCCTTGCATCGGGACTGGAGCAGGCGGCGTTCGAGTTGCCCACGGCGTTCGCGGGAACGGTCGTCTGGCTCGAAGTCTCCGCCGCGCATCCCCTCGAGCCGTCGCCCGCGGCCGCCGTCGCCATCGAGCGCTTGCGTGCCCGGGGCATCGGAGTCGAGTCGCACGTGCTTCGCGGGCCGCCCTTCTGGCAGACGCAGGAAATCGAGGAGTGCGATGCATTGCTCGAGCTCACGCGGGCCCTGCTCGCGAACGGGGAAGAAGCCACCGTGCATGCACCCCGGCAAGGCATCGCTCGCGGGATGGCGCCGAACGCTGCGCGATGAGCGATGGCATGGTCGAGGAGGTCGTCGAGATCCACTGCCGGCAGTCCCGCATGTGGGGTATCTTGTCGCGCCCTTCGGGGCAAGTGCCGCCCGCACCGGTTGCGGTGCTGATCGTGGTGGGCGGGCCGCAATACCGGGTCGGCAGCCATCGACAGTTCGTCCTGCTCGCCCGCGCGCTCGCCGCCGCAGGATTCGCGGCGCTGCGCTTCGACTGCCGCGGCATGGGCGACAGCGAAGGCGAGAAGCTGACCTTCGAGGCGATCGAACCCGACATCGACGCGGCAATCGAGGCGCTCCTCACCGCCTGTCCCGGAGCGCAGCGCGTGGCGATCTGGGGCTTGTGCGACGCGGCTTCGGCCGCCTTGATGCATGCCACGGTCGACGCGCGCGTGACGGCCCTCGTGATCGCCAATCCATGGGCGCGCAGCCCGGCGTCCCTGGCGGCGGTGCGCGTGCGGCACTACTACCTGCGCCGCATCGTGCAGCGCGACTTCTGGGTCAAGCTGCTGAGCGGCGGACTCCGCTGGCGCGAGTCGCTGCAGGCGTTCTTCGGCGCGGTCGGCGAAAGACGACGGGCCGGTCGCGGCGCGGCCGATGGCTCGCCTGACGGATCGTTCCAGGGCGCCATGGCACGCGGCCTCGCGCGCTTTCGAGGCCCCGTTCTCTTGATCCTCAGCGGCGACGACCTGACGGCCCGGGAGTTCCTCGAGTGCGCCGCTTCGTCGCGAGAGTGGCGCGGCCTCCTGGCGCGCCCCAACGTCAGGCGCTTCGACCTGCCGGAGTCGGATCACACGTTCTCGCGCCGGGATTGGCAGGTTCACCTACAGGCCGAGACCGTGTCGTTCCTCAGGCGGCTGAGCGGGGTCGATGTGGCGCGCGGCGTGGAGCAGCGGACGAGGGCGTGACGGTCATGAGAGGGCTTTGCGGCTGGTTTTCGGATCGCCACGACGGCGATGCCGCAGGCACGCTGCAGCGGATGCTCGGTGCCAATCCCGCCAGCGTGGATGATCCCCAGCTGCGGAGTTCTACGACCGCCGGCCTGGCGATCTTCGGCCGCGCCGCGCGGCCGCGACTGCTTGAGGCCGATGGCTTCCTGCTCGCGGTGGCCGGACATCCCCATCTCGGCGATCGCGCGGCCGATGCCGGCCATGAGCTCGAGATCCTGCACGCGCTGCGGGCACGTGGCGCCGATGCGCTCGCCGACATTGGCGGCGATTTTGCGCTGGCCGCATGGGACGAGGTGAAGCACCGCGGCCTGATCGCCGTGGATCGCATCGGCGTGCACCAGCTCGTCTACGGCAAGTCGCCAGGGCGGCTCGTGTTCGCCTCGACGCTGGACCTGCTCTGCGGCCATCCGGACATGCGGCGCGAGCTCTCGGCGCAGTGCCTCTATGACTATCTTTTTTACCATGTCTGCCCGGGGCCGCAGACGGTCTACGCCGGGCTGATGCGCGTTCCGCCCGGCCACTGGGTCGAGTTCGAACCGGGGCATGCAGCCGGCCCGAGGGCGTACTGGTCGATGCGCTTCGACGAGGAGCCGCACGCGCGCCTCGACGCGCTGGAGCAGGCCTTTCGGGACCTGATGCGCAGCGCCGTCGACAGGGCCTCCGCCGGGGCCCTGCCCGGAGCCTTTCTCTCCGGTGGCACCGACAGCTCCACCGTCAGCGGCATGCTGGCGCGCTCGCGTGCCGCTCCGGTTCAGACCTTCTCGATCGGATTCGACGTCGCCGCCTACGACGAGATGGAATACGCGCGCATCGCCGCCCGTTACTTCGGCTGCGAGCACCACGAGTACTACGTCACACCGAAGGACGTCGTCGATGCCGTGCCGCGCATCGCCGCGACGTACGACCAGCCGTTCGGCAACGCCTCGGCGGTGCCGACCTACTACTGCGCGAAGGTGGCGCGCGACCACGGCGTCACCTGCCTGTTGGCCGGCGATGGCGGCGACGAGCTCTACGGCGGCAACGAGCGCTACGCCAAGCACCACCTGCTGAGCTTGTACGGGCGTTTTCCCGGCGTCCTCAAGAGCCGACTCATCGAGCCCTTGCTGCTCTCCACGCCCGGCATTGCGAGCATCCCGCCGCTGCGCAAGCTGCGCAGCTATGTCGAGCAGGCCCGCCCGCCCATGCCGCAGCGCTACGCCTCGTACAACCTGCTGATGTACCTCGGCAACTCGAACGTGCTGACGCCTGAATTCCTCGCGTCCGTGGACGTGCAGCACCCTCACGCGCTGCTGGTCGAGGCCCATGCTCCGTTCGCCGGGGCGAGCCTCGTGAACCAGATGATGGGCATCGATCTGCGGCTCATCCTCGCCGACGGCGACCTCCCCAAGGTCACCCGCATGTGCGAGCTCGCCGGGGTCGACGTGGCCTTTCCGATGCTCGACGAGCGGGTGGTCGCGTTCTCCGGGCATCTCGCCGCGGACCTGAAGCTGCGCGGGACGACGCTGCGCTGGTTCTTCAAGCACGCCCTCAGGGACTTCCTTCCGCCGGCCGTCCTCGCCAAGAAGAAGCACGGCTTCGGGCTGCCCGTAGGCGAGTGGCTGAGCGGCGACCGGGCGCTGTTCGCCCTCGCCGCCGACAGCATCTCCACGTTGCGCCGGCGCGGCATCGTGCAGCCACGCTTCATCGACGAGCTGCTCACGGCCCGGCTGCGCGAGCACCCCGCCTATTTCGGCACCATGGTCTGGGTACTCATGATGCTGGGCCTCTGGCTCGAGTCCCGCAAGCTCTGAGGCCCACGGCGCTCAGGCCGCGACCCGGCTGGGCTGTGCGAAGTTGCGCAGCAATCGCGCGCCGTAGCGCAGACGCGTTCGGTCCCACGGCGCGAAGCGCGGCAGCTGGAAGCGGTCGGATCGCATCGATGCCGCGCCCCAGGCGGTCGACACCGCCGCGGTGAAGCCGCATTCCCGGGCGAGCGCGACATGCTCGGCGCTGTAGTCCTGGTCGGGCACTCCGTTCGGATAGGCGAAGAGCGGCACCGGCCGGCGCACGATACGCTCGAGTTCCTGCCGGCTGTCGCGCATCTCGGCGGCGGCGGCGGTCGGCTCGAGGCGAGTCAGGATCGGGTGAGTCACCGTGTGGGCGCCGATGTCCATGCCGAGCGCGCACAGCCGGCGAAGCTGGGGCGGCCGCATCATCAGCGCGGGCATCGGTCCAGCGGCCGCCGCGCTCGCGACGGCCTGCACAGCCGAGGTTCGGGTGCCCGGCTCGAGGTGCTTGACGGCGGTGAGCACGGAGTCGATGGCTGCTCGGCGCTCGTCGGGGGTGGCCAGGCTCAGCCGTCCGAGGCCGGCCGCCATGAGATCGAGCGCTTGTGCGCGGCAACCGCGGATCGCCTCGATGATCCGATCGTTCCACATGCAGTCCCCATCGAGGAAGCCGGAGGACACGAAGAACGTCGCCGTCAAGCCGAGGCGCTGGAGGATGGGTGCGGCGATCGCTTCGTTGTCGGCGTAGCCGTCGTCGAAGGTGATCGCCAGAGCGCGGCTGGGTATGGCGCCGGCGTACAGCCGATCGATGGCCTGCGCCAGCGGCAGCACGTTGAACCAGTCGCGCACCCAGCGCATGCGTCGCTCGAACTCGCCAGCGGCCGGCAGATTGGGCATGAGCGGGTCCGGCGCCGGCAGGACGCGGTGGAAGATCAGGATGCTAAGCCTGCCGCGCCGGCCGGACGGCGACGCCAGCGCAAGGGGCAGGCGCAGCATCACCCGGTTCTGGGCGCCTGCGTCGCCATCGGACGCAGGCTCTGGGTCGAATCGCGCGTCGTTTCCACGGCGATGCGGGCCTCGCTCATCTGCAGCACCGAGACGAGCAGGCCGTAGAACCAGAACTGGATCTCCTTGATCAGGAAATCGGCGCTTATGCCCGCCGCGAACACCACCACGAGCGCGCTGCAGAGCGCGGCGCCGAGCGTGATCAGCTCCGGGTCGTCGTCTCTCTTCTGGAGGCGCCGTACCCGCCAGATCGCCGACAGGACCCACAGGACCAGGCCGGCATAGATCGCCGCGCCGACCACCCCCTGCTCCACGAGCGTGGTCAGGAAGGTGTTGTGCGACGCTCGCTCGCCGCCCTGGTCCTCACTCGTCAGCCATCTCTGGTCGAGGTACTGACGGCTCAGCGCGGCAGTCCCGCGGTGGCCGGTGCCCATGGGGTGGTCTAGGAACATCTCGATCTGCGCCTTGGCGATCTCGACCCGCGAGCGTGCGCTCGGGTCGGCGTCCTCGCTTTCGGAGGTGACGTCCTGGATCGTGAGCATGCGCTCGATGAACACCCGGTCCACCAGCATCGCGAGGCCGATCGCGCCCACGAGGGCGAACGACCAGAACATCCAGCGATGCCGCTTGGCCTTGCAAAGCGCGAGGGTGGCGGACCCTGCCAGGAGCCCGACCAGCGCGCCGCGGCTGTTGGCGAGGATGAACCCTTGTGCCATCAGCAACAGGCTCGCGAGGCTCACGTAGCGGCGCCAGCCCGACTGTGTGAGGACCAGGCCGATGGCGAGGATGATGCCCGTCACCAGATACATGCCCAACGTGTTGGAGTCGTTGAGGTTCGGGCCGCCCACGCCGTCGAGCCGGCCACCCTCGCGACCGGTGGCCTGCGCGAAGACCCCCAGGAGGCCGCATCCCAGCACGATGGCCAGCGACAGGTCGCGAACCCGTTCCTTGGAATCGACGAGGCGATAGACGAGCCAGAAGGCGAACAGGCTCTTGACAAAGAAGGTGCTGCCTTCGAGGTGGTCGTCCATGGCCAATGCCCACGGTGTCTGCAGCCACATCAGCGCCGCGTAGAGCGTGAGCAGCACGGCAGGTGCGCTGCCGATCCACGGCGGCTTGGCGTTCAGCTTTCCACGGTTGAAGAGGACGGCAAGCGTCGTGATCGCGGCCGACAGCAGTGCCCACCGCAGGTCGGGAAGGAGGTAGCCCCACCACCGGGCCGGCGGGTAGACGAAAGTCGTCGCGAGGTAGAAGTAGAAGCCCCAGATCGGGTGCCGCCGAAACGCCAGCACGGAGCACACGATGCAGAAGGCGACGTAGCTGACGACGCTGATCATCCGGCGCTCCTGCGTCCGGGGCCGCCGCGCGGCATGGCGCGTCGGTGGCAGCGCCTCATGTCGACGGATGCCGGTAGATGGCGTTCGACGAGCCCTTGACCGTCTCCTCCTGGTAGCCGAGGGTTGTCAGCATGGCGCGGATCTCGCCGGAGATCGATTCGATGACGATCGTGGGACGGTCGCGCGCGATCAGCGCGCGCGCGCCGTGAACCACGACCGCGTCGTGGCCTTCGGCGTCGATCTTGAGCAATCGCACGGCACCCGGCAGGTGCAGGGAGTCGATGGCGCAGGCGAGCACCTGCAGGTCGGTCGGCGTTGTCGTCAGCGCCGCGCCGTAGTAGTTCTTGAGTCCCGTGTCGAAGTCGGGAATCGTCATCCCGACCACACCGGTCGCATCCGACGCCGCGAGATTCAGCAGCGTGACGTTGGTCCACGCAAAGCGCGCGGCGTTGGCCGCAAGCAGCTCGAAGGTCGCCGGAACCGGTTCGAAGGCGATGACCCGCCCGCCCGCGCCGACCAGGTCCGAGAAGCGCTTGCTGTAGTGCCCGATGTTCGCGCCGACGTCGATGGCCCAGTCTCCTGGAGCCAGCCAGCGCGCGGCGAGCTCCCACTCCGGCTCGTCGGTGCGGAACGTGTCGCGTGCGATGTGGCGCTGGAAGTGCCGCCGCTTCAGCGCCTGCTGCCACTCGTGCGGCAGTCGTGCGGCGGTCTTCTTGGCGAGCGTCGAGAACATCGAGTCAGGCTCACGAAACGGCCAGAAGAGGGTCGGAGGTACGGCTGCGTCGCGATCGTACGGTGAACGGCTCGCTTTGGGCACCCTCCACCTCGGGCGTCGGCATGCCTGTGATGCTCAAGCGCTGCCCCGGCGTGCGGCGTGCACGGCCATCGCGGTCTGGCAGGCATGCTCGAAGGCGCGGGCGGCGACGCGGTGGCCGAAGTGCTGCTCCACGCAGTCCCGGGCGTGGCGCGAGAGACGGTCGCGCCAGGCCCGGTCGTGGAGCAGTCCGACGATCGCCGCCGCCTGCTCGGTGGCGAGATCGCGCTTCAGGAAGTGATCGCCGTCGCGAACCTTCAGGCCCTCGATCCCGATCGACGTCGACACGACCGGGCAACCCATGGCCATGGCTTCGAATGCCTTGATGCGCGTGCCGCCGCCGATGCGCAGCGGGATCGTGCACACATGTGCCGCCCGGACGTACGGCCGCACGTCGTCGACGAAGCCCGTGAAGCTGATCCCGCTCGTCGCATGGGCCAGCGCACGCAGCGATGCCGGCGGATCGCGTCCGACGACCACGAACCGGGCTTGCGGCTCTTCACGGCGCACGAGCGGCCAGACCTCGTCGATGAAATGGCGCACGCCGTCGATGTTGGCGGCCCAGTCCATCGAGCCGATGAAGACGACGGTCGGCGCTTTGCCGCCGCCCTCGGCCGCCGGCGCCTGCCAGGAGAAGTAGTCGAGATCCACGCCGGTGGGGATGGTGATTGGTGCGGTGATGCCGCAATGTTCGGCGAGGTGCCGCGCATCCCGCTCCGAGACCGCCACGACCGAGGTGAAGCGCTGCAGCGCCGTGCGCTCGAAGCGCCGCATCTTCTCGTGCTGCGAGGCCCAGACGAGGCGCATCAACGGGTTCTTCGCCTGCTCGGCGTGACGCGCGAAGATCTCGGCCTCGACGTTGTGGGTGAAGCACACGGTCGCACCGGCATATGCACGCGGAAGCAGCACTGCCGCGTGAACGAAGTCGAAGACGACGACATCGAAGGCACGCTTCGCCAGCACCGCCTCGACTGCTGCCTGCGCCGGGCGCGTGCGATCGGCGACCACGTTGATCGGCAGGGCGCGCGGCAGGTCGACCGCGCGCGCCCACAAGGGCCTCGGCCGGGCCGGCTGCCACGGTACGAAATGGTCGCAGATGCCGTCGAGATCGGATCGCCAGCGGTCGCGATCGGCCGGGCTGCCGGGTCCGACGAGGGTGACCTCGAACGCGCCGCCGTGCAGGCCGCGCAGGATGTTGGTCGTGCGGATCCTGCCCCCGGTGTTCGCAGGAAAGAGGAACATTGGGGACACGAACGCCATCCGGCTTCGCCCTGCCGTCGCCGGGGCCGCGCCGTCCCCGGAGCGTGCCGCGCCGATCGCAGCCGCACTCGCGGCCATGGGGGTCATGACGCGCGCGCCCGAGGCCGGGAATCGTTGGCGGCCAGGTTCGGTGCGCCGCGAATGATGCGCATGAACACTTCCCACTGCCCTCGCGAGATCTCGCCCCAGTCGAACCGGACGGCGTGCGCACGAATGCGCGCACGCTGCGGGCGCGAGGCGACGAGTTCCACGATGGCAGCGGCTAACGTCGACGCGTCGCGCGACCCGACGATGCGACCCACGGCCGGGCTCGTCAGCATCTCCCCCACCGCCCCGACGTCGAATGCGACCACCGGGGTGCCGCAGGCCAGTGCCTCGAGGACCACGTTCGGCCACCCCTCGCGGGTGGAAGTCAGCAGCAGGACATCGGCCGCGGAATAGACGTCGCACAGCGCCGCCTGGGGCATTGTGGCGAGGAAGCAGACGCGCCCGTCGACACCGAGGCGGCGAGCCACGACCGCGAGCGCTTCGCGCAACGGCCCGTCGCCGACGATCACCAGACGCCAATCCGGGAGGTGGACAAGGGCCTCGATTGCGAGCGCGAATCCTTTTTCCGGGACCAGGTTGCCCACGCAGGCCGCCAAGGGGCCTTCGCCGAGGCCGAGACGCCCACGGGCGCTGCGTCGTTCCACCGGCGCGAAGAGATCTGCGTCGACGCCGTTGCGCAGCACCACGACCTTCGAGCTCTCCACGCCGAGCGCGACCAGTCCATCCTTCAGCCGCTTCGAGACCGCGATCACGGCGTCCGCACGTCGGGCAGCCTCGAGGATGCGCTTGCCGGGGCCTGGCATCCGGGCCAGCACATTCACGTCAGTTCCCCGTGCGGTGATGGCGAGCGGAAGGTGAAGCCGCTCCGCGACGATCGCGGCGGCCACGCCGTCGGGGTAGAAGTAGTGGGCATCGACGAGGTCTGGCGTCCAGCCGGATCGGCGCCACGCCTCGATCTCGGACAGCGCGGCGCGTGCCATGACGTCGGGCTGCACGCGAACCCCGACCCGGGGCAGCATCGGGTAGCGCGGATAGGTCACCTGCACCCCGTCGTCGAGGACCGCGCATCGCGGCGTCGCGGCGAAGCGCGCGTAGGGGCCGAAGACCGGCCAGTCGAGGGGGAACCACGGAACCGGCGCCACCACGCGTGCCTCGACGGCGCAATCGCGCAGCAGGTGCGCGAGGCGGGTCCTGACGAAGATGCCGTGACGCGGGCGTGCGGGGCTGGGGAAGAGCGACGTCAGCGTGAGGATGCGGCATGGCGAGCGCCGCGGATCGCGGCCGGACTGCGACATGGTGCTATTGCCAGGTCAGTCCGACGTACTGGCCCTTCAGTTCTTCTCGTCCGGGGATGTTGACGAGGTCGAGCACGACCTGCCCGGGCCCGGTCAGCCGCTTCACGCCTTCCAGGATGCGCTTGTCGTTCAGCCCGATGACGAGAACGTCCGAGTCCGCGATCACCGCGTCGAGGTCGCCCTGCATCAGGGCACCGATGTGCGGCAAGTGAGTTTCGATGTAGCGGCGGTTCCCGCCCAGCAGGTTGGACAGGTGGACCTCGGGGTCGTAGACCCGCAGCGACAGCCCCTTGCCGATGAGCTGCTCGGCGAGCAGCACGAGCGGACTCTCCCGCAGGTCATCGGTGCCGGTCTTGAAGGCGAGCCCGATCATGCCCACGCGACGCTTGCCCGTCACGAGGATCTTGGTGAGCGCGCGATCGGCCTGCACGCGGTTGGACGGCAGGATTCCGGCATGCATCGGCAGCTCGATGTCGTACTGCTTGGCCAGGTAGACCGTCGCCCGGAGGTCCTTGGGCAGGCAGGAACCGCCGAACGCGAATCCGGGCTTGAGATAGGCCTTCGAGATGTTCAGCTGCGTGTCGCGGCACACTAGGTCCATGACCTCGAAGGGGTCGACGCCGAGCCCTTCGCACAGGCGAGCGGTCTCGTTGGCAAAGGTGATCTTCAGGGCGTGGAAATTGTTGCAGCAGTACTTGAGCATTTCCGCCGCACGGATCGAGGTGACGTGGAAGTCGCAGGGCAGGTGACCGAACAGCCGGCGCAGCGCCTGCACCGGCGGCTCGTGGTTCGCGCCAACGATGGTGTAAGGCGGGTGGTCGTAATCGCGGATGGAGGAGCCCTCGCGCAGAAACTCGGGCTGGAAGCAGACGTGGAAGTCGCGGCCTTCCTGCTTCCCGGAAAGGCGCTCCAGGATCGGCCGCAGGACGTCCTCGACGGTGCCCGGCACGAGCGTGGACCGGAAGACGAAGGTGTGGCAGTGGTCCGCCGAGCGCAGCGCCGCTCCCAGCTGCTCGCACAGGCGGAGGATCGCCCCCTGGTCTTGGCTGCCGTTGGGTGCCGACGGCGTGCCGACGCAGACGAGGGACACTTCGGAGCCGTGCAGCGCTCGCGTCGCATCGGTAGTGACTTCGACCAGGCCGCTGGCGGCGACTTTGGCCATCAGCTCGACCATGCCTTCCTCGACGACCGGCGTCTTGCCGTCCGAGATCATTTTCAGCTTGGCTGCATCGACGTCGACGCCGACGACGCGGTGGCCCTCGCGCGCCAGACAGGCGAGCGAGACCGCGCCCACGTAGCCGAGACCGAAGATGCTGACATTCATGACACTTGCGCCTGGACGAGTGAGCGGGTACGGTAGCCGGCGATGCAGCGATCGATGATCGCGTCCAGCCGCTTCATCGAGTTCGGCCACGAATGGGACGTGAGGACACGGGCGCGACCGGCGGCGGAAAGGCGGTCGCGCTCGGCCTGGTCGTCGAGGATGCGCAGGATCGCTGCGCACTGCTCGGCCGGCGAGTCGGCGGTGAGGAGGTGCTCGTCGGGGACGGCATCGACGCCGCCTGCGGCAACGCTGCTGCAGACCACCGGCACGCCCATCGCCATCGCCTCGAGGATCTTGTTCTGCGTCCCGCGCGCGATGCGCAGGGGCGCCACGGTCAGGGCAGCGCGTGCGATGTGGGGCCGCACGTCGTCCACCGAGCCCGTCACGGTGACGCCATCGATCTCGGCGAGGCGACGCACCTGTGCGGACGGCTCGGCGCCGACGATGCGGAGCTTCACATCGGGACGGCGGGCCTTCAGCAGGGGCAGGACCTGGGTGCAGAAGTCCGCCATGCATTGCTGGTTCGGGAAGTAGTCCATGCGCCCGACGAAGACGATCGTCCCGTCGTCGTAGGTTCCGTTCTCCGACGGCGCGAAATAGGCGCTGTCGACGCCGTTCGGAAACCAGTCGCTCGGTGTCTCGATACCGTGGCCCAGCAAGGTGCGATGCTCGGCACGGGTCGTGGCGGTGCAGAAGTCGAAGCGCCGCGCGAGGCGCTTCTCCTCGGCCTCGAGGCGCGTGCCTTCCCACCAGTAAGCGGCCGACAGCGGAAAGGGTTTGTGGCGCACGTACTCGAACCACTTCTGCGAATCCATGTCGCCGAAGTCGAGGATCTTGGGGATGCCGTGCACTCGCGACACGTAGTGCGCGACCGACGAGCAGTGGACGAAGATCAGGTCGAACGGCCGCTGTGCCAGCAGCCCACGGATGGTGCCGGCGAGTCGGCTGCTGTGGAAGAACGATGCCGAGGCGGTGATCGGCGTGGGAATCGTCGCGATCATCCGCAGGGTCTGGATGCGGTCGTCGACCTGGCCGATGTGGAACGCGCTGCAGTGCGCGGCGATCCCCTGCGCCGCGCGCGTCTGCTCATCCGAGCGGGTCAGCGAGCACACGGTGACGTCGTGCGACTGCGCGAGGTGGCGGATCATGTTGAACGGCCGGATGGTGCCGCCGCGCTTCGGCGGGAACGGGAAGCGGTGGCAGACGTAAAGGATCCTCATGCGGCCGCCTCTTCGAGCTCGCCGCCAACTTCGGCCGGCGCCCGGTCGTCGAGCACCACCCGGCACCAGATCTCGAGGTTGAGAAGCGCCAGCAGCTTGTCGGTGCCGTCGATCCGGTTGGCCGCGTGGGCGGAGATCAGCTCGGCCACTGGCTTCGGATCAAGCAGCCCGCGGGCCGACAGGCTCTGTGGCGACAGCGCCGATTCGAGGAGGGGCCCCAGCGGCCCCTTGAGCCACGCGCCGATCGGTGCCCCGAATCCGCGCTTCGGTCGATCAAGCACCTCGCGCGGCAGCACGTCGGCAAGCGCCTTCTTCATGAGGGACTTCAGGTCGCCGCCCGCGATCTTGAGCGGAGCGGGAATCCTTGCCGCGAGCTCGACCAGCTCGTGATCGAGCAGCGGGACTCGGCACTCGAGGGAGGCCGCCATCGTCATGCGATCGGTCAGCATCAGCAGGTCGTCGGGCATCTGCGTCGATGCGTCGACCGCGAACATGCGTGCGAGCGGGTCTGTGCCGCCCACCGTCTCGAAGGCTGAGCCGATGGCGTCGAAGCGCTCGCGCGGCGGCCGCGCCATCAGCCGGGCGGCCTCGGCCGGCGGGAAGACGCCGACATAGGAACGGTAGCGCTCGGTGAAAGGCGCGGCGGCGGCGCCCAGGAAGTTCTTCGCGAGACGCGAATAGTTGAGCCACTTCGAGTGACGATCGCTCGGAAGCAGCTCGGCGAACCGCGCGGCGCCGCGCTTGGCGGATTCGGGCAGCCAGTCGAGGTAGCGCATGTAGTGCTCGCCGAGATAGCGTCGATAGCCGCCGAAGAGCTCGTCGCCGCCGACGCCCGAAAGAATGACCTTCACGTCGCGCCGCGCGAACTCCGCCACGAGGAAGGTCGTGACGAATGCGCTGTCCGCGATCGGTTCGTCCAGGTGCCACAGCAGCTTGGGCAGCAGGCGCGCGACGTCCGGCCGCACGAGGATTTCGTGGTGGTCGGTGCCGAAGCGCTCTGCAACCTGGCGCGCCGGCTCGAGCTCGTTGTAGAAGCGCTCGGCAGCGCCGCCGTCGAAGCCGATCGAATAGGTCTTGACCGGCGCGTCGCTGTGGCGCGCCATGAACGCCAGTACCGCGCTCGAATCGATCCCGCCGGACAGGAAGGCGCCGATGGGAACGTCGCTCACCATCTGCATCCGCACCGATTCTTCCAGCTGGGCACGCACGCGTTGCACCCACTCGTCGGCCTCGACGTGATCTTCGACCGCTGTCGGGGGCTGCCAGTAGGAGGTGATCGTCGCGCCCTTCGGGGTGACTTCCAGGAGCGATCCGATCGGCAGTTTGCGGATGCCGCTCAGCATCGACAGCGGCGCTGGAACGTAGCCAAGCTCGAGATAGCCGGCCAGGGCAGCGGGGTCGACGTCGCGCGCGACGCCCGGCAGGGCGAGCAGGGACTTCGCCTCCGACGCAAAGGCGACACGCTTGCCGTCGGCCAGCCAGTAGACGGGTTTGATTCCCAGTCGGTCTCGTCCGACAACCAAGGTCTGGCGCGCGCGATCCCAGATCGCGAAGCCGAACATGCCGTTCAGGCGCTCGACGACACGCCGGCCCCACTGGGCATATCCATGCACGACCACTTCGCTGTCGGACTCGGTGCGGAAGCGATGGCCCGCGCCCTGAAGCTCACGGCGCAACTCGCGGTAGTTGTAGATCTCGCCGTTGCAGACCACGACCAGCGACCCGGTGTCGTTGGCAATGGGCTGGTGACCACCGCTCAGGTCGATGATCGACAGGCGGCGCATTCCGAGGGCGCAGCGGCCGTCCGCATGCGCACCGGAATCGTCTGGCCCGCGATGGATCGTTGCGTTGCCCATGCGCGCGAGCAGCTCGATCGGGGCAGGCGACGCGTCGAGCTGGTAGATGCCGTGGATGCCGCACATCGAGAGGGGGATACCTGCGAGCTCAGGCCAAAGCCAGTTCGCTCGACCGCGGCGATGGGTCGGATGCTGGTGGATGGCCGCCTTGCCGAAGGAACGCCTCGAACATCAGCAGCGCCCAGAGTGGCCCGCTGTACTCGCGACGACCCGACTGATGGGCGTCGAGCAAGTGATCAAGGTACGCAGGCTCGAAATAGCCCGTGCGGCCGAGTTCGCCTTCGAGCAGTGCCGCACGCACGCGGGCCCGCAGCGGGCCTCGGAACCAGCGAGCCACCGGCACGGCAAAACCCATCTTGGGTCTGTACATCACGCCATGCGGCAGGTGAGGCTCCATCGCGCTCTTCAGCAGCCACTTTCCCTCGGCTCCGCGCACCTTCAGATGGCGCGGCAGGGCGGCCAGCCATTCCACCAGCGGATGGTCCATCAGCGGCTCGCGCGTCTCCAGTCCATGCGCCATGCTGGCACGGTCGACCTTGGTGTTGATGTCGCCGACGAGATAGGTCTGCAGGTCGAGGTACTGGATCAGCGCCAGCGGGTCCTCGGTGTCGACGTTGGCGGCGTGCCGGTGGAACACCTCCCTTGCGTTGTAGCCGGCGAGGCGGCGCTTGAAGTCGGCGGTGAACAGTGCTTCGCGCATGTCTTCGCGGAACAGCGACATGCTGTGGAAGTAGGCGTTGACCGACGTTCGCGCGAGGGCCTGGAATGTCGACTTGGCCCGCAGGAAGCGCGGCGCCCAATCGGCCTTCGGGTACAGGCGGCCGAGGGTGCCGAAGAGCGGGGCGCGCAGGGCCAGCGGCATGAGCGCGCGCAAGCGCTCCTCACCGAGGTGATAGAGATACCGCCGATAGCCGCCGAAGCTTTCGTCGCCGCCGTCGCCCGACAGGGCCACGGTTACGTGGCGGCGCGCCAGTTGACAGACTCGATAAGTCGGGATCGCCGAGCTGTCGGCGAAGGGCTCGTCGTATGTGCTGGCCAGGGTATCGATGAGGTCGAAGTCGTCGGTCTGTATGCGGTCGACGAAATGCCGGGTCTGGTAGCGCTCGGCCACCTGCTGCGCGAAGCGGGTCTCGTCATAGGCGGGATCGTCGAACGCGATGGAGCAGGTGTTGACCGGCTGGCTCGAGGCACCCGCCATCATCGCGACCACTGCGCTGGAGTCGACGCCTCCAGAAAGGAACGCGCCGAGGGGTACCTCGGAGATCATGCGCAGGCGAACGCTTTCCTCGAGCCGCTGAACCAACTCGACCCGGGCGTCGGCGTCGGACATGACCGCAGCTCCGGTGAAGCGCACGTCCCAGTAGCGCCGGGGCTCGCTCGCGCGCCGGCCGCGCCGCAGGCAGAGCGTGTGCGCCGGTGGAAGCTTGCGCGCCGCCGCGTAGATCGTGCGGGGTTCCGGAACGTATCCCAGCGCGAAGTACTCCTCCACGGCGCAGGGGTCGAGAGTGCGATCGAAGTCGCCGTAGGCGAGTAGAGACTTCAACTCTGAGCCGAAGAGCACGATGCCGTCAGGCCGCTGTGCATAGTAGAGCGGCTTGACGCCGAGACGGTCGCGGGCGAGGAACAGGGTCTCGCGCTGGCGATCCCAGAGCGCGAACGCGAACATCCCTCGGAATCGGCGAACGCAATCCTCTCCCCAGGCCTCCCAGGCGTGCACCACGACCTCGGTGTCGCTGCGGGTGCGGAACTGGTGCCCGAGCGCCTGCAACTCGGGAATGAGTTCGCGATAGTTGTAGATCTCGCCGTTGTAGGTGATGACGATGCTGCGGTCCTCGTTGAAGAGGGGCTGCTGGCCGGTGGCGAGGTCGATGATCGAGAGCCGGCGATGGCCCAGGCCCACGCCCGGCTCGATGTGTACGCCGCACTCGTCGGGGCCGCGGTGCTGCTGAGACTCGTTCATGCGCTGCAGGGTCGCCGGCTCGACGGGGCGGGCGCTGAGGGCGTCGAAGATGCCGGTGATGCCGCACATGGCTGAGGCTTCAGTGCGTGGACGAGGAGGGCTCGCGCGCCGGCGGCGTCGCTACCGCCGGGCGTGCGTGCGATAGGGGTAGCCGGCGCAGGCAGTCGTACAAATCGGCGTACCGGTCGACCATCGAACCGAGGCTGAAGCGCTCCAGCACGCGCACCCGTGCTGCTTTACCAAGAGCAACGCCTTGCCCTGGATCAGACAAGTATCGGGTCATCAGTCCCGCCAGCGCCTCCGCATCGCCAGGCGCGAAAAGGCGGCCGGTGACACCGTCTTCCACGAGCTCGCTGTTCCCGCCGACCGCTGTCGCGAGCACCGGCAAGCCGGTGGCCATGGCTTCGAGGATGGTGTTGGAAATGCCCTCGTTGAGAGAGGGCAGCACGAACAGGTCGAGCGCGCACAAGGCCGCGGGAACGTCTTCCAGCGGGCCGGTGAAGTGCACCTTGTCCTCGAGGCGCAGAGACCGGGAAAGGGTCACGAGGTCCGCGCGCGCTGGACCCTCGCCGACGATCAGCAGCCGCGCCCGCCCGGCCAGGTCGGGGTGACGCTTCACCATAACGGCGAAGGCGCGCATCAGGGTCGCTTGGTCCTTGATGGGCTGCAGGCGTCCGACGGTGCCGACGACGAGGCTGTTGGGACGCTGAAAAGCCTCCGGCAGGGCCAGCGTCCGGGCACCGGTTCGCGGCGCGAAGCGGCGCGTGTCGACCCCGTTGTAGATCTGCTGGATCCGATCGGCGCGAATGCCAACGCGGTCGCGCATGTAGGTCTCGAGGTGTCGGGACACGACGACGTAGCGGTCGATCAAGGGGGCATGGAGCTTGCGCAGCAGGGTCGAGCGGCGCCTGGCGCCGTGCAGATCTGAGATATCCCATCCGTGTTCGCCGTGCACCCGTCGCGGCACGCCCGCCAGGATCGCGGGCAGAAGGGCATCGAGGCCCGACAGGTTGCGGCTGTGAACGATGTCCGGCTTGAGCTTGCGGCACAAGCGGTAGAGGGCCCGGCGCAGGTCCCAAACGCCGACGCGCGAGCGGTGCAACGCGAGCACCTCGACCTCGGGGTTGGCGATGCGGCCGCGGAACGACGAGTAATCCTCGATGCAGGCGATGGCGTGCCGATAGCGATGCGCCGGCATGTGGTTGACGATGTTGACAACGCCGTTCTCCATCCCGCCGATCACGAGGTGGTGGATCACGTGAAGCACGAGGGGGCGCTCGCTCGCGTTCATCGCAACCCCAGGCATTCGAGCAGAAACGCCTGCTCCGTGAATTCCCAATGGATCCCGCGTCTGAGCACGTTGTAGGGGTTGATCGAGCCGATGTTCGATCCGCCGTAGGCCGACAGGCAGCCGACGTAGCCGGCGGCCTGCACGTCGCTCAATCGCTCGGGCGTCATGTGATGCTCGCCACCATAAGGGTAGGCGAATGCCACGTCCGCGATGCCGAGCTTCGCGCGCAGCTGGTCGCGTGATTCATGCAGCTCGGCGACGACGGTCTCGCGCGGTGCCGCCGCGCAGTCGATGTGGCTGACCGAGTGGGAGCCGATCGTGAATCCGCGCGCCTGCAGCTCCTTGAGCTGGGACCAGCTCATTGTCGGGATGGGTGGATTGCCGCGCTTCTCGTCGTGCGGAAAACGGCGCTGCGTGCCGATCATTCCAGTCGCGACGAAAAAAGCCGCCGGCACCCCGTGCTTGAGGAGGATGGGCGCGGCGTGGAGGTAGTTGTCGAGGTAACCGTCGTCGAAGGTCACCGCCACGAGAGGTCGCGGCGATCGGGGAATGGGTCTGGCCGACAGCACCTGTGCGAGGCTCAGCGGCTCGCAATGCTCTCGTAGCAGCGCCATCTGCCGGTCGAACTGAGCGATGCCCACGGTCAGGTTGTCGCGCGCGTCGTCGGTGACACGGTGATAGAGGATCACGGTGATGCGCGGCGCCAGCCAGCGCGACAGCCCCGCGCCGCTCGCACCCCAGAGAAGGGCGGCGGCACAGTCGCGCGCCGCCCGCTTGAGCGCAGGCTGCTTCGGCGGCTCGAGCGCGGCGAGGCGGCGGCGCAACTCGGCCGTTTGGGCGAGCGTAGGTTTGCGATAGGTCTTGCCGCCGGGCGGCTGCGCCTGTGAGGACCCACGACCGTGCAGCACATCGTCGACGGCTTCACCCACCAGCCGGATGCCGAGCTCGTCGAGCTGCAGCTGAAGCCCTCGCAGGTCGGAGTATTGGGCCCGCGCCACGGACCCCTGTCGGGCGATGTCGCCGGTATCTAGGTGATCGTCGACCCAGTGCACCGTGCAGCCAACTTCGTGCTCGTCGTTCCAGAGTTCCCAGAACGCGGGTGGCATGCCCCGATAGTCCGGGACGCGGCCCTTGTGCAGGTTGAGGGTTCCCAGACGCGGGCTCGAGAAGAGCGTGCGCTTGAGGATCGGTGCGGCCAGAGACAGGCCGAGATCTGCCCCGAATGCCTGCACCTGATGCAGCGTGGAGACCGAAGCCATGTCATCGACCGTGAGCAGCCTGACCGTCGACAGCGCGAGAAACGCGTTCCAGGCGGCCTTCCATGGTGCCTGAGGACACTCACGGGATCGCGTGCGTTCCGTCAGACGCCTGCCGAGATCGCCGGCCTGGTGCGGCAGCCAGCGCCAGCCGTGGCGCTTCACGTTGAGCGCCTGGCTCCGGACGAGTGCATGCGCGCTGCGCCGCGGCCGGTGGAGGACCACGAGCCATTCGGCGCCCGGCCAGGCACTGTGTAGGGCCAGCAGACCACGGCACACGGATTCGGACAGGTTGCCGCTGAAGATCACTAAGCGCGGTGACGCCAGCGCGTTGGCAACGATGCGGGCATGCTTCGGCATCGAGAGGCCGGGCGCTTCGATCATCACCATCGCTTTCCTCAGCCAAGCTGCCGAGCGAGCGCCGGCCCGAGAAGGTTGACGACGCGTCTCGGCATCCGACGCCAGACGTCGATCGCTAGCCGATACTTCGGATTTAGCGGGTTCTGCTGCGGGATCGTGTGGCCCCTGTAGAGCATGCACTCGTAGTGCAGCGAGGTGGCCTCGAAGCCCCAATTTTTCTTGAAGTCGAACGAGCCGGTTCCGCGTTTCGAACGGCCGTAGTCGAACATTCGTACCCCGCGGGCGCAAGCGCGTCTCATCAGCTCCCAGTACTTGAAGTCGTTGGCCGCGAGGTCGCGTGCTTCGGGTAGGTCGCCGGCATAGTACGGCAGGACCTCGTCGCGGAAGTAGAACGACAGGACCGCGGAGACCGTCTTGCTCCCGGGGGCGTGGACCGTGAGGATCTCGCAGTCGCGGCCGAAGACGCGCTGGAGCGCCCGGAAGTATCCCTTCGCATGTGGCGGGGTACCGTGGCGGTGCTGGTTGTCTGCGTAGAGATCGAAGAAGGCGTCGGCGTCCGGGTCGATCGTGGCCGCCAGCCCGCGCTGCTGGGCCTTGCGGACCATCGCCCGCTGCTTGCGCGGGATCGCGAGCAGGTTGGCCTCGACGTCGGGGAGGAGCGCCTTGCGGAAGGTCACGTAGAGGTCCTGGGCCGGCCAGTCCGGCTCCGCGGGAAGGACGTTGCGCAGCTCGAGGTGGGCGACGCCGAGATCGCGGCCGAGCTCGACGGCATGGCCCCGCAGCGCCTTCGCCACCGCCGGATCCGAGGCGGCTGCGCCGCCGTACACGGCGAAGGGCAACGACGTCAGCGAGTGACCGAACAGCAGGCTCTTTGTCTCCACGAGCGGGAGCACGCCGACAATCGCGCCGTCGCGCTCGGCGAGCAGGTAGTGGGGTCGGTGCCGGAAAACCTCGGCATGGATGTCGCGCCAGCCGATGCGGTGGAAGAAGGTGGCCTGCGCACTGCCGAGGACGAAATCATCCCAGCGCGCCCGATCGGACTCGCGGAAGGGTCGCACCTCCGCGATCGGGCGGACCAACTGCTCCACGGCACTCATGGACGTGCCAGCCCGAAGACCTCGTCGACCCGCCCCCAGCGGAAGTCGCATAGCAGGCGGTCGAGGCGCGCCTCCGTCTTCCGGAGGTTGACGTAGTGGCGGAACCGGGTCTTTAGGCTCGTGCCCGGGACGCGCGGTTGGTCGGGGTCGATCTCCCACGGGTGGAAATAGAAGATCACCGCGCGCCCGTCGGTGTCGTTGACGTGGCGCAGCGCCCAGCGGCTGACGGCATACGGCAGGAGCCGGAACCACCCGCCGCCGCCGGCCGGCAGGTTGCGGCCAAACAGCCGCACCGTCGAGATTGGCAGCTCGCGCAGGCCTGGGCGCGGCTCGTACGCGAAGCGCGGCGCGTCCGGCATGCCGTAGTGGTCGTGGCGCACCGGATACACGCTCGACGTGTAGCGATAGCCGGCCTCGAGCAGCACGTCGAAGGCCCAGGGGTTGCCGCCGCCGATCGAGAAGCTCGGCGCGCGGTACCCCTGCACGGGCTGTCCGGTCCCGTCCTCCAGCAGGTCCTTGGCGCGGCGCACGTCGTCGAGCAGCTCGGTGCGGCCGAGCTCCGTGCAGCGCTGGTGACCGTAGCCGTGGCTGGCGAGCTCGTGTCCCTCGGCCACGATGCGCCTCATAAGGTGCGGATAGCGCTCGGCGATCCACCCCAGGGTGAAGAACGTGCCCCGCGCGCCGCGCGCGGCGAAGAGAGCGAGCAGGCGTTCGACATTGCGCTCGACCCGGCACTCGCGCCGGTCCCAGGTCGCGCGGTCGATGTGGGGCGCGAGCGCTGAAACCTGGAAGTAGTCCTCGACGTCGACGGTCAGCGCGTTGGTCACTGCGGAGCGGGGCGTCGCGCGCCGCGCGTTTGCGGAGGGCGACCAATACCGCTCCCGCGACGGCGGCTGCGGTCCTGGGACGGCTTGGTGCTGCATCGTCATGCGGCCTCCCTGCGGCGCTCGTCGGTGCGGCGCTCGAGTAGCCATTCGGCGAGATGGCGCGCGATGCGCTCCGCGGCCTGGCCGTCCCAGAGCTCCGGCGCGTGGCCGCGCTTGCCGCCGCGGGCCAGGATCTCTTCGACGCGGGCCAGGACGGTCGCTGCGTCGCGCGGGACCAGCAGATTCGTGCCCTGCTCGATAGTGATGGGGCGTTCCGTATTCGGCCGCATCGTCAGGCAGGGCACGCCGAGCGCGGTGGTTTCCTCCTGCACGCCGCCGGAATCGGTGATCGCGAGACGCGCCACCCCGAGCAGGCCGACCATCTCGAGGTAGCCTTGGGGCGGCAGGCAGGCTACGCGAACGCCCGCGAGGCGAGCGCCGAGGGCATGGCGCTCGATGTTCGCTTGGGTTCGCGGGTGGATCGGCCAGACCAGCGGCAGCCGAGCGCTCACGCGTCCTAGGACCTCGAGGACCTCCGCGAGGTGCGCGGGGTCATCGACGTTCGACGGCCGGTGCAAGGTGACGACGCCAAAGCCGTCGGCGCCGGTGGCCCATTCCGGCGGGCACCCGGCGCGAGACAGCGTCGCGGCCGCTGGCACCGCCTTGCGCTGGGCAGCGCGGAGCGAGTCGATCATCAGGTTGCCGACGAACGCGATGCGTCCGGCGTCGACACCTTCGCGCGCTAAGTTGTCGTTGGCGCTGCGTTCCGTCGTGTACAGGAGGTCCGCGATCTGGTCGGTGACGACCCGGTTGATCTCTTCCGGCATCGTCCGGTCGAAGCTGCGCAGTCCAGCTTCGACGTGCACCACTGCGACGCCGAGCTTTGTCGCGACCAGCGTGCACGCCATGGTCGAGTTCACGTCACCGACCACGATCACGCATGACGGCTTGAACCGCAGCATCACCGGCTCGAAGCGCTTCATCACCTCCGCCGTCTGCACCGCGTGAGATGCGGAGCCGACCTCGAGGTTGATGTCCGGCACCGGCAGTTCGAGGTCGGCGAACAGTCGGTCGTTCAGCGCGAAGTCGTAGTGCTGGCCGGTGTGCACCAGAACTGCCCTGGGCAGCCGGGGGTGCGCGGCGCATGCCCGCAAAAGCGGAGCCATCTTCATGTAGTTGGGACGCGCTCCGACCACGCAAAGCAAAGAGCCTGCGTCGGTTTGTGAAGATTCGGCAAGAGACATGACGGGGAAGGTGCGAGGCCGGTGTTCGGCGATCAGAAGCGGTGGTCGATGCCGACGAATCCGGCGATCTCGTCGCTCGGCACGACCGCGGCCGTGCTGCTATCGAAGCTGCGCGCCCGTGCGCCGGCATAGACGACGGTCTTGAGCGAGAGCGCCCGGGTCAGCCGCAGACGCAGCGTGCGCTGAATGGAACGCTCGCCTCCGGCCACGAGTGATTCGATGTGGCTCCACTCGGCGGCAGCGATCACGTCCGTGACGGGCGTGAGCCGATGGGCGAATGCGACGCTGGCGCCGTACTGCTGGTTGTTCGTGAGGCCCGTGTCGATCGCGAGCGGGCCGGAATCGACCGCGTCCTCGATCCTGCTGCGATAGGCGGAAAAGCTGAGGGAATTGCGCACGCCGAGGATGGTCGCGCTCGCGGTGGTTTGCTGAAGGACGCTCAGGCGCTGCGCCTGGATGGAGATCGGCTGGAGCGTGGAAGTCGGCAGGCCGCGCTGGGCGATCACGTCGTTGACGAGGCGAGCTCGCTCGATCGGGTCGGGGAAGCGGGCGCTGAAGATGGCGTCGAGAAGCGCAGCGACGTTCTGAGTCGCTGGCAGATCGAGCAGCGATTGCGGTGACGTGTCAATCTGGCGCGACGACGCGACGGTCAGGGCGAGTCGCGGCGTACGGTAGGCAAGATCGAGGCGCCAAGACGAGCCGAAGAAGCGGTGCTCCTCCCAGGCGGTAAGCTGTGTGCGAGGCGACGGCTGCCAACGGAGGTCGACGCCGTAGATGTTGCCGCCGTTGTCGCCGCTATTGGTGGTGAAGTTCGTATGCTCTCGCCCACCGCGCAGTCCGAGGATCAGGTCCGAGTTAACCTGGTAGCCGACGGTCGCGCGCACGAGACCGACCCTCAGTGGCTCCAGGCTCGACTCGCGATAGCGGGTCTCGGACTCCTGCGCCTCGAGCTTCCAGCCGAATGGCCCTGGCTCGCGGCCGATGGCCAGCGTGTGCTGACCGAAGTAGCCCACTGCATTCGGTGCCACGATCGCAGGCGCGTTGAAATTGTTGGTCCAGCCGTTCTCGCTCACCAAGCGGTACTTGATGAGTCCCGGCGTGGTGCCCTCGATGCGCGGGGCGATGCGGACTGCCGTCGTGGTCACGCTGTTCTCGTTGGTGGCGCCGCCCTCAGGCCGTGGCCCGAACGGGTTCGCGCTTTCCTGGGTCGCGCGCACCGAGGCGTCGATGAACAGAAAGCGCTCGATGGCCTGGAGGTTCGCCTCGAGGTCGACTTCGGGGTTCAGGCGACTCGACTGGGTGTTCTGTGCGTAGCCCACGGCGTTCAACGCCGCCGACCCCGAAATCCTAAGCCGCGCGCCTTCCCCGAGGAGGCGGATACGCGGCCGGACGGCGAGGATCGTGTCGGCGGCACCCGTCGTTGCTCCGCCGAGATCGGCGTTGCTCGTGTACGTGAGATCGGAGTTGACGCCCGCATCAACGCTCCATCTTTCGGCTCGGGACGAGGCCGACGCGAGTAGGGCCATGCCGCCAACGATGGCGAGTGCAAGTGCCGAGACCGGACGCGTCGTGGTCCATCCGGCGCGTCGCTGAGCGGGGCGTCTTCCCCAACCCATCGTTCAGCTTTTCTCGAGCCCGTAATAGCCATAGTAGGCGCCGACCTCCGAACGACTCGTCTTGTTCAGGAGTGGCAGGACCAGCGGGCACGTTTCGACCGTTGCAAGCGCCTGCTCGACGGCTTTCTTCTGGGCGTGTTTTGCCACGACCAGGATCACCTGCCCCATCCGCGTGGCGAGAACGCGTGATTCGGTTGAGGGCAGCAGTGGCGGAGCGTCGAAGACGATGACGCGGTCAGGGTAGCGCGTCGAGAGCTCGTGTAGCAGCCGGCTCATGGTGTCGCTCGCGAGCATCTCCGTCGCGTGCTCCCGCGGGGCGCCGGCCGGCAGGAGAGTGAGTTTGTCGACGTTGGTCCGCATGAGGACGTCCGACAGGCGTATCGAGGGATCGGCCAGGAGATCGAGAAGTCCCGCCGCAGGCCGCAGGCCAAGTCGGGGCAGAAGCGACGGTCGCGAGACGTCGGCGTCGACGAGTAGGACCTTCCGGTCGACCTCCTTGGCCATCGACATGGCGAGATTGATCGCCACGAAGGTCTTGCCTTCGTTGGGCAGCGCACTCGTGACCATGATGAGGTTTGCGTGCTTCGTCGCCGCCTCGCTCACGTTCACCAGGAGCTGGCGCTTGATCACGCGAAAGTCGCTGGCGATCTGCGAGCGGGGCGTTCGAGGCGTCAGGTAGCCCATGGCTTCCAGCTTCGCCAGGTCGATCTCGACGCCGCCGTTCGTGGCGGAGCGATCGGTGCCTGGAGGGGCCACCTGGTAGGCAGTTTGCGGCAGGGAAGGCTGCTCGGACGGAGGAGGGACTGGATGGTGGTGCGCGTCCTGCGGTTCCGCAGTCGGGGCCCGCGGCGTCCGTGCCTGTGTCTCTTCGAGCTTGCGCGCGGCGCGCACCAGCAAGCTCTCCGATTCCCGCGGAGGCGGTGCCGCCTGCGGCGCACTTCCGGGCACCTCGATGCCGCCGCGGCGCAGCTCCTCGAGTCGCCGCGTCGCCAGCTCGATGATGCTCACGGTGGCTCCTCAGGCCCGCGCCAGCGTGGAGATCCACACGACCCATGCCACACCGGCAGCGACGAAGGCGATCACGGCTGAGCCGAAGCCCATGAGGTTGCGCCGGGCGCGCCGCAGCATGGTCGGGTCGGGAACCATCGACACGCTGCCGAGGAGCGGCCGCTGGGTGAGCAGGCGAAGCGCGCGGGGATGGTCGACCGTCGGCAGGACTTGGACTGTCACGAACGCCGCCAGCACGCCAGCGGCGACCGCGAGCAGCAGCACCAGGGGCGCCAGCGCAAGCCGGTTTGGAAACACCGGCTGGGGCGAGACGCGGGGGGGGTCGATGATCCTGAACTGCGCCGAGCGTGTCGCATCGACCTCCTCCGACAGCGCCGCCTTTTCGCGGCGCGCGACCATTGACTGGTACGTGCCGCGGATCACTTCGTAGTCGCGGTTGAGCCGAGCCATCTCGGCTTCGATTTGGGGAACCCGGCTCGCCGACGCGCGCAACTGGTTCAGGCGCGCCTGCATGTCTCCGGAGCGGACGCGCAGCGACGCTACGTGTGCCTCGGATTCTGCGAGCGCGAGCTTGATCCTTTGCTGCCCCTCGTTGCTGCCGACCGAGGCCGGCGGCGGCTTGGTCGCGGCGACCTTGCGCAGCCTCTCCACCTCATGCTGCTTCTCCTCCTCCAGACGAGCGATCAGGCGCTGAGTGGAGATGACGTCCGGGTGCTGGTCGGTATAGCGGCGAAGCAAATCGTCGAGTTGCTTGCGCTGCGCCTCGAGACGCGCGTCGTATTCGGGTGTCTGGATCGTGGCATTCGGCGGAGCGACGTCGGGAAGGATGGAGGTCGACTCACCGCCCAGTTCCCGCTTCAACGCGTCCCGGGCCTGCTCAGCGGCGCGCAACTCCACGGAGAGCTTGGCCATGTCGTCGGTCAGGGCCGACATGCGCGCGTAGTAGTCCTTGCCGGAGGCATCGCTGACGGCGAGGTTTCGAACCTTGAATTCTTTGAGGCGATCCTCCGCCTCTGCGAGCCGCGCCTCGTAGCTGCGGACCTGCTCGTCGATGAACTCCCGCGCAGCCTCCGCGTCGCGCCGCTTGGTGCTGGTGTCCGACTCGAGGAACAGCGACACGAGGTCCTGGACGATCTTCTGTGCCCGCACCGCGCTGGTGTCGCGGTAGGTGAACGAGAACACGTTGTCGCGGCCGACGCCCATGACCTTGATGTCACGCAGCAGGGTTTCGATCAGCCGGTCGCGCTCGAGCGGAGTCATGTCCGGCGTCTCGAGTTGCGATTTCTTGACCAGGAGTTCTATGTTCGGCCGGTTGATCAGCGTTCGCGCAAGCAAGCCCACGGTCTGGTCGAGATCGGGCTCAACCGTGAGGTCCCGCATCAGCGGTCGCAACACTGTCTTGGTATCGACATAGACGCGCGCGCTGGCCTCGAACCGGTCCTTGAGAGTCAGGATCGCCACGCCACCGATGATCGCAACGACCCAGGCCATCGCAACGCCGATCCAGCGGCGTCGCCACATCGCGCGCAACAGCTCCAGCACCTGCTGGACCAGCTGATCCATTCCCGTGGCGCTGTGCGGAGGCAGGCCACGCGACTCCATCCGCGGCTGCGTCCCGTGCACCAAGTTCAGAACCACCCCTGCGGAATGATCAATACGTCACCTGGACGCATCTCGACGTTGGCCGAGATGTCGCCGCGCTTTAGGAGGTCGCGCAGGCGCACTCCGTACTGCTTGCCCCCTTCCTTGCCACGGATCAGGACGGCGGCATTCCCGTCGGCGAAATCGGTGAGTCCCCCGACTTGGATCATGACGTCCAGCAAGGTCATTTCCTGCCGATAAGGGATGGCCTGCGGCTTTGCCGCTTCGCCGACGATGCGGATCTGCTCGCTCGGCGGACCCTGGAACGCAGTCACGATCACAGTGACGACGGGGTCGCGCAACTGCTTCGACAATGCCTTCTCGAGATCGCGCGCGAGCTCCGTCGGGTTGCGCCCGACCGCCTGCAGATCCTCGACAAGGGGAGTGGAGATCTTGCCGTCGGGCCGCACGGCGAACACGCCAGAGAGTTCGGGGTTGCGCCAGACCGTGATGTTGACCGTGTCCAGCGGCCCGATGACGTAGCGATAGTCAGGCGTATCGGCCCTGGGCGGCGCCGGCGGGTAGCTGTTGCTGGCGCAGGCGGCGAGCAAGACGCCGAGCAGCATCCCGATGCCGACTCGGACGAGGCACGCGGCTGACGAGAGGCGACGGAATCCCATGAGCGTCCTCAGGCGAACAACAGGACGAGGGGTCGCATCGCGACTGAGGAGAGACGAATCGAGATCGGATCTAGTCCTCGCCGCGCCATACCCTCGGAAGCGACCTCGGCCGCTCCTTCCGGCCCCCCTGAACCGGGCAAAGGATACGCGTGAACGTCCCAGTCGGCACCCCCCAACCCAGGGGCGTTTTCCCGCCCGAGCCGGAAGTTCGTAGCTTCGACGTGCGCCGATAGACAGGTGGCTCGAGCAGAGCAAGGGACCTGATCGCGCGAGTTCAGTCAACGTGGCCCTCCGCGACGGCGACGCATTGCTTCGCGGGCGATCACGATCAGGGTGGCGGTCGAAACGGCGGCTGCCCAGCACCCCATGGCCAGCATCGTCCCGGTGCCGCCGCCGAGGATATACCCCCAAGCCGCCACACCGGGCGCTAGAACGAATGGAAGCGCGTTCAGCCTCATGCCGCGCTCGGAGCCTTTCGCCTCGTGGAAGGGACCTCCCAGCCCGCCCCTGTTTTGACTCGGAGTCTACGTACGGCTCCGCGTTCCTGCGGGAGGTTCGCGTAAGAAGGCCGCACCAAGCCGGGCGCAGCCAAGCATGTATGGAATCTAACGGCTCGTCCTATGAGCCCTCGTAGGACTACCGGCAAAGCCAAGTGAGGACAAGTCGCCGTGGTGACTTGCCCCGCCAATTCCGCCAATCATTCCTGAAGGAGGGCTCGGTCCGCGATATTAGACTGCGCGCACTCAGTCGTCGGCCGCGGCGCGTCGAGAGTGCCCCCGCGGGTTCCGCCGTACCGTTCGTCCGTCCTCACCTTCTGTATACCCATGAAGCTACGATCGCTTGGCACCGCCCTGATCGCCTTCTTTCTCGGCGCGGCGGCGTATTGGGGCGTGTCGACCCATACCGACTGGCTTCGGTTCCTCAACAAGCGTTCCGAGTTCCGCGCGGTCAACACAGATGCGATGGAGTGGGTCGCCGGCGGCAAGGGCGGGCCGGCCAGCTATTCGATGAAGTACCTGAACAAGAACGTGGCTACGGGTGAGGTGGCGATGCTGGTGCGCTATCCCGCGGGCCAGATGCAACCGCCGCACACACACTCGCACGGTCACGGCATCTACGTCCTGCAGGGCAAGCTTGTGACGCACCGGGGAACGTACGGGCCGGGGACGTTCGTGTGGTTCCCGCCCAATGAGGTTGTATCGCATGGCGCGTCGCCCGACGAGGATCTGGTCATCCTTTTCCTGAGGCACGAGGACATGGACATCAACTACATGCAGGCGGCCGCTGCGCATTGAGTCGGCGGCGTCGAAACCCATGGCCCGTTCGATACTGCCAAGCGACGACACCCAGCAATTTCGAGAACCGAGCACCGCGGGCCTTTGGTTGAGAAGCGCCCGCCCGGCCGTCTACGTCATCGTTCTTCTGGCGGTATTGGCGGCGGCATTCGGCACGAAGCTCCGACTGAGGGGGGTCTTCGCATGTCCGGCGAGCTACGGGAGTTCGGCGTATCTGTCGGATTGCAACGCCACCAGCTACGGCGACTACGACCACGGCGCCTTCTGGTTCGGCCTCGAGCCGAAAGCGCGGCGTGCCGCGGGTCATGCCAGCGTCATCGTGCTCGGCAACAGCCGAACGCAGTTCGGCTTCTCGTCACCGGTCACGGTCCGCTGGTTCGAACAGCGTTCGATCCCCTTCTACCTGCTGGGCTTCAGCCACTACGAGTCGGTCACTTTCGTGACGCCAATCCTGGCGAAGGTGCAGCCCCATGCCAGCGCCTACGTCATCAACGCCGACCGCTTCTTCGCCGAATGGCTCTCGCCCACGTCGCACCGCATCGTTTACGAGCGCGACTCGCGTGCCCGCTACGACGAGAAGCGATTCTGGCAAAGACCCCACAAGGCCTTGTGCGGCGCCGTTCCTTCCCTGTGCGGACGGGAATTGGCCGTCTACCGTGACGTTGCCAACGGCACCTGGTTCACGTCGGGCGTGCTGCCCGACGAACCCAGCGGCGTTGCAGACGGCGGCCCGAGCGACGTCGAGAACTGGCCCCACTACATCGAGCTGGCGAAAGCATTCATCGACCAGCTCAAGGTGGACCGGGCGTGCGTCGTACTGACCATCGTGCCGACGAAGGAGACCAGGCGCGCCGAGGCCCAGGCCATCGCGCAGGCGCTCGGTGTCGCGTTCATCGCCCCCCACGTCGAGGATCTCGCGACCTTCGACGGCTCGCACCTGAACGTGCAGAGCGCGGCGCGCTGGTCCACCGCCTTCCTGGGCGCCGCGGGTCCGGTGCTAGAGCGTTGCGTGGGCAGCCGGTCGGGAGCCAACACGCAGGGCAAGGACGGATCCTGAATGGATGAGGGCCTGGCCGCGCGGGACTTTCGCGGGCGCCTCAAGGCGGTGCTCGCGACGGACGACGACGCGGCCCGCCTTGACGGCCTGCGATTGCTTGCCGACAGCGCGCCGGGGTACGTGGGGACGATCCAGCTCGACAAGGCGCTCGCCGGCGTCGCGCCCGAAGCGGTCGACAAGCGGCTGACGCGCCTTCGCGTGGCGATTCTGTCGTCTGCCACGATCGACCATCTGCTTCCCGGCTTGCGGGTCGCGGCCATGCGTAGCGGCTTCTGCTTCGAGGTGTTCGCGGGGGCGTTCGGGCAGTACCGCCAGGAACTTCTCGATCCCGCAACGCGGCTGCAGGCCTTCGACCCGGAGGTGGTCGTCCTGTCGTTGAGCGCGCGGGCCCTGGTCGGTGCCCTCCCGATCGATGCCGAACCCGAGCATGTCGAGCAACTGCTTCAAACCGAGATCGCCGAGGTCCGTGGCCTGTGGGGCGCGGCTCGACAGCGCTTTGGCGCAATCGTGCTCCAGCAGACCTACATCGACACGTTCGAGCCGCTCTTCGGCAGCTACGATCGGATCGCCGCTGCAGCACCGGCGCGCGTGATCGCTCGGCTCAACGATATCCTCGGGCATGCGGCACGCGAAGACGGGGTCGCGCTCGTCGATGCCGCAGGCGCTAGCGCGCGTGACGGCATCGACGCTTGGTTTGACACGGCGCGCTGGCTGCACGGCAAGATGGAGATCGCGCCTCAGGCCGCTAGACGCTGGGGCGAGCTGACCGCGCGCGTGGTGGCCGCTCAGCGCGGCCGCTCGCGTAAGTGCGTGGTGTTCGACCTGGACAACACCCTGTGGGGCGGCGTCGTGGGCGATGTCGGCATCGAAGGCCTGGTGCTCGGAGAAGGAAGCGCCGCTGGCGAGGCGTACCTGCAAATGCAGCGGTACGCCCGCCGCCTCAAGGAACGCGGCGTGATCCTCGCCGTCTGCTCGAAGAACGAGCCAACGGTCGCCGAGCAGGCCTTCAGCCGGCACCCCGAGATGGTGCTGAAGCGTTCCGACATCGCCTGCTTCGTCGCCAACTGGCAGGACAAGGCCGGGAACCTGCGGGAGATCGCCCGAACGCTGAACATCGGTCTCGACAGCCTCGTGTTCATCGACGACAACCCCGCCGAGCGTGCGCGGGTGCGCGCTGCCTTCCCGATGGTTGCAGTGCCCGAGTTGCCGGAAGACCCCGCGCAGTTTGTCCGTGCCATCTCCGACCAGGGCTATTTCGAGGCGGTGTCCTTCACCCGCGAGGACTCCGTGCGGGCGGCTTCCTACGCCGCGAATGCCCAACGCGAGACCTTGCGCATTGCAGCCCAGTCGATGGACGAGTTCCTGCGCGGCCTCGACATGGAAGTCGTCTACGGGCCGGTGAGCGACCTCGAGCTCGAGCGCGCCACCCAGCTCATCAACAAGACCAATCAGTTCAACACCACAGGTCGACGCTATTCGGCGGCGGAGGTGGCTCGGCTGGCGGCGGACCCGGACAGCATCATGCTGCAGTTCCGTCTGGCCGATCGCCTCGGCGACAGTGGCCTGGTGAGCGTGATGATCCTGCGTTCGAGCGCTGCCGACGCTACCGAGCTCGACATCGACACCTGGGTCATGAGCTGTCGGGTTTTTGGGCGTCAGCTGGAGGACGAGGCGATGAACATCGCGGTGGAACAGGCGCGAGCGAAGGGCTCGCATGCGCTGTCGGCTCGCTTCGTGCCCAGCGGGCGCAACGGCGTCATCGGCGATCTCTTCCGCAATCTCGGATTCGAGTCGATCACTGGCACCGGGACGGCGTGCGAGCAGCGTTGGCAACTAACGGTCGCGAGGTACGAACCCCGTCAGACCTTTATCCGCCGCGCAGGCGAGCGATCGTGAGCGAATCGGACGTCCTGGCCACGTTCACTCGCATCCTTCGCGATCTGCTGATGGACGACAGCATCGTCCTGAAGACGGACACGCGGCGGCCGGATGTGCCGAACTGGGATTCGTTCGCCTACGTCAGCTTCATCGTAGCGGCCGAAGGCGAACTGGGCATACGCTTCAACGTGGCCGAAGTCGAATCATTCGAGACGGTGGGCGAGATCGTGGCTGCCGCAATGGCGCGCTTGCGCTGAAGTCTCCGCCGCGGGTCGCACCGGTCAACATCCCATGCTGTTCAATTCGCACGAGTTCATCTTTGCCTTCTTGCCCCTCACGCTACTGGGCTTCTTCTTGCTGGGGGCTCGCTCGCGCAATCTCGCGCTCTTCTGGCTAGTTCTGGCGTCGCTGTTCTTCTATGCCTGGTGGCGCCCGATCAACGTACTGATCATCGCGCCGTCGATCGCCATCAACTACGCCCTGGCGCGCGCGCTGCAAAGGTTGGTGGCCCCCGGCGACGCCCGCCTCGGCACCGCCCGGGCTGTGCTCGCTCTGGGCATCGTGTTCAACGTCTGCTTCCTGGGGTATTTCAAGTACATCAATTTCCTGGAGACGATTGCTCACGACCTGACGGGTGCCGACTTCGTGTTGAACGAGGTGGTGCTGCCGCTGGGCATCTCGTTCATCACGTTCCAGAAGATCGCTTTCCTGATCGACGTGTATGGACGACGTGTCCAGTCGTTCACGCTCGGCAACTACGCGCTGTTCGTATTGTTCTTCCCGCAACTCATCGCCGGTCCCATCGTCCACTACCGCGAAATGATGCCGCAGTTCGAGCGGGCGTCGTGCCGCTTCGACGCTGAAAGCTTCGCCGCCGGGATCACGCTCTTCGTCTTCGGGCTGTTCAAGAAGACCGTGCTGGCCGATGGCATCGCTGTCTATGTGACGCCGCTGTTCGACGCTGCCGCAGGAGGCTCGCAACTGTCGCTGCTCGGCGCATGGATCGCCGCGCTGGGGTTCACGCTGCAGATCTACTTCGACTTTTCGGGCTACAGCGACATGGCGCTGGGGCTGGCACGCCTGGTCGGCGTGCGCCTGCCGCCCAACTTCGATTCGCCATTGAAGTCCGGCAGCATCATCGACTTCTGGTTGCGCTGGCACATGACGCTGACGCGGTTTCTGACCGCGTACCTGTACAACCCGCTCGTCCTGTCGCTGACCCGCCGTCGCATGGCACAGGGCAAGCGCGCGCTCGGTGGGCGGGGCGCGACCGTGGGCGCATTCATGGCCCTGCTCGTTGGTCCTACCATCCTCACGATGCTCGTGTCTGGCGTGTGGCATGGCGCCGGCTACATGTTCGTGCTGTGGGGGCTCTTGCACGGCGTCTATCTCTCGATCAATCACGCGTGGCGCATGTTCGGTGGCCGGCTCCTCGGCAGCCGCGCCGAGCCTATGCAACGCTGGCTTCCAGGCTTTGCGCTGACCTTCCTGTGCGTCGTGGTGGGGATGGTGTTGTTCCGGTCTTCCAGCCCAGCCGCGGCCAAGTCGATCCTGCAGGGCATGCTCGGCCTCCATGGCATCGGACTGCCCCAGGCGTTGCTTGACCGGGTGGCTTCGCTGGCTGCGCGATCGGGTGGGTTGCTTCACCTATCGACAGAGATCTCGGCGACCGATCTGATTGCCGCTACGGGCTGGCTCATCGTGTTGCTCGCCGGAGCCCTGGGCCTGCCCAACACGTTGCAGATCCTCGAACGTTTCCCGCCCGCCCTGTCAGCGCCGCGCCCGAGCTTCGAGATCGGTTGGCTTAGGCGAGCGATGGTCTGGACACCTTCGCTCACGTGGGCCGCCCCGCTCGGCGTGCTGGCCTGCGTTGCCGTCTACCGGATCGGCGGACAAAGCGAGTTTCTATACTGGCAGTTCTGACCTACCGACGGTGCGCACGCATCCCGAAACCGCCGAGAAGGTCTTGTTCTGAAACGCGTTCACCACCCACTTCACCAACTTCCACACGACTGCAGACGTGCGCTTTGGCCAGGACTACGCACCGGGCCGCGGTGCCCCACAAGCCGCCTGTCTATCGTGTAGACGGCGAGGGCGATTGACATATTGATGCATCATGGGAATGCTTTGATGCATGCGCACGACAGTTCGTCTCGACCCTCATTTGCTGATCCAAGCCAAACGGCGCGCGGCCGAGCAGGGCAGAACGCTTACGTCCTTGCTAGAAGAGGCGCTCGGCGAGTCACTGAGCCGACGCGCGGCCCAGGGTAGCGCGAGGCCTGTGCGCTTGAAGACGGTCAAGGGAGGCGGACTTCGCCCGGGTGTCGATCTCGACGATAGCGCCTCGCTGCTCGAACGCATGGATTCGTGACGCCGTGTTCTTGCCCGACGTCAATGTGCTGCTCTACGCACATGGGGCCGACGCACCGCACCACGCGACTTGCAATGCCTGGCTCGAAGCTGTCATCAACGACCACGCATCCTTCGGCGTCTCGGAGTTGGTTCTAAGCGGCTTCATCCGTCTCGTGACGCACCCGAAGGTCTCCGCCAAGCCGAGCGCGTTGCCGGAAGCACTGACGTTTGCCGAGCAATTCCGCGGCCGGCCGAATTCGGTCACGGTCTCTCCCGGGGAACGCCACTGAGATCTTTCGCTCGCTGTGCGACGACGCTGGCGTGAAAGGCAAACTGGTGCAAGATGCCTATCTGGCCGCGCTGGCGATCGAATCGGGTTGCGAATGGGTCACAACCGATCGGGATTTCAGCCGCCTCAAGGGGCTGCGCTGGCGACACCCGTCTCGATAGAACCAACACCCGTCGCGAGGCTCGTAGACATCGACATCCACAGCTCGGACGCAGCTGAAAGCGCGCTCAGCTTACGCGGCGCGTCGGCAAAGACCCTCACGAGGCCCTGCAACGTCGCGAGCGCGCCGACCAGGAACACCTGCGTCGGCCCGAACCGATCGGCGATGAAGCCGGCGATCATCTCCCGTGGCGCCGCATGCCATGTCCCGAAAGGCGGCAAAGCCGCCGATGGCCGTCCCGCACTACTCGAAGCACGATGCGTTTTGAGGGTAGGTGAGGGGTGTGTTGCTTCGGGGCTCTGGGAAGGCCCGCCAGTGCTAGCGCTATGGATGACTCCGGCCCGCCAGAACCCGCCGTCGCATCGACCTGCACATCGCGGCGCTTGCGCTCCTCTGCAGCGGAACGGTGACCGTCGCGAGCGCCCAGTGGGTTGCACGTGGCGAACTCGCCCGAGTGCTGGTCGTCCGCGACTGCGACGAGACCGGCGGAGATGTCGCCGTCTCACGACTCAATCCGCCGACCGTCTACGTCTGTGACCGGGTCGTCCGCCTGATTCGCGCCAAGGACCCGGGCGCCGAGCAGTTCTACTTCGTCCACGAGTTCGGTCACATCGCGCTGCAGACGTCGAGCGAGTCCGCCGCCGACTGCTGGGCAGCGCGCGAGCTCGTCGGAGCGCCGAACGGAAGTCGCGCCTTGCGCATCGCGATCGCGCACTTTCGCTCGCGCGGCGACGAGCCGAGCACGCACTACGGCTCGCCGCGCGATCGCGCCGAGCGCATTCGAGGCTGCGCCGACGAGGCGATGGCGGGCTGGGACTCGGGTGCTGCATCTGCGCCGCGAGCCGATCCTCGGCGCACGCGTGCCCAGGCGGTCGGCGCGGCGGCGGCGTCTGCGCCGAAGTAACGGCCCCCGAGCGATGCGTTTCGGAGCGATCGCCGACGCTGCGGCGGTCAGCTCGCGGTGTCGCGCAGCCGAAGCGCGTTGAAGATCACCGACGCCGAGCTGAGGCTCATCGCGAGCGCGGCGACCATCGGCGAGAGCAGCCAGCCGGTCAGCGGATAAAGGACGCCGGCCGCGAGCGGAATTCCGAGGGCGTTGTAGACGAACGCCAATGTCAGGTTCTGCTTCATGTTGGCGATCGTCTCTTCGGAGATCCGGCGCGCCCGCGCGATCGCCCGCAGGTCGCCCTTGACTAGCGTGATCCTCGCGCTTTGTATCGCGACGTCGGTGCCTGTGCCCATCGCGATGCCGACGTCGGCCTGCGCGAGGGCTGGAGCGTCGTTGATGCCATCGCCGGCCATCGCGACGCAGCGCGTCTCGCGCTGCAGCCTGGCGACGAGCGCGAGCTTGTCGGCCGGACGCAGCTCGCCGTGGACGTCGTCGATGCCGAGCCGCTCGGCGACGCTGCGCGCGGTCGCCGGCCCGTCGCCGGTCGCCATCACCACCGCGATCCCCGATGCGCGCAACGCCGCGAGGGCATCGGCCGCGCTCTCCTTGATGCGATCGGAGACGGCGAGCAATCCGACGAGCTTGCCGCCGACCGCGAGCAGCAGCACGCTCGCGCCCGTGGCGCGGAGCGACTCGGCCTGCTCGGCGAGCGACTGGACGCGCACGCCGCTCTCGGCCATCAGCGCCGCGTTGCCGAGCGCGACCGGACGTCCGGCGAGGCGGCCGCGAACGCCGATCCCGCTGCTCGACTCGAACGACTCCGGGCGTTCGAGCACGAGCCCGCGCTCGCGAGCGGCGCGAACGACAGCGTCGGCGAGCGGATGCTCGCTGCCCTGGTCGATGCTCGCGGCAAGGCGCAGCACCTCGTCCTCGGCGTAGCCTGGAACGGCGACGACGCGCTCGACCGACGGCTTCCCCTCGGTGAGCGTCCCGGTCTTGTCGACGATCAGCGTGTCGACCGCGCGCAGCGTCTCGATCGCGGCGGCGTCGCGAAAGAGGATGCCCTGCGTCGCCGCCTTGCCGGTCGCGACCATGATCGACATCGGCGTCGCCAGCCCGAGTGCGCACGGGCACGCGATGATCAGCACGGCGACGGCGTTGATGAGGCCGTACACCCAGCTCGGCTGCGGCCCGAAGAGGCCCCAGCCGAAGAAGGTCAGGAGCGCTGCGGCGGCGACGGCGACGACGAACACCGCGGCGACGCGGTCGGCCACGCGCTGCATCGGCGCCTTGCTGCGCTGTGCCTGAGCGACCATCTGCACGATCTGCGCGAGCACCGTCCGCGCGCCGACCGTCTCGGCGACCATGACGAGCGCGCCGCTGGTGTTGAGCGTGCCCCCGATGACCTTGTCGCCCGCCTGGCGCGCGACCGGAATCGGCTCGCCGGTGAGCATCGATTCGTCGACCGCGCTGCTGCCGTCGACGACGGGGCCGTCGACCGGGATCTTCTCGCCCGGACGGACGCGCAGCCGATCGCCGACGTGGATGCTCGCGAGCGGCACGTCCTCCTCGCTGCCGTCGGGACGGATCCGCCGCGCGGTGCGCGGCGCGAGCGCGAGGAGCGACCGGATCGCCGCCGAGGTCTGCGAGCGCGCGCGCAGCTCGAGGATCTGGCCGAGCAGCGTCAGCGAGACGATGACCGCGGCAGCTTCGAAGTAGACGTCGACGCGCCCCATGACGAGGAACGAATCGGGAAAGACGTGCGGCGACACCGTTGCGACCGTGCTGTAGACGAACGCCGCCGACGTGCCGAGCCCGATCAGCGTCCACATGTTGGGGCTGCGGCCTGTGATCGAGTTCAGGCAGCGGACGAGGAACGGCCAGCCGGCCCAGGCGAAGACGGGAAGCGCAAGCGCGAGCTCGATCCAGCTCTGTGCGTCGGGGGCGATCCAGCGATGGCCGACCATCGCGATCGCCGTGACCGCGACCGTCAACGGCAGCGTCCACCAGAAGCGGCGGCGGAAGTCGACGAGCTCCGGAGCGTCACCGTCGTCGACGCTCGGCAGCTCGGGCTCGAGCGCCATGCCGCATTTCGGGCACGCGCCGGGGCGGTCCTGACGCACCTCCGGGTGCATCGGGCAGGTGTAGATCGTTCCCGGTGGCGGCGGCGGCGCGGCCGGTGAGGGCGGCGCAGCGCGCACGTGCGAAGCCGCGGTGTCGCCACCGCTGCCATGCGCGCGCACTTGGGGATGCGTGTCCTCGAGCAGTCGCGACGGCGCGGTGAGGTGCGCCATCGGCTCGACGCCCACCGCCACCTCGATGTAGCGCTCGGGCTCGGCGATGAACTTCGCCTTGCAGCCGGCCGAGCAGAAGTAGACCGGCTCGCCCTGGTGCTCGTGCACGTGCGGCGAATCGGTCGTCACGGTCATCCCGCAGACCGGGTCGATCGAGGTCGAAGGCAAAGCGGTGTTTCGAAGGGATCGGCGCGCGTCGCTTCGCCCGGCCGGGCGCGGTCGCGGGCGGATTGTCGCGGATGACTTCGAGATGGGGCCGCCGGCGGGACCCACCATAACTGTATATATTCACAGTATGGCAACGAAGCCTCCGCCGGGCCAGCGCGCGATCTCGCGCGACGAAGCGCCGCGGCCGGAGCAGGCGGCGCCCGTGCCGACGAAGGGGCGCGGCACGGTCTGGGCGATCGAGCATCGCTACGCGCGCCAGACCGGCGAGAGCTACGACGACGGCTGGGGAACGCTCGATCAGGAGGCCGAGGAGGAACGCCTCGGTCCCGAGACGCAGGTGATCGAGGAGCGGGTCAAGTCGATCCTCAGCAAGAATGACTCGCCCGACCTCGACTTCGACCTCTCGATCAATCCGTATCGCGGCTGCGAGCACGGCTGCATCTACTGCTTCGCGCGGCCGACGCACAGCTATCTCGGGATGTCGCCCGGGCTCGACTTCGAGACCAAGATCATCGCCAAGGTCAACGCCGCCGAGCGATTGCACGAGGCGCTCGCCGCGCGCTCGTATGTCTGCTCGCCGATCAACATCGGCTCGGCGACCGACGCGTACCAGCCGGTCGAGCGCAAGCTCGGCATCACGCGCTCGCTGATCGAGGTGATGGCAGGGTGCTCGCAGCCGTTCTCGCTCGTCACCAAGTCATCGGGAGTCGAGCGCGACCTCGACCTCGTCGCGCCGATGGCCGCACGCGGGCTGGTCGCGGTCTACGTCTCGGTGACATCGCTCGAGCCGGCGCTCGCGCGCATCCTCGAGCCGCGTGCAGCCGCGCCGCATCGACGCCTCAAAACGATCGAGACGCTCGCGCGCGCCGGCGTGCCGGTCGGCGTCAGCGTCTCGCCGATCATCCCGTTCATCAACGAGCCCGAGATCGAGCGTGTCCTCGAGGCAGCCGCGGCGGCGGGAGCGACGGCTGCATTCGGCATCGTCTTGAGGCTCCCGTGGGAGGTGAATCCGCTCTTCCAGCGCTGGCTCGACCAGCATTTTCCCGACCGTGCGGCGCGCGTCATGGCGCGCGTTCGCGAGATGCGCGGCGGCAAGGACTACGACGCGAGCTTCGGCGCGCGAATGCGAGGCGAGGGCGTCTGGGCCGATCTCATCGCGCAGCGGCTCGCGAAGGCGAGGCGTCGCTTCGGCCTCGACGTCAGGCGGAAGGAACTCGACCGCGCGCAGTTCGTGAAGCCGCCGCGCGTGAGCGCTGCGGCGCAGGGCGACCTGTTCGGCTAGCTCCGGTTCACGAATGCCGATGGCGCTTGACATGCAGGCAAACACCTGCATATCATCCGGCCGCGCACACACGCAACGGATGGACGCGGACAAGGTTTTCAAGGCGCTCGCCGACCCGACACGCAGAAAGCTGCTCGACCTGCTCTGCCAGAACAACGGGCAGACGCTCGGCCAGCTCTGCGAGCACCTCGACATGGCACGGCAGTCGGCCACGCAGCACCTCGGGATTCTCGAGGCGGCCACCCTGGTGAGCACGGTGTGGCGCGGCCGGGAGAAGCTGCATTTCATCAATCCGGTCCCGCTGCACGAGGTCTACGAGCGTTGGGTGCGCAAGTTCGAACGTCAGCGGCTGAGCCTGCTGCACGAACTGAAGAAGGAACTCGAAGGAGAGTGAGCATGAGCAAAGAGAAGACCAGCTTCGTCTACGTGACCTACATCCGCTCGACGCCCGAAAAGGTGTTCGAGGCCATCACGAAGCCGGAGATCGCGCGGCGCTACTGGGGCCACGAGAACGTCTCCGACTGGAGGCCCGGGTCGACCTGGCAGCACGTGCGCGCCAACGAGGAACGCACGGTCCAGCTCGTCGGCAAGGTGGTCGAGGTCTCGCCGCCGACGCGCCTCGTCATCACGTGGGCGAACCCGGCGCAGGCCGACGATCCGGACAGCACCAGCCGCGTGACCTTCGACGTCGCGCCGTACGACGAGATGGTCCGCCTCACCGTCATCCACGACGAGCTCGAGGTCGGCAGCGCCATGGCGAAAGGCATCCAGCAGGGCTGGCCGATCGTGCTCTCCAGCCTGAAGTCGTTGCTCGAAACGGGGCAGGGCATCGACGTCTTCGCCAAGGCGAAGGCGGCCTGAGCCGGGAGCCGTCGATGACCCAGCCCTACACCGGCGGCTGCGCGTGCGGCGCGATCGGCTACGCGACCCGGCATGCGCCGGTCTTCCAGAACCACTGCCAGTGCCGCGATTGCCAGCGGCGAAGCGGCACCGGCCACGGCTCCTGGCTGACGTTTCCTGCGCGCTCCGAGATGACGATCAGCGGCGAAGCGAAACACTGGGAGGTCGTCGCCGACAGCGGCAACGTCAAGAGCCACGCCTTCTGCCCGGTCTGCGGAACGCCGGTCTACTTGCGCTTCGCGGCGATGCCTGACCTGATCGCCATCCCCGCGGGCAGCCTCGACGAGCCCGCGCGCTTCGCGCCGCACGCGCTCACCTACAGCATTCGCGGGCTGGCGTGGGATTCGATCGATCCCGCGCTGAAAGCGTTCGAGCGGATGCCGACCGCTAGTCGCTGAGATCGGGCTCGAAGAAGAGCCACTGCACCTGCGGAAACGCGCTGCGAAAGCTCTTCTCGACCCGATTGATCGCGTCAACGAGTGCGTGCCCGGTGTCGGCCGGCCGCATCTTCGCCTTGACCGCGACCATGATGTCGCGGCCGAGCTGCTGCGTCACCACGTTGTAGACGGTCACGACCTCGTCGTGCGCAGCGAGGTGCGCGCGCATGCGATCGAGCACGCGCGGCTCGACGCTCTGGCCGATGAGGAGCGCCTTGATCTCGACGCCGACAAGGATCGCGACGACGACGAGGAGGGCGCCGATCGCGATCGAGCCGATCGCGTCCCACATCGGATCGCCGCTGACGAGTGTGAGCGAGATCGCGGCGAGCGCGAGCGCGAGGCCGCCGAGCGCGGCGATGTCCTCGGCGAGAACGACGAGCAGCTCGCTTTGCCGCGAGCTGCGGAACCACTGCCAGAGGCCCTGGTCGCCGCGGTCCTTGTTGACCTCGCGCAGGCAGCCCCAGAGCGAGACGCTCTCTGCGGCAATGCCGAAGACGAGAATCGCGATCGCGACCCACGCGTTCTCGAGCGGCTCGTCGGCGCCCAGCCTGTGGACGCCTTCGTAGATCGAGAACAGGCCGCCCATACTGAACAGCATCAGGGCGACGATGAAGCTCCAAAAGTAGATCGCCTTGCCGCGGCCGAGCGGATGCTCCGCGGTCGGCCCGCGCTTGCCCTCGCGCATGCCCCAGAGCAGCAGCGCCTGGTTCGAGCAGTCGGCGAACGAATGGATCGCCTCGGCGAGCATCGACGACGACCCGGTGAACACCGCGCCTGCGGTCTTCGCGACCGCGATCAGGAAGTTCGCGCCGAGCGCGAACAGGATCGACTTCAGCGAATCGGCGCCGGTGGACATCGCATCATTGTCGATGCGAACGAGAGGTCAGGCCTTGAACAGGTCCTTGACGCGATCGCTCCAGGTCTTGGCGTTCGGCGAATGCCGGTCGCCGGCCTTGCGGAACGACTCATCGAGCTCCTTCAGGAGCTTTCGCTGGTGCTCGGTGAGCTTGATCGGCGTCTCGATGCTGACATGGCAGTAGAGGTCGCCCGGATAGCTCGAACGCACGCCCTTGATGCCTTTGCCGCGCAGGCGGAACGTCTTGCCGTGCTGCGTTCCCTCGGGCAGGTCGATCTCGGCCTTGCCGCCGAGCGTCGGCACCTCGACCGCGCCGCCGAGCGCCGCCGCGGTCATGCCGACCGGGACGGTGCAGTGCAGGTCGTCGCCGTCACGCTCGAAGATCTCGTGCTGCTTGATGCGGATCTCGATGTAGAGATCGCCGTTCGGGCCGCCGTTCGGCCCCGGCTCGCCGTTGCCGCTCGAGCGGATCCGCATGCCTTCGTTGATGCCGGCCGGGATCTTGACCTCGAGCGTCTTGTTGCGCTTGAGGCGGCCCTGGCCGTGGCACGTCTGGCACGGCTCGGGGATGATCTTGCCGCTGCCGTGGCACGTCGGGCACGTCTGCTGGATGCTGAAGAAGCCCTGGCGCATCTGCACCGTTCCCGAGCCGTGGCAGGTGGTGCAGTTGATCGGGCTCGTTCCCGGCTTGGCGCCGCTGCCCTTGCACGTCTCGCACGACTCGTACGAGGGGATGCGGATCTGCGTTTCCTTGCCGTTGGCCGCTTCCTCGAGCGTGATCTCCATCGCGTAGCTGAGGTCGCTGCCGCGGTAGACCTGCGGGCCGGCGCCACGGGCGCGACCGCCGCCGAAGATGTCGCCGAAGATGTCGCCGAACGCCTCGGCGAAGCCGCCGAATCCTTCCGCGCCGCGGCCCAAGCTCGGGTCGACGCCGGCGTGGCCGTACTGATCGTAGGCGGCGCGCTTGGGCGCGTCGGAGAGCATCTCGTAGGCCTCCTTGGCCTCCTTGAACGATTCCTCCGAAGTCTTCGAAGCGGCACCCTGGTTGCGGTCAGGATGGTGCTTCATGGCGAGCTTGCGGTACGCCTTCTTGATCTCCTCTTCGGAGGCGTTCTTGGCGACGCCGAGCACCTCGTAGTAGTCCCGCTTGGCCATGGGTCCCGCTCGCTCCCTCTCGAATGCAGCGACGAATTGTCCGATACGCAAACGCCGCGTCGGGGCGCAGCCAGCGGCATGCGCCTCAACGCGGCGGAATTTGCACGACTAGACGGTCGTCGTTTCGTCAGCCCTTCTTGACTTCCTTGAACTCGGCGTCGACGACGTCTTCGTCGCTGCGCGCCGACTGGGTCGCCTCGGCCTGCTCGGCGCCGCCGGCGGCCGCGCCCGGCGCGGCCTGCTGCGCAGCCTGCTCGGCGTAGAGCTTCTCGCCGAGCTTCTGGCTCGCCTTCAGCAGCGCCTCGGTCTTGGCCTCGATCGTCGCCTTGTCGTCGGACTTGAGCGACTCCTCGACGTCCTTCAACGCCGTTTCGATCTTCTCCTTCTCGCCGGCGTCGAGCTTGTCGCCGTGCTCCGACATGCTCTTCTTCACGCTGTGGACCATCGCGTCGGCGGCGTTGCGCGCCTGCACGACCTCGAGCTTCTTCTTGTCCTCGGCGGCGTTGAGCTCGGCGTCCTTGACCATCTGCTGGATCTCGGCTTCGGTGAGGCCCGAGTTCGCCTTGATGGTGATCTTGTTCTCCTTGCCGGTCGCCTTGTCCTTGGCGCTGACGTGCAGGATGCCGTT
>Ga0105248_10000351_pt1 | contig 53890 bp, 56 predicted proteins | sample KBSS34metaG_FD_81524 | JGI IMG/M metagenome (GOLD analysis project Ga0105248, IMG submission 81524) | Switchgrass rhizosphere microbial communities from Kellogg Biological Station, Michigan, USA - KBS S3-4 metaG | ecosystem: Host-associated > Plants > Roots > Rhizosphere > Soil | place... | reverse complement strand
CCGTCTCCGCCGCCGCCACCGTCTCCGCCGCCGCCACCGTCTCCGCCGCCGCCACCGTCTCCGCCGCCGCCACCGTCTCCGCCGCCGCCACCGTGTCCGCCGACGGCGCCGTGTCCGCCGACGCCACCGTCTCCGCCGGCGCGCCGCCCGTCGCCGGCCCGGCCGAGCCGCCCGCGGCCGCGGTCTCGGTCGAGCAGGCCGTGCTGAACGTGTTCGACCCGGCCTGGCACCACGACACGTTCCCGAACTACTCGGTGCTGCGGGCCGTGGGGCCGTTCGTGCCGGGGCCGCTGGGCATGCGGCTGGTCACCCGGTACCAGGAGATCGACGCGATCCTGCAGGACCCGGCCTGGAGCCACGCCGAGGAACGCGACACGATGCACCCGGACAGCGACGGCTCGGACCTGCCGACGTCGTTCCTGTGGATGGAACCGCCGGACCACACCCGCATCCGCAAGCTCGTCAGCCGGGCGTTCACGGTCCGGCGGATCGAGGCGACTCGCGAGCGCGCCCGCGTGCTGGTCGACGAGCTGGTCGACGGCGTGATCGCGGCCGGCGAGGCGGACCTCGTCGAGGCGATCGCCTACCCGCTGCCGCTGACGCTGATCTCGGAGCTGATGGGTGTCCCCGAGGCCGACCACGCGTCGGTCCGGAACTGGTCGGCGGGGCTGTCCCGCGGCCTCGACCCGGACATCCTGCTCTCGCCCGAGGAGGTCGACCACCGGGAGCGCTCGGCACGGGGGATCCGGGCGTATATCACCGACCTGGTGGAGCGCCGCCGGGCCGAGCCGACCGGCGACCTGATCAGCGCGCTCGCGCAGGCCGAGGCCGAGGGCGACCGGCTGACGAACGAGGAGATGCTCGCGACGCTGGTCGTGCTGCTCGTCGCCGGCCACGAGACGACGGTGAGCCTGATCGGCAGCGCGCTGTACGCGCTGATGCGCAATCCCGACCAGTTCGCGGCGCTGCGGGCCAACCCCGACCTCGCCGGGCCGGCGGTGGACGAGCTGATGCGGTACTGCGGGCCGGCGCATCTGACGACCCGGCGGGCGGTGCGGGACACCGAGGTGTCCGGCGAGCGATTCGCCGAGGGCGACACGGTGATCATCCTGCTCGCGTCCGGCAACCGGGACCCGGCGGCGTTCCCGGAGCCCGACCGGCTGGACCTGGCCCGGTACGCGGGGCAGGAGTGGGTGCCGCGCCACCTCGGGTTCGGCCGCGGCCACCACTACTGCATCGGCGCGCCGATGGTCCGCCTGGAGGTCGAGCTGCTGCTGCGGGCGCTGGCCCGGCGCGCGCCCCGGATGACGCCGCTGGCCGACCCGCCGCCGTACCGGCCCAACCAGATCGTCCGCGGGATCCAGGAGCTCCGCGTCCGCGTCACCACCCACTGACCGCGACGTGCCAGCCGGGCGCCCGCCGGTGCCGGCGAGAGAGGCTGCGAGATGACGATCGATTCCAGCGACCTGATCGAGGACGAGGTCGCCCCGGACGGCCCGCGGGCGGTCGACATCTTCGACCCGCGCCGACGGGCCGATCCGTACCCGACCTACCGGGCGCTGCTGGCGGCGGGCCGCTTCCACTGGCTCTACCCGCAGTCGCCGCGGATCGCGCTCGTCACCCGGTACGCCGACTGCCAGCGGGTGCTCCAGGATCCGTCCGTCGGGCACGTGTCGATGGCCGACAGCGCGTTCCGCGTCGACACCGAGGTCGACGAGGGCCTGCGCTCGATGCTGCGGGCCAACGCGCCGACGCACACCCGGCTGCGCCGCCTGGTCAGCCGGGGGTTCACGGCGGGCCGGATCGCCCGGTTCGGCCCGCTCGCACGCGAGCTCGCCGCGGAACTGCTCGACGACGCGCTCCGCGGGGAGACGCCTGATGGCGGCGCGGCCGGCGGTGATCCGGCTGGTCACCGGACCGGCGCCGCCGTCAGCCACGGCGCGGCCGGCGGCGCCGTGGCTGACGGCGGCGCCGTGGATCTCGTCGGCGCGTTCGCCCGGCCGCTGCCGCTGCGGGTGATCTGCACGCTGCTGGGCGTGCCGCCGCGCGACGAGGTCGTCTTCGGCGACTGGGCATCCGCGCTGACCCGCGCGCTCGACCCGGACCAGCTGCTCTCACCCACCGAACGCGCCCAGCGGACCGAGGCGACGGTCGGGTTCCACGACTACTTCACCGAGCTGATCGCGCAGCGCAGGGTCGCGCCGGCCGACGACCTGCTCAGCGACCTGATCGCCGTCAGCGACCAGGGCGACCGGCTGTCCGGCCCCGAGCTCCTCGACCTGTGCGTGCTGCTGCTCGTGGCCGGCTATGAGACGACCGTCAACCTGATCGCGAACACGGTCCTCGCGCTGGCCCGCGATCCTTCCCAGTACGCCCTGCTGCGGTCCCGTCGTGAGCTGGTGCCCGCGGCGCTCGAGGAGACGCTGCGCTTCGACCCGCAGATCCAGTACGTGGGCCGCACAGTGCTCGCCGACGTCGACCTCGGCGGCGAGACGCTGCGCGCCGGCGACGGCGTGATCGCCCTGCTGGCCGGCGCCCAACGTGACCCCGAGGTGTTCGCGCAGCCCGACAGGTTCGACGTCACCCGCTACGCGGGGGCCGCCTCGGCGCCCCGGCACTTCGGCTTCGGCCTGGGCATTCACTACTGCCTCGGCGCGCCGCTCGCCCGGCTGGAGGCGGAGATCATGCTGACCGCCCTCCTCGACCGCGTCGCCCACATCGAGATCGCCGTCGAGCCGCCGCCGTATCGCCCCCACCTCGGCGTCCGCGGCGTCTCCGCCCTCCCCGTCCACCTGACCCCGGCCTGACCCTCTCTGCCTGATCGGCGGGGCGTAGGCGACGGCCGGACCGCGACCGCGTGCATGGCGTGTCCGCGCCCGGTCAGGGGCCGCCGCTGAGCGTGTAGGGCGCGTATCGATCATCGGCGGTGCGCAGGAAGATGACCATGGCGCAGGGCAGCGGCGGGTTGTAGCGGTCCCGGTCCTGCTCCGACAGCGGATGCGCGTAGATCCTCTTTCCGAGGCCGCCGACCCCGTTACGGCCGACCTCCCGCAGCGCGCCGTGTTCCGAGGATTCGGCCTCGGCCCGGGTCACGGGTCTTCCTGGCCCGAGATAGTCGCGTTCGCAGTAGGGACCCGGTCCGGCAGGTCCGCGGACCATGGCCACGTGTGGAAGCTGGCGCGGTACCAGCCGGTCACGATCGCGGCCACGACCAGCAGCGCGATCAGCGAGGCGGCGAGAAGCCGGGCTACCAGGCGATGCGTACGCAGGCCTTGCCGATGGCCGACGAGGATCGGCGGTGTTCTGCTCGGACATGTGGCCGCTCCCGGGGACACAGGTGCGTTGCCAGGAAACCCGGCGCCGACCTTTCTGGCGAGCCTTTGACGACTGGACGACTGGACGACTGGACGACTGGCACGCGCGGCACCGCTCAGGACTCGAGACCGGTGTCCGCCGTGACGGGCCCGTCGCGGGGTTCGGCTGGTGAGTTCCGGGTGAGTTCAGCGGTGGCCGGCGCAGGTGTCGCACAGGGTTCTGATCCATGTGCCGCCACGGGCTTCACCTGGACTGCCGCAAGCTTCACAGATCCCAGCCGACTCCCGCTCGGTGGCGTGAACAAGGGCCATCGCCGCCCTGTCCTGCGCCTCGTACTGCGCCGACCGCTCTGCGCTGGGCCAGTCGGCGTTGCCCATGCTCAGGTGGCGCAGCACGCCGGTGTACAGGTAGATGCGCAGAGTGCCGTACTTCTCCTTGACCTGCTGGACGCTGTAGCCAGGGCTGACCGCCGTCAACTGCTCGTGCAGGCGCCTCAGTAGCGGATGCCAGCCGGGGCCGACGTTGTCAAGGTGATCGGGAATCTGGTCCGGCACCCCATCATGATCGCGTGGATCCGGTCGCGTGTCATCTTCTGATCGCCGTCCGACCTCGATCGCCCTTCCGGCCCTCGGTGGTAGTCGTCGCGGCGCGTGATCGCCGTTGTCGGCTACCGGTGGGTGCCGCCGTCCTTGACCGCCGTCGCGGCTCTTGACGCCGTGCCAGTCCTCACTGGCCGTATCGGCTCTCGATAGCGGTCTCGGGTCTCGGACTTTGAATGTGTCATGGTTTCTCGGTGGTCACGGTTTCCTGATGTCGCCGCCGGCCTTGATTGCCGTGTCAGCCGCTATTATGACTCATAATGGCCGCCCTCGGCCCTCGGCCCTCGGATGGCGTCAGGTGGCCGCTTCACGCCGACGCGCTCGACTGCTTCTCCAAGGCGTCCGTACCAGGTCAACCAACTCCATCCCCGACGCTCGAGCGACAATCATCAGTCGTTATGAGTTCTCATGTGCTCGATCATCCTTTCCGCAGGTGCTAATGGGCGCGTTTTGGCTGCTGCGCCGTCCGCACCCAGGTTACCAGCGGGAAGCCGATGCGCAACGCGATTCTCCGATCCAATCGGGGAAGCCGGACGTGGCAATCCTTCTGCCCCTTCCAATAGTTTTGCAGGGGGCATTCGAAATGCAACCCCGGCGATTGTGTCGCTTTCCTGGGCCTGCTTGAAAACCGTGCCGGCGCGGTTTACCGTCGACGCATGTTCGACTGTCGCGACGTTTACAAACTCTCGCCGCCGGGCGTTTCTTCGGGGACGTCGCCTGGTGAGGTGGCACGGTCTCAGCCGCGCACGAAAAGTCACCCGACAGCGACGGCACAGCCGACGGCTGAGGACGGGTTTACTGCCGCGCTGCGGGCGGTCGAGGCGGTGTACGACACGCTGACGGTTCGGCTCGAGGGCTGTTCGGCCGGGGAGGCGTTCGAGCTGGTCGTCGAGTTGCTGGGGCTGCAGGCGGCGCGGTTGCAGGCGTTGTCGATGCGGGCGTTGGCACGCCTCGCGGAGTTGCGCCCGGCGACGGCAGCCGAGACGGGTGACCTCGGCTCGGATGAGGAGCTGGAGCCGTATTCGCCGTTCCTCCGGGACGAGGTCGCGGCCGAGTTGGCCGTGTCGCCGCGGACGGCCGAGAACAAGCTGGCGCGTGCGTGGGAGGTGGTGCACCGTCTTCCGGACGCGTTGGAGGCGATGAGCCGCGGCGATCTCGACACCGGCCGGCTGCTGGCGCTCTTCGAGGTGACGAGGAACCTGTCGGCGGGGCAACGAGCGGTCGTGGAGGCGCAGATGCTCGCGGGCAGCCTGCTGGGTTCGCCGTCCCTGTGGCGTCGCAGGGCTCGCCGGCTCGCCGCGCGGGTCGACCCGGCCGGCGCGGCCCGGCCCGGCGCCGTGCCGAGGCCCGGGCGCTTCGGCAGGTGGCCATGTCGCCGTTGGAGGACGGCATGGGGGCCCTGTCCGCGACCCTGACCGCGGAGGACGCCCGTGCGATCTACGACCGCATCGACCGAATCGCCAGGTCCGATGCCCGCGCGTCCGGTGCCGACCGAGGCATCCACGGCCATGTCCTTGACGACTGTGGCTGTGCCGACTGTGGCTGTGACGACCGTGGCCTCGACGACCGTGCCGTGGTTGGCCAGGTCACGGGTGACCGTGATGTCGGCGACCGTGATGTCGGCGACCGTGATGTCGGCGACCGTGGTGTCGGCGGCCGTGGCGGGGATATCCCTGGTCACAAAGGCCGGGGCGTCGGCGAGCGCGACGGCGACGATCGGAGCCTTGACGCCAGGCGGGCCGACGTGTTTGCCGCGCTGCTGCTCGGAAACCGCCGCGAACACGTCCAGGTCGAGATCCAGGTCATCGCCTCGGTCGGGACCCTCGCCGGTCTGGACGACAACCCAACTGAGCTTGTCGGCTACGGCCCGATCCCCGCGCGCGTCGGCCGGGCGTTGGCTGCCGACGCGCGCTGGCGACGGGTACTGACGGACCCGGACACCGGCACCGTCCTCGACCTCGGCCATCGCCGGGTGCCGACCCCCGCGCTCGCCCGCCTCCTGCGCCACCAGCAGACCCGCTGCGCGTTCCCGGGCTGCGGGGTGCCCGCCGCGCGCTGCGATCTGGACCACACCGTCGCGCACGCAGCCGGCGGCCGCACGGCCCTCGACAACATCGGCACGCTCTGCCGCCACCATCACCGCGCGAAGCACGTGGGAGGCTGGATGCTTGATCAACCGCTGCCAAGCGTCTTCGACTGGACGAGTCCCGCTGGCCGCAGCTACCGGGTCGACACCGCCAGCACCGGCGAGGAAGGCCTCCTTCCCGACGAGAACCGCCACGCATGGCGAACCGCCGCGAGCGCGTCCGTAGCGGCGGTCTCGACGTCCCGCCGCGCGGCCGAAGCCAGGACGAAGGGCGCCCAGTCCCGATCATCCATGCCGACCGTTCCCTGCCCCTTCTGAGTCAGTTTCGGATCCGTGGTTTGATCAATTGATCGGGCCGGACTGGGCTGGTGGTCGTCCGCGGCCGTCCTGGTCAAGCCGCGGGGCGGATCACTGCCTTGGTGCGCATGAGGAAGTCGGCTAGATAGCCGTCGTGGGGGATGCCGGGGCGGATCCATGTCGTCAGGTGGTCGCCCACGTAGACGTTGTGGATCGACGGCTCGGCCAGCAGGGTGTCGACGAGCTCCGCTCGGCCGGTCAGGACGGTCAGCACGAGGGAGTCGCGCAGCGGCCCGACGCCGTCCGCGGGGCGCCACGGGGCCACCCACACGCACGGGAACGGCAGCTCCAGGTTCAGCTGCGGCGCGGTCGCGGAGTCCACCAGGTGCACGGCCGGGCGCAGCACCGCGCCGCCCGCGGGCAGCTCGTCGACGACCGTGTCGCCGCCGAGCAGTGGGGACGCGCCGGCGGCGACGTCGCGCAGGTACCGGTCGACCGTCGCCGCGGCCGGCAGTGGGCTCGCGCTGAGCACCGCGGCCGGGTCGTCCGGCGGCAGGCTGGGGATGGCCCCTAGCCGACGTGCGAGTTCGCGCGCGACCGGCTCCGGGTCGCCCTCGACGAGGACCGCCGTGGCGCAGGTGCAGGCCGTGCCGCCGAGGTCGACGACGGAGCGCGCGATGACGTCGATCCTCTCCCGCCAGTCGACGTCCGCCGTCACGAGGATCTTCGAGCGGCCCGGGCCCTGGGTGAGAACGGCCGGGTTCGCGGCGTGCGCGTCCACCACGTCCTGGCCGCCGTAGACGATCGCCAGGTCGGACTCGGCGATGAGGATGTCGGCCACCGCGTGATCACTGGGCAGGAACGTGAGGACGTCCGGCGGGAAACCGGCGGCGCGCAGCGCGGACACCAGCCGGAACGCCGTGTACGGCTCCCGCGTCGACGGCCGCACGACGACCTTGTAGCCGAGCGCCAGGGCCTCGGGCCACAGGCCGTGCACTCCGGGGGTGTTGCCGGCCGCGTGCACCGCGAAGACGTCGCCGCGCCGCGTCCACACCGCGGACCCGGTGACCGTCGGCTCGTCCCGCCAGTCGCCGACCGCGCCGCGCGGCATCGCCAGCTCACACGTGTCGCGCTGAGTGCGCAGCACCTCGGCGATCCCGTCGAGCGCGCGCCGGACGACGACGAGCGGCACGCCCGCGGCGGTCGACACCAGCCGGGCGTGCTCGTCGAGGCCCCTGCCGCCGTAGGTTCCGCCGAGGAACAGCTCGGCCGCGGTCGCCATCGCCGTGAGGCGTTCGGGGCCGGGCATCACCGGGGCGGCGCGCATCGCGGCCAGCGTGCGGCGCGCGTACAGGGCCGGGACCAGGCTCATCTCGCCGATCGCGGCGCCGGACAGATCCGTCAGCGTCCGGCGCTGCCGCGATCGGTACGGCCCGGCGGGCCCGAGGGCATCAATGACCAAGCCCCCGCCGGCGTCGGCCGCGGCTCCGGCCGCGATGCCGGCCATCAGTAGACCCCTTCGACGACGGTGGTGTTCTCGAACGTGGCGACGGGGGCGACGTCCGCGACCGCGCAGCCGACCGCGCCGGGCAGCGGCTCGGCCCGGCGGGCCACGTCGCGCTCCAGGTTGTTCGGCATCAGCGCGTACCTGGTGAGGTGGTTCATCACGACCTGGCCGCGTTCGCCGGCCGCGACGTCCGTGCCGGTGTCCGGATCGACGACCCGGAACGCGATGTAGGGGCTCGGCGGGTCGAACACCGGCAGGCCGTCGGGCGCCTCGTCGGGGCGCTCCCGGGACGAGCCGAGAACGGTGGTGCTGCCGTAGACGCCGCTGATCCGGATGCCGGGGAACACCTCCTGGCGCAGGATGTCGCGGGTGTCGGCGTCCATGTGCGCGCCGGACCAGTCGATGAGCCGGACCTGCTTGCGGATGATCTCGATGAGGTCGTCGCGGCGGGCGATCCGTTCGAGCAGCGGCGGCGTCGTGAGCAGGACGCCGACGTTCTGGGTCGTCAGGATGTGCGCGGCCTGGTCGATGAGGTGCTCGGCGTACCGGTCGGCCTCGGCCTTGTTGCCCTCCGCCGCGAGGCGCTTGATCCAGCGGGGGTCGAAGTCGACGGTGAAGTGGACTCCGCCGCGCATCGGCACCCGGCGCCGGGCGTACTCGCCGTACATGTGCGGCCCGCTCGGCCGTGCGGCGCCGAGGTTTCTTGATCGTCGGTTGTGTATCGGAATCCGAACGCGCGGAGGCGAGGAGCTCGGATTTCGATACACAACCGGTGATCTTCGAGGCGTCGACGCGGGGAGATCGCGGGTCGATCTCCGGTCGTATAGTCCGGGGGCGCCGGCGATGCCACCGCCGCGCGCCGCGGCTCGACTGTGCGCCGCGCGGCTCGACAGAGCGGGGGCACGGTGACCGCATCAGGGAACGCTGGCTCGGGTTCGCCGGATTCGGGTTCGCCGGGCGCGGGGCTGCCGGGCACGGAGCCCCGGGGCGACGACGCGATCTCTGCGATCGAGCTCATGAGCGGCATGATCGACAATGCGGATGGCAAGGTGGGCATCCTGGGTGCCGCGCTGGCGGTTCTCGGCGGTGCCATGGTCACCAAGCACGGCGACGTCGAGGCGATTGTCCGCGACCCCGGCGCCCGGGGTATTGCCGCGCTCGTGCTGGTCGCGGCCGCGTTGGCAGCTCTCGGCGTCGCCGGTCACGGTCTCTACACCGCGATCCGGCCACGCACACCCGACTACGGCCGGAGCCGATTCTCCTTTCCCTACCTTGCGGCGACACCGCTGGATGACGTCGTCGCCGCGGCGACCCCCGAGGACGTCCACCGGGAGGCCTGGGCCCAAGCCAAGGCGCTCGCGGAGATCGCGGCCGCGAAGTACCGCGGCTTTCTGCTCGCCCTGCGGGCGGGGCTCGTCGTCGCGGTCCTCTTCGCCGCCTTCACCGTCACCCTCCCGGGCTGAGCCTTCTCCGGCAGTCCTCGACCCGCGACAGCGATGGGTCAGTGGCCGTAGAGACGTCGCATGTTCTCGAAAGCGAAGATCATCACATCGTCCGGGTGGCCCACCGCCACCGTCTGATCGACGATCTCGGCCCAGTGGTCGAGGACGTCCTCGGCGGTGGGGGGCTCCGTCGAGATCAAGCCGGGGGCGGTGGTGATGGTGGAGCGGGCGAACCGGCCGCCCCAGGCGCCGAGGATCTGCCCGGTGCAGGGGCATTTTCGGTGGGCGAGCACCGCGACCATCGGGCTGACCCGTTCCGGGAGGAAGGTCGCACGGATGTCGTCGCCGCTGACGCCGGGGATCTGGTCCATGAACGGCGACGACGCCCCGGCGACGACGCCCCGGCGATGAGCGCGCCCGGCGATGAGCGCGCCCGGCGATGAGCGCGCCCGGGTTGAGCAGGTTCGCCGTGATGCCGTGCGGCTCGCCTTCCAACGCGATGGTCCGGAACAGGCCGACCAGGCCCGCGCAACACATCCGTCTGGCCGAGGCCCTGAGCGCCCACGACCCGTCCGTGCGGCTGCGGGCCGCCATGGCCGCCGGCACGCCGCTCGGGCGCCGTCGACGTCCGGCGGCGCGGTGCTGGCTGCCGGGGAGCGCGGCCCGCGGCATCCTGAGTCAGCTGGCCCACGACGACGACCGCTCGGTCGCCCTCGTCGCGTCCGCCTTCCTCCGATCCGTCCAGGAACGCACTCCCGCACGGCGAGCCGGCGTGGAGTGAGCCGATGGCGACGCCGGTCCTGGAAGGTCGTTTCGCTGGCGCGCCGGAGGCTGCATCATGCGGTGATGGGTCTCGACGAGATCGCTGACGAGCTGTACGGCCTGGCGCCGGGCGACTTCGTCGCGGCTCGGCGGGAACGGGCCGCCGCGGCGAAGGCCGCCGGTGACCGGGAGCTGGCCACGGCGGTGGGGAAGCTCGCCCGGCCGACGGTGGTGGCCTGGCTCGCGAACCAGCTGGTCCGCGCGGAGCCCGACGAGGTCCGGACATTGCTGGAGCTGGGTTCGGCGCTGCGGGACGCCCAGGCGGCGGGGTCCGGCGACGAGCTGCGCCGGCTGTCCGCCGGGCGGCACACGCTGACCTCGGCGCTGACACGTCGCGCCGGGCAGATCGCGGCCGAAGCGGGCCACCGGCTGCAGAACGACGCCGAGCGGGCGTTGGCCGGCACCCTGGAGGCCGCGCTCTCCGACCCAGCCGCCGCCGAGGCGGTGCGCGCCGGCCGGCTCACCCGCGCCCTGAGCTACGCCGGACTCGGAACCGTCGAGATGACGACGGCCAGCGGGGCGGCGGGCCGCGGGGCTGCTTCTGACAGTGCTTCTGACCGCGACGCGGCCTGGCCTGGTGACGTGGCCCAGCCTGGCGACGTGGCCCGGCCTGGCGACGTGGCCTGGCCTGGCGACGTGGTCGCCCGCGGGGGACAGGCGCGGCCGGCGAAGCGGAAGCGTGCGTCACCGAAGCGGCCGTCCGCCGCGGACGAAGCGCGAGAACGGCGGCTGCGGGTGGCCCGCGACGAGCTGGCAGCGGCCGAGCGGGCGGTGACGGACGCTCGGCGGCGGGCCACGGATCGCGAGTCCGCGGCGACGGCCGCGCAGAACGATCTCGACGAGGCTCGGCGCCGCGTCGACGACCTCACCGTTCGGCTGGAACGGGCCCGGCGCAAGGCGACCAAGGCGCAGGCCGCTGCCCAGAAGGCGGACCGGAAAAGCACCGACGCGACGGCCGCCGCCCAGCAGGCCGACGAACGCCGATCCGCCGCGCTGGCCGCCTTGGCGAACCTCGGCGAGCCAGCCGATCCGAACGCCAGCTGAGCTCTCGTCGAGGCAGGCGACATTGGGGCTTCGACCCGATCCCAATCCCGATTTCCTGGCGCCAGTACTTCCTGACGATCGCCGGCATCGTCGACGTCCCCTGGGCCATCGCCACCGGCGGCGACCTCGCCTTCCCTGCCGTCGACGGCGACCGCACCCGGAAGGTGCGGCTCCTCAACGGCTACCTGCCCCGCTTCCACGCCGCCGCCGAGCGCGACCCCGGCCTGTCCAAGTCGACGCGGTGCTGGTAGCAGCACAGGTCGATGTGGTCGACGCCGAGCCGGCGCAGCGACCGTTCGCAGCACTGCCGCACGTAGGCGGCGTCGCCGCGGGCGCCCAGCTGGCGGTCCGCGCCGAACACGATGCCGAGCTTGGTGGCGAGGCCGGCCTGGTCGCGGCGGCCCGCGAGCGCCTGGCCGACGAGCTCCTCGCTCTCGCCGTAGATGTCCGCGGTGTCGAGGAGCGTGACGCCGAGGTCGAGCGCCCGGCGGATGGTCGCGAACGCGTCGGCGGGGTCGCCGAGGGCGCCGTAGGGCGGGCTCAGCGACATGCAGCCAAGACCCTGCGCACCGACCTCCAGACCGCCGAGCCGCCGCGTCGGGATGGTGTCAGCCACGTCTCGATCAGTCCCGTCTCGTCGCTCACGGCCCGCCGCCGCGCTGCGGTGCGGGCCCGGGCGCGGTTCCTTCTCGGCGCTCCGAGCACAGTGAACGCTCACCACAGCCGCGGCGGCGGCCAGCGCCGCGGGCGCCGCCCGCACGCGCCGCGGGCGCCGCCCGCACGCGCCGCGGTGAACCCGTGGGCCCCGGCGCGGCGCTCAGGGGATGAGCACGATCTTGCCGCGGGTGTGGCGGTGGGCCAGCTCGCGGTAGGCATCGCGTACCTCGGCCAGCGGGTAGGTCCGCGCGATCGGCACCTCGAGTGCGCCCTTGTCCACCAGGGCGGCAAGCTCCGCGAGGACCTCGGCCGTCCCGGCGGCGGCGTTGCCGTCGAGCTTCGCTCCGTGCCGCTGCGCCGCCTCGCGGTCGATGATCGTGTCGATCCGGTCCGGGTGGACTCCCAGCTCGATCGCGAGGTCGACGTAGCCGCCGCCGAAGGTGTCGATGAGAGCGTCGACCCGGCCGGCCGAAGCCGTTCGGATCCGGTCGGCGACGCCGTCGCCGTACTCGACCGGAACCACGCCATGAGCGGCGAGCCAGCCGTGGTTGCCGGGGCTCGCCAGGCCGATGACCGTGGCACCGGCAGCCGTGGCGAGCTGCACCGCGAGGGAGCCGACCCCACCGGCCGCACCGGACACGACGACCGTGTCGCCGGGCGCCGCCGAGACCGCGCGTACGGTCGCGTACGCCGTCGTCCCGGCCACGTAGAGGGAACCGGCCACCTCCCAGGGCACACCGGCCGGCCGGTGCACGAGGTTTCGTTCCTCGACGAGGACGAGCTCGGCGTGGCTCGCCCGGTTGTCGGTGAACCCGAGCACCTCGTCACCCACCGCGGCCGCGGTGACGCCCGGGCCGGTCTCGACGACGACGCCGGCGAGGTCGCTGCCCTGCCCCGAGGGGAAGGTCGCGGGCCAGAGCTGCGCGAACGCGCCCAGGCGGATCGCCGTCTCGCCGGGGTTGATGGCCGCCGCCCGCACCTCGACGAGGACCTCGCCGGGGCCGGGCACCGGCCGGGGGACGTCGACGACCTGAAGTACCTCGATGTCGCCGTACTCGTGGAACCGGACCGCCCGCATCGCGCCGCACCTCTCCCGAACGTGTCACTGCCGGATATGTCGCTGCCCGATGTGTCGTTGCTGGACATCTCGGTGCTGGACAGTGACGACGCTGACAGGACGCGGAGGATCTGAGTACCGGACCGGTTTCCCTAGGATCAGCGATCCTTGGCTGGGCGCCGTCCGGGGGGCCATCCTTGCTGACATGGACCGTCCCGAGCTGGCCGACTTCCTGCGCCGGTCACGAGAGCGGCTGCGCCCGCACGAGGTCGGACTGCCGGGCGGTCCGCGTCGGCGCACCCCCGGGCTGCGCCGCGAGGAGGTCTCCCAGCTGGCCGGGATCTCCGCCGACTACCTGATGCGCCTGGAGCAGCGGCGCAGCCCGCAGCCGTCGACGCAGGTGCTCACGGCGCTGGCCCGCGCGCTGCGGCTGACCGACGACGAGCGGGCCCACCTCTACGTCCTCGCCGGCCACCGGCCTCCCGCCGGGCGCCTGGCCGGCAGTCACGTCCGGCCCGGCCTGCTCCACCTGCTCGACCAACTGACCGCGACCCCGGCCCAGATCCTCACCGACCTCGGCGACGTGCTCGCGCAGAACGCCATGGCCTACGGCTTGTTCGGCGGTCCGTGCTCGCTGCGCCAGCACGACTGCCGGCAGGATCACAACGTGGTGTGGCAGTGGTTCAACGACCCCGCGGTGCGCCGCGCCTACCCGGACGACGAACAGGATCAGCAGGGCCACCGGCTGGTGGCCGAGCTGCGGGCCGCCGTGGCGCGCCGCGGGTACGACGCCGACTCCGCCGCGCTCGTCGACCGGCTCAGCGCGACCAGCGAGGAGTTCGTCGCGCTGTGGCAGCTGCACGAGGTGACCGTGCCCCGGTACAGCCGGATGCGGGTGCTACACCCGACGATCGGGCCGATCGTGCTCGACTGCGAGGTCCTGCTGACGCCCAGCGAGGACCAGCGGCTCCTGATCTACACCGCGCCGCCGGGCACGAGCGACATCGACCACCTGGACCTGCTGCGGGTCGTGGGCTCCGAGCAGTTTGTGGTCGGCGAGTAGAGCGCGGCCGACCGCCTCGGGATCCGGCAGTAGATCATCGCGACGCCTAGCGCGACGACCAGGTCACGGGGCGGGCGCGGAGCTGATCGAGCGGGAGAACGGTCGCGCATCCGGCACCGCTGTGTACCCCGTGCCGACCGGGCCTGACCTGGCTGATGGTCGCGGTTCGCCCAACCGGCCCGTAAGTCGCCCGTCCCCGGCGGAGCGCGGGCGCCGCGGCCGCCTGTCCGAACACATGGTCTAATCGCCGGCGTGGTGGTGAGCGATGGGCGGGCCGCGCGCCGCGCGGTGCTGGCGCACGTGCTGCGGGTGCTGTCGACGTCCGCCTGGGCCGAGTACCTGGTGCTTCGGGGCAGCGTGACGTTGCGGGCGTGGCTGGGGGAGTTCGCCCGCGAGCCCGGGGACATCGACTTCGTCGTCCTGCGCTGCGGCGTCGGCGCGGACGGCCTGCCGGCCGGCGCGATCGGTCCGGGGGCGCTGCTGGACGGGGTCCTCGCGGCGCTCGCGGAGAATCCGGGGCCCGGCCTGCGCGCCGACGAGGCCGACGTCGACGAGATCGACGGCTACTACAACTACGGCGACGAGGACTACTACGACTACCGCTTCGATCCCGCTGACGCTGCCGACTTCTGGCCCGCTCCGATGCCGCGACGGCCGGGCAGCCGGCTGCCGGAACCGCTGCCCTACGGCTTCCAGGAGGAGCGTCCGGACCCGGCGGCCGAAGCGAGTCGTCAGCTCCCGGTGACGCGACTGCGGATTCCGTACGACGTCGATCACCAGCAGGGGTTCGTGCGGATCGACCTGTCGTTCGACGAGCGGCTCGCCGAGGCGCCGGTCGTGATCGAGATCCCGCCGGCCGGTGCGCGGATGCTGGCGGCGACCCCGACACTGTCGCTGGCGTGGAAGATCTACTGGCTGCTCAACGACGTCCCGGCCCGCGGCAAGGACCTGTACGACGCGGTGCTGCTCGCCGAGCGCATGCCGGTGAGCCTCGCGCACCTCTGCACGTTGCTCGCGGAGCTCGAGGGCTGGACGGAACTGAGCATGATCGGGCCGCTGGCCGCCGACCAGGTGGCCTGGGACCGTTTTCGTGCCGAGCATCCGCACGTCGACGGTGACGCCCGATCGTGGCTCGACCGCCTCGGCACCGCGCTCGCCGCGGGCTGATCCGCCCGTTCCCGTGTCCTGACCGCCCGGTCCCGCGGCTCGCGCGCCCGGCCCGCCGCCGTCAGGCCGGCTCGCCGCCGTCAGGCCGGCTCGGTCGCCCGTTCGGGTTCGAACCAGCCGGCGTCGAGCGCGGCCGCGTCGTCGTGCACGACGTATTCCTCGTGCACGGCGAGTACCTCGAACCTGGCGGCCCGGATCGCCGTCAGGAGCGCGTCGAGCCGGTCGAGCGCCGCGCGCCGACCGACGCCGGGACAGCGCTGGGTGACGAACCTTTCCTGCCAGCCGTCGTCGCGGACCCGGCGGGCGTTGCGGGACGGCCGGGCGCCGTGGTTGCGGACCGCGACCGTCAGGGCGTCCAGCCGCCGCCCGTCACCGGCCGGCAGCCGGACCTTGACGTGGTGCTCGAAGTACAGGTCGGCCCGGGCGTGCTCGTCGAGCTGGGGTACACCCGTGTTCCACGGCGCCGCCTCGATCTTCACCCGGAGCACGGGCAGCCCGGCGCTCTCGAGACCGGCGCGCCACCCGGCGGCCAGCGCTGCGACCTCGGTCGAGATACCGCTGCCGGGCACGGTCAGCATCGGCTGCGAGGGCGTGGCCCCCTGGTCGAGCTCGATGAGGCTGAACGCCGCCCCCTGCCGTTGCGCGAAATCCGCGAGCGCCCTCGCCGCCGTCGCCGGACAGGTCAGGTGCACCTCGAACTCGCCAGACCACACGCTCGAATTATGGCGTGCGCCCGAATCATGGCGTGCGCCCCGGCCGCGCGGCGCCGGCATTCTGCGAGCACCCGTCTTCGCCGTGGCGCGGTCGGGGAAGATCGTCTGTTACGGTCCGGACCGGCGGTCCGATCCGCGGGCCGACCCGAAAGCCGGCTGGGAGGAGCGCGGTGACCGTCGTGGCGGAGCGGGCGGACGCGGCCCGCAACCGGGAGGCGATCCTCACCGCCGCGACCGACCTGTTCGACCGCGCGGGTGTCGAGACGGTGTCGATGAACGACATCGCCGAGGCCGCCGGCGTCGGCAAGGGCACCCTGTTCCGCCGGTTCAGCAGCCGCACCGCGCTGATCGAGGCCGTCCTGACCCGCCGGGCCGAGGCGCTGCTGCGACGCGAGCACGACACGTCGCTCGCGGTCGAGGGGTCGAGCCGGTGGCCGCGCTGCGGGCCTATCTGGACGGCCTGCTCGACTTCGTCTGGGAGAACCTGCCGCTCATCCGCGCGCTCGGCCAGAGTGAGCCGAACCAGCCGCTGCTCCCTGATCGGCGAGATCTCCGTAGCTGACGATCATGCCGCTGGCCCGGCGGCGGCAACTCGATGATGGCCGCGTCACACGGCGTCGCGGCGTCGGTGGGCGACCTGGTAGCGCGTCGCCGGGCCGACAGGCAGCGCGATGCCCGCGCGCGCCGTCGGTACCGGCCGACGCATTTCGACGCACTGATCGACGCAACTGGTGCGAGCGGCGTACGCTGCGGGCGTGGCAGAGGATCTCCGCGCCGGGTCGATCGTCGAGGCTGACGGCACGGTGCCGCCGCGTCCCGGGGAGATCGCCGGCTCCGTCGACCGGCTGCTCGCAGAGTTCCTGGCCGCCGAGGCGGCGGCGTTGACTGGCCTGGATCCCGGCCTCGAGGTGATGGTCACCGTCGCGCGGCAGATGGTGCTCGGCGGCGGCAAGCGGCTGCGGTCCGCGTTCGCGTTCTGGGGCTGGCGGGGCGCCGTCGGCCCGGACCGGCCGGTCGCGCCGGTGCTGCCGGCGCTCGGCGCGCTGGAGCTTCTGCACACGTGCGCGCTCGTCCACGACGACGTTATGGACGCCTCAGCGACCAGGCGCGGCCTGCCGAGCGCGCACCGGGCCGCCGCAGACCGGCACGTCGCGCTCGGCCTGCCCGGCGACCCGGCCGAGTTCGGGCGCAGCACCGCGATCCTCATCGGCGATCTGTGCATGGTCTGGGCCGATCGGCTCGCCGGCCGCGCGGACCTGCCGGCGGCGACGCTGATCGCGGCCCGCCGGGGCTACGACCGGATGCGGCTGGAGGCGATCGCCGGGCAGTTTCTCGACCTGCTCGGCGACGGCGCGCGGGAGTCGTCCTCCGTCGGGCGGGCGCTGCGGGTCGCCCGCCTCAAGACGGCCAGCTACACGGTGGCACGACCGCTGGTCTACGGAGCCGTCCTCGGTGGCGCGGCCGTCGACGGGCCGCTAGCGCGGGCGTACACCCGCTATGGGATGGCGGTCGGCGAGGCGTTCCAGCTTCGGGACGATCTGCTCGGCGTTTACGGCGACCCACTCGTCACCGGCAAGCCCGTCGGCGAGGACCTCGCCCGCGGCAAGTCGACGGTGCTGCTGGAGCTGGCCCGGGCGCGGGCCACCGGCCCGGCTGCGGTGGAGCTGGGCCGGCTGCTTGCCCGCCGGGCGCCGGCGGACCTGCCGCGGCTGGCCGCGCTGCTCACCCGGACCGGCGCGGCGGCCGAGGTGGACCGGATGATGGCCGATCGGATCGCCTGCGCGTTCGCCGCCGTGGACGATGCCGCGCTCGATCCGACGACCCGCGAGGCGCTGGCCTGCCTCGCCGCCGCGGCCAGCCGGCGAGCGTCATGACCGGCCCGCCGACCGGCGAGCGGGACACCGCCACCGCCCGCACGCCCGCGACCGGTGTGACCGCGACCAGCGCCGGCACGACCAGCGCCGGGGATGTCGCTCGTCGGCTGGGCATCGCGGTCACGACGCTGCGGACCTGGGACCAGCGCTACGGCGTCGGGCCGAGTCGGCATTCCCCCGGGCGGCACCGGCGCTACACCGAGGCCGACGTCGCCCGCCTCGAGCTGATGGTCCGGCTCACCGCCCGGGGCCTTCCCGCCGCGGCGGCGGCCCGGACGGCGCTCGCCCAGGACCGCGTCCCGGACCGCGACGAGCGCGGCGACGGGGACCGCGTCCGGGACCGCGACCCGGTCCGCGCACCCACCGTGGTCCGTGACGGCGGCGGCCACACGGTCGCGGTCGGCCGGCGCGCCCCGGCAGCGCGCGGGCTCGCCCGCGCCGCGATGCGGCTGGACACCCTGACGATGAACGCGATCATCGCCACGGCCATCGGGGAGCGCGGAGTCGTCGGCACCTGGGACGACGTCCTGCGCCCCGTGCTCGCCGGGCTCGGGCAGCGGCACGCGTCCACCGGGGGACTGATCGAGGTCGAGCATCTGCTGTCCCGCTGCGTCTCGGAGGCCTTCGCCGCCGTACCCCGACCGACCGACCGCGCGCGTCCACCCCGGCTGCTGCTCGCGTGCGCCGCGGAGGAGCAGCACAGCCTCCCCATCGAGGCGCTCGCCGCCGCGCTGGCCGAGTGTGACGTGCCGACGCGGCTGCTCGGCTCGCGCGTCCCCGCGCCGGCGCTCGCCGAGGCCATCCGCCGGACCCGGCCGACGGCCGTCGTCGTCTGGTCGCACGCGGCGTCCACCGGCGATCTGGACAGGCTGCTGGCCTGTCTGCCGGACCGGCACCGCCCCCTGCTCGTCGCGGCCGGCCCCGGCTGGTCCGACCTGCGCTCCGCCGTCGAGCCTGCCGCCACCGCCCCTGCCGCCACCGAGCCTCGGGCCATCAACCCCGCAGCGGTCAGACCCGCTGTCGCTGTTCCCGCCGCTGCCGGACTCCCCGCCGCCGTCGCAGTCCCCGCCGTCGGACTCCCCGCCGTCGAGCGGCCGGCCGACCTCGCCGCCGCCGTCGCGCTGCTGCGGCCGCTCGCCCGCGGGTGACCCGCTCCGGCATGCTCGCGGCGTGAGGGGAGGCGGGACCGCATGATCGAGCACGAGGTGCGTGTCCAGCGGAGCGAGGAGCGGCTGGTCCGGGAGGACCAGCTCGCCTGGAAGATCGCCTCGGTCGCGACGGACCCGGTCGAGGTGACTCCCGAGGTCACCGAGATGGTCGTCAACCGGGTGATCGACAACGCCGGGGTGGCTGCCGCGTCGCTCGCTCGCGGGCCGGTCGCCGCCGCGCGGGAGCAGGCGCTGCGGCACGCCCCGCCGTCCGGGCGCGTCGGGGCGACGGTGTTCGGCCTGCCGCCGGCGACCCGGGTGTCGCCGGAGTGGGCGGCGTGGGCGAACGGCGTCGCGGTGCGCGAGCTCGACTTCCACGACACGTTCCTGGCCGCCGACTACTCGCATCCCGGCGACAACATCCCGCCGATCCTCGCCGCGGCGCAGCACGTCGGGCTGGGCGGCCGGGAGCTGCTGCGCGGGATCGCGACCGGCTACGAGATCCAGGTGGCGCTGGTTCGTGCGATCAGCCTGCACAGGCACAAGATCGACCACATCGCGCACCTCGGCCCGTCCGCCGCCGCCGGGATCGGCACGGCGCTGGGACTGCTGACCGACACGGTCTACCAGGCGATCGGTCAGGCGCTGCACACCACGACGACGACGCGGCAGTCGCGCAAGGGTGCGATCTCCAGCTGGAAGGCCTATGCGCCGGCGTTCGCGGGGAAGGTCGCGGTGGAGGCGGTGGATCGGGCGATGCGGGGCCAGAGCGCGCCGTCGCCGATCTACGAGGGTGCGGACGGCGTGATCGCCTGGCTGCTCGACGGGCCGCAGGCGCGGTACGTCGTCGGCCTGCCCGGCGTGGGGGAGCCCAAGCTCGGAATTCTGGACACCTATCCGAAGGAGCATTCGGCGGAGTACCAGAGTCAGGCGCTCATCGACCTGGCGCGCCGGCTCGGCCCGCGGCTCGGCGACGGGCTGGGCGCGGTGCGGTCGATCGTGATCCACACCAGCCATCACACGCACCACGTGATCGGGTCGGGGGCGAACGATCCGCAGAAGTACGATCCGGCGTCGAGCCGGGAGACCCTGGACCACTCGATCCCGTACATCTTCGCCGTGGCGTTGCAGGACGCTGACTGGCACCATGAACGTTCCTACGCCCCCGAGCGGGCCGCCCGGCCGGACACGGTCTCGCTGTGGCGGAAGATCACCACAGTCGAGGATCAGGAGTGGACCCGTAGGTACCACGCCTCGGACCCGGCAGAGAAGGCGTTCGGCGGCCGGGTCGTCGTCACCCTCGCGGACGGCTCGGTGGTCACCGACGAGATCGCCGTCGCCGATGCGAACCCGCTCGGTGCCCGGCCGTTCGGGCGGGCCGAATACGTCGCGAAGTTCCGCCGGCTGGCCGAGGGCGTCGTGTCGCCGGCCGAGCAGGACCGCTTCCTCGACGCCGCGGTGCGGCTCGCCGAGCTGCGGCCGGACGAGCTCGGCGAGCTGACCCTGGCCCCGGCTCGACCGCTGCCGACGACCTGCCCCGACGGGCTCTTCTAGTCGAAGATGGGGCCGACGGCGCCGTCGCGGCCTTGATCGTCTGTGAACGGGGATCCAGCGATGCTGCATGCTCAGACCTCGGCTTCGAGCCGGCGGGTGGCGTTGCGGGCGGCGCTGGCCGCCACTCAGAGCGGCGGTCGGGGGCTGTTGCGGTTCCCCGGGGCGTTCAACCCGCTGTCGGCGCTGCTGATCCAGCGGCTCGGGTTCGACGGGGTGTACGTGTCCGGGGCGGTGCTCTCCGCGGATCTGGGTCTGCCCGACATCGGGCTCACCACGCTGACCGAGGTCGCGGGGCGGGCCGGCCAGATCGCCCGGGTGACGGACCTGCCGGCGATCGTCGACGCGGACACCGGTTTCGGCGAGCCGATGAACGTGGCCCGCACGATCCAGGTCCTGGAGGACGCCGGCCTGGCCGGCTGTCACCTGGAGGACCAGGTCAACCCGAAGCGGTGCGGCCATCTCGACGGCAAGTCGGTCGTCGAGACCGCCGAGATGGTCCGCCGGATCCGCGCCGCCGTCGCGGGCCGCCGCGATCCGAACTTCGTCATCTGCGCCCGCACCGACGCCCGGGCGCTCGAAGGGCTCGACGCGGCGGCCGACCGGGCGAAGGCCTACGTCGACGCCGGCGCGGACATGATCTTCCCGGAAGCGTTGGCCGACCTGGGCGAGTTCGCCGCGATGCGCAAGGCCGTGGACGTGCCCTTGCTGGCGAACATGACCGAGTTCGGCAAGAGCGAGCTGTTCACCGCGGCCCAGCTCGAATCCGTCGGCATGAACCTCGTCATCTACCCCGTGACGTTGCTGCGCCTCGCGATGGGCGCCGTCGAGGACGGCCTGCGCCGCATCAAGGAGGAGGGCACCCAGGCCGGCCTGACCGACCGGATGCAGACTCGAACCCGCCTCTACGACCTGCTTGACTACGCCGACTACACCGCGCTCGACAGCGCGATCTTCACCTCCCCGCCTCCCGACTCCTGAGGTTGCACTGTTTCCCGTGGCGCGAGAAGGCGCCACGGGCAGCACTAGAAAGGGCACCGATCTTCGTGGTGACCTGTTCTCGGACTGCTGGCGCCGACGCTCGTCAGTGATGTCATCGGCGCGTCGAGGTGCTCGGTCGTCCAGTTCTTCCGCTCTTCGTCGGGAAGCAGGCCCTCCTCCTCGTTTGTGGTCGAGTCGACGGAGTAGCTCCGACCATGGGGGGTGGTCCTGGCCGGGCACGGGGAGGAACTGGCCGGGCACGGGGAGCCTGCGGGCACGGGGAGCCTGCGAGCGAGGCCGAGCAGGCTGGATATGCCGTCCTGTGCTGGGGTTACAGCCTGGAGTCGGGTGGGCGGGAGGCGGTGCTCGACGAAGTCTTCGTCCGCGCCGGTGACCGCGGCCGCGGGCTCGGCGCCGCGGCGCTGCCCGAGCTGCTCGACGCCTGCCGGGCTGCGGGCATCCTGCGCGTCTTCCTCGAGACCGAGGAGCCCAACGACGGGGCCCGCCGCTTCTACCGCCGGCACGGCTTCCAAGAGGAGACGTCGATCTGGATGACCCGCGGCCTGTGGCCCGCGGCCTGTTACCCGTGCCGTCGACGCCCGATCCGGCGGCCGCGAACCGGCGAGCCGTGCGCGGGACCCGGTGCTCCTTGCTCGCCCGCAGTCAATTGTCCGATCGACTGCGTGGTGCGTCATGCTAGGCCCGCCAAGCCACCCCCATGGCGGCAGACCGGCAGTCCCAGATTGACGGGGAGGCCGGGCTCAGCACAGCCGGACCCTGGCGCGAACGAGACGAGCCCGGCGGGTCGCGATCGGCGACCCGCCGGGCTCGGCCGGAATGAGCGTGCCTAGGACGCCGGTGACGGCGTCGCGACGGGCGCCGGGCGGGGCGTCACGGCGGGCGCCTTGGTCCTGGCGGTGAAACGTTCGGCGAGCGCGCCGAAGGCGAGCCCGATGGTCGCCCACAGGATTACCTGGGCGAGCAGCGAGTACAGCCGGAACTTGAACAGGACGTCGGCCGGAAAGCCCGGATAGACGATCTTCCCTGCCGGGTCGAGCAGCGGCTGCGGGGTCTCGGTGGCGTGCTTGCCGTACTGGGACTCGTTGAGCGGGAAGTGTCCGATCGCCGGGAGCAGTGCCATCGCCACGGAGACGACGACGACGAAGCCGAGCGCCGCGACCAGGCTCGCGTTCCAGACACCGAGACGGCCGGCGAGCCGGTAACCGGCCACGACGGCGAGGATCAGCGCGACGACCGAGATGCCGACCATCGCCAGGTAGACCGCGCTGCGGTCGCCGATCGTCTCCGAGTGGCCGACCGCCGGCGGGTTCGCGGGGTACTTCACGAACGGCACCGCGTAGAAGCCGAGGAAACAGGCGGCGGCCAGCAGCGCCGCCAGCACCCGCGGGCGGATGCCGGGGAAGCGGTGGGTGACGACGAGGTAGGCCACGACGAACAACCCGGCCATCGCCAGGCCGAACAGGACCATCCCGGTGGCGATACCGATGTTGCGCTGGATGCCGCGGCTGAAGACCTCGGCCTCCTCGCCGCCGACGGTCAGGCCCGCGGCCTTGTAGAGCTCCTCCTGAGCGGCGTCCCGGCCCGTCTCGTAGTCGATCGCGTTCTGGATGAACGGCTCCGCGAAGATCCGTGCGAAGACGAACGCGAGCAGGCCGCCGAGCGCGCCGGCGCCCAGGGCGCGGTAGATGAGGCGCGGTTCCATGGTTTCTCCCCGCGCTCAGTGGCAGGGGAATCCGAGGAAGTGGCGTGCGTCGTGGACGTACTCGTGGATGTGGCCGTCGTGACCGAACAGCGACGTCGCGCCCTGGTCGATACCGACGAAGTAGTAGAGCAGCAGCGAAAGAACGAGGACTCCGCCGAGCCACAGCCCCCGGGCTGTGACGGGTGCGGAGATGGATCGGCCCTGTGCATCGACGACAGGCGCGTTCGTACTCATGACAGCCCCCTTCGGGATCACGCGTCCCTGAATTACCTGGACTGGACCGGCAGGTGGGTCTGACTTCCGGGTCACCGCCCGCAGGGGCGAAACACCCGGTCACAGTGGCGCGACCGCGCCGGACTCCCACCGGCTTCCACCCACAGATCGCGTTGGCAGTCTGCGGGTCCGGGCAGAACATGTCAACGCTCTATCAACCTGGTCACATCGGTAGGGCCGGCCGGAGCGGAAACGGCCTACCGGACGACCACCCGGACCCGGTCGAGGTTCTGGACGAGCCCGTAGGGCCCTCGCCGGCGCCGGCCTGCCGGGAGGTGACCCGCGCGACCGCGAAGCAGGTGCTGGCCGTCGCGAACGTGTGCGTGGTGGACACCCGCGTCCGCGCGTCGGGCTCGCCGACGTCGGAGTGCCGGCGGGGCGGTGCCGTCGCGTACCCAGGCGTCCAGGTACAGCAGCACCTGCTGCTGCTCGGCCAGGTAGCGCACGATGTGGGTGCCGGCGACCCCGTCGCGCGGCGGGATGTGGTCGGCGTTCGGCAGTCGAGGTCCGCGGCCAGCGCGGACAAAGTCGTTCGGCGGCATTTCGAAAATACCCGGGAACTCGATCCCCAGCCTATCCACTGACCCATCTCCGTCCGCGCCGCGAGTGCGACGCGAACGTGTTGGGAAGTGCTCCCGAAAACTCTGGTGACGCCGTAGGGTATGCTGGCAGGCGGAGTTCGCCTACCGTCGCACAAAGAAATTCTACGGTTCAAGAACGCCGGCCGGGGCCGACTAATCAGAAAGATGACGACGTTCATGAATCCAACCGTCGCAGTCGTGGGCCCGGGGGCGATCGGCACCACCGTCGCGGCGGCGCTGCACGAGGCCGGCCGCACCCCGATGCTGTGTGGCCGCACGGCCCGCGAGCGCCTGGAGCTACGAGACGGCGAGAGTCTCGTCGTCGTACCCGGCCCGGTGCGCACCGATCCGGCGCTGATCGAGAAGGCCGTCGACCTGGTCTTTCTCGCCGTCAAGTCGACGCAGATCGACGCGGCGGCGCCGTGGCTGGCTGCGTTGTGCCACCCGGGCACCGTCGTCTGCGTCCTGCAGAACGGCGTCGAGCAGGAGTCGACGGTCGGGCCGCACCTTCCCGGCTGCCCGGTGCTGCCCGCCGTCGTCTGGTTCCCGGCCGAGGTCCAGCCCGACGGTTCGGTGTGGCTGCGCCGGGAGGCCCGCCTGACCGTGCCGGACGTACCGGCCGCCGGCGTGGTGCTCGACGCGCTGCGCGGTAGTCTTTGTGCGGTCGATCTGGCTGCGGATTTCACCTCCGTGGCATGGCGGAAGCTGCTTCAGAACGCAGTCGCCGGGCTGATGGCGCTCAGCGGCCGCCGGTCCGGGATGTTCGGCCGCGCCGACGTCGTCGCGCTCTCCCTGAGCTATCTCTGGGAATGTCTCGAAGTCGCCCGGGCCGAGGGCGCGGTATTGGGCGACGAGGTGCCGGCGGAGATCGTCGCCAGTTTCCAGGCGAACCCGGCCGACCTCGGATCGTCCATTCTCGCCGACCGGGTGGCGGGCCGGCCGCTCGAATGGCACATCCGCAACGGCGTCATCGCGCGGTGCGGCCGGGCGCACGGCATCCCGACGCCCATCAGCGACGTGGTGGTGCCACTGCTGGCGTCCGCGAGCGACGGCCCCGGCTGACTCCCGAGCCTCATCGAGGCCGAGGCCGAGGACGTGGTCACGTCCGTTCGCGCCGGCCGCTCAGTAGGTGTGCCAGGAACGGCCCCGGTCGGCGGTTCTGGCGGGGCCGCGCCAGCGCAGGTCGGGCAGGTTGACGACGATCGCCTCCTGGGTGGTGCGGGCGATGACGACGACGGCCTCCGCGTCCGGGTCGGGGTTCTCCTCCCGGTGTGGCACCCACGGCGGCACGTAGATGTAGTCGCCGGGGGAGGTCTCGAGCCGGATCTCCTCGTCGTCGCGCAGGAACACGAACGCGGGATGGCCGGTGACGACGTAGATTCCCGTCTCGGACAGGCCGTGGTGATGGTTGGCCGACCGCGTGGCGGGCGCGACGTGTGTCTGCCCCATCCACAGCCGCTCGGCGCCGACGGTCGTCCCGGACAGCGCCTCGACCCGGCGCATCCCCGCCGTCTGCGCGGTCTGCGCGGACAGGCCGGTCGGGCTGACCTGGTGCAGCCGCCGGTGGAAGGCGTTGAGCTCGTCGCCGGCCGCCGGCCCAGGCTCCGCCGAGGCCGCGCCGGCCGGCTCGTCCTCGGCGTCGGCGTCGGGAGCGGCGGCGTCGGGTCGGGCGGCCGTCGGGTCGTCGGGCATGGTGCGCCTCCTGGGGCGGGGGTGCCGGAGCCTTGTCCGGCGGACGTTGCCCGGGCAGCATCTCCCAGCCCGAACGGGCAACGTTCTGCCAGCGCCGCGATTGCGGCGCGCCCGCGACGATGGCAGCACGCACGCGGCGATCTTCAGAGACGCGGGATGCGGTGGCTGGCCGGTCCGGATTTCGGCGCGGGGTGGATACGAGACGGGCGACCGGGCAGGGGCAGACCGACAAGGAGAAGGAGGACAAGCGATGACGGACGAACTGACCGGCCGGCGAGTCGCCTTCCTGGTCGCGCCCGAGGGCGTCGAGCAGGTCGAGCTCACCGAGCCCTGGGGGGCCGTGCGCGACGCCGGCGGCGTCGCGGTGCTGGTTTCGACGAAGGAGGGCCGGGTCCAGGCGTTCGATCACCTGGACAAGGGCGACACCTTCGCGGTTGACACGACGCTGGAGCACGCCGATGCCGCGTCGTTCGACGCGCTGGTGCTGCCCGGTGGCGTCGCGAACCCCGACTTCCTGCGCTGGCAGCCCGGCGTCGCCGCGTTCACCCGTGCGTTCTTCGACGCGGGGCGTCCGGTCGCGGTGATCTGCCATGGCCCGTGGACGCTGATCGACGCGGGCGTCGTCGCGGGCCGCCGCCTCACCAGCTGGCCGAGCGTGCGCACCGACCTGGCCAACGCGGGCGCGGAGTGGGTCGACGAGGAGGTCGTCGTCGACGCGGCCGGGCCGAACGTCCTGGTCAGCAGCCGCAGGCCGGCCGATCTGAAGGCGTTCACCCACGCACTGGTCGAACAGTTCGCCCAGGCGTCGCCGCGCCGAACCGGACCGGCGGGCGCGGGTCTGTCCGACGAGGACGCCCTGCGCGAGGTGGCCGACCAGACCTCCGCCGACGTGAAGGCTTCGGACGTGTTCGCGCGCGAGTCCGGCGGAGCGACCTCCGACGCGGAGGCGGCGAAGGCCGACGGAGACACGTTCGCCTGACGGGTCTACCGGCCGGACGTGGCGGGCCGCCGGCTCCGGACCGCGGGGTTGGGCCGGCGGCTGCGGACCGCGGGGTTGGGTCGCCGGGTTCGGGCCGGGCGGCCCGACGGCCGGTCAGACCGGCCAGTAGTAGGGCAGCGCGGGGTCCGCGTCGGCGAACAGCGGTCCGTAGAAGTCCGGGTCCTTGCGGACGAGCGCGGATCGGTGGCTGCGGTGCAGCCGTTCGTCCCCGAGCCAGCAGGGCAGCGGGCCGCTGCGCGCGAGCGCCTGTGCGGAGGTGGGCGGCACCAGGCCTGCCTGGGCGAGATCGGCCCGAATCGTGGCCGCGCACGTGTCGGCGCGGCCCGTCGCGGTCCACACCGCGCACACCGCCAGGCCGTACGCGGCGACCGCCCGCGGGTGGCCCGCCCACATCCGCACCGCCGGATGCCGCTGCCAGCCGTACCCCTCGTAGGTCAGCGCCCGCAGGACCTGCAACGCCTCGACCCGCTGCTTGCCCAGCCGGCGGTCGTCGAGAACGGCGGCGCTCGCCGCGAAGTCCGGGTAGGGAAGAAACGTCTGCATCGCCGCCGCCAGCCGTAGGCCCGCACCATCTGCTCGCTCGGCTACCCGGCCGCTCCCGCCGTAACCCGCGCCGGCTCGGGGAACAGGCCGACCTCGGCGGTGTCACGCCCGCGATCTCCCGGCGGCCGGTCGCGCCGGCGGCGTCAGGTGGGCAACGCACAGGCCGGGTTCGACGAAGGGGACCAGGCGGGTGTCGAGGGGCGGGGCGGCCAGGTGTTCGAGCGCTCCGCGCAGGAGCCCGAGGTGCAGGGTGCAGACCACCTCGGGATGGGCCGCGGCGACCCCGAGGAACGGGCAGGCATGCAGCAGGACGCGCTGACCGCCCGGTTCGCGGGTGAGCTCCGGATCGAAGCCCATCTCGGTGAACAGCCCCATGATCTCCCGGACGACGTCGTCGAGCGCTCGGACTGCGGGGGACGGCGGCGCGGAGATGGTCGTGCCGATGTCGGGCGAGCGGGCCGAGAAGCGTTCGTCGGCCCAGGCTCGGCCGGCTCGTTCCGCCCGGGCGGCCTGGTCGGCGGCGCTGTCCGCGAGGTTCGCCGCGAGCGCGGCGGCGAGCTGCTCGTAGCCGCCGCGCTCGTCGCCCGGACTGGTCGGCGTGTAGGTGACCCGTGGGCGGCCGGGTCCCGAACGCGGCCGCGGCCCGGCGACGACCAGGCCGACGGCGGCCAGCCGGTCCAGGTGGAAACGGACCGTCGAGACGGCCCGGCCGCTGCGCTGGGCGAGCTGGTGGGCGTCGAGCGGGCCCGGCGCCGCCCGCAGCAGGCGTAGCAGGTCGCGGCGGCTGGCGGCGGCCAGCGCGCCGTGGCGACGGCTCCGGTCTGTCACCGGGTCGCTGGCCTCGGCGTCGCGCCGCCCATTCCCGGCCGGCCCCGGGGGGCGGCCGTCGGGGTCGGCCGGGCCGGGGCCGCTGGTCATGTCCGCGCGGGGAAGCCGGCCACCAGAGGAGTGTCCGCGCCGACCACGCCGATCTTGCCCGCTCCGCCGGGCGAGCCCAGCACGTCGTCACGGCCGGGCAGCGGCTCGGCGAAGAACCGGGCGTTGTCGGCGACGAACGGCTGGCGCGCGTCGGGAACATCATCTTCGTAGGCGATGGCCTCGACGGGGCATACCGGCTCACACGCCCCGCAGTCGACGCACTCGTCGGGCTGGATGTAGAGCGCGCGACCACCCTCGTAGATGCAGTCGACCGGGCACTCCTCGACACACGCCCGGTCCAGGACGTCGATGCATGGTTCGGCGATCACGTAGGTCACGGCGCATCCCTCGGTCGGCAGCTTCTCCGGGCCGAGTTTACACAGCGATCATCGTTTTTATTGCGCGGGCGGCCCCGCCTGACGGCATCGGCCGCTCGGCGCCGCCCCCAGCCCGGCCTCGGCCCCGCGGAAACCTGACGCGGGGGCGGCGACCTGAGGGTGCGGCGGCGCGCACTCGCGCCGGACGATGCACACGGCGTTGGAGGTCTTCCGGCGGCGGCGGTTGCTCTCGACCCCGGCCGACAGCCTCGGCGGCACGGGACTCGGCGTCGTCCACGAGGCGCTGCTGACCGCGTGGGCACCGCGCCGACGTGGCGCAGCACCAGGTCGTCGCGCAGACGCTGCTCACCGCCGCCGACAACGTCCGCCCGACCGACCCGACGCTGGCCGCGCAGCTGGCGATCGCGGCGGAGGTGATCCGGCCCCATCACGCTGTTCGCGACCACCCGGGGGCACAATCGGCGATCTTCAAGGGTCGCGGGGGGCTGCTCGCAGGCAGACGTGTCGAACCAGTCGAAGAACATCCGGGGGCCGCGGCGCAGCCGGCCGCCCTCGAAGCGCAGCATCCCGACGGTGCGGGCCAGCACCGCCTCGTCACCCCAGTGGGCCCGGCGCCGCCTGGCGCTGCGTCTCGCGGGTCCGGTGCCGTGCGTCGAATCGAGGCGAGACGGTCAGGTCAGGGTCGGCAGGGTCTGCGTGACGCCGAGCAGCGCGCGGAACGGGTCGCCGCGGTCGGCTATCCGGTCGAGGACCGAACGGAGGGTGACACCGTCCGGGCGCAGCGCCGGGTCGTCGAGCTCGGCCCACTCGATGGGCGTGGACACCGGCGCTCCGGCGGCCGCCCGGGGGCTGTAGGGCGCGACCAACGTCTTGTTGATCGCGTTCTGCGTGTAGTCGAGCCGGGCCGCGCCGTGCCGCTCCCGCACCTCCCATTTCCAGCTGACGAGGTCCGGCACGACCGCGCCGACCGTCCGGGACAGGCCCTCCACCCAGCCACGGGTGTCGTCGAAGGTGTATCGCGGCTCGACCGGGATCCAGATCTGGATGCCGCGCCGGCCGGTCAGCTTCGGCCGGGCGCGCACCCCGAGATGGTCCAGTGCGGTGCGGTGCAGCCGGGCGAGCGCGAGCACCTCCTCCCAGGTTGTGGCGGTCCCCGGGTCGATGTCGATGAGCGCGTAGGTCGGCCGGTGCTGGTCCCGCGTGCACGACGTCCAGGCGTGCCATTCCAGCGCGCCGAAGTTCGCCAGCCAGACCAGCGCGGCGGGCTGGTCCGCGACCAGGTATCTCCGGGTGTGGCCGCTGTCGGCCTCGGGGTCGTTCCAGCGGGTCAGCCAGTCCGGCGCGTGGCTCGGCACCGCCTTGTGCCAGAAGCCCGGCTCGCCGGCGCCGTTCGGGAACCGGTGCATGTTGAGCGGCCGGCCGCGCAGGTACGGCAGGATCACCGGCGCGATGCTGGCGGCGTAGCGAATCAGCTCCCGCTTGGTGACGGGGCCGTCGTCGCCGCTGCCGCGCCCGCGGTCGCCGCTGCCGCGCCCGCGGTCGGCGTCGTCGCGGGCCGGGAACAGCACCTTGTCGAGATTGGTCAGCCGCAGTCGTCGGCCGAAGACCTCCCAGGTCCCGCCCGACCCGAGCGCGTCCAGCGCAGCGAGCTCGTCGGCGGTCGGGCCAGCAACGTCCGCCTCGGGCGGCGGTGACGCCGCGGCCGCCGCCGGCTCCCGCAGCCGTACGGACGCCTCGGCGGCGGGCAGGTCGGAGCGCCACATCCGCTCCGGAGCGGCCTTGACCTCGTCGTTGGTCCGGCCACTGAGCACCGAGCGGCCGTGCTCCTCCGGATCCCAGCCGGGCACGGCGTGCTCGTCCCGCTTGTGCAGGAGGAGCCACTGCTCCTTCTCGGTCGCCGGCCCCCGTCGCACCAGCACCAGACGGCCACGCAGCTTGTGGCCGAAGACGTCGGCGTGCAGCTCCCCGGCGGCGACGGCGGCCGCCGGGTCCTCGGTGCCGTGCGGCTCCCACGTGCCGAGGTCCCAGACGATCACGTCGCCGCCGCCGTACTGGCCGGCCGGGATGACACCTTCGAACTCCAGGTAGTCGATCGGATGGTCCTCGACGTGCACCGCCATCCGCCGCGCCGCCGGGTCCAGCGTCGGCCCTCGCGGCACGGCCCAGCTGACCAGCACGCCGTCGATCTCGAACCGCAGGTCGTAGTGCAGCCGACGGGCCCGGTGCCGCTGTACGACGAACCGCCGCGTGCCGCCTTCGCCGCCCCCGCCCCCGACCCCGACCGGGGGTGACGCGCCGCCGGGCTCGGAGGTCAGCTCGAAGTCGCGCTTGCGCCGGTACGTCGCGAGCGGGTCACCGTCGCTCGTCGCCTTCGTCGCCTTCGTCGCCTTCGAGGGCTTTGACGGTTTCGACGGCTCGGGAGACGCCGTTCTCCTGGGCATCCGCCACCTCCTCGGTCGCGACCTTCCGTCCGTGTTATGGGTCATCGCCATCGCCGCCGTGTTGTGGATCGTGGGTCGGCGCGGCGTCAGTGGCCGCAGCCGCTCGAGGCTTTAACGGCGGGTAGGCCCGCTGGCGACATCATTCCCGGGCGCATCCCCACCACGGTGCCGTGGTGGGGGATGCGCCGCGCTGCGCGCAACCGGTCAAATCGCCTGCCGGACCACGCAACCGGCATTCAGTCGCACCAGTTCGCCGAGACGATGTCGAGCGGGCCGGGTCGGCTACGACTAGGTGGGGGAGGGCCACGACAGGAGCCTTCCACGCTGAAGGAGGCAGGCCATGACGCAGCGGGCTCGAGTTCACTGTTTCACCGTGACGAAGGATGGGTTCGGGACGGGCGAGGGGCAGAGCCTCGAGCGCCCGTTCGGCCATGGGAATCCTGCTGAGCTGATGAGCTGGGTCGGCGCGACGGCCAGCTGGGTCAACCGGACCGAACCGGGCGGCACCCGCGGGCTCGAGGACTACATCGCCCGGGACTTCACCCACAACATCGGCGCAGAGATCATGGGACGGAACAAGTTCGGCCCGGTCCGGGGTCCGTGGCTGGACCACGAGTGGCAGGGCTGGTGGGGAGACGAGCCGCCTTTCCACACGCCGGTCTTCGTGCTGACGCATTACCCGCGGCCGTCGTTCGCCCTGAGCGACACGACGTTCCACTTCCTGGACGCGACGCCCCGCGAAGCGCTTGAGCAGGCGAAGGCCGCCGCGGACGGGCGGGACGTGCGCATCGGTGGCGGCGTCGAGACCGTTCGCGAGTTCCTCGACGCTGGCCTGATCGACGAGATGCACATCGCGGTCGCTCCGTTCGAGCTGGGCAGCGGTGGCCGGCTCTGGGAGAGCCCGGACGAGCTGACCGACCGGTTCCATCTGGAGAGCGTGCCGCGGCCGAGCGGCTTCGTGCACCACTTCTTCTGGCGGCGCTAGAAACGGCGGTCCAGCCACGGGTTCGCGACCCGCACGAAGAGCATCCCGAAGTGCCCGCTGAACCGGACGTCGCCACGGAAGGCCCACACCCGCGAGCCGCCCGAGCTCCCGTCGGTGCTGCGCGCGGCGTCGTGCTGGTAGCTCGACTGCCGCGCGCAGCGCGCGGGAACGGCCATCCGGCCGAGCACGGTCGCCACCGCCTGACGACCTTTCGGTCGCGCTGACAATCCGGCCGGCGATCATGCGAGGCGGCCGGCTTCCCGGCTCCTACGCCGCGGCGACGACGGCGATCTCGAGCAGCCAGGACGGCTGGGCCAGCGCCGGGACGGTCACCAGCGTGCTCGCCACCAGGCGACCGCCGAGGAACGCGTCGCGGGCCGCCATGGCCTGCGCGAGCCCGGGCGTCATCTCGGTCGCGACCAGGTAGGTGGTGACGCTGACGACGTCCGCGGCCGTCATGCCGGCCTCGGTCAGTATCGCGGCTAGGTTGCTCCACACCTGGTCGGCCTGGGCCGGCACCCCGTCCGGTACCGAACCGTCCGGTGCCACCGGCACGACCCCGCAGGTGTGCAGCCACCGGCTGGCGTTCTCGACCAGGATCGCGTGGGCGTAGCGGGCCGCCGGCGGGGCGATGCCTTCGGGGCTGATCGTGCGGCGGGTGACGGCGTCGGACATGCGCCGACCGTACAAGGCCCAACCGGGCGCGGGAGCCAGGTCGTCGCCGTGCCCACCGCCACCGGGCCGGTGACGTCAGGCGTAGCTGAACAGGGGCGGGAAGACGAGGGCGACGATCCAGGCCCAGCTCGCGTAGACGGGCAGGTAGTTCGTCTGCCAGTGTTCGAGCGTCGCGAACGGGATGCGTCGACGGACCAGCCCGAGCAGGAGCCACGCCGACCAGGCGAGGTTCGCGAGCAGGATGATGTTCTCGCCGAGGGCGGCCGCCTTGTTGGGCGTGGTGCCGTATTCGGTGATGCGCCCGGTGATGGCGACGAGCACCAGCACGTCGATGGCCAATGCGCTTGCCACGAGGGCGAGCTGCAGCTTGTCGAACAGATCGGGTGGGGCCAGCGGGTCGCGGGCTGAGATGGAGTAGAGCAGCAGCCCCAGCACGATGACCAGGAGCAGGTCGAACAGGATCAGCGCCTGGCGCTCGACGTCGATGCCGTTGCTGGTCCAGGCGATGGCGACGAGGAACGCGAGCAGGACCGCCGTGAACAAAGGCGTGAACAGCCGCGTGAGCACCGGGGCGATGTTCTCGACGACGCTCTGCTTTGCCTCGACGAGCCAGGCGGCCACGACCACGCCGGCCGCCGCGCCGCAGGGAAGGAGCCACTGTGCGACGAACTCCTGCGGAACGATCCCGATGGCCTCGAAGGCGCCGGTCGTGAAACCGGTCAGCACACCGCCGCCGAGGGCCATGAGAACGAAGTAGATGAACCACTCGCCGGTGAAGCGGATGAAGTCCATGCGACGGCGCGACGAGCGCCAGTCGTCGGCCAGGTAGGCCAGCCCCACCACGAGCCACAGGGCGATGGGCAGGTGGATGCTGGTGATGACCAGCGACTGCGACCCGTCCGCCAGGCGGTAGGCGTTGGCCGCGACGGCGCCGAGCGCGAACAGCGCGACCAGTGTCCAGATCAGCGGGCGGCGGGCCTGCCGGCGCCAGCCGAGGAATCCCGCGAGCCAGGGCAGCGTCAGCAGGCTGACGTTCGGCCCGTAGAACGCGGCCGCCCCGTCGTCGGTCAGTCTCATCCCGAACAGCTCCGGTGCCTTGATGGACAACGCCGCACCGGCCGCGCAGAGGGCCATCACCCGCAGGTCCCGGCGCGAGCGCGCGTCCGCGGCCGGGTTTGCGCTCAGAACCAGCTGCTTCCACAGCCGTTCGGAATGCTCCCGGGCGAACTCGCGGGACAGCTCGTCGAGGCTGCCCATCCGTTTGACCGCGACCAGGAACGCCTCGTCCGTATTGAGGCCCGCCTCGACGAGCTCGTCCACGCAGCCGCGGAGATGGTCCTCGAGCTCGTCCGCGTCGGGCGGCCCCAGCTCCCGGCGGCGCCCCACATACTGGCGCCACTGGGTGAACTGCGCCTCCAGCTCCTCCTGCCCCTCCCGCGCCGTCATGCGAGGCCGTCCAGCGGGATCGCCGTCAGCGTCCCGCGGTCACCCAGACCCAGCCAGGCCCCCTTGAGCGCGTCCATGACCGTGGCCCACTGCCGGGCCTGCTCGGCGAGCTCGGCCAGGCCCGCGTCGGTGATGTGGTAGTACTTGCGCCGCCGCTCGCCCGTCACCGACTGCCAGCTGGACTCCACCCAACCGAGGCGCTCGAGCCGGTGCAGCAACGGATAGAGCAGGCCCTCCGTCCAGTCCAGCTCGCCGCCCGACAGCTCGTTGATCTGCTTGAGGATCGCGTAGCCGTAGCTTTCCTGCCCGGCCAGGATGCCGAGCACCATCGGCGTCGCCGAGGCGGCCACCAGATCCTTGCCGACCTTCACCAGGCCTCACCCCGCTCGCTACCCTTGAAGTGCAATGCATAGTACTACCAGGTATCGAGCGTGCCGCGAGTCGGGACCCCCGTCGCCGAGGCGGTCCCGACCCCGTGCGGAGCTTCGGGCCTGCCCCGATGACGGCGATGGCCGTCATGTGCGCCGTAGGGACCCGCGTCCGGTGGCCGCGGTGGGCAGGGCGGCGGAGGCCAGCAGCGCCAGCTTGTCCGCGTCACTGGAGCCGGCGTCCGGGTGGTACACGACGAGCATCAGGCCATCGGTGCCGTTGATGGTGAGTCGCTCGCGGTTGAGCGTCATCTCCCCGACCTGCGGGTGGTTGATCCGGAGGGGGGTTCCGCGCTGCCCACGTACCTCGTGCCGGGCCCACAGCTCACGGAATCGCGGGCTTGCGAGCGAGAGTTCGCCGGTGAGTTCGATGAAGCGGGGGTCGTCGATGTCGGTGCCCACGGCCTGCCGCAGGTTCGCGACGAAGCATTCGGTGACGTTCTCCCACTCCGGATGCAGCGCCTGCTCGGCCGGCTCCAGGAAGAGGTCTCGCAGCTGGTTGCCCCCGACGGCCAGGCCCGGTGAGAGCACGGTGGCCATCCGGTTCGCGGCCAGGATGTCGAAGTACCGGTCCTCGATGAACGCAGGCTGGCTGAGGGAGTCCAGGAGCTTCAGCGAGCCGGCGGGCGGGGTCTCCTTGCGCGGTCGGCGTCTGCGCCGTCGGGGAACCTCCGCGGTCAGTGCCATCAGGTGGGCGAAGCCGTCGTCGTCGAGCTGGAGCACGCGCGCGATCGACTCGAGCACCTGGACGGAGGGGTTGCGGTCGCGGCCCCGTTCCAGCCGTAGGTAGTAGTCGGCGCTGATGCCGGCGAGCATGGCGACCTCCTCCCGCCGCAGCCCCGGCACCCGGCGCACGCCCGCGTCGGGAACGCCCGCCTGCCGCGGCGTGACCAGGTCCCGCCGGGCACGCAGATACGCCCCGAGGGCGTGCGTCGACTCGCTCATGCGGCGAGCCTAGGTCGCCGCGCGGGGCTCAGCGGGGGTCGTGTCACACCCCAGGCTGCGCAGGGCTCTGGGTGCGTCGGTGTGCCGTCCATAGCGTCCACAACGGCCTGGTCGGACGACGCATTTCGAGGGGACAGACATGACCGTCACGCTGATCACCGGGGCGAACAGGGGCATCGGTCACGAGACCGCCAGACAGCTGCTGGAGCTGGGGCACGACGTCTACATCGGTGCGCGCGACGTCGCCCGAGGCGCGGCCGCCGCGGCCGCGCTCGGGGCGCGCTTCGTCCAACTCGACGTGACCGACGACGCCTCGGTGACCAGCGCGCTGGCGGCGATCGGCGCGGCCGAGGGCCGTCTCGACGTCTTGGTGCACAACGCGGGTGTCCTGGAGACCGGCCTCGACGGCCCCGCGGCGCTGCGCTCCTTCGACACGAACGCGGTGGGCATCGTGCGCGTCACCGAGGCCGCGCTGCCCCTGCTGCGCAAGTCGTCGAACCCCACCGTCGTCACCATCTCCAGCAGCGCCGGGTCGTTCTGGGCGGTGAACAACCCCGAGCGGCCGGAGTTCGGTCTGCCGCTGGCGCTGTACTCGGCGTCGAAGTCCGCCGCCACGATGCTCACGGTCCATTACGCCAAATCCCAGCCGGGCATCAAGTTCAACGCCCTCGAGCCGGGCACCACCGCCACGGACATGACCGCCGCGTTCGGCATCGGCCGACCGGTCGAGGACAGCGCCCGCGTCGTCGTGCGCCTGGCCACCCTGGGCCCGACCGGCCCGACGGGGACCTTTCAGGACGAGGCCGGCGAGCTGCCCTGGTGAGTACCTGCGAACAACGGGAGCTCGCCGACGCCCGCCCGCACGCGGCGGGCGGACGCGGCGAGACGGCCGGACCTCGGACCTGGGCCGGTGTCGTCTCGCTGAGCGTGGGGATCTTCGCGATCGTCATGTCGGAGTTCCTGCCCGCGAGCCTGCTGCCGCGCCTCGCCGACGATCTCGACGTGTCGACCGGCGCGGCGGGGCAGGCCGTGAGCGTCACCGCATTCGCTGCCGCCGGATCGGCTCTGGTCATCTCGGTGGTCCTGCCGCGTGCCGATCGGCGCCATGTCATGATCGGCCTGACCCTTCTTGCCGCCGTGTCCGACCTGGTCGTGGCGATCGCACCCGACCTCTCCGTGCTGCTGGCGGTGCGGCTGCTGCTGGGTGTCGCGCTCGGCGGGTTCTGGGCGATGGCCGCGGCGATGGCCGCGCACCTGGTGCCCGCCGACCACGTCGGTCGAGCGCTGACGGTCATCAACTCAGGCGTCTCGGGCGCCACGATGGCGGCCGTTCCGCTCGGCGCCTGGCTGGGCGGGGTCTGGGGATGGCGGGTGGTGTTCCTGCTCGGCGCCGGCGTTGCGGTGCTCGCTCTGATCGCGCAGGCGGCGACACTGCCGACCGTCACTCCCGCAGCGGCAGGTGGGCTGCGAGCGCTCGGATCGGTGCTGCGCTCGGGCGTGGTCCTGGGCGGTCTCGGCGCGATTCTGCTGATCTTCGCCGGGCACTTCAGCGGATTCACCTATATCCGGCCGGCGGTGCAGGACCTGTCCGGCATCGACGACGCCGGCTTCGCGGTGCTGCTGCTCGTGTTCGGCGTCGCCGGCTTCGTCGGCACGGTGCTCAGCGGTCCGCTGGCCGACCGCGCCGCGCGAGTGGGCGTGTTCCTGTTCCCCGCCTTGCTGGGGGTAGGAATGCTCGTCCTGCGGGTGACCGGCGGTTCGCTCGCCGGCCTGTTCCTCGCCGCCGCGGTGTGGGGTCTCGCGTTCGGCGGCGTGCCGACCACGATCCTGAGCTGGGGCGCACGGACCGAGCCGACACGACTCGAGCAGATCGGCGGGGTCATCGTGACGGTCTGCAACATCGGGATCGCGGTCGGCGCGACCGTCGGTGGGATACTCGTGGACGACGTGTCGGCCGGCGCACCGCTGCTGGCCGGCGGGGTCGCGTCGATCGGCGGCGCCGCGGTACTCGTGACCGTGCGCAGGCGGCGCCGGCCGTAGCCGCGACCGAACCGCGGCGGGCGGCGGCGCGTCGTATCGGCGACCCTGGGGTTTGGCTGCGACCAGCCTCGGTCAGGCTGGCCAGGTGAATGTCGTGTGGGCGGTGCTGGGGTGGGCGGATCGGTGTCAGCGTGAGCATCGCGCTGCCGGGGTGCCGTACGCGGTGGTGAAGAAGTTCGGCGACGACAACGCCAACCTGCTGGTGGTGAGCCTCGCGTGGTACGGGTTCACCGCCATCTTCCCGTTGCTGCTCGTCGTCGTCACCGTGCTCGGCTTCGTCGGTCAGGAGTCGCTCGGGTCGACGGTGGTGTCCACCCTCCACAAGTTCCCCGTCGTCGGGGACAGCTTCAACCCGGCCAGCAGCAGCAACCTGCACGGCAGCGCGCTCGCGCTGGTCATCGGTCTGGTCGGCCTGCTGTACGGCGCGCAGGGCGTCACCCAGACCGCCCAGCAGGCCATGGCCGCCGTGTGGGACGTCCCCGCCTTCGAGCGCACCGGGTTCCTGCCCCGGCTCGCGCGCAGCCTCGCCGGGCTGGTCATCATCGGCGGGGCGTTCCTGCTCAACTCGGTGGTCATCGGCGACGCGTTGAACCCCGGCGAGTCGTACCTGCTGCGCGTTCCGGTGCTGGCGGCCCTGCTGATCCTCAACGTGGCCCTGTACTGGGCCAGCTTCGGCGTGCTCAGCCCGAAGAAGATCCGGAAGCGTGCGCTGCTGCCCGGCGCGGTCCTCGGCGGAACGGTCTTCACCGCGCTGATCACCGTGGGAACGGGGCTCATCACGCACCAGCTGAAGAACGCGTCCAACACCTACGGCACGTTCGGCTCGGTGATCGGAATCATCACGTTCCTGCTCCTGCTGGCCAAGCTCAGCCTCTACGCCGCCGAGCTCAACCCCGTCCTGGACCGGCGGCTGTATCCGCGCGCGTTGCCGAAGGGCGAGCTGACCGACGCCGACCGCCGCGCGCTACGCGCCCTCGCGGACGAACAACAGCGCAGCAGCGAGGAACACATCGACGTCGACTACCCGGCCGACCCGGCCGACCCGGCCGGGCAGGCGACGACCGGCGCGCAGCCGACGTCAGGCGAAGGAGAGCGCGCCGTAGGTGATGCAGAAACCCAGGGCGGTGATCGTCGTGAAGGCGGTGACGAGCACGAGGGCCACGAGGGTCGTGACGCGGCCGTGGGCCCGCGGGCCGGTCGTTGACGGCGGCATGTACGACGGTGGGAGCGGGCCGCCACGACGAAAGGCCGGGTCGGGCCGGGCCGCCGGGTCGAGCGGCTGTTCGGGGTCCGCGGCGAGCGCGAGCGCGGCCAGCTCGTCGTCGGTGATCCCGCCCTCGACCAGCTCGGTCAGCTCGGCCAGATGCATTGCCTCGGCGACCGCGGAGCCGGCGCCGCGGTCGTCAATGCCGACGACCGACTGCCCCCGCGGATTGGCGCTCATGGCCTGACGCTACGTCGCCACCGTCCGCAGCGCCACCATCGGGGGCCAGGGCCAGGGCCAGAGCCAGAGATCAGGCGTGGCGCCGGTAGCGCGGAGGCGGGCCGACGATGGCCGGGGGCGGCACCAGGCGGGGCGGCGACAGGGCTGCGCCTCGCGGGCCTGACCGGACCTCGGTCAGGTCAGCCGTGATCGGGCGTCTCGTCCGCCCTGAGCCCGTCGGGATGGCGGAACCGGTCGGGGTGTTCGAACTGGTCGGGTAGCTCGGGATGCTCGGCGAGCCATCGCCGGGCCGCCGCGGTCAGCTCGGGGCGGCGGCTGCCGGGCGGATGCCAGATCAGCCCGCGCCTGGCCAGCGGGCGGGCCGTGCCGGTGACGTTGTCGCCGCGGAAGGTGTAGCGGTCCGAGAGCGGGCCGCGGCGCCAGCGGTACTCGACCTCGCCGCGCCGCACCGCGTGCAGGAACGCCGTCTCCAGGGCGTCGACCTCGATGGTCACGACCGCCCCTCCCAGCTCACCGCCGCCGCGACCGTCAGGATACCGAGCAGGCGCAGGTCGCGCCGGGCCTGGTCAGGCGGCTGCCGGGTCGGGCGGCTGCCGCGGTCGGGCGGTTGCCGCGGTCAGCAGGTCCAGATCCTGCGCGGTGCGGCGCACGGCCGCGGCGCCCACATTCCGCTCCAGCTGCCGGCAGTCACCGGCCGACGTGCTCGGCGATCGACTCCTGGGACATGCGGCGGACGTTCACCACGTCGCGGTGTTGCCCGATCTGGTCCAGGCCGTCGAACGCCATCTCCGGGGTAATCAACGGGCTGAGATGGCCGACGGCGAACAACAGAAACTCGAGCGTGTTCAGGCCCGACCGTGCGCTATCCGACTCTATCGCCGCTCGTTTGCGCGCGCGTATACAGACAGGGATCGCGGGGTCGTGCCGGGGTTGGCGGAAGGGAGGGCGCACCGGTGGGGACGAATGCTGGCGCCGCGCGGGGCGGGCGTTTCCCGGGGCTTCTGCTCGGGCTCGCGGCCTTCTGGCTGTGGTGGCCTTTCCTGATCTTTCTCTGGTGGGTGTTCATCACCCTTGCCATGCCCGGGGTCGGGCCCGTGCACCTGGGCCTGTGGCGGTGGCTGGACGGCTGGTACGGGGTCGGCTCGGGCTGGCGGTGGCAGTTTCTCGGGGTCGGCGCGGTCGGGACGGCCGTCATCACGATGGCCTGGCTGGCGGACGGCGCCCCCCGCTCCGGCGCCCGAGCTCAGCGGGCGTTCACCACGACCATCGCGATCGCGGCGGTCCTGCTTGCCGTCCTGAGCCTCGTGCAGTTCGTCCGGGCCGTGTGGGACAACGACAAGGACCTGGCCCGTTTCTACGGGTCGCGGACGACCTTCGTCGTGCCCGATCCGGCGAATCCGCCGACGGCGCTGAGCGTCCTTGTCCGGAACAACGCTGCGGGCGGGGCAGACTGTGACCTGCGCGGGCCCGAGGGCAGCGATGTACCGGCCTGCATCAGCAGGGGCACGTTGCCGGCGGAGGGATTCGAGCCGCGGGTGGGGTCCCGGGACGGCGCCATCGCGGTGATGAGCCGCAGCTCGGGGAACATCGCGAACGTCCACCTGCGGACCGACACGCTGACCTACCTCAACGCGACGGCGGGGCGGGCCGCCGCGTGGTCGGCCATCCGGGACGGGGGCGGCATCGACACGCCGATGTTCGGCGTCGTCGAGTGGAAGGGCGGCGCGGAGCAGCCGACCCAGTGCCGGTTCGCCGGCCGGTTCCGCATCGACCGGGCGCTCGACGGCCGGCGCAGCAACAGCCTGCCGAACCTCCTCAACGACCGCTTTCCCCATCTGATCTTCGCCGGGTCCGACGCCTGGGGCTACTGCGACGGTGCCGAGCCGGTCGTCGTGCTGCCGGTCCAGCGGCAGATCCATTACAAGGCCCGGACCGTGACCGTGCCCGCCGGGGTGGTGATCGTTCGCGGCTCGTCCTACGGCGGCGTCCGGCTCGAGCACCGCACCCAGGTCCGACCGGGCGAGCTGCCCGGGCCGGTGTACCCCGACTCGCTGGTGGACGCGCAGCGCGCCGCGGTCCAGTGGGCCGGCGGGCGGGAGGCGCGCGACCGGAAGAAGTTCGGCTTCGAGCCGACGAAGTCCGCGGTGCAGCTCGGCAACGTCGACGACTACCTGCTGCGCCGGGCGGACGACGGCCGGCTCTACTGGGTGACCCCGGCGACGCCCCGGGCGAGCGACTCCCAACAGTTCGTCGCCTACGAGATGGTGCCCGCGGACACGGTGACCGACGGTCAGCTCAATCCGCTGCGCGTCTACGCCCTGGACGACGACGACCCGCGCGTCGTCAACCTCGACCAGCTGGTCGCCTCGGCCACCGACTACATCGCGGCCGCCAACCCCGGCCTGATCAGCTCGGGCGCGAAGATCGTGGAGTTCCTGCCGATCCGGGGCGACGTCTGGCAGGCCTACGTCGAGATCAACGGCCGGGTCGTCTACCGGCTGACCATCAGCTACCAGAAGAAGATCCCGACCGAGCTGGTCGCGCTGGATCAGGCCGCCGGCGCGACCAGCGGGACAGGCGCTGCGCCGGCCGGCGTGGGTCAGGAGGCGCCCGCCGCCGGCGGGTGCGGCCGCGCGCCTGCCCAGCTCAGCGACGGCCAGCTCGCCGCCTGCGTGCGGGCCTGGGCCGACGAGCTCGCCCGCCGCCACCCGTTGCCGACCGCGTCGCCCGGCTGACCCGCGGCATGCAGGAGGCCGTCGGTCATGGCCGGCGCAGCGGCCACGTGATCCCACTCGGCGTGGGCGCGGGTGCCGGCGAGGCGGCGTGAAATCCGTTCGCCTACGGCTGTCGGCTCTTGGCAGTATGGGGCCGTGCTGACGGACGGGCAGGTCATCCGATTCGTGGAGGACGGGTTCGTCCGGGTCGAGCAGGTGTTCACCGCGGAGACGGCCGCCGAGTGCCGGGCGATCCTGTGGAGGGACACGGGCTGCGATCCTGCCGACCCGGCGACCTGGACCCGGCCGGTGATCAGGGTCGGCGGGCACGCCGAGGAGCCGTTCCTGATCGCCGCCAACGGGCCGCGGCTGACCGAGGCGTTCGAGCGGCTGGTCGGGCCGGGCCCCTGGGCCCCGCGCGGCGGAATCGGCACGTTTCCGATCCGGTTCCCCAGCACCGAGCCGCCCGGCGACGACGGGTGGCATCTTGACGCCAGCTTCCAGGGTGACGCCGACCCGGGCGACTACGGCCAGTACCGCGTCAACCTCGCCTCCAAAGGGCGAGCCCTCCTCATGCTCTTTCTCTTCTCCGCGACCGACGAGAACGACGCGCCGACCCGTATACGGATCGGTTCGCACCTCGAGGTAGCCCGCTTGTTGGAACCGTACGGCCAGGAGGGTCTCACGATGATGGAGATCTCGGCACTGGCCGCGACGGCGACCGAACACTGCCCGATCGCCCTCGCGACCGGCCGGCCCGGCGACGTCTATCTGTGCCACCCGTTTCTGGTGCACGCCGCGCAGCCGCACCGCGGCACTCAGCCGCGGTTTCTCGCTCAGCCGGGACTCGACCCGGTCGAGCCGTACGACGTGGACCGTGGGACCTCGCCGGTCGAGCAGGCGATCCGCCGCGGTGTGCGGGTGGGAAGCCGAGCGGGTCAGTACGGGAGGACGCCGGGAACGCCGGTCCGGCCGTCGGGGAGCAGGGTGGCGATGTGACTGGCGGCGAGCCCGGTGGCGAGGACCGTGCCGCCGGCCGCGCCGCCGGCCGGCCAGGCGGCCAGCGCGGCCGGCCCGGACGACGGTGCCCAGCCAACATGCCGAACGAGCGCCTACGCGGCAGCATCGCGGGGGCTGGCCTCACGGTCCATCGGCTAGCCGAGACCGTGGGAGTTGACCGAAGACCGTAGAACGGTGGATCAGCAAGGACCGTATCCCGCAGCGAGCCCACCGGGCGATGGCAGCGCGCGCGCTCAAGGCCACCCCGACACCGCCGTCGCCCGTGGCGCGGCCGAGCCGGGTAGGAGTAACGGGTAACCACGTGGCCAACCCCCGAAGACCCGTTCCGGGCCAATTCCGGGCCTTGCCCCGATCGGCGGTTACCCGTTACACCACCACGTCCACGCAGGTCGGCAGGGGTGCAGAGGGTAACCGGGGGTGTAACTTTGGAGTTACACCCCCGACTGGCGGTTACCCCCACTGTCAAGCGTCGCTGCTTCTGGCCCCGCGTCGGTGGTGGTGGCCCGGCTCTGGTCTTACGTCATCGAATCTGGCCTGGTCACCCCGTCGTGTGCGGGGATCGGCCGAAGATGAACGGTCAACTCTCGGGATTCGCCGCTGTATGAACAGGGCCGGCATGCCGCGCGGCGCAGGCAGGTGAGCATCCGTGCTGGTATCGGCACCGGCGAGGAGCCCGCTGTCGGTTACCGCGAGTGCTGATCTCTCAGCGTTGCGCGCAGGGAGAACTGCACTGGGACGGGTTGGCCGGCGAGGACTAGCCGCCAGCGGTTGTCCTGCCCGTGTTGCATCTGGTCCTTGTGGCCTTCCGGGCCGTCGGAGTCGAGGTGCTCGGTGAGCGCGTCGACGCGCAGTCCTGCGGCTGCCGCGGCGGTCACGATCTCCCCCAGGCCGTGGGGGTACTGCACGGTCTCGGTGGTAGCCAACCGGGTGGCACTGCTGGCGTAGGACGTGGTCGATCGGATGCGGTGGGCGGTGCCTCCCTGGTAGGGGAAGTCGAACCGGACGGGGTCGACTGTGTCGATCATCTGTGTCAGCGGGTGCCCGTCTATCAGCACCAGGGCTCCGCCGGGACGCAGGGCCATGCCCGCGGCGGCCATCCAGGCGGTGACGTCGGCGATCCAGCACAACACGCCGTAGGAGGCGAAAACGACGTCGAACGAGCCGGCCAGGTCCGCTGGCAGCCGCTGCGCGTCGGCTTGGACGAACCGTGCGTCGATTCCCGCGGTGGTGGCGAGCGAGCGGGCTCGTTCCACCGCGATGGGTGAGAAGTCCAGGCCGGTGACCCGTGCGCCGAGCCGGGCCCACGAAAGCGTCCCCAGCCCGAAATGGCACTGCATGTGCAGGAGATCGAGGCCCGATACGGATCCGACCGCCGTGGCCATCTCCGTCCGCTCCCGCGCGCTCAGCATGAGCTGACCAGCGAGGAAGCCCTCGACGTCGTAGTAGTCGTCCTGACCGTGCAGACTCGCCAGTTCGTCCCAGCGCGCCCGGTTCAACTCCGACAGGTCATCCACGAAGTAGACAGCGTAGTGGGGCAGGGCTCCGCCGGATGGTCGGCTCGGAGAGCACGTACTGGTTGTTCTGGCAGGAGAAGACGACGGAGACGGTGAACACCGTCATCCAGCTCGTTGCGCCGGCCTGCGTCGACCGCGTCGGTGATGGCCCGTCGCTGGTCTTGCGTCCTCGATCTGCCCAGGTCACCCGTCAGCAGAGGTGGCCCGGAGCGTCAGTAGAGTTGGCTCGACTTTGTGATCTAGGGGTCTGGCGGGTGGTGGATGGCGGCTCTGCCGGCGGTGCTGTCATCCTCGGCGGCCGGTTTCGAGGTCAGGTTCGTCGACGCGGCGCGCGGCGAGCTGCGGCGTCCTCTGAGCGCGGCGGTGCGTTATCCGTTCGAGCTGGTTGAGCCAGTGCGGTCGTTCCCGTCGTTTCGGGGTCAGCGCAACAACACCGGGCTGGTGGTGGGCCGCGACGACGGGGCGGCATGTGGGGTTCGAGTCCTGGCTGGAGCGTGACCACGTCGTCCGGCTCGACTTCGACCCTGCGGTGGTGGGGTTGGCGTCGCAGCCGTTCTGGTTGTCGTGGGAGGAGAACAGGCAGGAGCGCAGGCACGCGCCGGACTACTTCGCGCGGCTGGCTGACGGCACGGGGCTGGTCATCGACTGCCGTCCGAAGGGACGGATCAGAGCTCGCGACGCGGCGGCGTTCGCCGCGACCGAGCGGGCGTGCGCCCAGGCGGGATGGCGCTACGAGCTTGCGCACGAGCTTGATCCGGTGCGCACGGCGAACCTGCGCTGGCTGGCCGGCTACCGCCATCCCCGTTGCCGCGGGGGCGGGGTCGCTCGGGAGGCGCTGAGTCTGGCGGTCGAGCCGTGGACGGTGACGGGGCTGGCGCGAGTGCTGGGTGATCCGTTGGGGACGTTGCCGGTGGTGTTCCACCTGCTGTGGTCGGGCGAGTTGGAGACCAACCTGTCGGTGCTGCTCAGCGAGAACTCGGCGGTCTCGGTGCCGCTGGCCGGGCTGGAAGGTGGTGAGGGCCGTGGGGCAGGTGCTTCGGCCTGGTGACCAGGTCAGCTTCGAGGAGCAGGCCTGGACCGTGACGGCGGTCGGCAGCACGGTCCGGCTGGTCGACGACGGTGGCCGTTCTCAGCTGCTGTTGCTGTCCTACCTGCTGGCGGCGCCTGGTTTCGAGCTGCTCGACGGCGCGGCGCCAGCGGCCCGGCTGGAGCCGGTCGGGCTGCTGGAGGCGCTGCCGGCGGAGGTCGTCGAACGCGCCCGCGACTGGGAGCGGCACGTCATCGAGGTCGTGACGGGGCTCGCCCAGACGCGGGCTCGCCGCGAGACGGATTTGACCCGGCCCGCACGACCATCGAGCAACGCGATCAGGCCAAGGCCGACGAGCTGACCGCAGCCGGCCGGCCGACCGCCGCGCGGACGGTCAAGCGGATGCGCGCCCGTTACCGCGCAGAGGGGCTCTGGGGCCTGGTCGACCACCGCCACGCCCGGCCCGTGAGCCCGCACGGCCGTATCGACGAGCGGGTCATCGTCGCGGCTCGCGCCGCGATCAGCCGCGAGACGCCGCGGTCGACGGGGACGAAGGCTCGGCTCTGGCGGACCGTTCAGGCGGACTTGGTCGCCGAGCACGGCGAGGGTGTCGTCCCGTTGCCGTCGATCCGGACGTTCGAGCGGCTCGTCGACGCCTTGTCGGCGGGACTGCACACGTTCGGATCTGCCACGACCCGGCGCACGCAGGCGAACCGGCCGGCCGGGCCGTTCGGCGTGACGGTCGCGAGCCGGCCGGGCGAGCTGGTGCAGATCGACACGACCCCGTTGGACGTGATGGCCGTGCTCGACGACGGGGTGGTCGGGCGGGTCGAGCTAACCGTCGTGCTGGACCTGGCGACCCGGTCGATCTGCGCCGCGGTGCTGCGCCCGCACGGGACGAAGGCGGTCGACGCGTCGCTGCTGCTGGCGCGGACGCTGGTCCCGGAACCGATGAGGCCTGGCTGGTCGCAGGCGCTGGCGATGGCGCACTCGCGGATCCCGCACGCCCGGCTGCTGGCGCTGGACGCCCGGCTGGACCAGGCGGCGGCCAAGCCCGTCATCGTCCCGGAGACGGTGGTAGTCGACCGGGGAAAGGTCTTCATCTCGGAGACGTTCCTGCGCGCCTGCGAGCGGCTGGGCATCTCGGTCCAGGGGCACCCCCCCCGCACGCCGACGGACAAGGCGGCAGTCGAACGGACCTTCGGGTCGATCAACACGCTGTTCTGCCAGCACGTCGCCGGTTACGCCGGCTCGTCGGTCGTGCAGCGGGGCTCCGACGTCGAGGCGCGCACGGTCTGGACGCTCGGGCAGCTCCAGGAGCTGTTCGACGAGTGGGTCCTGGCGGGCTGGCAGCGTCGCCCGCACGAAGGCCTGCGCGACCCGCACCTGCCTATGAGGGCGCTGTCTCCCAACGACATGTATTCGGCGCTGGTAACCGCCGCCGGCTACGTCCCGCTCTGCCTTGTCGGCGAGGACTACCTCGAGCTGCTCCCGGTCCAGTGGCGGCGGGTCAACAGCGACGGCATCCACCTGGACTACCGCACCTACGACGACCTGGCGCTCAGCCGCTGCGCCGGCAGGACTCCGGCGTGACCGGGAAGGGCGGGCGCTGGCCGGTGCACTACGACCCCTACGACCTCAGCCACGTCTGGGTCCGCAACGTCTGGACCGGAGGCTGGATCACCGCGGCCTGGACCCAGCTGCGGCTCGCGCCCCGGCCGTTCGCCGAGTTCACCTGGCGGGCGGCCCGCGAGCTTGTCGCCGACCGAGGCGGCGACGACACCAACGAGGTCGCCGTCGCCCGCGCTCTCGACGCGCTGCTGACCCGTGCCAGCCAGGGTCCGCCCAGCCAGCGGCGGGCTGTCGCCCGAACCCGGTCGGCACCATCATCGCTGCCTGCGGGCGTCGTCCCGGACCGCGGCGACCCCGACCCGGTCGACGCGGCGGCACCTGCGCCGCTGGCGAAGGTTATCCCGGTCGGGATCTTCGACCCGGCCGCGGAGGAGCCTTACCGGTGACCGACGCCCACGAGGCGGAAGGCCAGGCGGTGTCCCTGACGACGAAAGCCGGCTGGGACCGGTTCGTCGCCGACACTCCGCCGCTGCCGGCGCTGCTGCCCGACGAGCAGTGGAAGACGCTGGACCCCGCCGCGCGGGAGACCTACGACGAGATGCGGCTGCGCCACCACGGCCGGCTGGTCACCGTCGCCACGCCCCTGGTCAACGAGGTGATCCGGCGCGGCCGACGGCTCACGCTACTCAACCGTGACCAGGTCACCGCCCGCCGCGGACTGATCGTGTCCGGCCCGGCAGCGACCGGGAAGTCCACCGCGATCACCCAGCTCGGCAAACACCACGAGATCCGCACTCGCAGGCAGCGGGGCGACCTGGCCGGCCCGTTCATGCCCGTCGTCTATGTCACCGTCCCCCCTGCGGCGACCCCAAAGGTCGTCGCGGCCGAGTTCGCCCGTTTCCTGGGCCTGCCGGTCACGAGGAGCCTCAACCAGGTCCAGATCACCAACGCCGTCTGCGACGTGCTCGCAACCATCGGCTGCCAGCTCGTCCTGGTCGACGAGCTGCACAACATCTCCCTGCACACCCGCTACGGCGCCGAGACCGCCGACCAGCTGAAATACCTGGCAGAGCGGATCTCCGCGACGTTCGTCTATGCCGGGATCAACCTGGAAGCCCAGGGCCTGTTCACCGGCACCCGCGGCGAGCAGATCGCCGGCCGGTTCACCAGCATCACCAGCGAACCGTTCGGGAACGCCACCGTCGCCGAGCGCCAGAACTGGTCCGCCCTGTTCGCGACCCTCGAACAGAGCCTGCTGCTGCACCGGCTTGAACCGCAGCCCCTTCTCCGCCTCGCCGACTACCTGCACGACCGCACCGGCGGCATGATCGGCAGCCTGTCCCACCTCGTCCGCAAAGCCGCGCTCGAAGTGATCCTCGACGGCAGCGAAACCATCACCCAGGCGGTCCTCGACCGGATCACCGTCGACCATCACGCCGAGCACCACCTCACCTCGGCCCGTCGCCGCCAACCCCGGCCCAGCGGCGGGACCTGATGGCCCCCTCCGCGGTCCAACCCTGGACGACGGACCTTCAGCCGCTCCCGATCGCCCGGCCCCCGCTGAAGGACGAACTGGCGTGTTCCTACGTCGGCCGCCTCGCCGCCGCGAACGGCGGCAACCTGCTCGCGCTGCTCAACACCCTCGGCGAGACCACGTCCACGGTCCGCTCCTACGCCATCCGTCCCGACGAGTGGGCCAGCACCGGCGAACTCCTCCTGAACAGCCCGGCATTTGACCGCCTGGCCCTCGCCGCGGGTTACCCCACCAGCATCCTGCGACAGACCTTGGCGCCCATGTCCGGCTACCGGCGCCGCGTCCCCGACGACGGGGTTCCCACGCTGCGCTGGGGCGTCTTCCTCCACCCCCCGAGCAAGACCGCCCGTTCCCGCCCCGTCCTGGCATGCCCCCGCTGCGCCGCCGAATGTGACCACAACGCGACGATCAGAGTCTGCGCGCCCGCCGAACGACCCGGCTGCCTGCGACACCAATACTGGATCTTCGACGACTTCGCGGGTCCGCTCGATATCTCCGACCAGGACGACCTCCTCGCCGCGGTCGGGACCCACCGCAAACTACGGCGCCAGCACACCGGCGACCAGATCCTCAGCGCGTTCAAGACCGCACGCGGCATCTGCTTCCAATACCGCGACAGCGTCCCACATCCCCGACTTCCACGAGGCATCCAAAACCGCTGGAACGAACGTCGCCAGCGGCTGGGCGCAGACCAGAACTGGCTCGTCGTCCGCTACCCCGAGATCGTCGCCGTCGCCAGCGTCATCTGCTCGGACTACTGGCTCACCGCCGCCGCCAGGCCCTACCGCCGGCCGCCGATGCGAGGCCAGCGTCCCGACAGTCACGACTTCACCCTCGAAGTCGCCCGACGGCTTCGACACCCCGACCCGGCCAAGTTCGCCAAGGCCAGCGACTCGATCGGCCAGTTCGCCCGAACGCTCCAACCACCCGCCCCGAAACTCCGCTGGGGCTACTACCCAGAAAAAGACCAGATCCAATGACGGCCAGACGATCCAGCCCCGCCAACACGGATGGCCAGCCCACAGGTCACGGCGAACCGGCGGACCAGATCAGCTGACGCCTGACACCCACCCGCCGAGCGTTACCGGCTTCCGGGCCATCAGTTCGGCGACCACGGCCGCCCCGGACCGCTAGGGTCGGCGAGGCAGACAGCGGCGCCGTGCACCGCCGCGCGCCCGTGCCGCCAAGGGGGCACGCTGGTCAGGTCCAGAGCGCAGCGTGTGTACAACCCGACTTGAAACGGTCAGATGTGCCGCGCGCACGCCGCCGGCCGGGTCGAGCCTGGCCCGGGTCGCCGCCAGCACGCCGCGGACGGTGAGCAGCTCTGGGCCGTCCGGGTCGCCGCCCGCCAGCAGCCGGTCCATGCCGGCGACCGCCGGCGGGAGGGGACCTGCGGCGAAGACCGGCTCGGCCGCGCTCACGTCGATCAGCATCTCCAGCCGGCCGCCCTGGCGCGCAGCCGCCGCGAGGAACGCGTCCGCGACGGCGTGGTCGGTGTCCCCGCCGTGCACGGTGCCGTTCGCGTGCCAACCGTCGACGAGCGCGACCCGGCGCCGGGCGGGGGATGCCGCGATGAGCGCGAGCAGCTGGCTGAAACGCAGCGTGCCCGACCGGCCGTCGGCCGTCGAGTCACCGACCAGCAGCGGCTCCCCATCCGAGGCGCCGACGAGACCCAGCCAGCAGACCAGCAGCAGCCCCGCGGGGACGGTACCGGCGCGGGTCAGCGCCAGCGCGACGTCGACGGCGGCACGCGGGCCGCCGAGGATCTCGACCTGGCTCTCTACCAGGCCGCCGGGGCCGGTCAGGTCTCGGCGCAGGGCGTCCGCGCCGCGTCGCGCGACCGCCGCGCCACCGTTGCCGACGTCGTCACCCGGGCAGATGATCAGCGCGAAGGAGCCTGCCGGCAAGCCGGTCGAAACGAGTTGATCTAGCATTTCCACCCCGGACCTGAGCATCCCTGTCATATCGCGGCGCGCATCAACGGCCACAAATCCTGAGGTGGTCGCGCTGCGCGCAGACCGTACTGCATGGGCGGGTGCGCGAAGAATCGCCGCGGACTATTGGGCCGGAGCCGTTCCAGGCTCGGCGTCGTTGTCAGTTCCAAAGAAGTCGTAAAGTCCCGACGAAGCGGCCGTGAATCTGGCAGCGTACGACACCGCGCGGATTCCGGCCGCACAGGTGCAGGCCACTTTCGACCGCCGACGCCGGCCGGGACCGCCGACCTGTCCGCGGGACGACACCGCCGGAATCCCTTCGCCGGATCGCGCGGTCATATAATTACGCGTCCCGCGGACGGTCAGCATCGGCAAAGAGGTGGGTGGCGCCAAAACCCGATTCGGCGGCAAGGCTGCGGTTTGGTTGTTCGGTTGAGCCACGCGACGACACGGCTGCCGTCCACGGCCCACCGACGCCGGTGGACGCCGGCGGTGTGCGTCGATCCATGAACGGCGTCCTCAGCGCGTGCGCGGTGGGGCAGGTCGGGCTTCCGCGCGCCCGGCCTGTCCCGTGAGGGTCGGTCCACCGCGGGCTCGGACGCCAGCTGACCCACGACCGAACGATCACACTGCACGCCCCGCGCACGGCCCGGCCGGACGAGGCCGGACGCGTTGTCGGGAACCCCGGAACGCCCACCCTGACGGCTCGCGGAGCTTGATCCGCCGGTGGTCTGGGGTTGCGTCTGACCCCACTCTGGAACGTGTAGCATCTGCTGTGCACCCGGGCAGCGAGCCCGGGAGTCGCCGGTCCGGGTGGCGGAATGGCAGACGCGCTAGCTTGAGGTGCTAGTGCCCTTTAACGGGCGTGGGGGTTCAAGTCCCCCCTCGGACACGATCCATTACCCCACGGTAGGCTTCGTCGATCTTGAGGTCGGCCTGCACCGTGTTGGCTGCGGCTTGGTAGGTGAGTCGTAGGCCGAGTTGGTGGTACAGGTCCGCCTTGTCTGCCGGCGCCGTCTGGGCGAGTGCGGTGACCACGTCGCCGAGGGTTTCGACCAGGTCGCTGATGTGCTCGCGTTTGAGTGCTTGTTCCCTGTCTTGGCGTGTCTCGCGGAGTGCGCGTTCGGCGGTGGTCTTCTCGGCCTGTGTCTGTGCGATCCAGCTGGTGACGACGGCGGGGTCGGCTCCTGTGTCGAGGGCGGCGCGGTAGCGGGTGAGCTTGGTGTTGCAGTCTTCGATGGTTCGGCGGGCTGCTTCGGCGGTGGGTTCGGTCGAGGTTGTGGTGGTCTGGGCGGCAACCATCGTGTCGATGGTTGCGGCGAGGTGTGGGGGAGCGAGGGCGCGGGCGAGCCAGCGGTCGAGCGCGGGCAGGATGACATCTTCGCGGACGTAGACGTTGGTGGGGTGGCTGACGGTGTTCGCGAGGGCGTATTCCTGGGGGAAGCGGCAGCGGTAGTAGGTGACGCCTCGGGTGGTGTGACCTTGCATCTTGCGATCGCAGGCACCGCAGTAGAGGGCGCCTCGTAGTGCGTAGGGCTGGCGGGTGCGAGGCCGTTTGAGGTCGCCGGGGCCGCGTCCTCGTCCGGCGAGGATCTGTTGTGCCTGGGTGAACGTTTCGGGGTCGATGATTTCCGGGTGGGCGGTGTCGTCGGACCAGACCCAGGCGGTGGCTGGGTTCCATCGCAGCTTGGTGGTGTGTCCGAGGCTGACGTCGTCGACGTCGAGGAGGGACTCGTCCTTGTGTTGGCGGTTCCAGACCTGGCGGCCGGTGTAGCGGGGGTTGGTGATGATGGTGCGGACGGCGCCCTTGGACCAGGCGATGCCGCTGCGGTGGGAGTTGCGGGCCGGGTCGTAGGCGGAGGGGCAGAGGATGCCGTCTCGGGTGAGGCCTTCCGCGATCGCGTACAGGCCGCTGCCGCGTAGGAACTCGGCGAAGATCCGGGCGACGACGGGGGCGGTCTGGTCGTCGAGTGCGAGGCCGTGGAGTTGTCGGCCGTCGGCGGCTTTGGCGGGGTTGGGGTGCGGGCCGAGGTCGATCAGCTTGTAGCCGTAGGGTGGGCGGCCGCCGAGGTAGCGGCCCTCGACCTTGGCTTGGGCGGCCATGGCGCTGCGGACGCGGATTTTGATGCGGTTGCGTTCGCCTTTGGACATGCCGCCGAACACGGACATGATCAGGTCGTGGGCTTCGGAGTTGGGGTCGATGGGTCCGCCGACTTCGGGGACCCAGAGTTGGACGTTGTAGTGGACGAATAGGGGGAAGACGAGGCCGAACTGGTTGCCGTAGAAGGCCCGGTGGGGTTCGCCGATGACGACGGCCTCGAAGCCGCGGCTGGGGTCCTTCAGGGCGGTCAGGAGGGCGTTGGCTTCGGGGCGTCGCTTCCATGGGAGGGAGCGTGACTGTCCGACGTCGAAGAACTCGGTCACGATCTGGCCGTGTGGTTGGATGAGTGATTCGGCGCGGGAGCGCTGCCAGTTGCGTGATGCGACGGGATCCTGTTGGTCTTCGGTCGATACTCGTCCAGCGAAGGCGAAGCGGATCACGGCGTGGCCTTTCGAGAAACTGTCGCCTTCGTGGCGGCAGCATTTAGGGCGGGTTGTGGCCGGGTTCTGTGTCCGGCTCGCGAACATCGGAGCGCGGCGGGCGGCGGGATTCTGACGCGTTCACCAGGATACGCAGGAGCGCCCGCGCAGCATCGGCCGTCAGCGTCGGCGGGTCGGCGGGCATCACGACCCGTGGAACCGTCGGCGGTACTCGCTGGTGACGTGGTTCTGCGCCGGCGGAGGTGGTCTCGGGCTCGGGTGGGCCGGCGTTCGCGGGTGTGGAGCTATTGGTTGCCGTATCTGCATCTGGCATACGGAGCTCGGGATGTATGGCCGCCGACTGCGGAGGGTCGGGCGGTAGCCCGCGGAAGAACCGGTATTCGGCTTCGCTGCCGTCTCCATGAGGCCAGTGCTCGGGCCTCATGGTGCTTCCTCATGCCGGCTCGACGTTCCGATGGGTTCGGATGCGATTGTCGTCGACCGCCGCAGCGTAATGGGGTCGGTGATGATGCGTGCCATGGGTCGAGGCTGTGTGCGATTGGCATCGTTTCTGACATCGCGTCGGGCCTTGCGTGGACGGCTGTTCAAACCGGGGCGGGGCGGTGTCTTGAACGTTTTCGGTACATCGCTATGCCTCGCGCGAGGCTACCGGCGATGTCCCGGGCGGTGTGCTTCCTGTCGTCGCTTTCCGAAATTCACCCCCTGGGGACCCGCACGGGCACAGTCTTCGGGAAGCATTGACAGGGTTCTGGATCCGGCGGTGTTGACGTCTCGGCCGAGCCGATTGATCTTGGCCACGGCTGTGCACGTCGTGACGGGTGACGTCGCGTGGCTGGGCGCGCTCCGCGCGGTGGGGATCGGCCTTGATGGAGCCAGGCTGGCGAGGGTGGACTTGGGCGAGCCTGGCTGTGGGACAGCAGCTGACAGGCAAGCGCCGGTATGGCGCGCGGACGGCGGCCCGTCCTTTCCGCCGGCCGCTCTCTGTCTGTGGGCTAAACAGGATGCCGGTCCTAGAGACCGAGGCCGTCGTCGTGTGTTGCTATGTCGTGGCCGGCGTTCTGGTCGGGCCCGTTGGGTGCTGTTTCGGTTGTTGCAGGTGGTTTTCCGGTGGAGGGTGGGGTGAAGTATTGGGGTGCGTGTGCGGCGGCGAGGGCGGCGAGGGTGGTGCGTGGTTCGGTGCCGGTGAGTCGTAGGCGGGCGGCGTGTGGGCGCAGCATGTCCCACAGGTTTGGGTCGGGG
>Ga0105248_10000349_pt1 | contig 54104 bp, 54 predicted proteins | sample KBSS34metaG_FD_81524 | JGI IMG/M metagenome (GOLD analysis project Ga0105248, IMG submission 81524) | Switchgrass rhizosphere microbial communities from Kellogg Biological Station, Michigan, USA - KBS S3-4 metaG | ecosystem: Host-associated > Plants > Roots > Rhizosphere > Soil | place... | reverse complement strand
GCCGCGCTGGGTGAGCGCGGCCGCCACGGCCACCGAGGCCGAATAGCGCGACGGGTCCGGCTTGTTGGTGACGATGCGTATGATGCCGCCGATCGAACCTGAGCCGTACAGGCTGCCCTGCGGCCCGCGAAGCACTTCGATCCGCTCCACGTCGGTCAGTCGAAGCGCCGGGTCGGGCGCGTTGTAGGTGATGGGCGTCTCGTCGAGGTAGAGGCCGACCGTGGACTGCACCAGGCCGGTGAACGAGCCGTCCGACAGGCCGCGCACAAAGAGCTTGTTGCGGCCGGGGCCAAGGTTCGTCGCCGCCACCCCGCCCAGCTGAGCAGCCGCGGACTGGACAGTCACGCCCCCGATCCGGCCGAGCTCCGCGCCGGAAAGGGCCGAGACGGGAAAGGGGCTGGCGATCAGCGGCTCGGCCCGCTTTTCGGCCGTGACCACCAGCTCGTCGATCGCGGCGACGCCGATCGGAGCTGCGGCGGGCTTCGGACGGGGCGGCCTCGCCTCCGGATTGCGGGGCGAATCGTCCAGCACCCGAAAGGTGCGCGCGTCGATCACCTGGACCCGGCAGCCGGGCGGCAACAGCTGCTCGAGCGCCCGTTCGGGGGCCATCGCGCCCTGCACCGGACGGCTGTTTCCACGGCAGAACTGGGAGGCGCTCCAGCCGACCGAAACATCGCCTTGCAAGGCGAAGCGCAACACCGCCTGCTCGACAGGCTCCGCGGGAAGCCGGAACAGCTTGGCGCGCGGCGCCGCCAGGGCGGCCGGAGCCCCTACGGTGGCCGCGACGGATACGCCCAGGACAAGCACGTTAAGGCGGTGTAACGTCAGCGGCGTCATACAGTTGGCGGAAGTGACCGCGGGGAACCCACACTATTCATGCCCGCAAGTCCATCCGGCGCCCCCATCCAAGACGGATCCGATTTCCCCGAAGAGGTCGCACGCGCCTGTGAGACCGCCTTCAGCGACAGTCTGGCTGCGTCGGACAGTCGCAGTCAGCCCTTCCCCCACCGCCTGCTCGAAAACACCCTGCCCGCGGCCGTGGTGGACGGCCTCCGGCGCCTGCCCTTCGAAGCGCCCGATCTCGGCGGGGTCTCCGGCGCCCGCGAGGCCCACAACGACAGCCGCCGCTACCTGGACCCGGCGCTGATCTCCGCCTCGCCGCTCTGCGCCGCCGTAGCGCACGCCTTCCAGTCGAAACGCACGGCCGAGGCCGTCTCCAACGCGCTCGGCGCCGATGTCTCCGGATGCCACCTCCGCATCGAGTACGCCCAGGACGTAGACGGCTTCTGGCTCGCGCCGCACACCGACCTTGGCGTGAAGCGCTTCACCCTGCTCTGCTATCTGGACCCGAACGATCGGCCCGATCTCGGCACCGATCTCTATGAGGCGCCGGAGCGGTGGAGCTCCCGCGCCGACTTCCGTCCCGGCGCCGCCCTGGCCTTCGCCCCCTCCGACCGGACGTGGCACGGCTTCGAGCCGCGGCCGTTCGGTTGCGTTCGCAAGTCCCTGATCGTCAACTACGTGACCTCGGAATGGCGCGCCCGCGAACAGCTCGCCTTCCCGGATCGCCAGGTCGGCGAATAGGCCCCGGGGCGGCCTCACCATACCCAAGGGATCAGCCGGAACCGCACCTTGCGCGCATAGTCCGCGTAGCCGGAAAGATCCCGGCGCAGCAGGGCCTCCTCTCCGAGCGCCCGGGCCGCGATGAGCGGCACGAAAACCACCATCCCCGCCAAGCCCCAGAGCGAGCCCAGAAGTAGCGGCGCGCCCAACATGAACACCAGGCTGCTGGCGTACAGCGGGTGGCGAACCACCGCATAGGGTCCGTTGGTGATCACAGTCTGCCCGCGCTCGGCCTGCACGCGGATCGTGGTCGCGGCGAAACGGTTGGCGCGCAGCACCAAGAACCATCCGACGAAGGAGGCCACCATGAGGGCGGCCCCCAAACCCTGAGCCCACAGCGGCGTATGCGACCAGCCGAAGCGGCGAGCGTCCAGCGCCATCAACACGAACCAGCCCAGGAAACAGGCCAGGATCGCCAGCATGATCGCGCGGTCCCGCGGTCTCTGGCTCCTCGCGAGCGGCGAGCGCATCCGCTCGACCAGCAGGGCCGGATCGCGCCTCAGCAGCCAAAGGCTCGTGGCCTCGCTGCCCAGATAGAACAGGATCAGGAATGCCCAGCCCTGCGGCCAATCCAGCGTTCCGGCCGGAAGGAACAGCAGGAGCGCGCTGAAGGCAAGGCCGGTGACCGAGCGGACGGCCATGGCGCGGATAAGCAACCCCGTCGGCACGTTCACCCTCCCTTCGCCTATCGGCTGAAGGCTAAGGCGCCCGAAGTTACGGGCCTAGGACATTGTTTAGGCTGGAATCACCGTGAAAATGGTAGGCCGGGTGAGGTTCGAACTCACGACCATTCGATTAAAAGTCGAATGCTCTACCACTGAGCTACCGGCCCGCGACGCAGGGTGAGGCCCAGGGCGAAGCGGCGCGGACCTTAGGCGCCGGGCCACGCCCGCGCAAGGGGGCCTTAACAGCGCTGCATGTGTGTCTAATATCGCGGGATGCGCCGATCCGTTCTAGTCGCGGCGAGTTGCGCCGCGCTGTTTTCCGCCCCGGCCGCCCAGGCCGACGAACCCGCCCCGTCGAATGACGCGGGCCGCGTCCGCACCTCCGATCAGGCCAACCGGGAAAGCATCCAGGGCGCCGCCCAGGCCCCGCTGCGCGACCTGAACGTGGTGCGCACCAAAATCCCGGCGGTGCTGCAGGAGGCCATAGCCGACCCGTACAAGCGGCCTGCGATCCAGAACCGCTTTTCCCGCAAAGCCCAGTGCGCCCAGCTCGCAGAACTTATCCGGCCCCTGGACAACGCGCTGGGCGCGGACCTCGACACGCCCTCTAAGGATGAGGACGACCTGCTCGACAAGGGCCGCGGCCTGGCGCTGGGCGCCGCCGCCTCCTTCGCCTCCGACGCCATCCCGTTCCGCGGCTGGGTGCGCAAGCTCACCGGAGCGGAGAAGCACGACCGGCTGGTCACCGCCGCCATCATCGCCGGCGGCGTACGGCGGGGCTACCTGAAGGGCCTGGGCGAGGCGCGTGGCTGCGATCCCCCCGCCACCCCTTCCCATGTGCTCACCGGCCTTGCGGAAGAGGCGGCGAAGACGAAGCAGGAGGCCGAGGAGCGACGCCGCCTCAAGTCGCGCTATCCGCCTCGCTGACGCGCTCGGTAAGCGTCGCGGAAGGGCCCCATGCGGCCCTCCGAAATGGCCGCGCGCATCTCGGCCATCAGCCGCTGGAAGAACGCCAGGTTGTGCCAGGAGAGCAGCACCTGGCCGAGGATCTCGTCGGCGCGCACCAGGTGGTGCAGATAGGCCTTGGAATAATCGCGGCTGGCGGGGACGTCGCCGTCCGGATCGAGCGGGGAGTCATCCTCGGCGAAGCGCGCGTTCTTCAGGTTGACGGGACCGTCCCAGGTCCAGGCCTGGCCGTGGCGGCCGGAACGGGTGGGCAGGACGCAGTCGAACATGTCCACGCCGCGGAACACCGCCTCGACGAGGTCGGCGGGCTTGCCGACGCCCATCAGATAACGCGGCCGCTCCGGCGGCAGCATGGCGGGCGCGAAGTCCAGCACCTCGACCATGGCCTCATGGCCCTCGCCCACCGCGAGCCCGCCCAGCGCATAGCCGTCGAATCCGATGTCGATCAGCCGCTCGGCGGACTCGCCTCGAAGCGTCGGTGACAGGCCGCCCTGCTGTATGCCGAAAAGCGCCTGACGCTCGCGCGCGCCGAACACGGCCTTGCATCGCGCCCCCCAACGCGCCGAGCGGCGCATCGCCTCGGCGGCGCGATCCTCCTCCGCCGGCAACGCCACCAGCTCGTCCAGCTGCATCACGATGTCGGCGCCCAGCAGGTCCGCCTGGATCTCCATCGACCGCTCGGGCGAAAGCTCATGCCGCGCGCCGTCGATGTGGCTCTGGAAGGTGACCGCCTCCTCGGTGACCTTGGCGATCTTCGAGAGCGACATCACCTGGAAGCCCCCCGAGTCGGTCAGGATCGGCCGCTCCCAGCGCATGAAGCGGTGCAGGCCGCCGAGCCTGGCCACGCGCTCGGCGCTGGGGCGCAGCATTAGGTGGTAGGTGTTGCCTAAGATGATGTCGGCGCCGGTCTCGCCGACCTGGTCCACCGTCAGGGCCTTGACCGTGCCGGCCGTGCCGACGGGCATGAAGGCCGGGGTGCGGATGTCGCCCCGGGGCGTGGCGAGCACGCCCGTGCGGGCCCGGCCGTCCGAAGCCTCTATCGTGAAGGGAAAGGCGGCCATCAGCGATCGCTCCGCCAGAGCAGACTGGCGTCGCCGTAGGAATAGAAGCGGTAGCCGTGACCGATAGCGTGGGCGTAGGCCGCCCGCATCATGTCGATCCCCGCGAAGGCCGAGACCAGCATGAACAAGGTCGACTTGGGCAGATGGAAGTTGGTCATCAGCCCGTCCGCGGCCCGGAAGCGGTAGCCCGGCGTGATGAAGATCGCGGTCTCGCCCTGGAACGGGCGGATGCGGCCGTCCTCGCCAGCGGCGGTCTCCAGCAGGCGTAGCGAGGTCGTGCCGACGCAGACGATGCGTCCGCCAGCCGCGCGGGCTGCGTTCAGCCGATCGGCCGTCGCCGCGTCCACCTCGCCCCATTCGGCGTGCATCCGATGCTCGGAAAATTCCTCGGTCTTCACCGGCAGGAAGGTGCCAGCCCCGACGTGGAGGGTGACGAAGCAGATGCCGACGCCCCTCTGCTCCAGCCGCTCGAACAACTCCGGCGTGAAATGCAGCCCGGCCGTGGGCGCGGCGACCGAGCCGTCCTCCTGGGCGTAGACGGTCTGGTAGTCACCCCGGTCCTGCTCGTCCTCGGCCCTGCGGGCGGCGATGTAGGGCGGAAGCGGCATGGCGCCCCGCTCGGCGATGGCCGCGTCCAGGTCCGGCCCCGAAAGATCGAACCCCAGGCTGACCTCGCCGCCCTCTCCCTTGGCCTTGACCGTGGCCTCCAGGCGGCCGAGCAGGCAGGCGCGGTCGCTGGTCTCGCCGAAGGTCACGCGGTCGCCCACCGCCAGCCGCTTGCCGGGACGCATGAAGGCGGTCCAGGCGCTGGGCGAGAGCCGCCGATGCAGGGTGGCCTCCACGGCGACGATATTGTCCTCGCGCAGCCGGCGGCCTTTCAGCCGGGCGGGGATCACGCGGGTGTCGTTGAGCAGCAGGACGTCGCCGGGACGAAGCAGGCCAGGCAGGTCGCGCACCGCGAGGTCCTGGAACGGCCGACCCGGCTCCACCAGCAGCAGGCGCGCAGCGTCGCGCGGGCTGACGGGCCGCAGCGCGATACGCTCCTCAGGCAGGTGAAAGTCGAAATCGGCGAGTTGCATGGGTCCGCGCCTCAGGCCACCAAGCCGCGGCCGCGTCAAGCTTGGCCCGTGGTAGGAGCCATCCCATGCGCCGCGTAAGACACCTGTTCGGCCTGCTGTCTGGGCCTCCAACCCTGCTGGTCGCCGCGGCGTGGACCGCCGGCGCCCTGGCCGCGCAATGGGGACGCATCGACGCCAGGTTCGACGTGCTGGCCGAGTTCGCTCCGGTGTGGCTGACCGGCGGGGCGGTCGCATTCGGCCTGGCCTTCCTGTTCCGCGGTTGGACAAGGGTTGCCATCGCCGCCACCGCCCTGGTCGGCCTGGCTTCGGCCGCCTCCTTGGTCGCGCCCGAGTTTCTGAGGGACGCCGGTCCCCGCGCAGGCGCCCAGGCGGCCGACCAGCTGAAGCTCGTCCAGCTTAACGTCTGGGCCCGCAACCGCGACCCCGCAGCCCTGCTGCGATGGCTGGACGAGGAGCGCCCCGACATCGTGGTCGTCGTCGAGAACAACGATAAGTTCATGGCCGCCCTGCGTGCGCACGGCGGCTGGCGGATCGCCTGTCCAGGGTGCGAGGTCATGATCCTGTCGCGCCGCCCCGCCCTTTCGACGGGCCTCACGCCGGGGCTTTTGGGCTCCGAGCACGTCCCGCCGTACACCACGGCGACCTTCCTCGACCGCCACGGGCCGTTCCCGGTGATCGGCGTGCACAACGCCTGGCCGACCGAAGCCGACCAGCCGCTGCAGGAGGACCGGCTGCAACAGGCGATCTCGCAGGCCAAGCGGGACCGTCTGATCGTCGCGGGTGATTTCAACTCGACGCCCTGGTCCTTCTCGCGTCGCCGCCGGGACCGCGCCTACGGCGTCCCGCGACGCGACCGCGGCGTCGCAACCTGGCCGGCCCGCAGCGGTGGTGATCCAGGCTATTTCGGCCCGCCCATGCTGGCGATCGACCATATTTACGCCGGCTCGGCCTGGGCAACCGTGAGCGTGCGTAGAGGCCCCAGGCTCAGCTCCGACCACTATCCGCTGGTGGCGGTCCTAGCGCCCGTCGCGCCGCGCTGAGCGCCTGCTGCAACGCACCGCGGCGGGCGGCGTGATCGGCGGCCTCCGCCTCGGCCTCCCGCTCCAGTTCGGCGCGGCGGCGGTCAAAGCCGGCCAGGGCCTTTTCATGGGTCGTATCCAGGGCCGCCAGGCGGGCCTCCAGATCGGCGACCTTCCGCAAGGCGGCCTTTGAGGGGCCCTTCGGCCTGGCGGACGGACGAGCGGACTTCAGGCGCGCGAGCTCGCCGCGGGCTCCCGCAGGCCGGCGCAGGACCTCGTCCGGCTTCGCCTTGGCGGCGGCCGCAAGGCCCTCGTCGTCGACCTCATGGGCCAGACCTTCCCTGAAAAGGTCCTGCCTGACGCCCCAGGCGGCGAGCGCCTTGGCCTTGGAGGTGGTCGCCACGACATAGTCGGTCAGCCCGTCGGATGTGACGAAGACTTTCAGCCGCGGCGCCATCGGAGCCCTACGGCAGGACGTCCGCCGCGTTCTCGACGTCAGCGGCCACCCTCATGCTCTGGATTTTGCCGGGCTGCCTCGGCGGCTCGCCCTTGGGCAGACTGTCCACATGCTCCATGCCGGCCACCACTTCGCCCCACACCGTGTACTGGCCGTCCAGGAACGTGGCGTTGTCGAAGCAGATGAAGAACTGGCTGTTGGCCGAGTTCGGATTCGGCGTGCGGGCCATGGAGCAGACGCCACGCAGGTGCGCCACGTCGGAAAACTCCGCCTTGAGGTCGGGCTTGTCCGATCCGCCCGCGCCGGTGCCGGTGGGGTCGCCGCCCTGGGCCATGAAGCCGGGGATCACGCGGTGGAAAACGATGCCATCGTAGAACCCCTCGCGGGCCAGTTCCTTGATGCGCTCCACATGTCCTGGCGCCACGTCGGGGCGCAGCTTGATGACCACCGGCCCCGTCTCGAGCGTCATGATCAGGAAATTCTCGGGGTCTTGGGCCATCATTTCACCTCTGCGGGAATATCGACGTCGCAGGCCGAGAACTCGGCCCCTTTCGCGGCGACCTGGCGAGCCAGCTCGGCCTTGAACCAGGCGCTCTTGGGATCAATCACTCGCACGCGCGGACGTTCCCCGGCCGGCAGGTCGGAGAGCAGGCGCACGCGCACCATGTTGTCCTGGGGAAGCGGGACCGGTTCGCCGGTCTTGATCGCCATCACCACCTCCTGGCCGGCGAGCACGCGGCCGAACGCCGTATAGCGCCGGTCCAACGCCGGCCGGGTGGCGCGCATCAGGAAGAACTGGCTGTTGGCGGAATTGGGATCCTCGGCGCGAGCCGCGCCCACCACCCCCTCGCAGAACAGGCCCCAGGCCTGGACGCGGCCGTCCTTGGTGAGCGGGGCCAGCATCATGCTTTGGCTCTGCACCGGCAGGGCGCGGACGAAACCGACCTCGTCGACAGTGCGGTCGAGCGCAAGCGCGAAGGGCGTGTCGGGGCCGCGGCGGAAGGTGAACTCGCCCGGCACGTCGGGCAAGCTCGATCCGCCCGTGCCGTTGTTCTGGGGGTCGCCTGTCTGGGCCATGAAGTCGCCGATGACCCGGAAGAAGGTCAGGCCGTCATAGACATGCTGGCGGGCGAGCTCGCGCACCCGCGCGACGAACAGCGGGGCCGCTTCGGGAACCATCTCCACGATCACGCGGCCCTTGTTGGTGTCGATCACCAGAACGTCGTCGGGATCGGGCGTGCGCCAATCGGACGGGCCCGGGCCGGCTTGCCCGGCCGGAGCCGGATGGACGGGCGCGGCGACGGCGGCCGTGGCAAGGGCCAGCGCGGCCGCCGCGAGGAGCATCGGTTTCATCAACTCACTCGTAAAAGGCCGCGGAGTCCGTGACCAGCCCGCAGCGTGGAAATTCACATCTCACGGCACGGCGTGCGCCACATTCGGGGGTTGTGGGCCGTGGTCGCGCTCTCCATGATGCCCGCAAAATCGAGGGAGATCGCATGCAGGATCTGAAGGGGCGGCGCGTCTTGGTCACCGGCGCGGCGGGCGGCATAGGTTCGGGTGCGGTGCGGGCGCTGGCGGAGGCGGGCGCGACCGTCGTCGGCGTTCGCCACAAGACCGAACCCAGCGCGGATATCGCCAAGTTGGCGACCGCCTGGCTGCAAGGCGACCTTTCCGATCAGGGCGTCGCCAATAGCGTCGTCGACGAGGCCGCGAAGCTGATGGGCGGCTTGGACGCCCTTGTCCACCCCGGCGGCACCTGGCGACCGGCCGCGCCCGAGACGCTGACGGAGGCCGACCTCGACTTCCTCATCGGCGCGAACCTGAAGTCCACCGTCTTCACCAACCAGGCGGCGTTCCGGCATATGAAGCCGCAGGGCCGCGGCCGAATCGTGAACTTCGGATCCCTCGAGGGGGTTCAAGGCAACCCGAACGCGGCGGCCTACGCCTCTGTGCGCGCCGCCGTGCACGCCTGGACACGCTCGGCCGCCAGGGCCTTCGGACCGAGCGGCGTCAACGTGAACGCGATCGCGCCGGCGGCCCAGTCCGCGCTCGCGGACTTCTTCAAGTCGACCCTCAGCAAAGAGGCGCTGGCCGAGATTGAGCAGGGGATCAAGCGCAACGTCCCGATCTTTGGACGGCTGGGCGACCCCTACGAGGACATCGCGCCGGTGGTCCTGTTTCTGGTCAGCGACGCCTCGCATTTCGTGACCGGGCAGCTCGTGCCGGTGGACGGCGGAATGATGATGCTGGGCGCCTGACGGCCTGCGGCGACGTAATAGAACGAGGAGCCCATCGGATGTTACAAGATCTCCGCCTGCACACGATGCAGCGCAATCTGGGCCTGCCGCCCATCGACCAACTCGGCTTCGTCGTTCAGGACATGGACCGGGCGCTGGAGGAATACGGCGCGCTGTTCGGCGACTTCCATGTCCTCACCATCACCCTGACGGGAACCAAGCACCGCGGACGCGAGGTCTCGCCGACGATACGCAACGCGTTCGGCCGAAGCGGGTCGCTGGAGATAGAGCTGATCCAACCTGCCGGCGGAGAGGGGCCGCATTCGGAGTTTCTCGATCGGCATGGAGAGGGGCTGCACCATGTACGGTTCGTGACGCCGGACCACGACAAGGCCGTAAAAAGGGTGTCGGAAGCCGGTTGGACGCCGGTGTCGTGGGTGTACGTGGGCGAATACACGGCGGTCTATTGCGATCCGCCCGGCGGCCGGACGGGTACGATGATCGAGCTGATCAACCGAGCGACGGCCCCGTTTCCCCGGTGAGAGAGAAGAAGTCTAGCGGCCGACCTTAGCCAGCAGCCTGGCCTCCACCTCGGGACCGACGAAATTGCCGACGTCGCCGCCCAGGGTGGCGATTTCCTTGACGAGCTTGGAGGCGATGGCCTGGTGGCGCGGGTCGGCCATCAGGAAGACCGTCTCGATCTCGCGGTCGAGCTGCTGGTTCATGGCGGTCATCTGGAATTCGAACTCGAAGTCCGCCACCGCGCGCAGGCCGCGGACAATGACGCTGGCGCCGATGTCGCGGGCGAAGTGCATGGTCAGGCCCTCGAAGGGTTGCACCACCAGCTCGGCGCGGCCGCGGAACGGCGCCGCGGCCTGCTCGACCAGGGCCACGCGCTCTGCGAGCGAGAACAGCGGCCCCTTGCCGGCGTTGATCGCCACGCCCAGCACCAGCCGATCGACAAGCTTGACCGCGCGGCCGATGATGTCGGTGTGGCCGTTGTGGATGGGATCGAAGGTCCCCGGATAAAGCCCGATGCGGGTCATGCGACGCGGCCCCCAGCTCGCCTTGACGCTTTCGCCGCCCGGACCGCCTCTGGCAAGCCCCTTCTTGCCCCCGGGACGAACCCGCCGCTCAAGCGCCCGCCATGTAATCGCGGACGACCGGAACGGCGTCGATGCGCCGGGTGAGCTGGAACTGCATCACCATGTGCGTGCCGTAGCGGAAGCCCATCTCCGCTCCGGCCAGGTAGAACTCCCACATCCGCCGGAACCGACCGTCGTAGAGCGACGGAATCTCCGGATCGGCCAGGAACCGCTCGCGCCAGGCCTTGGCCGTCTCGGCGTAGTGCAGACGAAGGATCTCGACATCGCTGACCCACAAGCCGGCGTCCTCGATGGCCGTCGTCACCTCCGACATCGCGGGAATGTAGCCGCCAGGGAAGATGTACTTCTGGGTGAAGGCGTTGGTGAGCGAGGGCGGGCTCATGCGGCCGATGGTGTGGATCAGGGCCACGCCGTCCTCGGCGAGCTGGCGTTTCACCGTTTCGAAATAGGTGCGCAGGTTGGGCGCGCCCACGTGCTCCAGCATGCCGACCGAAACGATGCGGTCGAACGGCCCCTGGATGTCGCGATAGTCCATCAATTCGAACCGGACCTGCGACGAAAGGCCCGCCGCGTCGGCGCGCTCGCGGGCCAGGCGGATCTGCTCGGTCGAAAGGGTGACGCCGGTGACGTCAGCCCCGTAGTCCTTGGCCAGCGTCATGGCCAGGCCGCCCCAGCCCGAGCCGATGTCCAGGACCCGACAGCCTGGCTTTAGGCGCAGCTTGACGGCGATGCGGCGTTTCTTCTCGGCCTGGGCCGCCTCCAGAGGCATGTCCGGCCGGACGAAGTAGGCGCAGGAGTACTGCATGTCGGCGTCCAGCCAGCGCCGATAGAAATCGTTCGACAGGTCGTAGTGATGGGCGACGTTGCGGCGTGCGGCAACCCGGTCGTTGGCCTGCTGGATGCGCCGCTTGACCGACCTTCGGAGACGCTTGGACCAGGCGCCCCGCCCCTTAGGCCCGCGGGCGCCGCTCCTGCCGACGATCTCCAGCAGGTCCCAGACCGAGCCCTGCTCCAGGACCATGTCCTCGTCCATATAGGCCTCGGCGAGGCCCAGACTCGGATTGGCCACGAGACGCGTGAGGCCCGCCCGGGTCAGCCGCATCACCACCGGCGGCCCTGCGCCGTCACCGGCGCGCACCTCTCGCCCGCCCGGCAGCTTCACGGTGAGGTCGCCGACCTTCACCATGCGCGCGAGCAGCTTCTCGATCATCGCCCCGGCTCCAGCCTCAAGCCTCCGGCGCCTCGCCGTCGAGGAACTCGCCCTCGTCGCCGTCCTCGTCCTCGGCGCTGTCGGCCAGGCGCTCGACGGAGACCACATGCTCGTCCGCGCCGGTGCGGAAGATGATCACGCCCGAGGTGTTCCGGCCCACCATGCGGACCTGGCTGACCGGGGTGCGGATGAGCTGGCCCTGGTCGGTGACCAGGAGGATCTGGTCCCCTTCCTCGACCGGGAACGAAGCCGCGAGGCGCCCGCCGCGCTTGGTCAGGTCCTGCGCCAGCAGACCCTGGCCGCCGCGCCCGGTGCGACGGAACTCATAGGCGGAGGAGCGCTTGCCGTAGCCCTCGGTCGAGACCGTCAGGATCACCTCCTCGGCCGCGCCGAGCTGAGCGAAGCGCTCCAGCGAAAGCGCCGTCTCGCCGGTGGCCTCTTCCTCATCGTCGGCCGCCGCGACCTCCTCAAGCTCGTCGCCTTCGCCATTCGCGGCGCGCCGATTAGCGTTGGCCTGCTTCACATAGGCCGCGCGCTCCTCGGCCGTCGCATCCACCGAGCGCAGAATGGCCATGGAGATCACCTGGTCGCCGTCGGCGAGACGTATGCCGCGCACGCCGGTGGAATCGCGGCCGGCGAAGACGCGCACGTCGTCCACGGCGAAGCGGATCGCGCGACCGAGCGCGGTGGTCAGCAGGATGTCGTTGTGCTGGGCGTTGCAGACGCCGACGCCGACGATGGCGTCGCCCTCGTCCAGCTTCATGGCGATCTTGCCGTTACGCTTGATGCCGATGAAGTCGCTGAGCTTGTTGCGCCGCACGGTGCCCGAGCGGGTGGCGAACATCACGTCGAACTGGTCCCAGGAGGCCTCGTCCTCCGGCAACGGCAGGATGGAGGTGATGGTCTCTCCGGGCTCGATCGGCAGCAGGTTGACGAAGGCCTTGCCGCGCGAGGTCGGCGTGCCGACCGGCAGGCGCCAGACCTTGAGCTGGTAGGCCTTGCCGCCGGACGAGAAGAACAGCATCGGCGTGTGGGTGTTTGCCGAGAAGACGCGGATGATGGCGTCCTCCTCCTTCATCGACATGCCCGAGCGGCCTTTGCCGCCCCGATGCTGGGTCCGATAGAGGCTGAGCGGAGTGCGCTTCACATAGCCGCCGTGGGTGACGGTGATCACCATCTCCTCACGGACGATGAGGTCCTCGTCCTCGACGTCGGCGTCGCCTTCGACGATCTCGGTGCGGCGCGGCACGGCGAAGTCGGCCTTCACCTGCTCCAACTCCTCGCGGACGATGGCCATCACCCGCTCGCGCGAGGACAGGATCTCCAGGAAGCCGCGGATGGAGTCGGACAGGGTGCGCGCCTCGCCGAAGATTTCGTCCCGGCCAAGGCCGGTCAGGCGGGAAAGCGTCAGCGCCAGGATCGCCCGCGCCTGCTCGTCGGTCAGGCGGATGAGCGCCTGGTCGATCACCACCGTCCGAGGGTCGGCGATCAGCTCGACCAGCGGCAGCATGTCGCCCGAAGGCCAGTCGCGCGCCACCAGCCGCTCGCGCGCCTCGGTCGGGTCCTTCGAGGAGCGGATGATGTGGATGAACTCGTCGATGTTGGCCACGGCGATGGCCAGGCCGACCAGCACGTGGCCGCGGTCGCGCGCCTTGGACAGCTCGAACTTGGTCCGGCGGACCACCACCTCTTCGCGGAAGTCCACGAAGGCGGCGATCATCTCGCGCAGGCCCATCTGCACGGGCCGGCCGCGGTTCAGCGCCAGCATGTTGACCCCGAACGAGGTCTGGAGCGCAGTGTAGCGGTAGAGCTGGTTGAGCAGCACCTCGGCGCTGGCGTCGCGCTTCAGCTCGACCACCACCCGCATGCCCTGGCGGTCGCTCTCGTCGCGCAGATCGGCCACGCCTTCGATGCGCTTCTCGCGCACCAGTTCGGCGATGCGCTCGACCAGCGCCGCCTTGTTCACCTGGTAGGGAATGGCGGTAATGACGATGGCTTCGCGTTCCTTGCGGACCTCCTCCACCGAGGCCTTGCCGCGGATGATCACCGAACCCCGACCCGTCATCAGGGCCTGACGCGAGCCGGTCCGGCCGATGATCTCGCCGCCGGTGGGGAAGTCCGGGCCGGGAACGATGTCGAGCAGGGCGTCCAGGCCGATCTCCGGGTCGTCCACATAGGCCAGGCAGGCGTCCACCACCTCGCCCAGGTTGTGCGGCGGGATATTGGTGGCCATGCCCACGGCGATGCCGCCGGCGCCGTTCACCAACAGGTTGGGCACGCGCGAGGGCAGCACGACCGGTTCCCGCTCGGAACCGTCGTAGTTGTCCTTGAAGTCGACCGTGTCCTTGTCGAGGTCCGCCAGGATCGCCATGGCGGCGCGGGTCATGCGGCTTTCGGTGTACCGCATGGCGGCCGGCGGATCGTTGTCCACCGAGCCGAAGTTGCCCTGGCCGTCGATGAGCAGCAGGCTCATAGAGAACGGCTGGGCCAGACGCACCATGGTGTCGTAGATCGCGACGTCGCCGTGCGGGTGGTACTTACCCATGACGTCGCCGACCACGCGGGCGGATTTCACATAGCTGCGGTCCGGCGTGTGGCCGTTCTCGTTCATCGAGAACAGGATGCGCCGGTGCACAGGCTTCAGGCCGTCGCGCACATCGGGCAGAGCGCGGCTCACGATCACGCTCATCGCGTAATCGAGGTAGGAGCGCTTCAGTTCGTCCTCGATGGCGATAGGGGCAACGCCCCCACGCCGGTCTTCGGGCGGGTTGGTGGTCTCGTCGGTCAAGGGAGGGATTTGCCCAGGGAATCGGACTGTTTATGTAAGTGCCGTTGTTAGCATTCTGAAGGCGGCGCCCACAACTCTCGCACCCGCGCGCGAGCGAACCCGCCGAGGTCCCCGATGCCGCTCACGCCGGGCGATCCCGCCCCCTGGTTCCGCGCCGCCACCCCGACCCTGCCCGAGTTCACCTTCGACAGCGTGGCTGGGCGTTACATCCTGCTGGCCTTCCTGCCCCTGCAAGAGGCCCCCCGCCGCGTCGTCCTCCAGGCGCTGGCCGCCCACCAGGCCGAGTTCGACGACGCGCGTCTCGCCGCCTTCGCGGTCGTGCGCGACCCCCAGACCGCAGGCAGCGTCCAGGACATGGCGGGCCTTCGTTGGGTGCTGGATCTGGACCAGGCCGTCAGCGCCCAGTTCGCGCCCGACGGCCAACCCCCTCCGACCTGGCTGCTGCTCGATCCCACGCTTCGGGTTCTGCGCGCGGCGGGCCTGGGCGAGACCGCGGCCCTGTTCGCCGCCCTGCCCGGCCTGCCGCCGCCCGCGGAGCACGGCGGCGCGGCCGTCCCCGCCCCCATCCTGATCGCCCCGCGCGTGTTCGAGCCGGAGCTATGCGAGCGCCTGATCGCCCTGCACCAGACGCAGATCGGCGATCTCACCGGCGTGATGCGCGACCGCGGCGCGCGCACCCATTACGTGATGGACGAACTCAAGACCCGGCGCGACGTGCTGGTCTCAGACCCTGCGCTGCAGGCGGAGATCCTCACGCGCCTTGAACGGCGGCTGTTCCCGCTGATTCAGCGGGTGTTCGGCTTCAACGTCACCCGCGTCGAGCGCTACCTGGTGAGCTGCTATTCGGCGGCCGAGGGCGGGGTGTTCCACGCCCACCGCGACAACACCACCTTCAGCACCGCGCACCGCGCCTTCGCCGCCTCGATCAACCTGAACGAGGACTTCGTCGGCGGCGATCTCAAATTCGCCGAGTTCGGGCCCCAGACCTACCGGCCCCCGGTCGGCGGCGCCTGCGTCTTCTCGTGCGGCCTGCTGCACGAGGCCATGCGGGTCACAGAAGGCGCCCGATACGCCTTCCTGCCCTTCCTCTACGACGAAGCTGGGGCGCAGACCCGCGCCGCCTACCACGGCCGTGCGGGCGAAAGCGCAGGTCGTTGAGCCCACGTTCAGGCGAGGCGAGCCAAGGAAGGTCCATGACCCTGATCCGCGCCCTCGCCGCCGTCGCGATGCTGGCCGTCGGCCTCCCCGCCGCGGCGAAGCCGAACGCCGGCACGCCCATCATCCCGGGCTATTGGGAATCCACCAGCCGTCTGCTTTCGCCCATCCGCACGCGCAAGGTCGAGCAGAAGTGCCTGAAGCCGGCCGACATCGACAAGTTCCTCGCCGGCCCGAGCAACCGCCACTACGACTGCGCCTACCCGACGCGGGTGGTGGAGGACGGTTACATCCGCATGGTCGGGACTTGCGTCAGCCGCAAGAACCCTGACGGCCGCAAGATCGCGGTCGAGGGCGAAGGCTCCTATACGCCCACCAGCTTCAAGCTCACCGCCCGCATCGCCACCGAGATCGCCGGCATCCCCATCCAAGGCCGGGCGTCCACCGAGGCGCGCCGCATCGGCGACACCTGTCCGGAACCGCCGTCATCGGGGAACGCGACGAAGTAGGCGACCCTTAGAACGGGATCTCGTCGTCCAAGTCGGCCGAGAAATCTTCGCGGGGGCCGGACGCCGCCTGCCGCGGGCCCGACGAGAAGCCGCCGCTGTAGCCGCCGCCCTCGTCGCGCTCGGCGTCGCCGCCGCGTCCGTCGAGCATGGTCAGCTCGCCGCGGAACTTCTGCAGCACCACCTCGGTGGAGAACTTCTCCTGGCCGGACTGGTCGGTCCACTTGCGGGTCTGCAGGGCGCCTTCGAGGTAAACCTTGGAGCCCTTGCGCAGGTACTGCTCGGCCACCTTCACCAGGTTGTCGTTGAAGATCACCACCCTGTGCCACTCGGTGCGCTCGCGCCGCTCGCCTGAGCCGCGGTCGCGCCAGGTTTCGGAGGTGGCGAGCCGCAGGTTGGCGACCCGGTCGCCGGAGTTGAGGGTTCGGATCTCGGGATCGGCTCCGAGGTTGCCGACCAGGATGACCTTGTTGACGCTGCCCGCCATGTAATGTCCTAAGCTTCCGCGGTTGCGGGCCTGTCGCCCAGGGCGACCCTAGTCCGCCATCAACGCTTCAGCAAGCTGATGTTCCGCGAATGTTCCGCGTCATCCACAGGCTATTGGTCCTGCGGCATGGCGCCTGGAATGGCCAAGCGGCCGTCGCCGGTGCGCACCAGCGCGAGGTATCGCGGGCCGTGCAGGCTGGTGGCGCTGAAGATGCCGTCTCGCTGCACGAAGATGAAGTTGGCCTGGTAGGCGCCCATGGTCTGCTGGGCCGATCCGCCCATGCGCAGGAACTTCAACCTGAGCGCCTCCAGATTGGCGGCGCAGGTCTCCAGGTTCGGGGCCTGGACCAGCTTGTGGTAGAGGAGCTCGTCCTTGCGGAAGCTGATGCTGTAGCAGACCCCCCGGTCCCCCGGCGGCTCAATCCGCTTCCGGCAGGCGGAAAGGCCCGCCGCCGCGGCCAGGCACATCAGAAGCAAGGCTTTCGCATTCGGTCGTCGCATGGCCGCAAGCCTACACAAGCCGGCCCGGGCGAGCCATTCTGATCACGGCGCGGCGCAGCCGCCCGCCTCGGAAAGGGTGCGGAAGCTGTGGTTGTCGGCCGAGATCTCCACCTTGCCGGGCACGAGACGCAGGGTCTGGTCGGCGAAGCGCCCGTACCCAGCCTCGCCCGGCTTGGCGCAGCGGCCGGCGAACAGCGCCTGGACACAGCCGTCGAGCGAGGTGTCGCCTGGAAGCCGGCGCCAGCTTCCGCCCGCATAGGACCAGCAGGCGCCGGTCGTCGGCGCGGCGGCGGGCGCCGCCGCAGGCGCGATAGGCGGCAGGGGCGTCACGGCCGCAGCGCCCGCCTGGGCCGCCGCCGGCGCCCCGGAAGCGTCCAGGCCCACGTCCAGCGCCTGGGTGGCCACGCCGTTACGCCGCGCGCATTCCGCCAGCGCCAGTTCTCCCACGAGCCGCCCATCGACGAAGCAGCGCAGCGGCCCGGCCGGGTCGATGCGGCCCGCGTGCGTTCCAGAGGGGTCGATCACCAAGCCGCCCCGCGACGCCGGAGGCGGCGGGGTCCGCTCGCCGCGGTGGGCCTGCCCCAAGGCCCACGCCAGCAGACCGCCGGCCGCCAGCGCCGCGACGGCGCCGCCGAGCGCCAGACGGTTGCGAGGTTGGCCAAGGTCCATGGGGCTCCGCTATCCCCCACGGGCCCGGCTTTCAACCCAATCCGAAGAGCCCGCCAGACGAGGAGGAGCTGTCGGAGCCGGCCGTGAGCCGGTCGAGCGCGGCCTGGTAGTTGGAGATCTGGGCTGTCATATAGGCCGGCACGGAGCCCGTGGTGGTCGCCGCCGACTGCGCCGCCGTCTTGGGCGAAGCCGCCGCCACCAGGTTCTTGTAGGCCGTGCGGATGACGCCCTGGGCTGTGGTCACTTCGGCCAGGGCGTGACTGATCTGGGCGTCGTCGGACAGGTTGATGTCGCTGGCGAGCCCCAGGCCGTAGAGGTTCGCCTTGCCGTCGGCCGGGACCGTGGCGCCGCTTTTGGTGGTCACGGTCTGGCGCACCACCCCTTCGGGGACGCCCAGGATCGACAAGGCGTCTCTGTCGCCCTTGCCCTTTCCGAAGGTGATCATGGCGCCCGGACGGGCGGGGACGATCTTGAGCTGACGCTGGCCGTCCAAGGTGCTGACCACGGTCACCGTGGCGGTGAAGCCGGAAGCCCGCTGGATCTTGGCGGCGAGGGTTTCCAGGGTGTCGCCCGCGGCGATGGTGACGGTCTGGGCCGCCTGGTTTGAGCCCGCGACGGTGAACTGGTCGCCCGGCCGCAGCGCGCTCACCGCCGCCAGTTGCTGCGACGGATCGAATGTGAGTTGGCCCGTGGGCAGCCCCAGCCGGTCGAGAATGCTGGCTCCCAGCGGGGCGACGGCGATGGCGCTGGGCGTGGCCCGGTTCGCCTGGCCGGTGAAGCGGCGCGCCCAGTCCACCGCGCCTGTGTCGATGTCGAGGTTGGCGAGGAATCCATCCTGCGTCCCGACGGGTGAGAGGCCCGGAAGGTCCGTCCCGGCCGACCCCGCGATCCACACCTCGCCGCCGCTTACGGCCATGGCGGTCGCCTTGTCGTCGCCGGAGCCGCCGTAATAGGCCACCCGGTCCGCGGGGTCGGCGCCGAGGTCGGCGGCGATCCGCGCCGCGAAGGCGTCCGAGCCCCCGGAAGCCGCGCTGGTCACCAGTCCGGCCGCCAGGGCGGGGTTGGAGGTCGTGCCGGCGATCACCAGCTTGCCGCTGGAGTCCATGGCCAGCCCGGCGATGTCGCCGCCCATCAGGTTCCCCAGGTCGCGGCTCGCCACCTCGATCGGAGCCCCGCCGGACAGGTCGAACCGGCGCAGCACGGCGCGGCCGTTCTCGTTGGAGGCCACGATCAGCGCCTGGCCATCCACCACCATGCCCTTCGGCTTGTCGGTGGCGGCGGTCCCGAAAGTCTGGGTGAAGGGAACGGTGACCTTGCCCTTGGCGTCGGTGACGAAGGCGGTGATGTAGCCGTCCCAGCCGCCCAGGGCCGCGCCGCCGCCCGGCATGGCGGACTTCGACTGGCCCGCCACATAGACCGTGCCGTCGGAGCCGAACGCCACCTGGTCGGCCTGGTCAGCCTGCTGCGCCCCCCGGCGCTGGGTCCAGACCTCCTGGCCCTTGGCGTCGAACAGGGTGACGAAGCTGTCGCTGGCGCCGGCGTAGGCGCCGCTGACGCCCGAGTTCATCGCCCCGTCGGTCGAGCCGTCCAAGGCGCCGCTGACCGAGCCGGCCACGGCGACCTTGCCGTCGGCCGAAACCGCGAGGCTGAGCCCGCTGGCCGAGCTGGCCGCCCCCAGCGTGCGCGTATAGATCAGCTGCCCCGCGGAATCGTACTTCAGCAGGGCGACGTCCTGCGCTCCGCGGATCCCCTGCCCGTCCACCTTCCCGTCCACGTCGGCCAGCATGTAGAGCGCGCCGTCCGGCCCGACGACCTGGGCGTGCACAACGCTGATCCCGGAACCGAGGTTCTGCGAGAGCACCCGGCCATCGACGAAATTGGCCTGGCCGGCGATCTGCGGCGGCGTTGCGAGAAGATTGGTGTCGGTCTGGAACTTCAGCAGTTGCTGACCGACGGTGGAGTCGTCGGTCTTGCCGTCCTTGTTCGGGTCAGGGTCGCCGACCTGCTGGGCGAGGTAGACAGCGCCCGCGCTCTGGTCCGAGGAGAAGCTGACCGTCTCGGAGGTGCCGACCTTCACCTTGAGCGCCCACTGGTCGGGGCCCGCCGGCAGGGTGACGGTTTTCGAGCCCGCCTTGACCTGCTGGGGCTGTCCCGGGATGCGCGAGGTGGCGAACCGGGTCTCTACGCCGGCGGCCTGGAGCTGGTCGTTCACGTACAGGATGACATTGGCCAGGCTTCGCGTCTGGTCCGGCATCTGCGACAGGTCGATGGGGATGTCGTAGGTCTGCCCCACACGCGTCACGCGGACATTGAACCGCACATCGCCCTCGAACGCGGGCGTCGAGGCGCTGCTCGACGTCGCGAGCGGCGGGGTGACATAAACAGATCCAGGCTTGGGAACGGTGAGGCCGGACTTGTCGCTGGTCGCCGCCTCTCCTTGGACCAGGCGCAGCTTCTCGAACTGGGCCTGCCCGACATAGGTGGAGATTTCCGCCAGCCCGTTGGCGAACGCCTTCTGCAACTGGGTCTTCTCCGCAGCTGTCAGGCCCTTGGTCTTGATCTGGTTGGCCAGGTCGGTGAGCGTGCCCAGGCCCTGATAGAGGGCGAACAGCTTCTTGTAGTCGGCGCTGGCCCCGGCGAGGTCCAGCTGGGCCGCCGACTCATCGACGATCTTGTGCCCGGCGAGCGCGGCCGTGACCGCGGCGCTGGCCTGTTTCGCAGTCTGGGTGACGTTCCAGGGCGGTGTCGGCGCGACCTTCGGCGCCGCGGTCGCCCCGTTACCGGTGGTGGTCGCAGGCAGCCCCGCCTTGCCCTGGTAGAAGGCCAGCAGGAGGTTGCTGTCGACGCTGATGACCATCGCATGGACTCCGCGGCCGCGAAGCCGCCGGCAGAACCTATCCCGTCAAGCCCTGCCGCCCGGTTAAGCGGCGGGGCTCAGGCGCCCCTGAATAGCGAGAGGATCATCTGCGGAGCCTGGTTGGCGATCGATAGCGCCTGAGCGCCCAGCTGCTGCTGCACCTGCAGCGCCTGGAGCGATGCGCTCTCCTTCGCCAGGTCGGCGTCCACCAGCGCGCCGACGCCGGTCTGCAAGGTGTCGGTGAGCTTGCCCACGAAGTCGCTGTGCGCAGAAATCTGCTTGGCCTGGGCGCCCAGCGACCCGAGCGCCTGGTTCACGTTGACGATGGAGGCGTTGAGGTCGGTCAGGATCTGGCCGGCGAGGGTCGAGCTGGTCAGCGACGCCGTCGAAGGCACGGTGATGATGCCGCCGCCGAGGGACAGGTCCTGGGTCGACAGGGTGATGAACGAGCTGGCGTCGGAATTGGCCAGGAACTGGATCGAGCCCGGAACCGAGCCGTTCAGCAGGTTCGCACCATCGAAGGCAGCGTTTCCAGTGATTTGCTGAATTTGCCTCAGCATCGACTTGAACTCAGAATCGAGCGCCGTCCGAGACGCGGTGTCGAGCGAGGTGTCCATCGCCGCGACGACCTTCTCCTTCAGCTGGACGAGGAGATCGGAGACGGACTGGCCGGCCGTCATGGAGACGTCGGCGATGGAGTTCGCTCGGTCCAGGCTCATCTTCACGGCGTTCAGCGCGCCGATGTCCGCCCGCTGGTTCTGGGCGATCGACCAGACCGCGGCGTTGTCCTTCGCCGTGGCGATCTTCAGGCCGGTGTTGATGTGGTTCTGGACCTCGCCCAACTCGTCGTTGGTCCTGTTGAGGTTCTGCAGCGCGACCAATGCAGGCTTGTTGGTATGGACGCTGATCGACATCGCACTTTCCCCTGGCCGCCGCTCTCGCCGATACCCTTTTCGCGCGAGTCGCGGGTGGTATGGACGCAGGCTAGGGATTTTATGGTAATCAGAAAGTTAACGCGGACGGACGCGCGTTAACCACGTCCGGCCGGACGCGGCGGCTCCCCTCAGGGCAAGTCTCGCGGCATGCGGATCAGGTCCGCATGATGAAATTCAAGCCTTGGTCCGGATCACCTCGCCGGCCACGTAGCCGGCGTCCTCACGCATCTTCAGCACGTTCTCCCGCGAGAACTGAGCGACGACCCGTCCGGTCCGGCGGTCGATCCGCTTGTACACGATCGCACCGTTGGAAAGGTCTTCCTCGATGACGAGGCGAACGTCCGCTTCCGCCGTCTCCTCGCCCTCTCCTGGAGCCGCTGCGGGCTCATGCTCGGGCGTGGGCGAAGACGGCTGACGGCCGTAAGTGGAATCCGGCGTGGCTGCGAATGGCGCAACCTTGCTTTGCATCTATCAGTCGCCGACCTCGCGGCGCGGCGCTCCGAAAGTGGCGCGCCGGCGGGGCTCCCCTTAGCCCGCCGACGCGCGGTTTGCGGGCGCGTTCCCCGCGCCCGCCCTGACGCCCCTACCGGAACAGGCTGAGCAGGATCGACGACGACTGGTTGGCGATCGCCAGGGCCTGGATGCCGAGCTGCTGCTTGGTCTGCAGCGCCTGGAGCTTGGCGCTCTCCTTGGCGAGGTCCGCGTCCACCAGGTTGCCGATGCCGGCGTCCAGGGTGTCCTGCAACTTGCCCACGAAGGTCACGTGGGATTGCAGGGCCTTGGAGCCCGTGCCGAGCTTGGCCAGCGCCGTCGAGACGGACGTGATGGCCGAGTCGACCGTCGAGATCATGCTGTTGGCGAGCGTCTGGGTGCCGATCGACGCCGTGGCGCCGATGCCGCTCAGAGCCGAACCGCCCAGGGACAGGTCCTGGGCCGCCACCGAGATCACCGAGCTGCCGTCCGAATTGGCCAGGGCCTGGATCTGGTCGCCGCTCGCCTTGACCATGTTGGCGCCGTTGAAGTCCGCGTTCGCCACGACCTTCGCGATCTGATCGCGGAGCGACTTGAAGTCGTCGTTCAGGGCCGTGCGGCTGTTGGTGTCGAGCGTGACGTCCGAAGCGGCGAGCGCCTTTTCCTTCATCTGCAGCAGCAGGTCGGAGACGCTTTCACCGGCGGAGAGCGCCACGTCGACGGTGGACGAGGCTCGCTGCAGCGAATCCTTGACCGCATTCAGCGATTGCGAGGTCGAGCGCTGGTTCTGGGCGATGGCCCAGATGGCGCCGTTGTCCTTCGCCGAGGCGATCTTCAGGCCGGTGTTGATCCGCGCCTGAGTGGACGAAAGGTCGTTTTGGGTCGCAGCGAGGTTCTGCAGCGCCACCATGGCGCCGACGTTCGTATTGACGCTGTTCAAAGGCATTCGACTTGGTCCTTTTCTCCGGACCGGCGCCCACCACCAGGCTGCCGGAGGCTTTTTGCCCGGCAGGTTTTGCAGCAATCCATGGGCCAACTCGGCAGGCTTTGCCGGAGCAGGATAACCCATTGTAATATCGGCGTTATATGTCTGTTATCCACGCCCGCACCGGCAAAGTTTTCCGTGTCGAAAGCAGAAATTGCCGGGTCGCGCGGCAAAGTTTGCCCATGCCGTGGGCGGCTTGGCGGCACGCGGGCCGCCCTGGGGCCAGAGGTCGTCCCCGGAAAGAAAAAGCCGGGCGAGCCCAAAAGCCCGCCCGGCTGCGATCATCCTCGGAACAGGGCCATCAGCACCTGCGGCGCCTGGTTGGCGATGGAGAGCGCCTGGATGCCCAGTTGCTGCTTGGTCTGCAGCGCCTGGAGCCTTGCGCTTTCCTTGGCCAGGTCGGCGTCGACGAGGTTGCCGATGCCCGCATCAACAGTGTCCTGCAGCTTCCCGATGAAGGTCAGGTGCGAGGAGAGCGTCTTCGAGCCCGTGCCGAGGGCGGACAGGGCGGCGGAAACGTCGATGATCGCCTGACCGATGGTGGCGATCATGCCCGAGGCCAGGGTGGCCGTGCCGATGGACGAGGTGCTCGTCAGACTCGACAGCACGCCCGTGCCCAGATCCATCGGCTGAGCCGTCACCGTGATGGTGGCGGTCCCGTCGGCGTTGGCAAGGGCGCTGATGTTCGTCGGGCTGACGCCCTTCAACATGTTGCCGCCGTTGAATTCGGCGTTGTTCACGGCCTTGCTGATCTGGTCCCGCAGCGACTTGAACTCGTCGTTGAGGGCGGCGCGGCTGTTCGTGTCGAGCGTCGAGTCCGAGGCCGCCAGCACCTTCTCCTTCATCTGAATGAGAAGGTCCGAAACGGTCTCGCCCGCGGCCAACGCCACATCGACGGTCGATTGACCGCGTTGCAGCGAGTCCTTCACGGCGTTCAGCGATTGCGAGGTGGCCCTCTGGTTCTGAGCGATCGCCCAAACGGCGCCATTGTCCTTCGCGTTCGCCACCCGCAAGCCGGTGTTGATGCGTGTCTGGGTCTGGGACAGCTCCGCGTTGGTCGAGTTGAGGTTTTGCAGCGCCGCCATGGCGCCCACGTTCGTGTTCACTGAAAGCATCGTGTTCATCCATTCTGGAAGGGCAGGCCAGCTTTTGCTGGCGGGCGAATTTTTCGCCGTGGCCAGCGTCGCAAGCGCCAGGCCATCGCCGCTGACGCGGCAAGCCTATGGATTCACGTGAGTTTTACAGGAGCGAGCCGATCAGGCCGCGGCGCCGAGGCTGCCGCCCGGCATAAGCTGCCCGGCGCCTCGCGCAGGAAATTCTAGATGAGACGCCTTAGGCGGCGGCGGGAAGCGGGGCTTGGCCAGGGCCGCGCAGGCCCTGCATCACCATCCGGTTGACCTCGATTAGCGCCTGGATGTCGTCCTGACGACGGATCACCTGGCTGGTGTGCTTGCCGACCCAGATGCTCAACGAGATGATCGAGGCGCGAAGCTGTTCAGGCAGGGCGTTTTCCGGATCAGCGCAGGCGGAGCCCAGCACCGACCACATCCGCCGGTTCCAGTCGAGCGCATCGATGCGCCCCCGGATGTCGGTCGGCTCGCACTTGGCGGCATCCATCAGCGCCAGCGTGACCTGCGCGAAGAGACGGTATTCCGTCTCGCGCGGGGTCTCAGCCCGGGTCGCCGCTTGCTGGTACGCCTGCAGGGACATTCCCCAACCTCTCGTCTTCGTACTCGATCAGTTTCCGGCAAAGCATCAGAGCTTTGTAGTACTCGCGCTCCATGCAAAACCGTGAAACGTCCACACAATCCGCAAGAACGGTGGGGTTCCTGATGACCCCCATGAACTCGCTCATCCGTCGGACGAACTCGTCGTAGTACCGTTCCGCCCCTGACTCATCGAGATACATCATCATCACAGGGAAATAGATCCGTCGTGCCGGCGTATTCGCTTGCTCCTGCTGCATGATGTCCTTCTCGCGAAGGACAGACGCCTTATTCTGCAGGACCAGAACACCCCGGCGGTCGCCGTTCTGCACGACCGCACCGTTGAGAACGAACTTCTCCCCAGGCTTCAGCGACAATTTCAGCGGCACAACCGCCTCCCCGAGTCACGCTTCACGAACCGACCTCCGGCTCGACTCACCTATTGTCGCCTCCGCTAGGCAAGAGCGCACGCGAAACACTTAAACAGCGTGGGTTAACGCCGCCTTGCCGCAGCTTCGCCCGCTTTCTTAAGCGCCCGTTAATCATGCCGGGACGACCAAGGTCCTTGTCCGCAAAGGAGTCGTTCATGCCGCGTCCGGGCCATCCCCCGGGAGTATCCGTGCCGGCGCCGGACTCTCTGTCGGCTGACTCGCAGGGGCCGCAGGCCGCGAGGCTGACAGCAGCCGACGAGCTCGGCCAGGCCGGCTCCCAGGACGCCCTGTCCCGCCTGAACGCGGCGATGTCCGAGGTGCGGGCGCTGGCGGCCGCGCCGCTGCTGCGCCGGGCCGTGGACCTGTTGCGCGTCGAGGACGCCCACGGCGCGACGCGCTTTGCGCTGCAGGCGCTCGAGCGCGACGAGAAAAGCGGCTTCGGCTGGTACCTTCTGGGCATCGCGCGCGAGAAGGCCGGCGACTTCGCCAGTTCCGTCGGCGCCTACGAGATGGCGCTTAAGCTGCTGCCCGACCACGCCGAGGTGGCCAACGACCTCGGCCGCCTGGCCTACAAAATGGGGATGCGCGAGCAGGCCGAGAAGCTGTTCCGCCACTACCTCGCCCGCCATCCCGACCATGCCGAGGCGGCCAACAACCTGGCCTGCGCCGTGCGCGAGCAGCTGCGCCTGGAGGAGGCCATCGAAATCCTGCGCCCGGCCATCCTGCGCGCGCCCGAAAATCCGATGCTCTGGAACACCATGGGCACGATCGTCGGCGAGCAGGGCGACTACGCCACCGCGCGCATCTTCTTCCAGGAGGCGCTGGGGCTCTCGGCCGAGTTCCCCAAGGCCCGCTACAACCTCGGCAACTGCCTGCTGATGCTTGGGGAGCCGGAGGCCGCGCTCGCCGCGTCCGACGCCGCCCTGGCCGGCGTTCTGCCCGAGGACGAGCGCCAGATGATGCGGCTGTCCCGCGCAACCATCCTCATGGCCCAGGGGCGGCTTGGCGAAGGCTGGGACGAGTACGAGGCCCGCTTCCACCCGCAGTTCTCCGAGATCACCCACTTCCTGGTCGACGGCCCGCGTTGGTCCCCCGACGACGACCTCGCCGGCAAGACGCTGCTGGTGGTCGGCGAGCAGGGCCTGGGGGACGAGATCCTCTTCGCCAACTGCCTGCCCGACGTGATCCGCGCGCTGGGGCCCAAGGGACGGTTGATCCTGGCGGTGGAGACTCGCCTGGTCGCCATGTTCCAGCGCGCGTTCCCGCGGGCCATGGTCGTACCGCACGCCACCTACGCCCGGGGAACGCGGCCGGCCCGCGCCGTCCCCGCCGCGAAGGATCTGCCGGCGATCGACCTCTGGGCGCCGATCGCCAGCCTGCTCCGCCGTTTCCGGCGCGATCGCCGGGACTTCCCGGCGACCGTGGGCTATCTCGCCGCCGATCCGGCGCGCGTGTCGGCCTGGCGCGAGCGCCTGGATGCGCTCCCCGGACGCAAGGTCGGTCTGTTGTGGAAGAGCGGCATCAGCAAGGACGCCCGTCACCGCTACTTCGCAGAGTTCGACGACTGGGCGCCGGTCCTGTCGCGGCCGGGCGTCACCTTCGTCAACCTGCAGTACGGCGACTGCGCCGCCGAGCTGGCCCACGCCAGGTCGACGCTTGGCGTCGACATCTGGCGGCCGCCTGAGATCGATCTGAAGCAGGATCTCGACGAGGTGGCGGCGCTCTCCTGCGCCCTTGACCTGGTGGTCGGCTTCTCCAACGCCAGCTTCAACATCGCCGCGGCCTGCGGGGCGCCGGCGTGGCTGATCACCATACCGGGCGCCTGGCCCAGGCTGGGCTCGGCCGACAAATACGCCTGGTATCCGCAGGCCCGGGTGTTCGCCGCCCAGCAGCCCGGCGAATGGGCGCCGGCGATGGCGCAGGTGGCGCAGGCGATGGAAGCCTGGGCGGCGGAACGCTGAGCGCCCCAACGGATTGATCCTGAGAAGGGCCGCACGGCGCGTCCCCAGGAGATCCAGTCATGCCTGGCTCAAGCTTCGACAGCTCATCCGACTTCGACTCCCAGGACCAGGCCGAGACCTTCGACGAGAGCATGACCGTCGGCGGCGAGAGCGAGGCCGACGGCTCCGCACCCGGCATCGGTGAAGATATGCGCACCTTCGAGGAGTTGCCCGACGTCTATGACGTGACGCGCCGCTTCGGCGATCGCGACCCTGAGGAGGAACTCGCCCTCGACGCCGACGAGTTCGACGAGGCGGCGATGGCCGACGCCGATTTCGAAGAGGACGACGAGCTCGACTATCACGCCGCCGACGCCGAGCATGAGGACGACCTCGACGGCCTGGGCGGCGACGCGGGCGACGCCTTCGACGACGACCAGCTCACGGCGCGGGATATCGAGGGCCTGGACGAGGTGCGGGACGCCGGCGTCGTTTCCGGCGGCGAGGACGACTTCACCAACTTCCAATCCAAGGCCGTCGGCGACGAGGACCTCAAGGCGATGGGTTACGCCGAGACGCGGGACGGCGAAACGCAAGCCAAGCCCGATAAGCCTTAGAGCGGAGCCGGTTCTGCCGGCGCCGCAATGGAGAGCAGTCTTCCTCAGCCGAGCGGCTGCACCTCGACGACCTTGTAGGTCAGCGGACGCCCATCCTCGTCGGTGACGGTGACGTACTCGCCGACCGCGAAACGGTGCTCGCCCAGCCGGTGGACTGGCTCGTCGTCGGCCACATCGTCCTCGTCATAGTCAAAGAACCAGCGCGCGCCTCGCCGGTTCAGGCGCCCGTCCGCCGGATCGTCGTCCGGCGTGAAGCGACGGACGGTGCAGCCGCTCTTGACCTTGGTGAAGGCGGTTTCGTCCAGATGGCCGTCGGGGGTCAGGGGCGCGACCAAGGCGTAGCCGCGATGGTCGTCGCCTCCGGCGAATTCCGTGCCAGGGTTGCGGGCGAGCCGCATGACGATCCGCGACAGGGTCATGATCAATCTCTCGTTGGTCTAGTGAGACAAGAACAGGGAAGGTCCCTCGGCGGCAAGCAAAGTCCGCGTCGTCCCTCCAAAGATAAACTCCTGAAGGCGCGGTTGGCCGAAGGCCCCCGCCACCAACAGGTCCGCACCCGCCCCGCGCGCGGCCTCCAGCAGACAGCGGCCGACGTCGCCCTGGGCCTTGACCGTCAGCAGCTCGCTCTTCACGCCGCGTTGGGCGAAATAGGACTGCAGGCGGGCTGGATCAACATCTCGCGCGCCCGATTTCTGCGCCTGGAGGATCACCACGCGCGCGGCCTTCTCCAGCAGGGGCGTTGCAAGCCGGACGGCGCGGGAGGCTTCCTTGCCGCCATCCCAGGCGACCACCGTGCAGCCGTCGATCCGCAGTCCGCGCCGCGCGATCACCACCGGCCGCTGCTCGTCGCCCAGCATCTGCTGGAAGGTCCGCGCCAGCGGCCCGCGGCCGCGGGCCGCGTCCTCGGTGAAGACGACCATGTCGCAAAGCCGGCTCTCCGCCGCGAGCGCGGCCCAGACCGGGCTTTGCAAGGCCAGGAAACGGCTCTTGTCGTAGCGGCAGCCCTCCAGGGCCGCGCGCGCGTGCCCCTCGCCGGCCGCCGCGGCGGCCTTCAGCGAGTCCAGCGCGGTCGCCTCCACCGCTCCGGTGAAGCTTTCGCCGATCCACGGCATGAGGTCGGCTAGGTCCGCCGGGGCATAGACCCCGACGACCTCGGCGGCGAACGGCTTGGCCAGCAACAGCGCGGCCGCCAGCGTCGCCGCGTCCTGGGACCCGCCCGACAGCGGAGCCATGATACGAGCCCAACTCATGATCCTCACCGCCTCCCTGGCAAGGTGTTCGAACCCAACCGTCTGGGTCAGCATTGATATTTATCAGGCGATCATCCACTGACGACGTGACTGTGAAAGGAATTCGCGCGTGAGGAAAGGGCTGCGAAAGGCCTCCAGCGCCGCCAAAGCCTCGCCGGAGCCGCGAGCCTGGCAGCGTATGCTTTCGGGCCGCCGCCTCGATCTTCTCGACCCCTCCCCGCTCGATATCGAGGTGGATGACATCGCCCATGGCCTGGCGCGCGTCGCCCGCTGGAATGGCCAGACGCTGGGCGAGCACGCCTTTTCGGTGGCCCAGCACTCCGTGGTCGTCGAGGACATCCTCGCCCACCTGCAGCCGGACATCGCTCCGCGCTGGCGCCTGGCGGCGCTGCTGCATGACGCCTCCGAATATGTGATCGGCGACATGATCTCGCCGTTCAAGGCGGCGCTGGGCGTCGACTACAAGAGCTTCGAGGCGCGCCTTGAGGCGGCGATCCACATTCGCTTCGGCCTGCCGGCCAAGACTCCCGCCGAGACAAAGGTGTTGATCAAGCGCGCCGATCGCATCTGCGCCTATTTCGAGGCGGTCCAGCTCGCCGGCTTCGCCCCGGAGGAAGCGCTGACGCTGTTCGGCTCTCCCCCCGTGGACTATGTGACGACGCTCGAGCCCTGGGCGCCGGCGATCGCCCAGGACCGCTATGTCCACCGTTTCCACCTGCTGTCGGAGGCGGCCGGCTTCGAGCCGGCGCCCGCAGCTTTCGTCACGGAATAGGCTTGACCCAGACCGTCGTCATCGGACTCTCGGCGGTGGTGGTGGCCATCCGCGACGGCGAGGCCGTGGTGCTGACGGTGCGGCCGCCCGGCCAAGCCCAGCAGGGCCTGCCCTTCGGGCCGTTCGACCCCGCCGGGCGCCGGACGTTCGAGCTGGCGCTGCGGGCCTTCGTGACCGAGCAGACGCGCTTCAACCTCGGCTATGTGGAGCAGCTTTACACATTCGGCGACCGGGGCCGCGACGCGCCGCTCGCCGACATGAGCGCCGCCGGCGAAGCGCCCGACGGGCGGGCCCGGGTGATCTCGGTCGGCTATCTGGCGCTGGCGCCCGCCGTGCTGGAGAGCCACACGCCGGATTCCGACTGGCAACCCTGGGCGCGGTTCTTCCCCTGGGAGGACTGGCGTGAAGGCCGGCCGCCGGCGCTGGACCCGATCGGCGCCGCCCTTCGGCGCTGGAGCGGGACCGACGCCCATCGCCTGGCCCGCGTGCGTCTGCTGTTCGGTCTCGACGGCTCTCCCTGGAACGAAGAGCGCGTGCTGGAACGCTACGAGCTGCTGTACGAGGCGGGGCTGGCGCCCGAAGCCGCCCGCGACCGAGGCGAGGCGCCGGCAGAGTCCTCCGAAGCCCTGCAGCGCGCGATGGGCGAGCCCATGATCTCGGACCACCGACGCATCCTGGCCACGGCGCTGTCGCGCCTGCGCGGCAAGCTGCGCTATCGGCCCGTACTGTTCGAGTTGATGCCCGAGGCGTTCACCCTCTCGGCCCTGCAACGCGCCGCCGAGGCGATCATGGGCGCGCCGCTGCATAAGCAGAACTTCCGACGCGCGCTCGAGCGCGCCGAGCTGGTGGAGGGTCTGGGGCGCTTGGAGACCGAGACGGGCGGCCGTCCCGCCGAGCTATTCCGGTTCCGCCGGGAGATCCTGGGGGCGCGGCCGGTCTCGGGCCTGTCGCTTCCCCTGTTGCGAGATTAGGCGGAGGCCCCCCGCCCCCCAGGGTGGGGACGAGGGGCCCATGCGCCTTAGAACCGGCGGCTATAGGCGACGGACCAGACGTTGGCGTGGCCGCTGTCGCCGATGAACTCCTGGCGCGTGTAGTCGGCGCGGATGCCGTTGACGCCGTCGAAGTGGTACTGCGCGCCGGCCCCGAAGTTCCACGAGTTGTCGCTGTCGGTGTCGCGGAAGCCCGGCGCCCGAGTGCGCACGGTGGAGCCGCCGTAGCCGACGCGCCCGATCAGGTCGAGCTTGTCGCCCAGGGGCACATAGCCCACGCCGTAAATGGCTTCTGCATGCCGCAGCTTGTATTTGGCCTCGACGCCGGGCGCGATGGCCTTGTTGTCGCTGCCGACGCCGGCGGCGATCTCACCTTCCATGCCCAGGTAGTTGTTCAGCCGATAGCCCAGGCGGCCTTGCACCGCGCCGAGAGACACGCCGCCGGCATGGGAGCTGGCATAGCCGAGGTTCCCGTAGACGCCGGCCAGGCTGGTGGATTGCTGGGCCTGGGCGAGCGCGGGCAAAGCGAGGCCCGCAGCGGCCACGGCGGCCGCAGTGACGAAAGCTTTCATTGTGATTGTACTCCTACAAACCGAACAGCGGCCCCCAGCCGGTATCGGTTGGCGTCAAACGCGGGCGCCCTTCTGTAGGTTCGCCGACTTAATCATGGCGGCGGACGAGTGTGACCTTTTCGTCACTGCGCGCCCAGCCCATGCGGACGGGTTCACCGCGCGGCGGCGACGACTTCGATATGCAACGGCCGGGCGCCGGCCACGATCTCGAGCAGACGGTCGACGTTGGGATGCGCGCCCGGTCGGCGACGTGCATCCGCCGTGTGCTCGGCGAACACTTCCAGCCCATGTTGTGCGGCCTTGTCATCCAGACGGCCGAAAGCTCGCTTCAGATAGTGGTAGACGGCCAGAGAGCCTTGCTTGCCCGGCTGATTTTCGATGCTGGCGACGACCGTGCCGCTGTCATCGACGAGGTCGATGCGCTCTACGCCGTCGATAGGCGGCAATTGCTGGACATTGTCCCGGAACGCCGGGCTGGGCTGAATCACTTCGAGCATGCTTCGGGCCGCCTAGCGGTCCTTCTCGCGTTCGCCGATCGCGGCCTGGGCGGCGGCGAGGCGGGCTATGGGCACGCGATAGGCCGAGCAGCTCACGTAATCGAGCCCCTGCTTCTCGCAGAAGTCGATCGAGGCGGGGTCGCCGCCGTGCTCGCCGCAGATGCCCAACTTCAGGTCGCCGCGGGCGCCCCGGCCCCGTTCGACCGCCAGCCGGATGAGGTCGCCGACGCCTTCCTGATCGAGGGTGACAAAGGGGTCCTTTTCGAAGATCCCCTTGTCGACATAGGCCCCCAGGAACCGGCCGGAGTCGTCGCGGCTGATGCCGAACGTGGTCTGGGTCAGGTCGTTGGTGCCGAAGGAGAAGAATTCGGCGTGCTCGGCCAGGTCGGCGGCGCGGATGGCGGCGCGCGGCAGCTCGACCATGGTGCCGACCTTGTAGTCGATCTTGAGACCGCGTTCGGCCAGCACCGCCGAGGCGATGCGATCGGTCAGCTCACGGAGGAACTTCATCTCCTCGCCCTTGGCGACCAGGGGATGCATGATCTCCGGGATCGGCGCGGGCTTGCCGGACGCCACGATCTCGCAGGCGGCTTCCATGATGGCGCGGACCTGCATCTCGTAAATCTCGGGATAGGACACGCCCAACCGGCAGCCGCGGTGACCCAGCATCGGGTTCACCTCGTGCAACTCCTGAGCGCGGCGCATCAGCTTGCCCGCGTCCAGCCCCGTCGCCTCCGCCACGGCCACCACATCGGCCTCCGTATGCGGAAGGAATTCATGCAGCGGCGGGTCGAGCAGCCGGATGGTGACGGGCAGGCCGTCCATGATCGAGAACAGCTCGACGAAGTCCTTCCGCTGCATCGGCAGGATCTTGGCCAGCGCCGCGCGGCGGCCCGCCTCGTCGTCGGCCAGGATCATCTCCCGTACGGCGGCGATCCGGTCGGGATCGAAGAACATGTGCTCGGTGCGGCAGAGCCCGATGCCCTCCGCACCGAACTGGCGGGCGGTGCGGGCGTCCAGAGCGGTCTCGGCGTTGGCCCTGACCTTCAGGCGGCGAACGGAGTCGGCCCAGCCCATCAGGATGGCGAAGTCGCCCGAAAGCTCCGGCTCGACCATCTTCACGGCGCCCAGCAGCACCTCGCCGGTGGAGCCGTCGATGGTGATGATGTCGCCCGCCTGCACCGAACGGCCGCGCGCATGAAACGCCTGGGCCTTGGCGTCGATGTGGATTTCGCCGGCGCCGGAGACGCAAGGCCGGCCCATGCCGCGCGCGACCACGGCGGCGTGGCTGGTCATGCCGCCGCGGGCGGTCACCACGCCCTTGGCCGCGTCCATGCCGCGAATGTCCTCGGGGCTGGTCTCCTCGCGCACCAGGATCACCGCCTCGCCGGCGCCGCCCAGCCGCTCGGCCTCCTCGGCGGTGAACACCACCTTTCCGGTGGCCGCGCCCGGCGAAGCCGGCAAGCCCTGGGCGATCACGTCGCGCGGGCTGGCGGGATCGATGGTCGGGTGCAGAAGCTGGTCGAGGGAGGCGGGCTCGACCCGCATCACCGCTTCCTCGCGGGCGATCAAGCCCTCCTCGGCGAGGTCCACGGCGACCTTCAGCGCCGCCTTCGCGGTGCGCTTCCCGTTGCGCGTCTGCAGCATGTACAGACGCCCCTTCTCCACCGTGAACTCGATGTCCTGCATGTCGCGGTAGTGCTTCTCGAGCTTTTCCACGACGGTCTTGAACTGGCCGAACACCTCCGGCAGCGCCTCTTCCATGGAGGGATTGGTCTCCCCCATCTCCTCACGGGCGGCGCGGGTCAGGGCCTGGGGCGTGCGGATGCCCGCCACCACGTCTTCGCCCTGGGCGTTGATCAGGAACTCGCCGTAGAGGCGGTTCTCGCCGGTGGACGGATTGCGCGTGAAGGCCACGCCGGTAGCCGAGGTCTCGCCCATGTTGCCGAACACCATGGACTGGATGTTCACCGCCGTTCCCCAGCTCTCGGGGATGTCGTGCATGCGGCGGTAGAACTTGGCGCGGTCGTTCATCCAGCTGGCGAACACCGCCCCCACGGCGCCCCAAAGCTGGTCGTTGACGTCCTGCGGGAAGCTGTGGCCGAGCTCCTTGGCGACGGCGGCCTTGTAGTCTGCGACCACCGCCTCCCAATCCTCGGCTGAAAGGGCGGTGTCGACCTGCAGGTCCAGGCGCTCCTTATGCTCGTCGAGGAGCTCCTCGAACATGTGGTGGTCGAGGTTCAACACCACGTTCGAGTACATCTGGATGAAGCGACGATAGGAATCGAAGGCGAAACGGCGGTCGCCGGAGAGCTTGGCCAGGCCCTCCACGGTCGCGTCGTTGAGGCCGAGGTTCAGCACCGTGTCCATCATGCCGGGCATGGAGGCCCGCGCACCGGAGCGGACCGACACCAGCAGCGGGTTCGCCGGGTCGCCGAAGCGCTTGCCGGTCAACTCCTCGATGCGGGCCAGGCCGTCGCGCACCTGGGCCTTCAGCTCGGGGGGGTAGGAGCGGCCGTTGGCGTAATAGTGGGTGCAACACCCGGTGGTGATGGTGAAGCCCGGCGGAACCGGCAGGCCCAGGGCCGACATCTCGGCCAGGTTGGCGCCCTTGCCGCCCAGAAGGTTGCGCATGGACGCGTCGCCGTCGGCGGAACCGCCGCCGAAGCTGTAGACCCAGCGCGCCTTGACGAGGGTGTCCGTCGTCATTCCTAAAGCCCTCTTAGCCCGTCACTTGCGAGAAGTCCGCGACCCGCCCCATGGCGTCGCGCACCTTCACCAGAAGACTTAAGCGGTTCTCGCGTTCCACCGCCGTTTCCGAGTTGACCAGCACCTTATCGAAAAACGCATCCACCGGCTCGCGAAGCTTGGCCAACTCGCGCATCGCGCCTTCGAAATCCTCGCGTCCCAGGGCCTCGCCGACCTCGATCTGCACATGCCCCAGGCGGACGATCAGGCCCAGTTCCTCAGGCGGCGCGCCCTCCATCTCCACAGGAGCGCGCTCGGGCAGCGGACCCTTCTTTTCCTCGGCCTTCAGTATGTTCACCGCCCGCTTGTAGCCGGCGAGCAGATTTTGACCATCCTCCGAGTTGAGGAACCGGTCGAGGTGATCGACGCGGGAAACGATCCGGACCAGGTCGTCGTCGCCCAGCGCGAAGACCGCGTCCACCAGGTCGTGCCGCTGGCCCTGCTCGCGCAGCAGCACCTTCAGGCGGTCGGCGAAGAAGGCCAGCACGTCGTCGGGAACGAACTGCTTCAGGGGCAGCCGCGTCCGGGTCTGCAGCAGAATGCGGATCACGCCCAGCGCCGCGCGGCGAAGCGCGTACGGATCCTTCGAACCCGTGGGCTTCTCGCCGATGGCGAAGAAGCTGACCAGGGTGTCCAGCTTGTCCGCCAAAGCGACGGCGGCGGCCACGGCCTGCACCGGAACCTCGTCGGCCGGCCCCTGCGGGCGATAGTGATGGCGGATGGCGTCGACGATCTCGGGGTCGAGGCCCTGCTTGTCGGCGTAGTAGGCGCCCATCACGCCCTGCAGCTCGGGGAACTCGCCCACCATGCCGGACACCAGGTCGGCCTTGGCCAGGCGCGCGGCGGCCTCCGCCTTGATCTTGGTCTCGGCGTCGTCGCGGACAAAGGGCGCCAGCTCGCCAGCCAGCGCCATGATCCGCTCCACCCGCTCGTACATCGAGCCGAGCTTGGCGTGGAAAGTGACGCCCTTGAGCTTCTCCAGCCGCTTCTCCAGCGGGACTCGCAGGTCCTCGTTCCAGAAGAAACGCGCGTCCGACAGGCGCGCTGAGAGCACCTTGGCGTTGCCCTTGGCGATGGTCGCCCCGCCGTCCTTCGCCGCGATGTTGGCCACGGTGACGAAGTGCGGGACCAGGAATCCGGTCTGCGGGTCGCGCACGGCGAAATAGCGCTGGTGGACCCGCATGGAGGTGCGGATCACCTCCGGCGGAAGGTCCAGGAAGGCCGGCTCCATGTCGCCCATCACCGGGACGGGCCATTCGGCCAAGCCAGCCACTTCCTCCAGCAGGCCCTCGTCGTGGACCAGCTCGAAATTGCGCGCGAAGCAGAGCGTCTGGGCGGCGTCCATAATCCGCTCCTTCCGCTCCTCCGGATCGAGGACCACGAAGTTGCGGGCGAGCCCATCCTGATAGGAGTCGAAGTCGCGGGCCCGGATTGGCTGCTTCGAGCCCATGAAACGGTGGCCCTCGGTCAGGTCGCCGCTCGGGACGCCGTCGATCTCGAAGGGCACCACCTCGCCGGCGAAGACGCAGAGGATTCGCTTCAGCGGGCGCACCCAGCGCAGGCGGCTGGTCCCCGAGATCATCGACTTGGGCCAGGGGAAGGCGCGGACCACCTGCTCCACGATCTCCGCCACGATCTGCGGCGTCGGGCGGCCGGGACGGTCGAGGACGGCGAAATAAGCCCCGTCGCGCTCGACGAGCTGCTCGCGGCGTAGGCCGGTGGAGCGCAGGAACCCCTCGATGGCCGCATCGGGCGCGCCCACGCGCGGCCCCTTGCGCTCCTCGATCCTGTCGGCCTGCGCCTCGGGCAGGCCCTCGGCGACCAGGGTCAGGCGGCGCGGCCCGGCGAAGGCGGCGAGCGCCTCGGGCAGGAAGCCCTCCTTGGCCAGCGCCTCGCGCACCATGCGCTCGAGGTCGCGCGCCGCCTGGGCCTGCATGCGCGCGGGGATCTCTTCGCTGAGCAGTTCGAGCAGAAGCTGGGGCATCAGTTGTCGCCGGGCTCAAGGGGCGTCGGGGCTAGCAGGCGGGCCGCAGTTTCGCGCCGCTCGGGGGTAACGCGACTCATGAGCGCCCGCGTCACATAGGCCCCGTACAGCTTGCCGCCGCTCGCGTACTGCCAGTCGATGATCTGTCCCTGCTCAATCCAAACTTGATCCCCGTACTTGAGCTTCAAGATCGCCGGGTCGGCCGCGATTCGAACAAGGACCTTTCCATGTTCCCGCCGAAGCGGCCGCGCCCACACGTTCTCCACTCCCCCAGGAACCGGGAAGCTCGCGTACACGCCATAGTAGGGCGAGGTCTGTTGATCGTATTTCTTCCAAAAGATCGGCAAGGTCTTGCGGGCCTGGCTGGATGCCGCCGCCAGGGCGGCGTCATCCGATGAAGACACCACCCTGTTGTCCGAGACATCGGCCGCGAGGCTAGGCCCGCCGATCGCCGCGAGTTGAAGCGCGGTCGCGAGTGCGCACCAGACCCTTCGCATCACGCCGCCGCGTCCTGCTGGGCGACCCAGGCCTCAGCGCACTGTTTGCACAGGTCGCGGATGCGGCCGATGTAGCTCTGGCGTTCGGCCACGGCGATGGCGCCCCGCGCATCCATGATGTTGAACAGGTGGCTGGCCTTCAGCACGTGGTCGTAGGCCGGCAGGACCAGCGCCTGGCCCTGGCGGCCCAGGCTTCCGAGGATGCGCGGGACCTCTCGCTCCATCTCCTCGAACTGGCGCTTCAGCACGGCGACGTCGGCCGCCTCCAGCTCGAAGGCCGAGAACTGCTGCTCGTTGGCCAGGAAGATGTCGCCGTATTTGAACTCGTCGTTGTACTCGAGCTCGTAGACGCTCTCTTTGTTCTGCAGATAGAGCGCCAGGCGCTCCAGTCCGTAGGTCAGCTCGCCGGCCACGGGGAAGACGTCCAGCCCGCCCACCTGCTGGAAGTAGGTGTACTGGGTGATCTCCATGCCGTCGCACCAGACCTCCCAGCCCAGGCCCCAGGCGCCGACGGTGGGATTTTCCCAGTCGTCCTCGACGAAGCGGATGTCGTGCACCATGGGGTCGATGCCGATGGCCTCCAGCGAGCCCAGGTAGAGCTCCTGCAGGTTCGGCGGATTGGGCTTCAGGATCACCTGATACTGGTGGTGCTGGTGCAGGCGGTTGGGATTCTCGCCATAGCGGCCATCGGCCGGCCGCCGCGAGGGCTGGACGTAGGCCACCTTCCAGGGCTTGGGCCCCAGGGCGCGCAGCACCGTCATCGGGCTCAGCGTGCCGGCGCCGACCTCCACGTCGTAGGCTTGCACGATGGTGCAGCCCTGGCTGCTCCAATAGTCGTGGAGTTTCAGGAACAGGCCCTGAAACGAAAGGGGCTTATCGGGCATCCGGGAGGGGGTTCACGAGCGGGGTAAAAAAGTCGGCGGACCATAGGGCCCGCCGACCTTTGCTTCAAGCTGCGCCTCAGGCGGGCCTCGATCCCCCTCAGTCGCCCTTGGCCGTCGTGCGTTTGCCCGCGCGCGACATCGGCCCGCCGTACTTCCGCCGATTCTCCGCGGTGTCCGGAACCGGGCCGTTGGTGGTGGTGGTGGCGGTGACGCTGGCGCCCTGGCCGTAGGTCGTGGCCGACGTCGCCGTGACGCCCGTGGACGCGGCGCTCGCGGGGGCGGGGTCGGCGGCGTCCGGCGTGCCGGAGGCCACAGCCGCGGCCATGGGATTGGCCACGGGGTCTGCGCTCTGGGCGCTGGAGGCGGACGCTGACGAGGGAGGCGAGGCGTTGACCGATGTCGACTGGGCGTGGGCGGCGCCCGTCATCAGGGCGCCCATGGCGGCGGCGCCAAGCAGATAGGTAAGCTTCATCGTGGTCTCCTGCGTTCGGGAGCCCCCCATCGACCTCTTAACGCGCTGGCGGCGCTAGGGTTTGCGGACCCCATCTGCCTTTAACCTGCCGCTCCGACCAGCGCGATGCGCCTATTTATCGGGCGCCCAGGCGCTTTGGCGCCACGTTTTTTAGCATGACCGTCAAACTTACGGTCCAGGCCGGCGCGGAGGGCTGCCTCGTTCCCCCCGCCCGCTAGCGTCCCGCTGCCGTTCGCCCCGTCTCGGGGGAGGCGCGCGGTTGAAACGCAACAACAAGGGGCGGGCCTCCCCGGGGGTCACGCGGAACGAGCGATGAAACTCATCATGGCGGTCGTCAAACCCTTCAAGCTGGACGACGTGCGCGAAGCGCTCGTCGGCGCCGGCGTCGAAGGGCTGACGGTCTCGGAGGTCAAGGGGTATGGCCGGCAAAAGGGCCAGACCGAAATCTATCGGGGGGCGGAATACCAAGTGAACTTCCTCCCCAAGGTGCAGCTCGAGGTGGTGGTCGAAGACTCCGCCGTCGGCAAGGCCGTGGAGGCGATCAAGGCCGCCGCCGCGACCGGCAAGATCGGCGACGGCAAGATCTTCGTCCTGAACGTCGAAGAGGCGGTGCGCATCCGGACCGGCGAGACCGGCGCCGCGGCGCTGTAAGAGGGGAAGACGCGATTATGAAGCTCATGAAATTAAAAGCCCTGGCCGGACTGGCGCTCGCCGCCGGCATGGCCCTGGCGCCGCTCGCGCCCGCCCTCGCCCAGAACGCCGAGCCGGCGACGGCGGAAGCGGCCGCGCCCGCTGCGGCCCCGGCCGCTGAAGCGGCGCCGGCCGCGGCCCCCGCCCCGGCGGCGGCGCCCGCCGAAGCGCCCAAGCCCAAGCTGGACACCGGCGACACGGCCTGGATGCTGACCTCGACGGCGCTCGTGCTGCTGATGACCATCCCCGGCCTGGCGCTGTTCTACGGCGGCATGGTCCGCAAGAAGAATGTCATCGCCACGGTGGCGCAGTCCTTCGCCATCACCTGCCTGATCTCGGTCCTGTGGATGGTCGTCGGCTATTCGCTGTCGTTCACCGCGAACACGTCCGAGGGGCTGAACAAATACATCGGCGGCCTCGGCAGCGCGATGATGTCTCACATGACCATGGACAGCACGAACAGCCTCGCCGGGACGATCCCGGAGTCGGTGTTCATGATGTTCCAGATGACCTTCGCGATCATCACGCCGGCGCTGATCTGCGGCGCATACGCCGAGCGCATCAAGTTCTCGGCCCTGCTGCTCTTCACCGCCTTGTGGTCGCTGCTCGTCTATGTGCCCGTGGCCCACATGGTGTGGGGCGGCGGCGTGCTGGGCAGCCTGGGCGTGCTCGACTTCGCCGGCGGCACCGTCGTGCACATCAACGCTGGTGTGGCCGGTCTGGTCTGCGCCCTGGTGCTCGGCAAGCGTAAGGGCTTCGGGACCGAGAACATGGCCCCGAACAACCTGGTGCTGACGATGATCGGCGCCAGCCTGCTGTGGGTCGGCTGGTTCGGCTTCAACGCGGGCTCGGCGGTGGCCTCCAACGCTCTGGCGGGCGTCGCCATGCTGAACACCCAGGTCGCCACCGCGGCCGCGGCTCTGGCCTGGATGGTCGTCGAGTGGATCGAGCGCAAGAAGCCCAGCATGCTGGGGCTGGCCTCGGGCGCCGTCGCCGGTCTCGTGGCGGTCACCCCCGCCGCCGGCTTCGTCAATCCGCAAGGGGCCCTGATCGTCGGCGCCGTGGCCGGCGTGGTCTGCTACGGCGGCGCGGTGTGGCTGAAGAAGGCCCTGAAGTACGACGACAGCCTCGACGCCTTCGGCGTGCACGGCATCGGCGGCATCGCCGGCGCCCTGCTCACCGGCGCCCTGGCCGATGCGGCCGTGAACCCGCTCGGCAAGGACGCCAGCGTGATCAAGCAACTGGTCGGCGTCGGCGCCACCATCGGCTGGACCGCGATCGGCACGCTGGTCATCCTCTACATCTGCAAGTTCACCACCGGCCTTCGCGTCTCCGAGGAGGGCGAAGTGGAAGGTCTGGACCTGGCGCTGCACGGCGAAGCCCTGCACGAATAGGCTCTGGTCAATCCGCTTCGAGCGACGGGAACGGGGGTCCTTGGGACCCCCGTTTTCGTTTGGGGGCGCCCCTAAAGGTCGTCAGGCCAAGGCCCGCCCAGGCGGCAGGCGCGCACCCACCAGCCCGGCCGTTGCGCGGCGATGCGGTCGGCCAGCGCTTGCGCGCTCTCCGCCTCGTCGCAGAGCGCAAAGCACGTCCCGCCTGAGCCCGAGACCCTGGCCAGCAGGGTCTGCGGCGCGCCGTACAGCGCCTCCAGCACCCCGCCCACCGCCGGCTCGACCGCGCAGGCCGGCCCTTCCAAATCGTTGGCAAGGCCCGCCAACCACGCGGCCGCGGCGCGCGCATCCGTCAGATCCTGCGGCGGGACGGGCGGCGCGGTGTCGCCGAAGCGACCCATGGCGTCGAGAAGGCGATAGACCGCGGGCGTGGAGACCGGGACGCCGGGATTGACCAGCACCGCATGCAGCGGCGGCAAGCGGGGACCGGGCGAGAGCCGCTCGCCGACACCCTCGGCCAGCACGGGCCGGCCCCAAAGACAGGCGGCGCCGTCGGCGCCCAAGGACGCGGCCAGGGCCTCCAGTTCGGCGTCCGAAACGGCGAGCCCGAGCATCGCGCGCAACAGGCGCAGCGTTGCGCCGGCGTCGCTCGAACCGCCGCCCAGGCCTGCGGCGACCGGCAGGCGCTTCTCCAGCCTAAGCTGGACGCCCCGCCCTTCGGCCTTGGGGAGAAGCGCCCGGGCGGCGCGAAGCACGAGGTTGTCCGGACCAGCGGGCGCCCCGCCCGCGAAGGGGCCGTCCACCTCCAGCGTAAGCTGCGCCTTGGGTTCGGCCGAGAGGCGGTCGCCCACGTCGGCGAAGACCATCAGGCTGCATAGCGGATGGTAGCCGTTGGCGCGGGGCGGCCCCACGTGCAGGAAGAGATTGACCTTGGCGGGAGCGAAAGCCTGACGGCGCAAATCTAGGACCCGGCGACCTTCCCCGCGGCGGCGTCCGCCCCGCTGGGCGAGGCGATCTTGGCCTCCGCGGCCGCCTTCTGCTTTTCGTCCGGGCCCAGCGTCAGCACGCGGCGCCACTGGAACAGCGCCTCGTCCCGCCGGCCCGCCTTCCAATAGGCGTCGCCCAGGTGGTCGTTGATCTCAGGATCGCCGGCGTCCAGCTCGACGGCGAGCTCCAGCTTCTCCACCGCCTGCTTGTAGTCGCCCAGCTTGAAATAAGCCCAACCCAGGCTGTCCATCATGGCGCCGGACCGGGGATTTGCGGCCACCGCCTTCTCCACCAGGGCGAGGGCCTCCTTCAACCGCAGGCCGCGGTCGATCCACGAATAGCCGAGGTAGTTGAGCAGCTCCGGCTCGTCAGGCTTGAGCTTCAGCGCCGTCTGCAGGTCGGCTTCCGCCTCGGACCAGCGGCCCAGCCGCTCGTAGGCGACCGCGCGGCCGAACAGCAGCCGCCAGTCGGGCTTGCCGCCCTCCTTGATGAGCTGCGCGAGCACGTCGGCCGCTTCCTGGAATCGCCCGTAGGCCCGGTAGAGATCGGCAAGCGTCAAACGCGCGTCGCGATCGCCGGACGCGGCGGCCTGGCGCGCGATGCGGATCGCCGTCTCCTGGTCGCCGGTCTGCTGATAGCTCCAGGCGATCTTGCCCTGCGCCGTGACATAGTCGGTGGTCTTGGGCGGAACGCGGCCGTAGGCTGCCCGCGCGCCCGGGACATCGTCGCCGGCCATCAGCAGGTCGCCCACCATGACCCAGGCGTCGCCGCGACGGGGGTCCAGCCGCAGGATCAGCCTCAGATAGGCCAGGGCGATCTGCGGCTGACGCGCGGCGATCATGGTGGCCGCAGGCGCGAGCAGCGCCTGGGCGGCGCCCTCCCGAAGGCTTGGAGCCGGCGGCGCGGGCCCGCCCGCGGCCGCGCGCGCCTTGGCCGCCTCGATCGTTTCGCTCTCGCCAAGGCCCAATACGGATTCATAGAGCGCGACGGCGTCCAGCCGCCGGCCGCGGCGCTCCAGGAAACCGCCGTAAGTCAGGGTCGCCAGCTCGCTCTGGCCCCCGCCGCCGGCGGCCTTGAGATCCGCCTCGGCCGCGTCGAAGCGGCCCGCGCGCTCCAGCAACAGGCCGCGGCCCAGGGTTCCGAAATACTCGACGACCTTGTCGCCGCGCACCTGGGGCGGGACCAGGGAAGCGTCGACATCGCCGCTCTGCGCCGCCGCCCAGGGCGAGACGAGCGCGGCGGCGGCCTTGTGTGGAAAGGCGATCGAATTCGACGTCAGCTGGGCGTAGGCCTCCTTGCCCTTGCCCTGGGCCATCGCCTCCACCCCCCGGACCAGCGCGCCCATGCGCTTGACCGACTCCGAGGCGTCCGGGCCGTTGGGAACCAGAGCGGCCGCGCGCGTCACGTCTCCGGCCAGCAATGCGGCTGTGAAAGCCTTTTCCGCCACCGCATCGTCGGCGCCGGGCGCGTCGCGGGCCGCGTCCAACAAGCGCGAGGCCTGGCGGCTGTCGCCGCTGGTGAGCGCCGCCTGTCCCGCGAGGAACATGCCGTAGGCCGAGCTGGCCGGCGGGTCTTGGGCCGCGCCCTGCAAGCGCGCGCCATCGCTGGCGCAGGCTTGAAGCATGGGCAGACAGGCGGCGAAGGCGAGCAAGTGACGCATCGGCGGACCTTGGCCCTTGGCTTGGATCGCGGCAAGCGCGGCCGAGGATCACATGTTGGGATAGTTCGGGCCGTCGCCGCCCTGGGGCGTGGTCCAGTCGATGTTCTGCGAAGGGTCCTTGATGTCGCACGTCTTGCAGTGGACGCAGTTCTGGAAGTTCACCTGGAACCGCGGGTTGTCCCCCCCCTCGTCGTAGAGCACCTCGTAGACTCCAGCCGGACAATAGAGGCGCGCCGGCTCGCCGTACTTGGGGAGGTTCACCTCGACCGGGATCGAGGGATCCTTCAGCCGCAGGTGCGCCGGCTGGCCTTCGTCATGATTGGTGTTCGACAGGAACACCGACGAGAGCTTGTCGAAGCTCAAGACCCCGTCGGGCTTGGGATAGACGATCGGCTTGTAGTCTTTCGCCAAGCCGGTCGAGGCCGCGTCGGTCTTGCCGTGCTTGAGCGTGCCGAACAGCGATACGCCGAAGAGCGTGTTGGTCCACATGTCCAGGCCGGCCAGGGCGACACCCAGCGCCGTGCCATAGCGGCTCCACAGCGGCTTCACGTTGCGGACCGTCTTCAGCTCCTTGCGCACCCATGAGGCTTCGTAGCCCTGCTGATATTCGGTCAGCTCGTCCCCGGCCCGGCCCGCCTGCATAGCGCCGAAGGCGGCCTCGGCGGCCAGCATGCCGCTCTTGATCGCGTTGTGGCTGCCCTTGATCCGCGGCACGTTGACGAAGCCCGCGCTGTCGCCCAGCAGGACCCCGCCCGGGAAGGACAGCTTCGGCACCGACTGGAAGCCGCCTTCGCTGATCGCCCGCGCGCCATAGGCGACCCGCCGGCCGCCCTCCAGGTGCTTGGCGATCTCGGGGTGGTGCTTCAGCCGCTGGAACTCGTCGAAGGGCGAGAGCCAGGGGTTCTTGTAGTTCAGGTGCACCACGAAGCCGATGGCCACATAGTGGTCGCCGAAGTGGTAGAGGAAGCTGCCGCCGCCGGTCTGGTTGTCGAGCGGCCAGCCCATGGTGTGCAGCACCAGGCCCGGCCTGAAGCGCTCCGGCGGCACCTGCCAAAGCTCCTTGAGGCCGATGCCGTACTTCTCCGGCTCGCGGCCTTCGTTCAGGCCGAAGCGTTGCTTGAGGACCTTGGCCAGCGATCCGCGCACGCCCTCGGCGATGAAGACATACTTGCCGTGCAGCTCCATGCCCGGCTGGTAGTCCGGCCCGGGCCGGCCGTCCTTGCCGACGCCGAAGACGCCGGCCACCACCCCCTTCACCCCGCCTTCCGGCGTGAACACCAGGTCCGAGCAGGCCATGCCGGGATAGATCTCGACGCCCAGGGCCTCGGCCTCCTGGGCCAGCCAGCGGCAGAGGTTTCCGAGCGAGGCGATGTAGTTCCCGTGGTTGTGCATGAACCCGGGCATCGGCCAGGTGGGAATCTCCAGGCTGCCCTGCGGCCCCAGGTAGACGAACTTGTCTTCCGTGACGGGCGTCTCCAGAGGCGCGCCCTTGTCCTTCCAGTCGGGGATCAGCTCGTTCAGGCCGATCGGGTCGATCACCGCGCCGGACAGGATGTGGGCGCCGACCTCGGAGCCCTTCTCCAGCAGGGCGACGGAGAGGTCGCTGGAGAGCTGCTTCAGACGGATCGCCGCGGCGAGGCCGGAGGGACCGGCGCCGACGATGACGACGTCGTACTCCATGAATTCGCGTTCGACGCCTTCGCTCATCCGTCCGATGCTCCCTGGCGAATCGGCCTCACCGATCGCCGCACGCCGTTGATCAAACGCAGGTCTTATCGGAATGTCCGCGGACGGCGGTCAAGCATGAACCCCGGCCGCACACGGAAATCGCCGTCGCCATGAGCCTCTCCCGTTTCGCCGCTGACGATCCCGCGCTGGAAAGCCTGCTGGCGTTCTGGGCCGAGGGCGGCGTCGACGCCATGCTGATGGAGACCCCGGTCGACCGGATCGCGGCGGGGAGAATCCAGCCCCCCGCCCCGCCTGCCCGTCCGACGCCGGCCGCCGTGGCCCCCCGCGCCGGTCCCGCGACGCCCGACATCGGCGCGGCCCTGAGCCAGGCGCGCGAGGCGGCCGCCCAGGCGGAAGACCTGGCCGCGCTCGTCCAGGCGATCGCCGCTTTCGACGGTTGCCCGCTGAAGTTCGAAGGGGCCGCGCGCCAGGCCGTGGTGTATCGCGGCCGAGAGGACGCCACGCTGATGGTGATCGGCGAGGGTCCGGGCGCCGAGGAGGACGCCCGCGGCCAGCCCTTTGTGGGCCGCGCCGGCCAATTGCTCGACCGGATGCTGGCCGCCGCAGGCCTCGCCGATCGGGTGCTGATCACCAACACCGTCTTCTGGCGCCCGCCCGGCAACCGCACGCCGACGCCGGCGGAGCAGATGGTCTGCCTGCCGTTCCTGGAGCGGGCCATAGAGCTGGTGCGGCCGAAGATGCTGCTGCTGGCCGGCGGCGCCTCGGCGAAGGCCATGCTGAAGCGCGAGGAAGGCATCCTGAGCCTGCGGGGCCGCTGGTTCGAGTGGCGCTCAAGCACTGGCGACCTGGAGCTGCCGGCCATGCCGACGCTGCATCCCGCCTTCCTGCTGCGCCAGCCTGCGGCGAAGAAGCGCGCCTGGACGGACCTACTGACCCTCACCGAGCGCCTTGATCGCAGCCACCGGCCTGACTAGCCTCCCGCCCTGCTTTGGCGAGGGGCGCGCCTGAGTCCCAGGGGGGCTGACGTGACCATCAAGGGTGTTCGGCGGCTGGCTTCGGCCGGCGCGGCCATCGCGCTTCTGCTTTGCGCCGCGCCGCAGGCCTGGGCGCGGTCCAGCCTCCAACCGCTGTCTCCGGAAGACGCCCAGCGCTACGTGGCCGCCTTCGCCGCCTGCGACCGGGGCGACTTCATCGACGCCCAGATGAAGACCGTCGAGATCCGCGACCAGTCGCTCGCTGGCTACCTCTCCTACGGCCAGCTCATGCACCCCAAGGCGCACCGCGCCAGCTTCGAGGAGCTGAGCGGCTGGCTGGTCAGGTTCCGCGACCTGCCGCCGGCGGGGCGTGTGTTCGGCCTGGCTGTCAAACGCAAGCCCGCCGAGGCGCGCGATCCGCCCCCTCCGGCCGTGACCCTCGCGGAGGTTTCGGACCTCGGCGTCCAGGCGCCGGTCGAGCGCGACCGGCCCGCGCGCGAAGCCTTTTCGGCCGGTGATCCGACGCGCGCCCTGGCGCTGGCGACCCAGGCAGGCGACCGCTGGATGCAGGGATTGGCGTCCTATCGGCTGAAGGCCTACGACCAGGCGCTGGGCGCCTTCCGCAGCCTGGCGCGCGACGCCGGCTCCGACGCCTGGGTGCGCTCGGCCGCGGCCTTCTGGGGAGCGAGGGCGGCTGCGGCGCTCAACCAGCCGAACGCCGCGATCCAAGAGCTTCGACTGGCGGCCCAGGCGCCGCAGACCTTCTACGGCATGATCGCCGCCCGCCAGCTCAAGCGTCAGCCGAACGCATCGCCGGCGGACGATCCGGTCGGGCTGCTGCTGACCTCGTTCGCCCCGCCCCAGCCCGCCGACCCCGCCGCGCTTGTCGCCCGCAACCCGGGCGCCCACCGCGCCGCCGCCCTGGCCCAGCTCGGCCGTTTCGCCGCCGCGGCCGGGGAACTGCGGGCTGGCGTGGCGCTCGCCCGCACCGCCGCCGAGAAAAGCCAATGGCACGCGTTGGCCCTGGCGCTGGGCGCGCCGCTGGGCGAGGACCTCGACGCCGCCCTGGCGACGGCCGAGGCCTATCCGACCCCGACGCTGACGCCCGCCGGCGGCTTCACCCAGGATCGGGCCCTGGTTTACGCCATCGTCCGCCAGGAGAGCCGCTTCGATCCGCAAGCCGCTTCACCCAAGGGCGCGGTCGGCCTGATGCAGTTGACCCGAGAGGCGGCCGTGCGCGCGGCCGGCGACGACAAGCTGCGCCGCGACCTCAGTCCGCTGTTCGATCCCGCCACCAACCTGAGGCTAGGCCAGGACTACCTGTCCTGGTTGATGGAGCGGGCGGTGGGCTACGACCTGCTTCGCGCCGTGGCGGCCTACAATGGCGGCCCAGGCATGGTGCAGCGGACCGTGCAGATGCTGGGCGCGGACGCGGCCGACCCCTTGCTGACGCTGGAGAGCCTGCCCGCGCCCGAGACCCGGCTCTATGTCCAGAAGGTCCTGTCCGGCTACTGGATCTACAAGACCATGTTCGGCGAGGAAGTCCCCAGCCTGGAGACCCTGGCCGGCGGCGGCCAGCTGATCGACGCCCGCCTCGACCTAGCGGATGCGGGGCGCGCCACGACCCAGCTTTCGGGCCAGCTGCTGCAACCCGCCCTGCGCTGAGGCCGCGCGCGAGCGGGCCACCAGCACCCCTTGCGCCCCGGGCTTGAAGAAGCCCTCCCCGCGCCCCTGCAAGCGCGCCTCGCGAACACCGTCGCGCAGATGGTCGGCCAGACGCTCCACCCAGCCGTCGGCCATCCGAAGCTCCGGCGGGACGATCAGCAGCCACTCGCCCCGCGCGCCCGCCACCGCCTCAGGGACATTCGCAATGAGCCGCGCGCCGCTGGCCTCGCACAAGGCGTGAAGCAGCTCGCCCTCGCCCACCACGGCCACTTCGCGCACGAGGTTCTCGACCACGCCCGGCACCAGGGCGGAAAGCAGGCCCGCCACCCGCTCGGCATCTCCAGGCGTGACGATCACGGAAAGCATGACGTCTGCCTAGAGCATGGGGCGCTTTCCCCCTCAAGCGGCGACCCGCACGGCGCTCAGAAAAGCTGCAGTTGATCGCTTTGCGGAGGAGGCGGCGCGAACTGCGACAGGTCCAGGGGCGGCAGGGCCTGATCCAGGCCGAAGCGTCGGCGCGCCAGCTCGAAACGCTGTCGCATGGTGTCGGCCACCGGGCCCTGCCCCGTCATCCGCGACCCCCAAGCGGAATTATAGGCCGCCCCTCCGCGCATCTGCCGCACCATGGACATCACCCGCTGCGCACGGTCGGGATGGTCGGTCTCCAGCCATTCCTCGAACAGCGCCTTGATCTCCAACGGCAGCCGCAAGGCGACATAGCCCGCGCCGCGCGCGCCCGCCGCGGCCGCCCGCTCCAGCACCGCCTCCATCTCGTGGTCGTTCAGCGCGGGGATCGAGGGCGCGAACATGACGATGGTGGGCACGCCCGCCTCGGAGAGCCGCCGCACGGCCTCGACCCGCCGCTCGGGCGTCGCAGCGCGAGGCTCCATGCTGCGGGCGAGCCGACGGTCGAGTGTGGTGATGGAGACGGCTGCGCGCGCCAGGCCGGCGCGGCCCATCTCCCCCAGGACGTCGAGGTCACGGAGGATCAGCGCCGACTTGGTGATGATCGAGAAGGGATGCCGGAAGCGCTGCAGCACCTCCAGCACCTGGCGCGTGACCCCGAGCCGCTTCTCGTCCGGCTGGTAGGGATCGGTGTCGCCGCCGATGTGGATGACCTTCGGCTGGTAGCCCTTGCGGCCGAGCTCCGCCGCCAGCAACCGCCCGGCGTGCGGCTTGAAGTAGAGCTTGGTCTCGAAGTCCAACCCCGGCGAAAGGCCGAGGTAGGCGTGCGCCGGCCGCGCATAGCAATAGATGCAGCCATGGCTGCACCCGCGGTAGGGGTTGATCGAGCGATCGAACCCCACATCCGGGCTGGCGTTGCGCGCGACGATGGTGCGCGACTTCATCGGCTGGACCGTGGTGGCGATCTGGACAGCCTGTCCGTCATGCTCCGTCCAGCCGTCGTCGAAGTCCTCTCTCTGAAGAGACTCGAAGCGACTTGAGCGGTTCGATGTCGCGCCGCGTCCTCTTGCGGCTCCAACCATGGGCCCTCTTCCGACCTTGGTTCGAATGGTATTGGATCTATGGGAACATAACAAGAACATCGTGGGCTGGCCTGCGCCGCTCGCCCCAATTGCCAATCCCCAACCGGTTAAATCGTCACCACGACCTAGGGCAGATCCTCGGCAAGGATGGCCATCTCGAACATGAACGAACCGTCCTCATCCTCGTCCTCGAAAACGACGCCGACGAATTCCTCGCCGATGTAGACCTCGGCGGAGTCCTTCTGCTTGGGGCGCGGGGTCAGCACTATGCGCGCGTTGGCGAACGTGCCCCGCAGGTGGGTCTCAATCTTCCGGATGGTCTTCTCGTCCACGCGCGCGCTCCCGCTGTTGCCGGCGGGGAACCTAGCCCGAATTGCGGACCGGGTGTAGCGCCGCCTCGGGCCCGTTCAGATGACGTAGTCGTAGACCGCCTCCGCGAGGGTGTGGTCCATGCTCTTGGCCGGCTGGTCGCAGGTGGGGCAGTTGACCAGACGCGCCGGCACGCCGGCCGCGGTGCAGCCCGCGGGGACCGGCTTCAGCACCACCGAGCCTGAGGCCACCTTGGCGTAGTCGCCGACGGTGATGTTGCCGAGCACCTTGGCCCCCGCGCCCAAGAGGACGCCCTTGCCGATCTTCGGGTGGCGGTCGCCACGCTCCGCGCCTGTGCCGCCCAGGGTGACCCCTTGCAGCATCGAGACGTCGTCGCCGACCACCGCGGTCTCGCCGATGACGATCCCGGTCCCGTGGTCGAGGAAAACCCCTCGCCCGATGCGGGTGGCCGGGTGGATGTCGACCTGGAACAGCTCGCTCATCCGGCTCTGCAGGTGGAAGGAAAGCGTCTCCCGCCCCTGCCCCCAAAGCCAATGGCCCAGGCGGTGGGTCTGCAACGCCAGGAAGCCCTTGAAGAACAGGAAGGGTTGCAGGTAGCCGCGGCAGGCGGGGTCACGCTCGAACACCGCGCGCAGGTCCGCCTCGGCGACCTCGGGCAGGGCGGGCTCGGCGGCGTAGGCTTCCTGCGCGATTTCGCGCAGCGTCATGGCGCGAAGCTCCTGGTCCCCGAGCTTGCGGGCGAGTTGGTAGGAGAGCGCGTCGCCCAAGGTCTTGTGGTTGAGGATCACGGCGGCCAGCAGGCTGGCGAGCGCCGTCTCCTTCCTGGCTTGCGCCAGGGCTTCGTTGCGCAGAGCGGCCCACACCGGCGGCGCGGCGGCGGGATCGATGATCTCGAGGCGTTGGCTCAATTCGGTTCTCCCGCCTTGCGGCGCGCCTATCCTAGCATGACCCCGGCCAGTGCGTCAGGCAGCTCGCCTTCCCGGGCCATATGGTAGGCCCGGAACGTCATCGCCACCGTCAGCATGTCCTCGACGTGACCAGCGAGCACGGCGCCCAACAGCTCGCGAAACGGCGCGCGCGCAAGCTGGAGATCCTCGCTGTCGTCCTGACCATGGTCCCCATCGCTGTCGCTGAGCCCCAGCGCGACGTAGCCCAGAGCGCGCTCGTCGGTGACCGAGTTGGAGAGCTGCGCCTGGAGCACCTGGCGCCACTCGCGGGCCACCAGTCCCGTCTCCTCGGCGAGCTCGCGTTTCGCCCCCGCCAGCGGGTCCTCGCCCAAGGGCGATCCGCCCTCGGGAATCTCCCAGCTGTAGTCGCCCATGACGAAGCGGTTCTGACCGACCAGGGTCACCGTGCCGTCGTCGTGCAGCGGCAGGACGGCGATGGCGACATTCTTGAAGCCGACGACCCCATACTGCGCCGGTCGCCCCGTCGGGGCCGTCGCCTGGTGGTCGGTGACCCTGATCCAGGGGTTCTCGTAGACGACGCGCTGGGGGCCGCGACGCCACGGCCGGCCGTGAGGCCGAAGCCATGCGGGTTTCTGCGACATGCTGCGGACGCCTTGCCGAAACGGGGGCCGAACCGATAAACGGCCGGCATCCTGCGGTCTTGCAGAAAATGAAGGACGCCCTGTGGCCGACCGTCTGCCGCCACCGCCGAAGATGGGAGACCCACTCCCCATCGCCGCCGCCCCCGAGGTCCTGCGGTTCCTCGCCCGCCGGCGCTCGGCCTCGGCGGTCACCCTTCGCGAGCCCGGGCCCACCGCGGCTGAGCTCGAAGACCTGATCCAGATCGCCACGCGGGCGCCGGACCACGGCAAGCTCAGCCCCTGGCGCTTCCTGGTTTTCCAGGGCGAGGCGAAGGCGGCCTACGCCCACGCGCTGGAACGCATCGCCGCCCGTCAGGACGACCCGACCTGCCTGCCCAAGCTGGTGAAGGTGAAGGCGCCGCCGCTATGCGTCGCGGTCATCTCCTCGCCGAAGGCGGCCAAGATACCCGAATGGGAGCAGCGCCTTTCGGCCGGCGCGGTCTGCGTGAACCTGGCCTACGCCGCCCAGGCCATGGGCTATGGGGCCAATTGGATCACCGACTGGTACGCCTATGAGCCGGAAGCCCTCGCGCTGCTGCGCCTGGCCCCCGACGAGCGGGTGGCGGGTTTTGTCATGATCGGGACGGCCGGCGAGGCGCCGCTGGAGCGGGAGCGGCCCGACCCCGCGGCCCTCGTATCCGCTTGGACGCCCTGAGATCCGGAACCCTCCGGATCCAGACACACAACGGCCGGACGACGCGCCGCGCCGCCCGGCCTGAGGTGACACGCCCGAGGAGAGTTGGGCGTCCCTGATATAGAACTTATTCCATTCGCTGGAAAGCCCGTTCGCCAGCACGTGCGAGCGTCCTGCGAGAGGATCGCGCCATGCGGGAAGTCCACAACTCAGGAATGCTGGCGCCGTCTGCGGCAGAGCTCGGCCCGGGCTGCAGGTTTCTTTCGCGCGGTCAGAATTTTCCGACCAAGTTCTAACCTCGGCCCCGATAGGGCGCTACGCCCGGGTCGGGGATCCACAGGCCGTCGGGCGGCGCTCCGGTCTGCCAGAACACGTCGATCGGCATGCCGCCGCGCGGGTACCAATAGCCGCCGATGCGCAGCCAGCGGGGCTCCAGCTCGGCCGCCAGCCGTCGACCGATGGCGACGGTGCAGTCCTCGTGGAAGGCGCCGTGATTGCGGAAGGCGCCGAGATAGAGCTTCAGCGACTTCGACTCCACCAGCCAGGTCGCCGGCGCGTAGTCGATCACCAGATGGGCGAAGTCGGGCTGGCCGGTCACCGGGCAAAGCGAGGTGAACTCCGGCGCGGTGAAGCGCGCAAGGTAGGGGCTGTCCGGATGCGGATTGGGCACGCGCTCCAGCACCGCCTCCTGCGGGCTGGCGAAGCCGCGGGTCTCGCGACCGAGCTGGGTCAGCTTGATCTCGTCCATCGTCGCCGATGTATCCCCTCGGCGTGCAGCCAACAACGCCAAGCCGACGAATCAGTTGGCGGCGGGCCTGGCCGAAACGTGACGTGTAACACCCGCGGCGCCCAATTTTCGATCTTTGAGGACGTAAACGCCGCCTTAATTTTTGGCGCCTAGGGGGTGGCCCCGTCGACGGAGACGACGTGCGTTGATCGTGCGTCCCCACTCGCGACAAGACAACTCGCGGTCGAACTAGGCCTTAAGGCCCGGAACCGCGGCCACTAAGTAGGGGATATACATGAAGAAGCTGAAAGTCTCGTTGTTGAGCGCCGTCGCTGGCCTCGCCTTGGCGGGCGTCGCCCACGCCGAGGATCGTCCGCTGAACCTGACCTTCAACGTCGGCGCCGCCACGGACTACGTCTTCCGCGGCGTGAGCCAGACCATGGGCAATGGCGAAGCGTTCGGCGGCGTCGATGCGACGATCGCCAAGATCGGCTACGTCGGCGGTTGGGTGTCGAACGTCGACTTCGGCGACTCCACGAGCCTGGAATACGACCTTTACGCCGGTGTGAAGCCGGTCCTGGGTCCCGTGACCTTCGACTTCGGCGCCATCCGCTACGGCTACACCAATGAGCCGTCGGCCGCGAACTGGACCTACTGGGAATTCAAGGCCGCCGGCTCCATGGCTGCGGGCCCGGCGACGATCGGCGCCGCCTTCTTCTATTCGCCGAACACCACCGGCCCCGGGAAGATCAAGTCCTACTACTATGAACTGAACGGCGCGCTGCCGATCCCGAACACCAAGCTTTCGGTGAGCGGCGCCATCGGCCGTCAAGCCTTCGACGGCCCCGGCGATTACACGACCTGGAACCTCGGCGCGGGCTACGCCCTCACCGACAAGGTCGGCCTGGACGTTCGCTATTGGGACACCAACCGCGACCGCTTCGGCAAGAACTACAAGGGCCGCGTCGTCGCGAGCCTGAAGGTCTCCTTCTAAGGATCTAAGGGGAGGCGCGGCGTTCGCGCCACAGGCGAGCCGCCACGGCACGTCGCTGCGGTTTGCCGATTGCGTCAAATGTCGCGCCTCCCTAAGCTCGCAAGGTGCGGGGCCTGCTCAGAGAGTCGGCGTTCCGCTCCTAGGAACCCGCGTCCATGACGACGCGCCGCTAGGCGACTAGCGGAGTTTCGAAGTTTGAGCGGAGTGCAGTCCATGCCCAGGATGGCTTTGAGAGCCCAAACCATCCTGCTTGACGCCGTCATCGCCGGGCTGGGCTTTGCGGCCGCCTATATGATCGCTCCGCCGCGACTTCACGGCCTGGCCGCCAACGGCCTGCCCTCTCTCACCCTCATCCAGCTCGTGGTGCTCTACACCGCGCTTGCCGCCGGTTTCTCGCTGTTGTTCCGGCGCGAGCTTTCGCCCTGGCGTTACACCTCGATCCCCGACGCCATCGTGCTGGCCCGCGTGGCCATGCTCACCGTCACCGTGTTCCTGCTGTGGGTGTTCGTGCTCGACCGCGCCCACGGCCTGCCGCGACCGACCCTCTTCCTCGCGCCGCTGTTCCAGATGAGCGGCTGCATGGGCCTGCGCATCCTGCGCCGGGCGCTGCACGAGCACGCCCTGGGCTTCTTCGCGCCGTTACGCTCGGCCCCCGCGCACCGGGCCCCCCCGCTGCTTCTGATCGGGCCGCCCGCTCTGGCGGACAGCTATCTCCGCGACGCGGCGCGCAATCATGATCACACCTATACCCCGGTCGGCATCGTCGCGCCCGAGCCGCGCGACGTGGGCCAGCAGGTGCGCGGGGTATGCATCATCGACAGTCTAGACAACCTCGAGGCGGCGCTGGCCGAGCTGCGCCGTTGGAACCGCTATCCCCGCGCCATCCTGTTCCTGGAGGAGCCCACCCGGCTGCGCGGCCTGACCGCCGGGCAGCTTGGCCGGCTGAAGACGGACGGGGTCGGGCTGCTGCGGCTGCCCTCCATCGTCGAGCTGTCGCAGCACGAGGGCGTGACGCTCCTGCCGATGCGCGACATCAACATCGAGGAGCTGCTTGCGCGCGAGCCGATCGAGCTCGACCGCCACGCCATCGCCAACCTGATCAAGGCGCTGCTGCCGATCGTAGACAACTTCGAGCGCGCCCTGCGCGCAGCCG
>Ga0105248_10000346_pt1 | contig 54370 bp, 44 predicted proteins | sample KBSS34metaG_FD_81524 | JGI IMG/M metagenome (GOLD analysis project Ga0105248, IMG submission 81524) | Switchgrass rhizosphere microbial communities from Kellogg Biological Station, Michigan, USA - KBS S3-4 metaG | ecosystem: Host-associated > Plants > Roots > Rhizosphere > Soil | place... | reverse complement strand
CGGAGGTTGGAGTACCTCTCAGAAAACGAACTGGATTCACCAATCCGTTGAATCCCTTGGCATCCCACGTACGGCCACGCAAGGCTCAGTGACCGGCGACATGCGCTCCGGCATCGATGGGGCCATGGGCGGGCGACCATGAAGACGATCAGATACTCGGCCGCGAGGGCGGCTGCACGGACGCGCCGGATCGCCGGCGCTCTGCTGGCGGTCGGAGCCCTCAGCCTGACCGCCGCCGGACCCGCCAACGCCCAGTTCGGCGACCTGCTGAATCGCGCGGCGTCAGCCGCGCAAGCGGCGAAAGCCGCGCGGCCGGCGCCCACGCCGACAACGCCCCAATCCAGCGGCCAGTCCAACGGCCAGGCGCCCGCCGGCCCCATGGGCCTGCAGCAGGGCACGCCGATCCAGGTCCACAAGCTGGGCACCGACGCCGTCGCCGTGGTCGACGCGGCCACCGGCACCACCGCCATTCGCCCGATGGACTACGTCTTCGCCAAGCAATCGATCAACCTGGGCCCCAAGGGCGCGGTAACGCTGAGCTTCCTCTCCGGCTGCCGCACCGAGGTGATCACCGGCGGCACGGTCACCGTCGAGCCCACCGGATCAAGCGTCGCGCGTGGCAAGCTCACCGAGCGCACCACGCCCGGCTGCAAGTCCGCCAAGCCGATCATCCTGGCCAGCGCGTCCGAAGCCGGCGCGACGGTCAACCGGATCACGCCTTTCACCGGCTCCAACTGGGAAGAGCGCGCCATCAAGTCCGACAAGGCGGTGTTCAAGTGGGACAAGGCGCTGGGGGCCGTCACCATCCGCGTGAAGGACATGGACAAGGACGGCGACCCGGTCGTGTGGCAGGCGACGCCGGCGGCCGACTGGGTGGCCTATCCAGCCACCTCGCCCAAGCTCGTGGCCGGCGCGCCCTATAAGGTCGAGGCGGTCAGCGGCGACAAGGTGGTGGCGAGCGCTCTGTTCTCCATCGACGCCCAGCTCGACGTGGCGGACAACACGGCCAATCGCGTTGTCCCGCTCTCCACCCCGTAAGGCGCGGGCCTGAGCCGCGTGGGGGCCCCGTTGGCAGCCTGGTTCAAGCAGTATCGCCGGCGCGTCATCGTCGCCGCGGTGCTTGGCGTGCTGGCGGGGGCGGCAGCCGCCCTGCCGCAGACGCGGGTCTGGGACCTGTACGGCATCGACTACCTGCTGCCGCTGCGCCACCTGGCGTTCGGGCCGCTGTTCCCGCCGTCGAAGTCCGACGTGGTCGTGGTCGCCATCGACGAGCAGACCTACAAGACCGATCCGTTCTCCAACACGCCGAAGGTCGCCTGGACACCGCATCTGGGCGGCGTGCTCGACGCGGTCAACGCCGCGGGGCCGACGGCTATCGGCCTGGACATGGTTTTTCCCACCACGCTGGACCGGCCGGAGCTGCTGCTGGGCTACGACCGCCCGTGGCTGATGGCGCTGCGCGGGGCGGCCGACGAAAACCACCTGATCATGGGCGAGTACAAGCTGTCCGGTGAGACGACCACGCCCTACGCCGGCCAGGTGATCGCCGCGCGAGGGCAGGACAATCTGCGCCTGCTCAACATCCGGCACGAGAAGGACGACGTGGTCCGGCAATATGTTCGGGCCTTCGCCAATGAGGGCGGGGGCGAGCAGCTGTCGTTCGGGGCGGAACTCGCGCGGCGCGCCGGGGCCAAGATCCCCGCCCACGACTTCATCATCAACTTCAACACCGGCCCGGGCGACGTGCCGGTCTACAGCATGGTCGATCTGCACTACTGCGCCCAGCTTGGCCGGACCGCCTATTTCAAGAAGGCCTTCGCCGGCAAGATCGTGCTGTTCGCCGAGACGCTCGACATCGAGGACCGGTTCCGCGCCGCCAAGCGCCTGGAGTGGAACGAGCCGGCCAGCGCCCGCGCCGCGCCCGCCCGCTGCGCCGTGGCCGCCGATCCGGCGCTCTACGCCGCGGCCACGGACCGCAAGTCCATGCCGGGCGTGATGATCCACGCCGCGGCGATCAACACGCTCACCAAGAACCTGGAACTGCAGGCGACGCCGGCCGCCGCCGCCTTCGCCGCGGTGGGCGGGGCGACCTTCCTGCTGGCCCTGGCCTTCCTGTTGCTGGCGCCGGTGCCCGGCGCGGCGGTGGGCCTGTTCGCCCTGGCCGCGGAACTGGCCGGCTCGGTCATCGCCCTGCAGGACAAGACCGTCGCCCCCACGCCTACGCTCCTGGGAACCGCCATCCTCGCCTACACGCTGATCTACGCCTACCGCTTCGTGGTCGAGGACAAGGAAAAGCGCTGGGTCCAGCACGCCTTCCGCCACTATCTGGCGCCGGCCTTGGTCGACCAGATGATGGAGAACCCCGACGCGCTGAAGCTCGGCGGCGACAAGCGTTGGATCACCGTGATGTTCACCGACATCGCGGGCTTCACCACCATCTCCGAGGGCCTGCGCGAGACGCCGGAAAAGCTCATCGAGCTGATGAACAAGTACCTGACGCTGATGTCCGGGGTGGTGGCCCGCCACGACGGCTACGTGGACAAGTTCATCGGCGACGCCGTGATGGCGGTCTGGGGCGCCCCAGTGGTGGTCGAGGACGCCGAGCGCAAGGCGGTGGAGACCGCCCTTGACTGCCAGAAGGCGCTCGCCGAATTCAATCGTGAGGTCGTGCCCGACTTCCTGCCGTCCGGCCAGATCGGCACCCGCATCGGCGTCGCCACCGGCTTCGCGGTCGCCGGCAACATGGGCTCGTCCGAACGCCTGAACTACACGGTGACCGGCGACATGGTGAACCTGTCGGCGCGGCTCGAAGGCGCCAACAAGGAATACGGCACCTCGATCATGATCAGCGACCTGACCGCCGAGAAGCTGGGCGACGGCTTCGTCCTGCGCCGGCTCGACCGGCTGGTGGTCAAGGGCAAAACCGTGCCGGTGCCGGTCTTCGAGGTGCTGGGCCGCGCGGGCGAGGTGGCCGATGAGGTCCTGGCTCGCAGAAACGCCTTCGAGAATGCGCTGGCGCTGCACGACGCGCGCGACTTCGCCGGCGCCCTGAAGGCCTTCCGCAAGCTCGCGGCGACGGATCCGCCGTCGAAGGTGTATGCTGACCGCTGCGAGACCTATCTGGCGAACCCGCCTGCGTCCGACTGGCAGGGCGAGTTCGTATTGAAGACCAAGTGATGGGGGACGAAATGCACGACTTCCCAAGGATCGGCCGACGTGGGCTGCTGACCGGCGCCGCGGCCGCGGCCGCCGGCGTCGCCGCGGCGACCCCCGCCTTCGCGCAGTTTCCGGGACTGCCGGCGGGCCTTCCCGGCATGGGCAACCTTCCTCCAGGCGCCAGCAAGATCATCGACCTGGCGGGCCAGGCCGCCAACGTGATCGCCAGCATGAAGCTGACCGAGGCCGACGAACTGGCTATGGGCGACAACTACTACGAGCGCTTCATCGACGAGTCCGGCGGGCCCTACAATTCACGCAACGCCCAGGAGGCGCTCAAGCGGTTCGCCGAGCCGGTGATCGGCACCTCCAAGCGGCCGGGGCTGAAGTGGGACATCGTCCTGCTCGACAACGAGACGATCAACGCCTGGGCCCTGCCCGGCGGCAAGCTCGCCGTCCACAAGGGCCTGATCCGCTACGCCTCCACGCCGGAGGAACTGGCCGCGGTGATCTCCCACGAGCACGGCCACGCCGAACTCAGCCACGGCATCGCCCAGATCAAGAACAAGAAGTTCGTCCAGGGCATGGGCGGCATCGCCAAGCAGCAGATCGTCGAGAAGGTCAGCGCCAGCAAGGCGGGCGCGCTCGGTGGTTTCATGACCAACGAGGTGCTGACGGCTTTCGAGGGCCCGGTCTACGACATGATCACCAGCGGCTACTCGCAGGACCTGGAATACGCCGCCGACGGCCACATCGTGCCGATCTTCCACACGGTCGGCTACGACACCGGCCACGCGACGGACTTCTACAACACCCTGCTGCGGCTGGTGCCGCCTGGCACCAAGGCGACCACGTCACTCTATTCCACACACCCCGGCACCAAGGACCGCATCAAGAAGCTGCAGACGGCGATCACCAAGGACAAGTCGCCCATGGCCTCGAGTTCCGGCCACCCCGGCTGGGCCGAGCTGAAGGCGGAATTCCCCACCCGCACCCATTTCCGCCTGACCTAGTCGGCGGAGTAACCTGGGCTCACGGCGCGGCCTTCGCCGCCAGCCGCACCGCCTTCTGGAACGCCTGCATCGCCACCCAGTCGGCGTCGTCATCGGCCCGTTTCCAGGCCGAGTTGATCACCACCACCAACCGGTCCTTTGGATAGACCAGGATCGACTGGCCATAGATGCCCTCGGCCTGGAACGCCTCCGGCCCGATCCACCAGAAATAGCCGTAGCCGCCCAGGCCGTTGGCGATCTGCGCCTTGGTCGCCTCGCCGACCCAGCCGTCCGGCAGCACCGGCTTGCCGCCGGCCATCCCGCCGTCGAGCATGAACTGCCCCACCCGGCCGTAGTCGCGCAGCGTCATGGAAATGCAGCAGCCGCCCAGCTCCAGCCCGCCGCGGTCGACCATCCAGACCGCGTCGCGCTCCATGCCGTAGGGCTTCCAGATCTTCTCCGACAGGTAGGCGGCCAGCGGCTTGCCCGCCGCGCGGGCCACGACGATGCCCATCAGGTTGGTCTCGGAGGTGTTGTAGTGCCAGGTGGTCCCTGGCGGATGCGCGCGGCCCAGGCGCTTCACATAGCTGATGTAGGGGTCGACGCCCTTCTCAAGCAACACGCCGGCCTGGGCGATGTCGGACTTCGGGTCGTTGTAGTCTTCGTTCCAAGCGACGCCGGAGCTCATGGTCATCAGGTCGCGCACACGGACGCTCTCGTAGGCGCTGCCCTTCAGCTCCGGCAGATAGGTGGTCACCGGGTCGGTGAGCTTCAGCCTCCCGTCGCGGACGGCCGCGCCGGCCAGCGTCGAGGTGATCGACTTGGCCACCGAGAATGAGGTCCACCGGTCCTGCGGCTTGCGTCCCAGGCCATAGCGCTCGAGCAGCACCTTGCCGTCCTTCAGCACCAGCACGCCGGACACCGAATTGGCGGCCATGTAGTCGTCGACCGTCCAGGTCTTGCCCTTGAACTCGTAGGTGGGCGCGATCGGCTTCGCCGCCTTGGGCAGCGGATGAACCGCCCCGCCGGCCGCCACGGTGCGGGTCTCGAACACGGTCTCGATGGCCGGGTACCACTGTCGCTGCTGGGCCGGGGTCCAGGTCAGGATCATCGGCGTCTTGGCGCTGAGCGGCGCCTGCGCATGGGCGGCCCCCAGCGACAGCATCGCGATCAGCAGGCTGAACGTGGTGTGTGCGCGCATGTTCGGCGTCTCCCCGTTGGGCCTACCCTAACCCGAGGCGCGGCGGTGGTCGCCACCTGGCAAAATCTGTCTCGCGTCTGTCCGATTCCGCTCTCGGCTTGACGCGTTCGGTTCTGTCTTGGACAGATGCCTGCCATGCGCCCGACAATCACCGATGTGTCCGCGGCCGCGGGGGTTTCCACCAAGACGGTCTCGCGGGTGCTGAACAAGGAGCGGTATGTCTCCGCCGAGACTCGCGAACGGGTCGAGCGCGCGGTCGCCGAACTCAATTTCAAGCCGAGCGCGGCGGCCCGAACGCTCGCCGGCCGCCGCAGCTTCCAGATCGCGCTGATCTACGACAACCACAGCCCGCACTACATCCACCAAATCCAGACCGGCGTCTGGGCGCGGTGCCTGGAAGAGGGCGTGCGGCTGCTGGCCCAGCCCTGCGACGCGGCCTCGCCGACGCTGGCCAACGAGGTCGGCGGGCTGATCGACCAGACCCAGGTGGACGGCGTGATCCTGTCTTCCCCGGTCACCGACGCCGCGGCCGCCCTGGACGAGCTGGAGCGGCGCAACATCCCCTATGTGCGCATCTCGCCCGGCACCGAGCACGGCCGCTCGTCCTCAGTCTCCATGGACGACGCCCAGGCGGCCGACGAGATGACCAGCCACCTGATCGCGCTGGGTCACCGGCGGATCGGTTTCATCATCGGCCACCCGAACCACACGGCCAGTGACCTGCGGCTATTCGGCTATCGCCGCGCGCTGGACCGGGCCGGCATCTCGTTCGAGCCGAAATATGTGCGCCCGGGCCTGTTCGATTTCGCCTCCGGCGAGGCCGCCGCCGACCGCCTGCTCGACCTGCCGCAACCGCCCACCGCCATCTTCGCCAGCAACGACGACATGGCCGCCGGCGTGCTCACCGTCGCCCATCGGCGCGGCATGTCCCTGCCCCGCGACCTGTCGGTGGCGGGCTTCGACGACACGGCGCTCGCCAGCCAGCTCTGGCCGCCGCTCACCACCGTGCGCCAGCCCACCCGCGACCTGGCCTTCGCCGCCGCCGCCCTGCTGTTCGAGGGCGCGGAGGACCCGGTCCATCGGCGCCTCGCCCACGAGCTGGTGGTCCGCGCCTCCACCACCACGGCGCCGCGCGACTGAGCTCCTCGGCCATTGTCAGCGCCGCAATTGAGAGCCTAGTATGACAGCGATGTCAGAACTCCCCGCGCCTTTGCCCACTCGCCCGCTGCACGCCGGCGGCCCCACCGTTTCCTCTGTGGCCTGGGGGATGTGGCGGTTCGCCGGCGACGACGTCGCCGCCGCCACGGCCCGGGTGCAGGCGGCGCTCGACGCCGGGGTCACGCTGTTCGACACGGCCGATGTCTACGGTCCCGACAACGGCGAGCCCTTCGGCGCGGCCGAGGCTCTGCTGGGGCGAGTGCTCGCGGCCAGCCCCGGCCTCGCCAAGCGTATGGTCATCGCCACCAAGGGTGGCATCCGCCCGGGCACGCCCTACGATTCCAGCGCTGAGTATCTGACCTCGGCGATCGACGCCTCGCTGGCGCGCATGGGCCTGCAGCACGTGGCGCTGTGGCAGATCCACCGCCCCGATATCCTGACCCATCCCGCCGAGATCGGCCGCGCGCTTGAGGCCGCTCACGCGGCAGGCAAGATTGGCGCGATCGGGGTCTCCAACTTCACGCCGAGCCAGATCGAAGCTCTCGCCGCTCACTCACCGCTGCCCATTGTCGCCACACAGCCGGAATTCTCGCCGCTGGCTATCGAGCCGATCAGCGACGGCGCCTTGGATCAGGCGATCGTCCGCGGCCTGACGGTGCTGGCGTGGTCGCCCATGGGCGGCGGGCGGCTGGGCGATCCGAAGGACGACCGCAGCCGCGCCGTGGCCAAGGCGCTGGACGCCAAGGCGGCCGAGGCTGGCGTCTCGCGCGCCGTGGCCGCCTACAGCTGGATCATGGCCCACCCGTCGCGCCCGATCCCGATCGCCGGCGCCCAGACCCTCGCGCGGATCGCCGAGCTCGCCGACGTCCACAAGCCACGCTGGACGCGGGCGGAGTGGTATCAGGTGCTGATCGCCTCGAGAGGAGAGCCTCTGCCATGAATCCGTGCGAAATCAGCTGGTTCTCGGCGCTCTGCGACGACGACTACGAGTTCCTGGGCGTGCCCGACCCGATGCTGAGGTCGAGCTGGGAGCACTGCCGCGACATCGTCGTCCAGGCCGAAGCCGGCGGGTTCGACAACATCCTGCTGCCGTCCGGCTATGAGCTCGGCATCGACACCACCGCCTTCGCCGCGGGCATCGCGCCGGTGCTGCGCCGCATGCGCCTGCTGATGGCCACGCGCATCGGCGAGATGTGGCCGCCGCAGCTCGCCCGCCAGATCGCCACCATCGACCGCATGCTGGGCGGGCGTCTGACCATCAACATCATCTCCTCCGACCTGCCCGGCGAGAAGCTGGCGTCGGCGCCGCGCTATGCGCGCACGGTCGAGGCGATGAGCATCCTCAAGACCATGCTGAACGGCCAACCGCTGGATCACGACGGCGAGTTCTGGAAGCTGAAGCTCAATCCGCCGGCCGTGCAGACGGTCTCCGGCAAGGCGCCGCTGCTCTATTTCGGCGGCCTGTCGGAGGACGCCCGCGAGGCCGCCGCCAAGGGCTGCGACGTTTTCCTGATGTGGCCCGACAAGAAGGAGACGGTGGCCGAGATCATCGCCGATATGACCGCGCGCGCCGCCAAGTACGGACGGGTGCTGAAGTTCGGCTATCGCGCCCACATGGTCGTGCGCGACACCGAGGCGGAGGCCCGCGCGGCGGCCGACCGGCTGCTCTCCAAGCTCGACGACGAGGTGGGCGCCGCGATCAAGGCCAAGGCCCAGGACTCCACCTCGGTGGGTGTGCAGGCTCAGGTGGCGCTGCGCCAGTCCGCCTCCGACGACGGCTACGCCGAGGCGAACCTGTGGACCGGCGTCGGCCGGGCCCGTTCCGGCTGCGGCGCAGCGATCGTCGGCGATCCGGACCAGGTGCTGGCCAAGCTCAACGACTACCGCGCCATGGGCATCGAGGCCTTCATCCTCTCGGGCTACCCGCACGCCGCCGAGGCCGACCTGTTCGCGCGCCACGTCCTGCCCAATATCGACCACAGCCCGCTGGCCGCCTGATCGGAGTCAGACTTGAGGAATACCGTCCGCTACGGCCTGGTCGGGACCGGCCTGATGGCCAACGAGCATCTGCGCAACCTGGCGATCGTGCCGGGCGCGGTGGTGACGGCGCTGGCCGATCCGGTGGAGAGCTCGCTGGCGACGGCGAAGAAGACCCTGGGCCCGGCGGCCGACGACGTGGCGACCTTCGCCGATGGTGCGGCGCTGGCGAAGAGTGGTCTGGTGGATGCGGTGATCGTCGCCAGCCCCAACTACACGCACCGCAGCGTGCTGGAGCCGCTGTTCGACGCCGGCCTGCCGATCCTCTGCGAGAAGCCCCTGGCCACCACGCTGGAAGACGCCCGCTGGGTGGCGGACCGCGCCGCGCAATCCAAGGCGCCGTTCTGGACGGCGATGGAATACCGCTACATGCCGCCGGTGGTGGAATATATCGACCAGTTGCGCGCCGGCCGGATCGGAACCCTGCGCATGCTGTCGATCCGCGAGCACCGCTTTCCGTTCCTGAAGAAGGTTGGCGACTGGAACCGGTTCAACCGCAACACCGGCGGCACCATGGTCGAGAAGTGCTGCCACTTCTTCGACATGATGCGGCTGATCGTCGGGGCCGAGGCGGTGCGGGTTTACTGCTCCGGCGCCATGGACGTGAACCATCTGGACGAACGCTACGAAGGCCAGACGCCGGACATCATCGACAACAGCTACACCACCGTCGACTTCGCCAATGGCGTGCGCGCCATGCTGGATCTGTCGATGTTCGCCGAGGGCGCTGAGAACCAGGAAGAGATCACCGCAGTGGGCGATAAGGCGCGGCTGGACGTGCTGATCCCCGAGGGCGCGGTGGTCTTCTCGCCACGCGTGGGCCTGCGGCAGCCGAAGCAGGTGGAGCGCCAGATCGTGCACACCGACGAGACGGCGCTGAAGGTCGGCACCCACCATGGCTCGACCTTCTACGAGCATCTGAAGTTCAACGCCGCGGTGCGCGGCGAGGGCCCGGTCGAGGTCACCGCCCACGATGGCCTGATGGCCGTGGCCATCGGCGCCGCCGCCGAGATCAGCGCACGGGAAAAGCGTGCCGTGGAGATGGCCGAACTTGGCTTCTAGGCTTCGGCGGCCGTGGGCGTCAGCCGCGGGACCCACAGGTGCAGCCACAGCAGGCCCAGCAGGTAGGACACCGCCGCGATCGCCAGCAGCGGAGCGTATCCCAGACCCGCGGTGAGGATCTGGCCGGCCAGGTAGACGATGCCCATCCCGGCCAGGTTGCCGCAGAAGGCGCCGAAGGACGTCACCGTGCCCACGCGCGACCCGGGCGTGATGTCGGCAATGGTCGAGAAGATGCTGACCGAGAACCCCTGGTGGCCGGCCATGGTGACCGCCAGCAGGCCCGCGGCGACCCAGAGGTTGTGGGTCTGCAGCGCGAGCGGGATGGTCGTGACCAGCAAGGCGCTGACCAGCATCACGCTCTTGCGCACGGTGTTCAGCGAGTAGCCGCGGGCGAGCAGGCGGGTCCCCGCCCAGCCGGCCAGGATCGAGCCCAGGGCTGAGCCGGTGTAGGCCACAGCCAGCGGCGGCCCAAGGTGGGCGACGTCCACCCCGAACACCCGATGGAAGAAGTCCGGCGCCCAGAACAGCAGCAGCCACCAGATCTGGTCCGACAGCACCTTGGCGCCGGCGATGCCCCAGGTGCGGCGGTCGCCGAGGAGCACCTTCATCCCCGCCAGGGTCGGGCGCCGCCCGGCGGCGGGCTGGGGATTGTCGAAGATCACGCCACGGGTCGCCGCCAGCCAGGCGGCCACCCAGACGAAGCCGATGACGCCTACGAAGAAGAAAACGCCACGCCAGCCGAGGGCCAGCCCCATCAGCGGCAGGAACAGCGGCGTGACGATCGCGCCGATCGACGACACGCCGTTAGAGAACCCGAACGCCAGCGACCGCGTGCGGGCGGAGAAGATCCCGCCCAGGGTCTTCACACCGGTCGGCGTGCCCATGGCCTCGGTCGCGCCCAGCGCAATCCGCACGGCCGAGAACTGGCCGAGCGTCACCGCCCAGCCGTGCGCCATGGCCGCCAGGCTCCAGGCGAAGACGCCCGCCGGGCCCGCCCATTTCACGCCCAGGCGATCGACGATCCAGCCGACGCCCAGGAAGGCCATGGCGGCGCTGAACTGGAAGAGCGAGGCGAGCCGGCCGTAGTCGGCGTCCGTCCAGTGCAGGTCGACCTCGATCAGCGGCTTCAGCACCGAGATCACCTGGCGGTCGACGAGGTTGAGAATGCCGGCCAGCATCACCAAGCCCAGCAGCCACCAGCGGCGGCGTTCGAGCAGCCCGCCCGGCGCGCCGGCGGCCTCCTCGAGGGCCTCGGTGACGGCCTCAGCCAAGGGTCACGCGGGAGCGGGCGTTGAGCATCACCTGCGAGCCTATACTGCGCCGGACGGATCGGCCCACCGGCGTTCTCCCGTTACGAGGTTCTCACGTGACAGGCGCCGCTAGTCATGACAACGTTATCATGACTCAAATCCCAGGAGAGACAATTCGCGATCGGACGCCCACCCGGTCGATCGACTTGACACTGACAGCCGAGAGATCGGGCCGATTCATGAGAAATCGGCGAAAGGGGGCGAGAAAATTTGCAGCGACTTGCCGAGGTTTCCGATCCAAATCCTACGCAATAGATAGGAAAATGACAGCGCTATCAGGAATGAAGCCTTCGCAGGCGGCCTGACCAGAAAAATGAAATAGGGGGAACGACAATGCTTTCAGCCAAGGCTCACACTTCTCAACCGGCGCGGCGCGCGTTTTTGGCCGCCCTGCTGGCCGGGTCCAGCCTGGTCGGCGCATCGGCTGCGCACGCCGAGGCGGCGAAGGCCGACGTGCAAGCCGCGACCCAGGTCGAGGACCTGGTGGTCACCGCGCGGCTTCGGTCAGAAAGCCTGCAGAACGTCCCCGTCGCGGTCAGCGTGATCAGCGGCGCCCTGGCCGCCCAGGAAAACCGCAACGACGTCGGCGCCCTGGTGGCGATCATTCCCAGCGTCGAGTTCCGCAGCCAGCCCTCCAACAAGGACCAGGACATCCTGATCCGCGGTCTGGGCACCATCACCACCTCGGCCGGCGCCGAACCCACGGTCTCCACGGTTATTGACGGGGTGGTGCTGTCGCGGCCCGGCCAGATGGTCTCTGACCTGATCGACCTCGACCACATCGAGGTGCTGCGCGGGCCGCAGGGCACTCTGTTCGGCAAGAACGCGTCGGCCGGTGTGATCAGCATCGTCACCAAGGACCCGACGCCCACGCCGGGCGGCTTCCTGGACGGCAGCTACTATTCCGGCAACGAGTACCGCATCGCCGGCGCCGTGAACGGCGAGTTGATCAAGGACACCCTGAGCGGCCGGCTGGCCGGTGTCACCGGCGCCTTCGACGGCAACGTCACCAACGTCTTCAACCATTCCAAGGTCAGCGGCGACAACTTCTCCGGCGCGCGCGGGAAGCTGCTCTGGACGCCGACCAAGGACCTGCGCGTCGTGTTCGGCGCCGACTACATGTACACCAAGCAGACCGGCAATCAGGCCGTCTTCCTGGCGAACACCAACACCGCCTATCCGACCAACGTAAAGACCACGAACGCGAACCTGCTGACCGTGCTGACCAACGAAGGCGTCAAGCCGTCCTTCAGCAACAAGAGCATCTCGCTCAACTCGCCGTATGATGACGTCGACCTGACCTCCGGCGCCTACATCCAGGCCGACTACTCGTTCTCAGGCTTCACGCTGACCTCGATCAGCGCCTACCGCTACTGGCGCAACGTTCAGCGCGGCGACCTCGACCTATTCTCGGGTCTGACGGCGCTGTCGCCCACCCAGCAGATCGATCTCGGCCACGTCTGGGAGCACCAGTTCTCGCAGGAAGTGCGGCTGGCCTCGCCGAAGGGCGGCTTCATCGACTACGTCCTGGGCGCCTACTACCTGCATGCGCCGGACAAGGAGAACTACCGTCGCGACGTGACGCAGCTCAACGCGGCGACCGGCGCGCTCACCTCGAACTTCGGCTTCAATCAGTTCGGCGCGACGACCAAGAACTACTCGGTGTTCGGCGAAGCGAACATCAACTTCACGCCGCAGTTCCGGGCCATCGCGGGCCTGCGGCTCGTGCATGACGACCTGAGCTTCTACACCAACCGGACGTCGACCTCGGCCGTGGCGGTCCCCGGCGTGCAACCGGCCTTCGCGGCAACCGGCTCGGTCGGTGTCGGCGGCTATGCCGACCGGCTGGGGCTGCAGTACGACATCAGCGACACCGCCAACACCTACGTGACCTATTCACGCGGCTACAAAGGCCCGGCCTACAACGTCTTCTTCAACATGACGGCGTTGCAGACCAACCAGCTGCGTCCGGAGACCTCCGACGCCTTTGAGGTCGGGTTGAAGTCGCGGCTGTTCGACAAGCGCCTGCAGCTGAACATCGCGGCGTTCACCGACAAGGTCGCCAACTATCAAGCCAACGAGCCTGACCTGGTGGCCGGCACCGTGGTCACCCGCCTGATCAACGCGGGCGACGTCTCGACCAAGGGGGTCGAGATCGACACCGTGGCCAGGTTCATCGACAACCTGACGCTTACCCTGGACTACACCTACCTCGACGCGAAGATCGATCACTTCAACTGCCCGCCGGGCTCGGCCATCAGCTGCCTGGTCGACGGCAAGCCCCTGCCCTTCGCGCCGAAGAACAAGTTCACGATCCGGGCCGACTACACGGCCTGGTCCAGCGAGCGCTTCGAGGTCGCGCTCAAGACCGACTATTCGTGGCAGGACAAGCAGCAGGACAGCATCGCCCAGACCCCGGACACCGTTCAGCCGGCCTACGGGATCTGGAACGCGTCGATCGTGCTCACTGACCGCACCGCGGACTGGAACGCGCGCTTCGTGGTCCGCAATATCGCCGACCAGCACTACTATACGATCATCGGGCAGGCGAACGGCGGCCTGGTCGGCACCGTGCCGCGCGACTTCGGCCGCTACGCCGGCGTCGCGCTCCACAAGGACTTCTAGACTGCGGCCAGGGACGGACGGCGCGCGCCGTCCGTCCCGCACCGGATACGAGCGGGGGTTGATCGTGGGATTTGAAGCGCAGCGCGAGCAGTTCGCGACCGAAGGATATGCGGTCTTCGAGCGAGTTCTGGGGGGCGAACTCCTCGACCTGCTGCGCGAGCAATGCGCCGCCTTCGTGGCGCGCGAGGACGCGCGGATGGATGCGGCGGGCGTCGACAGCCTCGGTATCAGTCACCGCGGCAAGCGCTACTTCGCCAACGAGTGCCAGCGCGAGGCGCCCGCGCTGCGCAGGATGCTGTTCAGCGAGACCATGGCTGACGTCTGCCGCGCCACGCTGGGCGATGACGCCTACTTCTTCTTCGACCAGTACGTGGTGAAGGGCCCCGAGGGCGGCCTGCCGTTCGGCTGGCACCAGGACTCGGGCTACGTGGTCGGCAACGGCGGGCCCGTGGACCACGCGCCCTACCTCACCTGCTGGTGCCCCCTCGACGACGCCACCGTCGACAACGGGACCGTCCGTGTGCTGCCCTTCTCCGACGTCCCGCTCAGCCGCGACTGGATCCTGCCCCACGAGCGCCTGCCCAAGACCAACGACCTGGTCGGCTGGAAGGGCAATGAGGAGGGCAAGGTGCTCGAGGTCCCGGCCGGCAGCGTCGTGGCCTTCTCCAGCCACCTGCTGCACACCACCGGCGCCAACATGACCGACAAGATGCGCCGCGTGTACCTGGCGCAATACACCCCCGAGGTGATGCTCAATCCCGGCACCCGCAAGCTGCGCCGCAACGCCGTCCCCCTGGTGCTGGACGGCGAGCAGGTGACGCGCGGCTGAGGCTGCCCAGGCCGGTTCCCGCCGAAGCACCCTGGCGTCCAGGCCCGACAGGGGCTTGAGTAGTCCGGCGCACGACTCGCGGGGAGGAACGATCGATGAGCGGAGAGGGTCCCAGTCGCCGCGCCCTGCTCACGGGTGGCGCGGCCCTGTCGCTAGCCGGCCCCGCGCTCGCCCAGACCGCGCCCGCCAGCCGTCCCAACCTGATCCTGTTCTTTCCCGACGAGATGCGGGCCGACGCGCTCGGCTGCTACGGCAACGCGGTCTGCAAGACGCCCAATCTCGATCGCCTCGCCCGCGAGGGGGCCCGGTTCGAGAACTGCCACGTGCAGTATCCGGTGTGCGGGGCCTCGCGCTGCAGCCTGCTCACCGGCTGGCCGACCAGCGTGCGCGGCCATCGAAGCCTCTACTACTTCCTGCGGCCGGACGAGCCGAACCTGTTCCGCTACCTGCGCCGGGCCGGCTACGACGTCTTCTGGTACGGCAAGAACGATGCGCTGGCCCAGGCGAGCTTCGCCGACAGCGTCACCGATTGGAAGGACGGCGGCGCGCCCTTCGGGCCGGCGACCTCCCGCGCGCTCGCCGGCCCCGGCCTGACGCCCGGCCAGGTCAGCATGCTCTACCCCGGCCTTTCCGACCGGCGCGAGGGCAGCGACTACGCCAACCTGCAGTCCGCCGTCCGCATCCTGGAGCGCAAAGAGGCCGAGCGGCCGTTCTGCATCTTTCTGCCGCTGTTCAATCCCCACCCGCCCTATGCGGCGCCGAAGGACTTCCAGGAGATGTACCGGCCGGGCGACCTCCCGCCGCTCACACCGCCCGGCCTGCCGAAACACCCGCCCTTCCACGCCGATATGCGCGCGACCTATCCGCTGGCCGGCCTGAGCGATGCGCAATTGCGCAAGGTGCGCGCCGTCTACTACGGCCAGGTGAGCTACGCCGACTGGATCCTCGGCGAACTGATGGAGGCCCTGGAGCGCACCGGCCGCGCGAAGGACACCGCCCTGGTTGTCGGCTCCGACCACGGCGACTACGCCGGCGACTATGGCCTCACCGAGAAGTGGCCAAGTGGCCTGGAAGACTGCCTGACCCACGTGCCGCTGATCGCCAGGATCCCTGGCGGCCAGTCCGGCGTCGTCGCGTCGGACATGACCGAGCTGTTCGACATCATGCCGACCTTCCTGGACCTCGCCGGGACCCGGGCGACCCACACCCATTTCGCCCGCAGCCTGATCCCGCAGCTGCGCGGCGGCCCCGGCGACCCGAGCCGCGCCGCCTTCACCGAGGGCGGCTACAACCTCTCCGAACCCCAGGCCTTCGAGCCGATCCTGCCTGGCCTCTACGAGCCGAAGACGCGGCTGCAGCACACCCATCCGACCGACGTCGCGCGCTGCGCCGCGGTCCGCACGCGCACCCACAAGCTGATCGAGCGGCCCGGCGGCCAGAGCGAGCTCTACGACTGCGCGAAGGACCCCGCCAACGCCCATAACCTGATCGACGCCCCGTCACTGGCCGGCGTGCGCACGGCGCTGCGGACCCGCCTCGCCGACTGGTATATCGCCACCTCCGGCGTGCCGCCGACCGACAAGGATCCGCGCGGCCTGCCGCCGGCGCCCCCAATGACGGCCAAGACCGGCGCCTAAATGGTCAAGCTCGCCAAGCGCCCGATGGCCGCCAAGGGCCGCAAGCTCGACGGGATGAAGCTGATCCGCGGCGGGGAATTCCGCATGGGTGCGGGCGCGCTCTACGACGACGAGGGCCCGGAGCGGACGGTGCGCGTCGGCGACCTCTGGGTCGACGAGACGCCGGTGACCAACGCCCAGTTCGCTCGCTTCGTCGACGCCACCGGCTACGTCACCTTCTGCGAGATCCCGCCCGACCCGCGCGACTATCCGGGCATGGCGCCGGAAATGGCGCGGGCGGGATCCCTGGTCTTCACCCCGCCGCCCGGGCCGGTGGACCTGAACGGCCCCGCGACCTGGTGGACCTTCGCGTTCGGCGCCGACTGGCGAAAGCCGCTGGGTCCGGAGGGCCCCGACGCGGCGCTCGACCATCCCGTCGTGCATGTCGCCTACGCCGACGCGCTCGCCTACGCGCATTGGGCCGGCAAGCAGCTCCCCACGGAGGCCGAGTGGGAGCACGCTGCGCGCGGCGGCCTCGACGGCGCTACATACGCCTGGGGCGATGAGTTTGAGCCCGGCGGCCGCCAGATGGCCAAGACCTGGCAGGGCGAATTCCCGCACGATAACCGCAGCCCTGCCGGCCTGGAGCGCACCTCGGCGGTCCGCAGCTTCCCGCCCAATGGCCTGGGCCTCTACGACATGATCGGCAACGTCTGGGAGTGGACCTGCGACTGGTACGCGCGGCCGGAACAGGCCGGCGCGCTTGCCACCGAGGCGCGGCCCTGCTGCGGCGCCGGGCGTGACGAGGCCTTGGCCGCCGCGCTCAGTTGCGACCCCGCCTCGCCGGTGGCCGGCATTCCGCGCCGCCCGGCCAAGGGCGGCTCGCATCTCTGCGCGCCGAACTACTGCCAGCGCTACCGCCCGGCCGCCCGATGGCCGCAGCCCATCGACACCACCACGTCGCACCTGGGCTTTCGCTGCGTCGTGCGCCGATGAAGGAACCGCTGATGACCACACCCAGCCGCCGCGCCATGCTCGGCGGCCTGACCGCCCTGACCGGCGCCGGCCTGATGGGCGCCGCGCCGGCGCCGGCCAAGAAGCCCAACATCGTTTTCTTCATGGGCGAGGGACTGCGCAACGACGAGTTCAGCTTCGCGGGCAATCGCATCCTGAAGACGCCGAACATGGACGCCCTGGCCCGCGAGGGGACGGTGTTCAAGAATGCCTTCGTCACCAACTCGCTCTGCCTGCCATCGCGGGCGAGCTTCCTGACCGGCGCCTACTCCCACACCACCGGCGCCACCACCAACGAGGAGGCCACCGTCCCGATCAGCTTCCAGCTGGTCTCCGATCTGCTGAAGGACGCGGGTTACGAGACCGCCTTCCTCGGCAAGTCCCACGTCTCCGGCGCCCTGCTCGACCACCCGTGGGACTACTATTTCGGCTTCCGCGGCCAGGCGGACTACCTGAACCCTACGGTCACCGAGCGCACGGGCGCCGGCCCCGCGACGACCAAGGTCTACACGAACACCTACGTGGACGACCTGCTCACCGACAAGGCGGTGGCCTGGCTCTCCACGCGCACCGGCGACAAGCCGATCTGCCTGTTTCTGTGGTTCTACGCCCCGCATGCGCCGTTCTATCGCCCGCGCCGGATGCTGGACCGCTTCAACGGCGTGAAGATCCCCGTGCCGGCCGACTTCGACGAGGACCTCGGCGACTACGCCGGCAAGCCCCGCGCCGTGGCCCACGCCGCCAACAAGATCGGCACGACCCAGGTGTTCCTCGACGACCCGCGCTCGCTCGAGGAGCTGGTGAAGGACCACTACGCCGGCGTGGAATCCAACGACGAAAACGTCGGCCGGGTGATGAGCATCATGAAGGCCAAGAAGCTGTGGGACGACACCGCCGTCCTCTTGTCATCCGACCACGGATTCTTCCTGGGCGAGCACACCTTCTACGACAAGCGGCTGATGTATGAGCCGTCGATCCGCGTGCCGATGATCCTGCGCTGGCCGGGTCGCGTGAAGGCCGGCCAGACCCGTGACGAGATGGTGCTGAACGTCGACGCCGCGCCGACCCTGCTGGAGATCGCCGGCCTGCCCCGGTCGCCCACCATGCAGGGCCGCAGCTTCGCGCCCTTGGCTGAGGGCCGCCCGCTTGTGGATTGGCGCAAGGACTGGCTCTACGAATATTACGAATACCCCGGCTACGAGAACGTGAAGCCGAACCGCGGCGTGCGCACCGAGCGCTACAAGCTGATCCACTATTTCACCGAGCCCGAGGAATTCGAGCTCTACGATCTGAAGACCGACCCGGGCGAGGATCACAACCTCTACGGTCGCCCGGAGGTCGCCGAGCTTGCCGCCCAGCTCAAGGCCCGCCTGGAGGCGCTGCGCAAGGAGACCGGCGACGCCTACGTCTACAAGCGCAGCCGCAATCCACGCATGTCGATCCTGTTCGATCCGCCCAACACCGAACCCGCGCCCTGGAAGCCGCAGTCGCGCTGAAAAGGCGGCGCCCAACAAGGTGGCAGGGGCGATCGGCCGGCCGCCGCGCCCGGCGCTGGGCTGGACAGGGCCTCCGCGTCCCAGCAGGCTCGTTTCCATGATCTTAGACCTCGCCGCCGAGCCCAGGGACGCGCCGCCGCTGCAGCGCGCCCGTGGCGCGGCCCGTATCGAGGCCAAGGCCGCCGAGGGCGCCACCCGCCTCGCCCGGCTCTACCAGGACGGCTGCGGCAAGATCCGCCTGCCCACCGACGCGGCCGCCCGCGACCTGGAAGCGGTGATGATCAACACCTCCGGCGGCCTGACCGGCGGCGACCGCATGGCCTGGGCTGCGCGGGCGGGGCCTGGCGCGGCGCTGACCCTGACCACCCAGGCCTGCGAGAAAGTTTACCGGGCCCGTGACGGCCAGGCTGAGGTCGAGGTGTCGCTGGACGTCGGGGTCGGCGCGCGCGTCGACTGGCTGCCGCAGGAGACCATCCTGTTCGACGGCGCGGCGCTGGCCCGCACGCTCACCGCCGACCTGGCCGCCGACGCGCGCCTGCTGGTGGTCGAGGCCGTGGTGCTGGGCCGCACCGCCATGGGCGAGACCGTCCGGCGCGGCCTTCTGCGCGACCGTTGGCGCATCCGTCGCGAGGGCAGGCTGGCGTTCGCCGACGGCCTGCGCTTCGAAGGCCCCATCGCTCAGGTCGCCGCGCTGGCCCCCACCCTGGGCGGCGGCAAGGCCTTCGCCTCCCTGCTGTTGGTCGCCGACGACGCGGCGCGCTTCCTCACGCCTCTGCGTGACGCCATCGGGCGCAACGGCGGCGCCAGCGCCTTCGAGGGCAAGCTGTTCGCCCGCATCGTCGCCGACGACGGTCTGGCGCTCCGCCGGGTCCTGCTCCCGGCGATCGCGGCCCTGCGCGACGGCGCGCCGGTCCCGCGCGTCTGGCGGATCTAGCGCATGAACCTGACGCCGCGCGAAAAGGACAAGCTGCTGGTGGCCATGGCCGCCGAGGTGGCGCGCAAACGCCTGGCCCGCGGCGTGAAGCTCAACCACCCCGAGGCCATCGCCCTGATCACCGACTTCGTGATCGAGGGCGCGCGCGACGGCCGCACGGTGGCCGAACTGATGGAGGCCGGCGCCCACGTCATCACCCGCGACCAGGTCATGGCCGGCATCCCCGAGATGATCCACGACGTTCAGGTCGAGGCCACCTTTCCCGACGGGACCAAGCTGGTCACCGTCCACCATCCGATCCGTTGAGGAGGCGCGCATGATCCCGGGCGAGGTGATCACCGTCGAGGGCGACCTGACCCTCAACGCCGGGGCGACAGCGATCACCCTGGAGGTCGCCAACACCGGCGACCGGCCGATCCAGGTGGGCAGCCACTACCACTTCTTCGAGACCAACCCGGCGCTGAGCTTCGATCGCGCCGCCGCGCGCGGCCTGCGCCTGGACATCGCCGCCGGGACCGCCGTGCGCTTCGAACCCGGCCAGGCTCGCGAGGTGACCCTGATCCCGCTCGGCGGCGCCCGCCGCGTCTACGGCTTCCGCCAGGCCGTGATGGGCGAGCTCTAGCCATGCCTGCCAAGATCCCGCGCGCCAGCTACGCAGCCATGTTCGGGCCGACCACCGGCGACCGCGTGCGCCTGGCCGACACCGAGCTCATCATCGAGGTCGAGCGCGATCTGACCACCTACGGCGAGGAGGTCACCTTCGGCGGCGGCAAGGTGATCCGCGACGGCATGGGCCAGAGCCAGGTCACCCGCGCCGCCGGCGCCGTCGACACGGTGATCACCAACGCCCTGATCGTCGACCACTGGGGGATCGTGAAGGCCGATGTGGGCCTGAAGGACGGCCGCATCGCGAAGATCGGCAAGGCCGGCAATCCCGACACCCAGACCGGCGTCGACATCATCATCGGCCCGGGCACGGAGATCATCGCCGGCGAGGGCAAGATCCTCACCGCCGGCGCCATGGACTGCCACATCCACTTCATCTGCCCGCAGCAGGTGGAGGACGCCCTGATGAGCGGGGTCACCTGCATGCTGGGCGGCGGCACCGGCCCGGCCACCGGCACCAAGGCCACTACCGCCACGCCGGGTCCCTGGCACCTGGCGAGGATGATCGAGGCGGCCGAGGGCCTGCCGATGAACATCGGCTTCTCCGGCAAGGGCAACGCCAGCCTGCCCGACGCGCTCGCTGAGCAGGTCGCTGCCGGCGCCTGCGCGCTGAAGCTTCACGAGGACTGGGGGACCACGCCCGGCGCCATCGACTGCTGCCTCGACGTCTGCGATGCGCAGGACGTCCAGGCGATGATCCACACCGATACACTCAATGAGAGCGGCTTCGTCGAGGACACCGTCGCGGCGCTCAAGGGCCGCACGATCCACGCCTTCCACACGGAGGGCGCCGGCGGCGGCCACGCGCCGGACATCATCAAGGTCGCAGGCCTGGCGAACGTGATCCCCTCGTCCACCAACCCGACCCGGCCCTACACGCGAAATACGCTGGCTGAACATCTCGACATGCTGATGGTCTGCCACCACCTCGACCCTTCGATCCCCGAGGACGTAGCCTTCGCCGAAAGCCGCATCCGCAAGGAGACCATCGCGGCCGAGGACATCTTGCACGACCTGGGCGCCTTCTCGATCATCTCCTCCGACAGTCAGGCCATGGGCCGGGTCGGCGAGGTGCTGATCCGCACCTGGCAGACTGCCCACAAGATGAAGACCCAGCGCGGCTCGCTGCCCGGCGACGGCGCCGCCGATAACGCGCGCGTCAAACGCTACATCGCCAAGTACACGATCAATCCCGCCATCGCCCACGGCATGAGCGCCCACATCGGGTCCGTCGAGCCCGGCAAGCGCGCCGACCTGGTGCTCTGGGATCCGGCCTTCTTCGGCGTAAAGCCGGACCTGGTGATCATGGGCGGCTCGATCGTCGCCGCGCCCATGGGCGACCCCAACGCCTCGATCCCGACGCCGCAGCCGGTCCACTATCGCCCGATGTTCGGCGCGCTCGGCAAGGCGCTGACCCGCTCCTCGGTCACCTTCGTCTCCCGGCTCGCGATGCAGAACGACCTGCGCGGCCGGCTTGGCCTCGACAAGGAGCTGATCGCCGTCGAGAACGTCCGCGGCGGCCTCTCCAAGGCCTCCATGGTCCACAACGCCGCGACGCCCCATATCGAGGTGGACCCGGAGACCTACGAGGTCCGCGCCGACGGCGAAATCCTCACCTGCGAACCGGCCGACGTCCTGCCCATGGCCCAGAGGTACTTCCTGTTCTGATGCCCAGTTCTCCGATTACAGATGTGCTGCCCAAGGGCGCCTGGCAGGGCGAGCCCGCCGACCGGGTGGTGCTGGACTACGACGGCCGCCACCGCCGCCGCATCGTGCTCACCGGCGCGTCCGGCGCGGAATATCTGCTGGACCTGGCTGAGACCACGCACCTGCGCGACGGCGACGGCCTGCAGTCCGGCCGCGGCATCGTCCAGGTGGTCGCCAAGCCCGAGCCGCTGATGGAAATCCGCGCCGCCAGCCCGCAGGCCCTGGTGCGGCTCGCCTGGCACATCGGCAACCGCCACCTGGCCGCCGCGATCAGCGCCGAGCGCATCCTGATCCGCCGTGACCACGTCATCGGCCACATGCTGGAGCACCTGGGCGCGAGCGTGCGCAACGTCGAAGAAGCCTTCGATCCGGAAGGCGGCGCTTATCACGACCATGGCCCAGACGCGCATCATGGGGATCACGCCCATGACCACTGAGGCCCAGCTCCTGCGCCTGATGACCTGGCTCTCGCCGGCCTTCCCGGTGGGCGCCTTTGGCTATTCGCACGGGCTGGAGACCGCCATCCGCGATGGCGCGGTCCATGACGCCGACACGATCAGCGCCTGGATCGCCGGGCTGATCGAGCACGGCAGCGGCTGGACCGACGCGGTGCTGTTCAAGGCCGCCTGGGCCGCCGAGGCCCACGGCCTGGCGCAGATCGCCGAACTGGCCGAGGCGCTGACGCCCTCCCTCGAACGCCGCCGCGAGACGCTCAGCCAGGGTGAGGCGTTCCTGATCGCCGCCCGCGCCTGGGGCCCGAGCCCGCTCAGCGGCGCCGTGGCCTACCCCGTCGCGGTCGGTGCGACGGCCGCCGGCATCCCCATCGAGACCGCGCTGACCGCCTGGCTGCATGCCTTCGCGGCCAACCTGGTCAGCGTGGCCGTGCGCGCCGTGCCGCTGGGCCAGACTGATGGGGTGGCCGTGATCGCCGGCCTCGAACCGATCATCCTCGACACGGCGGCCCGGGCGGCGGCCTCGACCCTGGACGACCTGGGCTCGTCGGCCCTGCTCTCGGACATCGCCGCCATGCGCCACGAAACCCTCCAGCCGAGGCTCTTCATCTCATGAGCAAAAACGGCCCCCTTCGCGTCGGCATCGGCGGCCCGGTGGGTTCCGGCAAGACGACGCTCGTCGAGAAGCTCTGCAAGCAGATGCGCGACCGCTGGTCCGTCGCCGTGGTCACCAACGACATCTACACCCAGGAAGACGCCCTGATTCTCAATCGGCTGCAGGCGCTGCCGGAAGACCGCATCCTGGGCGTCGAAACCGGCGGCTGCCCGCACACCGCCATCCGCGAGGACGCCTCGATCAACCTGGCCGCCATCGCCGAGATGAACCGCCGCCACCCCGACCTCGACGTGATCTTCATCGAGAGCGGCGGCGACAACCTGGCCGCCACGTTCTCGCCCGACCTCGCCGACCTGACGATCTATGTGATCAGCGTCTGCCAGGGCGAGAAGATCCCCCGCAAGGGCGGCCCCGCGATCACCCGCTCCGACCTGCTGGTGATCAACAAGACCGACCTGGCTCCGCACGTAGGCGCCGACCTGGCCGTCATGCACGCAGACACAGCGAAGGCCCGCGGCGAGCGGCCCTATGTGTTCACCGACTTGACCCGGCTGGTCGGCGTGGGCGAGGTGGCGCGGTTTATCGCCCAGGCTGGCGGCTTGCCGGCCCCCCTTAGTGAAGTGGCCTGAATATGCGCCCAACCGCCGCCCTCCTTGCCGCCCTGCTGGCGCTTGCCGCCCCGGCCGCGGCCTGGGCCGCCCCCGCCGCCAAGTGGGTTGCGCCGCGCGCCGCCGACGGCCATGCGGACCTCTCTGGCGTCTGGTCCAACGCCTCGGTGACCAAACTCACCCGCCTGCCCGGGACCCACACGCTCACCATCAGCGAGGCCGAGGCCAAGGCGCTGGGCAAGTCCAACCCCGTGGTGCGGCGGCTCGACGCCGACGCCGAGGCTACCAATGCCAGCGAAGGCGCGCCGGTCGTGGGCGGCGATCCCGGCGGCTACAACGCCTTCTGGCTCGATCCCGGCCGCACGCTGGGCCGCGTAAAGGGCGAATACCGCACCGGCTGGATCGTCGATCCCGCCGACGGCCAGCTGCCCTTCTCAGCCGCCGGCAAGGCCCTGGTCGCCAAGGCCAACGCCTATTCGCGCGCCGCCGACACGCCGTCTGATCCGGAGAACCTCGAGCCCTGGGACCGCTGCCTGATCTCCTCGCGCGGTTCCGGCGGGCCGGGGATGCTCAACAACATCTACAACTCCAACTACCAGATCGTGCAGACGCCTGGCTCGGTGGCGATCGTCGTCGAGATGATCCACGACGCGCGCGCGATCCCGATCTACCCGACCAAGGCCGCCGCCCAGGCCGCCCACGGCCCGGCGGTGATGCACCTGTGGCTGGGCGATTCCGTCGGCTGGTGGGAGGGCGACACCCTGGTGGTCGAGACCATCAATGTGAACGCCGAGCAGGGCCGCGCCGGGCCGATCTTCATGACCCCCAAGGGCCGCGTCACCGAGCGCTTCACCCGCGCCTCGGCGGACCAGATCTTCTACGCCTTCGAAGTCGAGGACCCGACCTACTACACCAAGCCCTGGCGCGCGGAGATGAGCCTCAATGCGCTCAAGGATCAGGTCTACGAATACGCCTGCCACGAAGGCAACTACGCGCTGGTCGATATCCTCCGCGGCATGCGCGCCGGCGAAGGCAAGCCAGCGCCGGACAAGGGCGGCGGGAGCAACGAGTAGGGCTCAGCGCGCCAGGCGACCTGCCATGCGCAGCCGGCTGATCCCGCCATCGGGATAGATGTTCAGCCGCAGGAACCTCACCGGCCCCAGCGCCGCCAGTTCCCCCTGGAATACGTGCACCGTATCGGCCGCGAGCTTCACCTCCGGCAGCAGCACCGGCCAGCCTTCCGCCGCCGCGGCGATCTCCTCCGGCGAGCCCTCCGCCCCCGGCGCGGCCTGGATCGAGCAGCGGTCGGGATAGTTGCCCTTGAAGTGGGCGGTGTCGACGGTGACCTCCTCGATCAACCCCGCCGCGCCCAGCTCCAGCACCGCCCAGTCGTGGCCAGGCTCGCGCCGCCGCCGCGTCTCCCAGCCGTCGCCCATGTTCACGCCGCGGCCCGGCGCGGTGAGGTTGGCGACCGCGCCATAGTGCTCGTTGTTGGCGATGATCCCGCGCCCGCCATTGGCCACCGCCAGCAAGTCGACCACCTCGTCGGCGCCCACCTTCGACCAATCCGGCAAGACCCGGCCCCAGACTCTCAAGCGCGCCACGCCGCCGTCCGGATAGATGTGCAGGCGCACGTGGGTCACCGGCTCCGCGTGGACGATCGGCGCCCAGAGCCTGTCGTCGGCCTTCAGGTCCAGTCGCGCGGTCACCGCCGTCCAGGCCTCGTCGCCAGGGATCGCCTCATCGGAGCGGGCCACCTCGATCATCGCGCCGGGCGGGTAGTTGCCGGTGAAGAACGCGGTGTCGATCTCGAAGCCGGCCACCTCGCCCGGCACGCCCAGCCGGATCACGCACCAGTCGTGGCCGGGGACGCGCTTGCGCCGGCTCTCCCAGCCGTCCATCCACTTGCCGTTGTCATCGTAGACGCCGTCGCGCCACACCGGCGCGGCGGGCGCGATCAGCCGCGACTTGTCGGCGAAGAAGTCATCCGTCGCGTAGACCACCTCCGACCCCAGCCGGGGTTGGGCCAGGTCCACGTAGCGGCGGCGCAGGTCGTCGAACACGGCGGTCTCTCTCAGGTCAGGTCGGCGAGCCGGAAGCCCGCGATGCGGTGGATCTGGGCAATGGCGGTCTCGAACTCCGTGTCCGGATCATGCGCCAGCCGCGCCGCGAACGCCGCCAGGATTTCGGCCCGCGTCAGGCCCTTCACCGCCACGATGAAGGGAAAGCCGAACTTCGCGTTGTAGGCGCTGTTCAGCCGCTGGAACTCCGCGAACTCGGCGGCGCTGCACTGGTCGAGCCCGGCGCCAGACTGCTCCTTCACCGAGGCCTCGGCCATGCGCGTGCGGCTGGCCAGTTCCGGGTGCGCGCGGATCAGCGCCAGCTTCATTTCGCGCGGCGCCGCATCCACCTCGGCCCGCATCGCCGCGGCCAGCGCCGCCGGATCGTCCAGCCCGCCCGCCTCCGCCGCAGGCCACACGCCTTCCGCCACCCAGGGCGAGGCCTCGTAGACCGGCCCAAACCGGGCCACGAACCCCGCGTGGGAAAGGTCGCTAACCGGCATGCGGATGCCACTCGCGCCAGTGCCGCGCAATCTCCACGCGGCGGCAGAACCAGACGTCCTTGTGGCTGAGCGCGTGCTTCAGGAACCGCTCCAGCCCCGCCAGCTTTCCCGGCCGCCCGGCAAGCCGGCAATGCAGCCCCACCGACAGCATCTTCGGCGCCGTCTCGCCTTCGGCGTAGAGCACGTCGAAGGCGTCGTTCAGGTAGCTGGCGAACTGCTCGCCGGTCACCAGCCCGCCGCCGGAGAAGCGCATGTCGTTGGCCTCCAGCGTATAGGGCACGATCAGGTGCGGCTTGCCCGCCTCGGTGACCCAGAACGGTAGATCGTCGGAATAGTCGTCGGCGTCATAGAGGAACCCGCCCTCCTCCGCCGCCAGCCGGCGCGTACTGGGGCTGGTCCGCCCGGTGTACCAGCCTAGCGGCCGTTCGCCGGTCAGGCGGGTGTGGATCTCGATGGCGCGCGCCATGTGCTCGCGCTCAAGCTCTTCCGGGGCGTCCTGGTAGTTGATCCAGCGGTAGCCGTGGCTGGCGATCTCGTGTCCGGCCTGCAGGAAGGCCTCCACCACGGCCGGATGGCGCTCCATGGCCATGGCCACGCCGAATACCGTCACCGGCACGTCGTAGCGCTCGAACAGCCTGAGCAGCCGCCACACGCCGGCGCGCGACCCGTATTCGTAGACCTGCTCCATGCTCATGTGCCGCGCCGCCAGGGCGGGCGGGTTGATCATGTCGCTGAGGAACGTCTCCGAGCTCTCGTCGCCGTGCAGGACGCTCATCTCGCCGCCCTCCTCGTAATTGAGGACAATCTGCACGGCGATCCGGGCCCCGCCCGGCCAGTCGGCATGTGGCGGCTGGCGGCCATAGCCGATCAGGTCGCGGGGGTAGGTCTTGTCGGCCATGGGTGTCCGGATAGCAGGCTTTCGCGCCCCTGCAGCCTCGCAAGCCGCGCGGCGAGTTGCAATTCCGCCGCCAAGGACCGAGTCTGCCCCGACGATGAGCGGTCTCACCACCCACGTCCTGGACACCACCCACGGGAAGCCCGCCGCGGGCGTGGCCCTTCGCCTTAAGCGCGGCGAGACGGTGCTGGCCGCCACCCGCACCAACGCCGACGGCCGCTGTGATTCGCCGCTGCTGAGCGCCGAGGCGATGACGCCGGGCGCGTACCGCCTGGAGTTCGACGTCGGGGCCTATTTCCGCGACCTGGGGGTCGCCCTGCCCGATCCGGCCTTCCTGGAGACCGTCACCATCGACTTCGGCATCGCCGACGCGGCCGCGCACTACCACGTGCCCCTGCTGGTCAGCCCGTTCGGCTATTCCACCTATCGCGGTAGCTGACGTGGGCCGCCCGATCCGATTCCTGCTGGATGGCGAGGTCCGCGAACTCGCCGACATCGACCCGACGCTGACGGTCCTCAACCTGCTGCGCTACGACCTGCGCCGCACCGGAACCAAGGAAGGCTGCGCCGAGGGCGACTGCGGCGCCTGCACCGTGGTGCTGGGCGAGGTCGTCGAGGACTTTGTCCGGTTCCGGGCCGTGAACGCCTGCATCCTCTTCGCGCCCATGCTGGACGGTCGCGCGCTGTTCACCGTCGAGAGCCTGAAGCGTGACGGCGCTCTACATCCCCTGCAGCAGGCCATGGTCGACAACCACGCCAGCCAGTGTGGGTTCTGCACGCCGGGGTTCGTAATGAGCCTCTACGCACTCCAACGAGATCGCGGGCCTTTTCACGAGATGTCCGTGAAGGATGCCTTGGCCGGAAACCTATGCCGCTGCACCGGCTACGGGCCGATCCTTGAGGCCGCCAAGGCCATGGGGCCCGACCCCGACGCCGACGCAATCCCTGCTCTGAACAAGGCGCTCTACGCCATCCAGCCAACAGAGAGCCTCGCCATCGAGCATCACGGCCGCAAGTTCTTCGCGCCGCGGACTGTGGACGAATTCGCGACGCTGCTCGAGGAACACTCCGACGCCACTGTGCTCGCGGGCGGCACCGACGTCGGGCTGTGGGTCACGAAGCAACACCTGACCCTGCCGACGATCATCTCGATCAATGAAGTTCGCGAGCTTCGTCTCATTGGGGGTGATGACAGAGGGACCCGCTTCGGCGCTGCCGTACGGTACGAAGACGCTCAGTGGGTCCTTGAAGAGATTCACCCTGAGTTCGGCGAATTGCTGAGGCGCTTGGCTGGCCTGCAGGTGCGCAACCTGGGCACCGTCTGCGGCAACATCGCCAACGGCTCGCCGATCGGCGACATGCCGCCAGCCCTGATCGCCGCCGGCGCGACGCTGGTGCTGCGCAAGGGCCCGAACGCGCGCACCCTGGCGCTCGAGGACTACTTCATCGCCTACGGAAAGCAGGACCGCCATTCCGGCGAGTTCGTCGAGGCGGTGTTGGTCCCGCCGATTCCCGCCGACCGGGTGTTCCGCCTCTACAAGCTCTCCAAGCGCTTCGACCAGGATATCAGCGCCGTCTGCGCCGGCATCTCCATCGGCGTCGAGGCGGGACAGGTCACCGACGCCCGCATCGCCTTCGGCGGCATGGCCGCGACGCCGAAACGCGCCACGGCCTGCGAGGCCGCGCTCACCGGGCAGCCCTGGACTGAAGCCACCGTCCGCGCCGCCGCTGACGCCCTGGCTCAGGATTTCCAGCCCATCGACGACATGCGCGCCTCGGCGGCCTATCGCCTGCAAGCCGCCCAGAACCTGCTGCTCCGCGCCTTCGCGGAGAGCGCCGGCGCCCCGCGCCTCACGGACCTGGAGCCGGCCCATGGCTGACTCCGCCGCCGCCACGCTCGGCACGCTCACCGCGCTGCACGCCGCCATCGCCCACGACAGCGCCGAAAAGCACGTAGCCGGGGAGGCGCTCTATATCGACGACCTGCCGGAGCCTGCCGGCCTGCTGCACCTCTATGTCGGCCAGAGCGCCCGCGCCCACGCCCGCGTCACGCGCCTGGACCTCGCCGCTGTCCGCGCCGCCCCCGGCGTGGTCTGCGTGCTCACCTCGGCGGATGTCCCCGGCCGCAACGACATCGGCCCGGTGCAGAACGACGAGCCCCTGCTGCCGGAAGGCGTGGTCCGCTTCGTCGGCCAGCCGCTGTTCTGCGTCGCCGCCGAAAGCCTGCCCAAGGCCCGCGCCGCCGCCGCCCTGGCCGTGGTCGAGTACCAAGACCTGCCGGCGCTGCTGACCATCGAGACCGCGCTCGCCGCCAACTCGCTGATCGAGGACAGCCAGACCATGCGCCTTGACGACGCGGCCGCCGCCATCGCCGCCGCGCCGCACAGCCTCTCTGGCCGCCTGGCCATCGGCGGGCAGGACCACTTCTACCTGGAAGGCCAGGTCGCCCTGGTGGTCCCCGGCGAGGACGGCGACCTGCACGTCTGGTCCTCGACCCAGCACCCGTCGGAGACCCAGCACCTGATCGCCCGCTGCCTGGGCCTCGCCGACCACGCCGTCACCGTGGAGGTGCGCCGCATGGGCGGCGGCTTCGGTGGCAAGGAAACCCAGTCGGTGCAGTACGCGGCGCTGGCGGCCCTCACCACGCAGAAGACCGGCCGGCCCGCCAAGGTCCGCCTCGACCGCGACGACGACATGTTGATGACCGGCAAGCGCCACGCCTTCATCACCGACTGGCAGGTGGGCTTCGACGACGACGGCGTGCTGCGTGGCGCGAGCTTTGAGTTGGCTAGCCGCTGTGGCCACTCCGCCGACCTCTCCATCGCCATCAACGACCGCGCGATGTTCCACTCCGACAACGCCTATGCGCTCAAGGCCGCGCACATCGTCTCCCATCGCGCGCGCACCAACACCGTCTCCGACACCGCCTTCCGCGGCTTCGGCGGCCCACAGGGGATGATGGGCATCGAGCGCGCGATGGACGCTATCGCGCTGCATCTGGGCAAGGACGCCCTGGATGTGCGCCTGGCCAACCTCTACGGCGTCGCCGGCGACCAGACGCCCTACGGCCAGACCGTCACCGACGCCGTCGCCTTCGACCTGATGACCGAGCTGGCCGAGAGCTGCGCCTACCGCGCCCGGCGCAAGGCCGTCGCCAAGTGGAACGCCGCCAACGTCACCCTGAAGCGCGGCCTGGCGCTGACCCCGGTGAAGTTCGGCATCTCGTTCACCGCCAACCACCTCAACCAGGCCGGCGCCCTGGTGCACGTCTACACCGACGGCTCGATTCACCTGAACCACGGCGGGACCGAGATGGGCCAGGGCCTCAACATCAAGGTCGCCCAGGTGGTCGCCCACGAGTTCCAGGTCCCGCTGGACCGCGTGAAGATCAGCGCCACGCGCACGGACAAGGTGCCTAACACCTCGGCCACCGCCGCTTCCTCCGGCAGCGACCTGAACGGCATGGCGGCCCAGGCCGCGGCCCGCACGATCAAGGACCGCCTGATCGCCTTCGCCGCCAAGGAGTTCGCCTGCACACCGGCCGAGGTGGTGTTCGCCATGGAGGGCGTCACCGCCGGCAAGACGTCGCTCACCTTCACCGAGCTGGTCCGCCGCGCCTATTTCGAGCGTATCTCGCTGTCGTCCACCGGCTACTATCGTACGCCGGAAATCCACTACGACCGCGCCAAGCACCAGGGCCGGCCGTTCTACTACTACGCCTATGGCGCGGCCTGTTCGGAGGTGGCGATCGACACCCTGACCGGGGAGAACCGGGTCACCCGCGTCGACATCCTGCACGACGTCGGCCGCTCCCTGAACCCCGCCGTCGACCTCGGCCAGATCGAGGGCGGCTTCATCCAGGGCATGGGCTGGCTGACCACTGAGGAGCTGGTGTTCGACGCCAAGGGCGCGCTCAAGACCCACGCACCGTCGACCTACAAGATCCCCACCGCCGGCGACCGTCCCGACGCCTTCAACATCACAATCTGGGACCGCGGCGAGAACCGCGAAGCCACCATCCATCGCTCCAAGGCGGTGGGCGAGCCGCCGCTGATGCTGGCGATCTCGGTGTTCTCCGCGCTCACCGACGCGGTGGCCGCAGTCGCCGATCATAGGGTCATGCCGAACCTCGACGCGCCCGCCACGCCGGAGCGCATCCTGGCCGCCGTCGAGGACGTCAGACGGAGGGTCGGGCATGTCTGAGTGGATCGCCCAGGCCCTGTCCGCCGTGCGCCGCGGCGAGGCTCTGGCCATGACCTCCATCGTCGGCGCCCAGGGCTCGACGCCGCGAGAGCTCGGCGCGCGCATGCTGGTCTGGGACGACCGCTTCACCGGCACCATCGGCGGGGGCTCGCTGGAGCGCCAGGCGCTCGACCAGGCGCGCAGACTGCTGACGCAGGGCACCCGCCGCCACGCCCTGCAGGACTATCCGCTGGGCCCGCTGCTGGGCCAATGCTGCGGCGGCCGCGTGCGCCTCCTGGTCGAACGCATCGACGCAGCCAGCCTCGGCTGGCTGCAGGACGCCGCCCGGGCCTGCGAGACCCGCCAGGCCTTTCGCCTGCAGGCCGATATCGAGGGTGGCGATCTGGAGCGCTCGGTTCAGCCCGCCGCCGGCCAAGACCCCGCCGACAACAGCCCGCGCACGCCGATCCCGGAGGTGCGACGCCTCTCTGAGCTCATGCAGCCCGCCCGGCCCAAGCTCGTCATCTTCGGCGCAGGCCACGTGGGCCAGGCGGTGGCGCGGGCCTTCGCGCCCCTGCCCTTCGACCTGGAGTGGCTGGCCAGCCGCGAGGATCTGCGCCCCGAGGCCGGCGGGACCCACGCCGAGATCCTCAGCGAGGACGACCTGGAAGCCTGCATCGAGGCCACCCCGCCCGGCGCCCTGATCGCCATCTTCACCCACAGCCACGACCTGGACTATCGCCTGACCCGCGCGGCCCTGGCCAAGGGCGACTTCGGCTACCTCGGCCTGATCGGCTCGCGCACCAAGCGCGCCCGCTTCGACAGCCGGCTGAAGGCCGACGGGATCGCCGAGGCTCAGCTCGCCCGCCTCACCTGCCCGATCGGCCTCCAGACGCTCAGGAGCAAGGCGCCCGCCGTCATCGCCGTGGCGCTCGCCGCCGAGCTGCTGGCGCTCACCCAGGAGCCGGACGCTTGACCTTCGACTGGGCGGCCTGGGCCAACCTCGCGATCCGTTGGCTGCACTTCACGGCCGGCATCGCCTGGATCGGCTCGTCCTTCTATTTCATGTGGCTGGACAGCCATCTGAAGGCGCCCGCCAAGCCGCCGGAAGGGGTGGCCGGCGAGCTCTGGAGCGTCCACTCCGGGGGCTTCTATCACCAGATGAAGTTCATGGTCGCCCCGCCCGGGATGCCGGAGGAGCTGCACTGGTTCAAGTGGGAGGCCTACACCACCTGGATCTCCGGCTTTCTGCTGCTGGCGCTGATCTTCTACGTCGGCGCCGACGTGAACCTGATCGACAAGTCACGCCTGGCCCTGGAGCCGTGGCAGGCCATCGCCATCGGCCTCGCCAGCCTGGGCGGCGGCTGGCTGATCTACGACGGCCTCTGCCGCTCGCCGATCGGCCAGAGCCTGCGGGCCTTCGGCATCGTCTGGTTCGGCGTTCTCACGGCCGCCGCCTGGGGCCTGACGCGGGTCTTCTCCGACCTGGGCGCGGTGATGCACCTGGGCGCGATCATCGGCACGGTGATGGTCGCCAACGTCTTCCTGATCATCATCCCCAACCAGAAGAAGGTCGTGGCCCAGGTCCTGGCCGGCCAGACCCCCGACCCGGCGCTCGGCAAGCAGGCCAAGCAGCGCAGCGTCCACAACAACTACATGACGCTGCCGGTGCTGTTCGTGATGATCAGCAACCACTATCCGATGATCGTCTCGGCGCCGCTGAACTGGCTGTGGCTGGCCGGATTGGGCGTCGTCGGCGTCACCGTCCGCCACTTCTTCAATCTCAAGAACGCCGGCCAGCTCCGCTACGATGTGCTCCTGCTGGGCGCGCTGGCTTTCGTCACCGTCGCCGTGCTGAACGAGACCGCCAAGCCGCCGCCGCCCGCGGCCGTCCCGGTTCCGCCGTTTGCTGAGGTCCGCGCGCTGATCGACCACCACTGCGTCATGTGCCACGCGGCCACGCCCACCCACAAAGGCATCGCCGCGGCGCCCAACGGCGTCATGCTCGACACCGATGCCGGCCTGCAGAAGAACGCCGAGAAGATCTACACGCGCGCGGTCACCACCCACTCCATGCCGCTCAACAACGAGACCGGCATGACCGACGCCGAACGGGCGAGCCTGGGCGCCTGGATCAACGCCGGCGCGAAGGTGGAACCCTAGTGCGCGAAGTCACGCCCCAGGCCCTGACCGCCGACGCCTTCGCCCCGTTCGGCGAGGTCATCGAGGCTTCCGACCGCGCCGAACAGATCGCGATCAACTATGGCCAGACGACGCGCTTCAACGACCTGGCCCAGATCGACTTCGAGGGCGGCCGCGCCATCGTCAGCATCTTCCGCGGCCAACCCCTCGATCCGCCGCTCCTGAAGATCTTCGAGCGCCATCCGCTGGGCAGCCAGAGCTTCAGCCCGCTCGACGGCCGCGCCTTCCTGGTGGCCGTCGCCCCGCCCGGCGACTTCGACCCGGACGCCATCCGCGTCTTCTACGCCGCGCCGCATCAGGGCGTGAACTACGCCCGGGGCGTCTGGCACCACTACCTCATGCCGCTGGGCGGCGAGGGCGATTTCCTGGTCATCGACCGCGCCGGCCCCGGCGAAAACCTCGACGAGGTCGAGCTGGCCGAACCCGACCAGATCCTGGTGCGCCTCTAGGCCTGGACCAGCTTAACGCGGGTCCCGCAGAGCGTCACCTCGCCGTCGGCGTCCAGCAGGCCGCGCGCCTTGGCGCTCGCGCGCACGGCCTCCGGGTCGCGCACCGCCACGTCGAAGGCGCCCAGCCCGTCGCCGCGCCCGTCCTTCACCGGCACGAACCGCAGCTCGCCCATGTGCAGAGCGATGGTGATGACGTCGCCCGCCCGCGTCGCCGGCAGGCCCAGCACAGCGCTCCAGCGCTCGGCCATGCCCACCGGATCCGCGCCCTGCAGCTCGCCGGCCACGATCGCCACCGAGGTGTCGGTGCGCACGCCCTTGCGCCAGTCCGGCCCGCCCCACTCCCAGTGATCCCAAGGATCCATGTAATCCAGCGACAGGATCGCACCACCCACGTCGCGCGGATGAATATGGCTCATGGCCACCTTGCCGTCGTGCAGGTCGGCCTGTTCCACGACGCGTGCGCCGACCGCCGCGATCCGCTCGCGCGCGACACCGATATCCTCGACCTGCAGGATCACCATGTAGCCGCCGTCGCCGCCGCGCTTTTCGATCAGCCGCCCGGCCGTGGTGCCTTCCTCCTTGGGCGACACGACCTCCAGGAAGGTCTCGCCGATCGGGAAGACGCCGTTCTGCAGCCCGAACTTGCCCACGCCCTTGTCGTCGTAGGCGTAGTCGAGGCCCAGCACCGCGCGAATGTCGGCCTCGGCGGCGGCCAGGTCGGTCCCCACGAGGGCGATCTGTCGAAGGCGCATGGATGTCTCCTCGTGAGGTTTGCCGAGAGGCTAGAGGCTCGACCCCAAGGAAGGTCAAGCGGGGAAGGCTTCCGTTGGCCTAGGGAGAAGGCCTATCAATCAGAAAGACGGCCTCGACGCCGCCCCGACCAACGCAAAAGGGAAACGCCATGGCCGCCCTCGACACCGGAACCGAAGACCTGCTCGCCGACCTCGACGCGGGCATCCTGACCCTCACGCTCAACCGCCCCCAGGCGCGCAACGCCATGAGCGACGGCATGAACCAGGCGCTGGGCCGGCAACTGGCCGCCGCCGAGCTGAACCCCGAGGTGAAGTGCATCGTGCTGACCGGCGCCGGCCAGGGCTTCTGCGCCGGCGGCGACGTGAAGGGCATGAACGACCGCAATTCCGGCGGCGGCCGCCAAGTCACCCTCGACGAGGCGATCCACAACCAGCGGGTCAACCAGCGCGCCACGGCGGGCAAGCTGTTCAAGATGCCCAAGCCGACCATCGCCGCCTTGCCGGGCGCCGCCGCCGGCGCGGGCCTGGCGCTGGCGCTCGCCTGCGACCTGCGGGTGATGGCGAAGACCGCGATCATGACCACCGCCTTCGCCCGCGTCGGCTTCTCCGGCGACTACGGCGGCACCTATTTCCTCACCCAGCTGGTGGGCTCGGCCAAGGCGCGTGAGATGTATTTCCTGTCCGACCGGGTGAACGCCGAGGAGGCGCTCAGGCTCGGCCTCGCGAACTGGGTCTGCGAGCCCGACGAGCTGGCGGCCAAGACCCGCGAGGTCGCTCTGCGCCTGGCGAACGGCCCGACCATCGCCTACCGCTACATGAAGGAAAACCTCAACCGCGCCATGGCCGGCGACTGGGACGACTGCATGGACCTGGAGGCGACCCACCACGTCCATCTGGGCCAGACCGCCGACCACAAGGAAGCCGCCAAGGCCTTCGTGGAGAAGCGCGAGCCGGTGTTCACCGGACGCTGACCGGATGGCGACAGCCAAGTCCAAGAAGCTGCGCGATCCGTCACTGCCGACGGCCAAGGGCCGGTGCGTCTGCGGCGCGGTGCATGTGGAGATCGGCGTGCCGGCCCGCTGGGCCTGGCACGACCACGCCGCCGCCACCCGGCTGGCGCATGCGGCCGCCTACGCCACCTACCTCGGCTGCTACAAGAGCCGCTTCTGGGTGACCAAGGGCGAGGCCGCCATCACCCGCTTCGCCGACGAGAAGGCCGGCACGGTGCGCGGCTTCTGCGGCAAGTGCGGTACACCGATCTTCTACGACCGGCTGCGCGCCCACACGATGGTCAACGTGCCCCGCGCCCTGTTCACGACGCGCACTGGGCGCGAGCCCCGCTACCACATGAACCTCGACCAGGCCGTGGACTGGCTCTATGGCGGCGAGCCGCTCGCTCCGCTGAAGGGCTATCCCGGCGTCATGTGGGAACGGCCCCGACGCAAGAAGAAGACCGTCGGCATCGACGACTTCCTCTAAGCCGCCGCGAGCGCGCGCTCGATCAACCAGTAGGAGGCCAGCCCGCCGATGGCGTAGGCCGGCGCCGCGCGCGCCCAGGCGCTCTGCCGCCACGCCCAGTTCCGGCCGACGACCTCCACGAGCTTCATCGCAGCGATCGCCACGGCGATGAACATCAGCTGGCCGATCTCCACGCCGACGTTGAACAGGAAGAGCGCCAGCGGCGTAGCCTTGGGCGGCAGGCCGATCTGCGTGAGCGCGCCGGCGAACGCGAGGCCATGCAGCAGGCCGAAAGCAAACGCGATCAGCCAGGGATGGCGCTTGGTGAGCGTGTCAGGGTCGCCGCCCGGGGCGAGCTCGCAGGCCACGAAGACGATGCTGAGCGCCACCAACGCCTCGATCACCGCCGAAGGGAAATGCACATAGCCCAGCGCCGCCAGGGCCAGCGTGATCGAGTGCGCCACGGTGAAGGCCGAAACCGCCTTCACCACCCGCCAGTTGGGGCCGGTCAGCAGCAGGAGGCCCAGCACGAACAGCAGGTGGTCGAAGCCGGTCAGGAAGTGCTCGACGCCGAGCCGCAGATAGCCCGGCACGGCGATACCCTGCGGCGCGGAGAGGGAGAGCTTCATCTCCGGCGCGGCCGGCCGGAGCAGGCCGTCCACCTCGCGCCCGCCCGGAAGGGTCACACGCACGAGCACGTCGGTGACGCTGAGCGGCAAGCCTTCGATCGACACCGTCTGCCCGTCGAGCGGCGCGGCGTGGCGGACGTGCCAGGTCCGCGTGCGGAAGCCAATCTCGGCGTCGTCGCGCGCGGGTTCGGCATCGAGCGCGCCGCTGGAGAGGTGGGGGACCAAGTGTACCGCCATCTCGCCGACGGTGGGCTGCTTCCAGGTGACGTCGTAGTCGCCGGGCGCGGTCTGGGTGATCTGCAGCAACGCCGGGCGGACCTCGTGGGCTTTAGCCCCCGCTGGGATCAGCAGCGCCAGCATCAGCAGCAGGCGCGCCCACAGGCTCACTTGTCGACCCCTGCCACCACGACGCGGTAGCGGGCGCGGAGGTCACGCAGGTAGGCGGCGTTCTTCGCCTTGCGGCGGTCGTTCAGATAGGCGTCCCGGACCTGGGGCCGCACGCTGTCGAAGCTCGCCGCGCTGCCCTGATGGCGCGCCGTCACCTTGACGATATGCCAGCCGTAGGGCGACAGCACCGGCCCTTGCCACGCCCCGATGGGCGCGGTCTGCAGCAGCTTCACGAACTCGGTCCCGTAGTCGCGCAGCAGGTCCGGCAGGGGCACGTCGTCATAGCTGAGCGGGAACAGGAACGGGTCGCCCGTCGGATCCTCGCGGCCGCTCTCCTCGGCCCGCTCCAGCGCCTGGGCCGCGGCCTTCTCCGCGCCGCCGTGCGGCCTGTCCCCGGAGAAGAACGCCTGCTGGAACGCCACCCGCGCCGGCGCCGCGTACTGGTCGGCGGTCTTGGCGTAGTAGGCGCGAAGCTCAGCCTCGGTGGGCTCGCCGGCATCGGCCGCGTCGTCGGTGGCGAAGGACATCTTCTGCGCCAGCCGGCGGCGGATGATCATGTCGTTCTTGTCGAGCCCAAGCCGCAGCGCCTCGCGCGCCAGCAGCTCCTCGTCGATGCGATCCTGGATGATGCCGGCGAGCTCGGTCTTGGTGGGCGGGCGTTGCGACTGCACCTCCCAGTAGGCCGCGAGCTGGTTGAGCTCCTGCGCGTCGATGCGCACCACCGGCCGCTGCAGCGACTTGGCCAGCGTCATGCCCGCGAACAGCACAGCGCCGATCAGCAGGAAGCGCAGCAGCGGCTCGCGCGCCAACCGGCGCATCCAGGACCGCGGCGGTTCGGACGCTTCACTCATGGGTCGCACTCAGCCCGGGTCTTAAGCCTTTGGCTCGTACCAGATGGGCGAAGACCAGGCGCGCTCCATGATCGTCTTCTCGAGCGTCGGGTTGGGCGGGGTGCCGTTGCGCAGCGCGTCCCACGTCGACCAGCGGCAGGAGGGGTTCTCCAGGACCCGCAGGTAGTAGAAGGCCCGCTGGTTCGGCTTGAAGGTCGGGTCCGTCCAGAGTGTGCGGAGTTCCACATCGCCCTTGAAACGGTCGGGCTCGCAGGTGGCGAGGTTCACGCCCGCGCCATTGTCCGGGCAGCGCCAGGTGGTCTTGTTGAGGGCCAGCTTGTCAGAGCAGGCGACGTCGAACACCTGTTCCCTGGCCTTACCGTTCTCCACCCAGCCCTTCACGATCTGGGCGCGCTGCAGATAGCCGGAGTTGGGATCGCGTACGCCCCAGATCAGGAACTTCGGCGCCTTGCCCGCAGACGGCTTCAGGTCCGAGCCCATGGCCACGCCCTTGGCGTAGGCCTCATGGACCAGGTTGGTGTGCTTCGCCAGGTCGTCGGGGAAGTCGTAGCCCGCGAAGAACCGCAGCCGGATGCGCGGCCCCGAAGTGGCGAAGGTCTCCTTGCGGCGCAGCGCCGCGAAGATCGCCTCGCGGCTGTTCTCTTCGGCCCAGACGCCGGCCAGGCCGGAGGCGCCCCAGGCTTGGTAGGGACCGGTGGCGTGCGCTGAGTCCGGGGTGTCGGCCGGCCATTCCTTGGCGCCGTTCGGCGGCACCGAGCCGCGCAGCGCGGGCGTGCCGTCACTGCGGCCCACCTTGGAGAAAAAGTTGCGCTCCTCCACCGAACCGGGGGCGGCGTTGTGCGTGTCGGACGAGCCGATGAAGCCGAACTTGAACGGATTGAAGCCCTTGGTTTCCTGCATCAGGATTCCGTCCTTCAGGGCCTCGCGCACATAGCTGCCGTGGAACTTGGTCACCGGGTGGTTGGAGCCGATGTAGCGCTCCATGATCTCGAAGTTCGACCACTCGTCATTGGGCGACAGCGAGGGGTGCACCTCGGATGTCCCCTTGATCTGGGTGATCTCCGCCAGCGGCTCGTTGCGCATGCGTAGCTCGGCGTAGGCGCGGTCCATGGGCGAGCCGTCGCGCTTGGTCTGCTCGAACATCAGCCCGTCGGAGCCGTTGGAATTGTGCGGGATGGCCAGCACGTCGATGCCCTTGGCCCGCCAGGCGTCCATGGTCCGCCAGAGATCCTCCGGGTTGTTCGACATGGTCGAGGTATAGGGCAGCGTCGGGACCTTGGCGGTGCGGAAGATGACGTTCCGGTGCAGGTTCCGGCCGTCCGGCGCGGAGGTGTATTCATAGGCCACGAAGGTGGTGAAGCGGCCCGGATCGTTGTTGCGGGCGGCGGCCTCCTTGACGTCGGTCCAGGCGCGGCCGGCGACGTCCGGCGCGCTGAATTCCTTGGGCATCTGGCCGGCGTGGCTGAGGCTGACGACCTTGTCGAACGCGGCGCGGATCGCCTTGGGGTCGGTGCTGAACAGGCCCTGGACCAGCGGGCTCTTGGAGAGCGGCCGGTTCGGGTCGTTGGCCTCGCGCATTGAGCCCATGTATTCGGAGTGATCGGTCACCGCCGTGAAGTCGAGCGGCCCGCCGGCGCGGCGGATGTTGAACCCCGACGCGTGGCCGATCGTCGAGCCCTTGGCGAAGGCGTAGGCGTCGTCCGGGGTCGCGCGCACGTTGAAGATGTAGGCGTCGAAGCTGAGGCCCGTGTGGACGTGCAGATCGCCGAAATAGGCGTTGCGGTCGGGGTTGTAGCCCGGCAGGTGCGCCGAGCTCTTCGCGGCCACGGCAGCCTTCGCGGGGACCGGGGCGGCACCCGGCGCTGAAGCCGGTGTGGTCGCGGCGAGCGCTGCGCCCCCCGCCCCGATCGCCAGCAGCACGCCGACAAAGGTCCGCGCATGTTTCCGCTTCGACTGCCGCCTCATCGCCTGCCCGCTCCCCAGTCCGTCTAGTCCGGAAATTCCGAAATCCGGATTCCGGTCAGCTTCGCGCCGCTGGCCGGATTCCACAACACCTCAGGCGCCCAAACCCATCACCATGTATAGCGAAGCTGCACGCCCCAGGTGAGCGGCAGGTTGGCGCGGCGCACATTGTTGGTCGCGCTGATCGCCTCGAACACGATGTAGTTCTCGTTGCCGAGATTGTTGGCGAAGGCGCTGAGCTCGTACTTGCCCCAGTCGACGCCGATCCGGCCATTGACGATGGCGTAGTCGTGCAGCGGCGGCGTCTGGGCCACTTCCTGCACCCCGCCCTGGCGCGACGAGCCCTGGAGATTGATGAAGCCGGTCACGTCGGAGACGATTTCGCGCTTGTAGTTGATATTGAAGGTGCCGGTGTTCTTCGGCTGCTGCGGCTGGTGGCGACCCTTGTAGATCCCGCCGGTGATCTTGCCGCCCTGATGCGCGCCGCCGACCGTGACCTTCAGCGCGCCGCCCAGGATGTCGGCCCGCGCGGTGGCCTCGACCTCGAGCCCATAGAGGATCGCCGGACCCGCGTTGAAGGCGAACGAGGTGGCCTGGACCGGGCAGACCGGATTGCCCAAGGCGCACCCGTTGTCGCCCTGGATCACCAGGCTCTGGAAGTGGTTCTCGTAGCCGGTGACAGTAACGAACAGGTCGCGGGTGATGTTGCCTTTGACGCCGGCCTCATAGGCGCGGACCGTTTCGTTGTCGAACTCCGCCGGCACCGGGATCGGCTGTCGCGGATCACCGAGGGAGGAATTGAAGCCGCCCGCGCGATAGCCGGTGCCGGTCTTGGCGTAGACCAGCCAGTCGGTGACCGGCTTGTAGGCGAGCGTGAGGGTGTAGGAGGTGTTGTCGGCCTTGCGCGCGGCGTCGAGGTTGAACGACCCCGGCTGCAGCACGCCGGTCCCGAAGTCGTAGCGCCGGGTTGAGAAATCCTCGGTGTCGCGGGTGTAGCGCAGGTCGGCCGACACGTTCAGCTTGTCGGTGAGGTCATAGCCGGCCGAGCCGTAGACCGCCCAGGATTCGAAGCGCAGCCGGCCCTTGTCGAAGGTGCCCGTCGAGGGACTGGCGGCGGTCGGCGACTTGCCCAGTACGTTCCCGGGTGTGTCGTGCAGCAGGTAGTATTCGGCGCCGGCCACCCACTTCAGGGATTGCAGCGCGTCCTTGCCCGAGCCGCTGAGGTGGGCGTCCTGGTAGAAGATCCGCGCGTGGTCGAGCTGGTCGCCGCCCTGGGCGTAGTCAGCGGCCAGCACCGCGTTCACCGCCGCCGACGCCACCTTGCCCGCCGCCACCGCGGCGCGGGCGAACTGGATGGACGAGGCGTCCCGATCGTAGGCGTTCTCGCCGTGCCGGTCGCGCATCATGGTCACCGTGTCCAGCGTGGCCCAGTCGGCGTCGTAGCTGGTGGTGAATTCGACGTCGCCGATGTCCTGCTTGGCCTTCGACGGTGAGTTCCAGGCGGTCTCGTACTTGTCGGTGAAGATGCCCTTCGGATAGGTCGCGCCGGGGAAGGTGACCACATAATAGATCAGGCCCGGCAGGCGCTCGGCGCCGTGCTCGACCAGCAGGTTCGCGGTGAACTTGCCGTTCGTGTAGTTGAGCTGGCCCCGGTAGAAATATTTGAACTGGGCGTCGGCGTACTGGTCGATGGCGGCCAGGTGATAGAACCCCTTGTCCTGCTCCATCAGGTCGACGCCGAAGCGCGCCGCCCAGTGGCCGCCCAGGTCGAGGTTGGTGACGGCCTGCAACTCCCTCATGTCGTGGATGCCGACAGTGCCCTGGGCCCAGCCGTCGAAATTGTGCTCGGGCCGGGCCGAGATCACGTTGATCGAGCCGCCCTCGGCGTTGCGGCCGTTGAGACCGCCCTGCACGCCGCGCAGCACCTCGATGCGGCCCGGATCGAACAGGTCGAGGTCCGTGAAGGTGCGCCCGCCCACGGTGCCGCCGCCGATGAACGCGCCGTCGCGAAACAGACCCACGCCGGCCTCGGCATTGGTCGCCCGCGAGGTGCCGGACCCGCGCAGCGAGACGTCGGAGGTGATCGGGTTCGACGTGTTGGCGAAGTTCACGCCGGGCACGTTTGAGAGCAGGCTCTGCGCGGTCGGAACACCGCCCATGTCCTGGATGTCCTGGACGCCGAGCGCGGTCACCGCCACCGGAATGTCGCGCAACCGCTCGGAGCGCTTGCGGGCGGTTACCACCAGCTCCTCGAGATCGGTCGAGGCGGCCGTGGCCGTGGTCGCCGTGCGGCCCACCGCCTGGGCGTGAGCCAGTTGCGGCGCGACGGCCGCGATGGCCGCGACGAGCGCCAGGGTCGACGCCCGGCGGAACAGGGCCGACGGCCCATGGTTGAGAATACGCATACGACGCCCCCCTATTTTTTGTTTCAGCCTGAAATGAAGCGCTTTTCGCGTTGCGATCTCGCCAGTTCTGGCACTATTCCGCGATGCGGAACGGCCAAGCCCGGCCGTGACCTGAGGCTTAAGCATCTTATTCCTATTGAACGAGTAGGAATAGGCTCAATGGCCGCATAGAAAAACTGAGGTGACCGGAGCGGCATGGCCAAGAGCGGAACTGTCCAGTCGGCGCTACGGGCGCTGCGAGTCATCGAGGTGCTGAACCGCCGGCGCGTGACCTCGCTGGAGATCCTGCACGCGCGCACCGGCCTGCCGAAGGCGACACTGGTGCGCCTGCTCGAGACGCTCATCACCGCCGGTTACGTGTTCCGCGTCTCACGGCGCGAGGGGTATGCGCTGACCGAGCAAGTGCTGCAGCTCTCGGCCGGCGTGCGCCATCGCGACGTGATCGTCGACGTCGCCCGGCCGCTGATGGAGGCCTTCACCCGGCAGCACAAATGGCAGGTCTCGCTGTCGACCAGCGAGCGCGACTGCATGCTGGTGCGCTTCACCACGCGCCACATCAGCCCCTTCGCGAGGGAGGAGATCTACCTCAACCGCCGGGTGCCGATTCTGCGCAGCGCCATCGGCCGCGCCTACCTGGCCTTCTGCTCAGCCGACGAACGGGCGGCGATCATGAACATCCTGGCCGACGCTGATCCCACGGAGATCGACGAGACCGGCGGGCCGGCCAAGATCGACGCGATGATGCGGCGTGTGCGCCGCGAGGGTTACGCCACCATCGTGCGCCCGCCCGAGGACCCCAGCCGCAGCTTCGCCGTGCCGGTCCTCGAGCCCGACACGCCGGAGAGCCCGCTCGGGTCGGTGGTGATGTTCTGGTATCGCTCGGCGATGACCGAGCCGCAGGCGATCGAGCGCTATCTGGGCCATGTCCGGTCCCTCGCCGACGCCATCGCCGCGGGCCTGAAACACGCCCGCGAGCTCGAGGCCGGAGTCCAGCCGCCCGGCGTGTGATCACCCTGGATCAGCCGCCGCGCCAGCCCTCCAGCGCCGGTCCAAGCGCGTGCTTCAGCGGGTCCAGCCAGGGCTCGTAGGCGCGCCACTGGTCCAGCCCTCCGCGGAAGATAGGCCGGCGCACCTGCTCGGAACTCACCGTACGGACCGCGCGGTCGTTCTCATAGAATCGCAGGCAGCTTTCCTCGAAAGGCAGGCCGCAGTGGTCGAGCAGGCGGCGGACCTGGGCCTCGGTATCCTCGACCAGGTCCTCATAGATCACCCGGCAGACCCGACCCGGCAGAGCGGTGTCGAAGTGCGCCATCAGGTCCACGTAGTCGGCGTAGTAGCGGCCGAGATCGGCGAGGTCGTAGGAGAAGGGCTGGCCCTGGGCGAAGTGCTGCTTGAAGGCCGAGAAACAGGTCCCCAGCGGGTGGCGCCGCGCATCGATGATCCTGGCGCGCGGCAGGATCAGCTGGATCAGCCCCACATGCTGGAAATTGTTCGGCATCTTGTCGATGAACGAGGGCTTGCCGAGTTTGCGGTGTTGCCCGGCGCTGTCGATGAACGACCGGCCGAGTTTCGACAGGGCGTCGCCGTCGAGACCGGCCACGTCCTCCGGATAGGCATCGCCCGCGCCGGCGAGGCCACTGGCGATCAGGCCGATGTAGGGCAACTCCATCGTGCCCTCCACCGCCGAGTGGCTCGCGAGAATCTGTTCGATCAGGGTCGAGCCGGACCTGGGCAGTCCGACGATGAAGATCGGCTCTTGCGATGGGCAGCCGGCCCCGTCGCGCTCGGCGAAGAACGCGCGGGTGAACAGGCGCTTCGACCGCAACATCTGGGCGTGGTTGGCGTCGGCGCTGTAGACGGCGCCGGCGCGCCGCAGCGCCGCGCCGCGCGCGTAGTGTTCGAAGGACGCCGCGTGGTCGCCCTTGTCTTCGAACGCCTTGCCCAACGCGTAGTGCAGGTGAAGCCGATCGTCGGCCGACAGGTCGGACCGCCCCGCCTGGAGGAGCATCGCCGCCTCCTCCTCGGCAGTGAAGGAGGCGACCTTCATATTGGCCAGGCTCCAGTAGGCGTCGCCGACTCCCGGCGCCAAGGCGATGCAGCGCTTATAGGCGGCTCTGGCGTCCTCGCTGCGGCCCACGGCGCGCAGGTTGTGGCCGTAGTTGAGCCATATGCGCGGCTGTTCCGGATAGTCCTCGAGCAGCCCCTCGTACAGTTTGGCGACCCGCTCATCCTCGCCGAGCAGACCAAGGCAGCCGGCCAGCAGATTGCGGTAAGCCGGATCCCTTGGCTTTCGCGCCAGTAGCTGTTCGAGCTGCGCCGCGGCTGGGCCGGCCTTCTGCTGACGGAACAGGGCTTGCGCATAGATGAAGCGGGCGGCGTCGCTGGCGGGATCGAGTTCGAGACAGCGCGCGAGCAGGATCTCGGCGTCCTCGTAGCGCTCCTGGCGAAGACGAACCTCGGCCAGCATCTTCATCGCCGCGCCATCCGTGACGTGGCTCATCACGTGGGCGCGCAGGAGATCGTCGGCGGCGTCCAGCCGGCCGTCGAACAGGGCGGCAGCCGCGGGCTTAAGGGCCGGGTCGGTCACCGCCGCCCGCGCATGCTGCGCAAACGCCGCCTCCGCTCCTGCGGCGTCCCCGTGCTGGAACAGCAGGTCGCCGAGCGCCCGCCAGGCGTCGGCCAGGTCGCGATTGAGGTTGGTGGCGCTGCGCAGCGCCTCGATCGCCGATCGCCCTTCGCCCAGGTCGGCCAGGGCCAGGCCCAGTTCGTATTGAGTCAGCGCGGCGCGGGGGTAGGCCTTGGCCAGGGGCGCCAGGATCGACCGCGCGCCCTTCGGATCGCCCAGTCGCCGCCGCGCGGACCCGAGCACCAGCCGGGCCCGCGGGTCGTTTCGCGCGACCTTCAGGATGGATTCGGCTTCGCGCCCGGCGGCCGCCGGGTCCGTGGCGAGCAAGGCGGCGGCGCGCTCGGCGGCGGCGTTCAGCCAACTGATCCCAGCGTCAGCCATGGGCGCGGTCTGTGTTCATGCCAGGGCTTATCTCGGCCGCGACGATCAGGGATGCAAGGTCGATCGCCCGGCTGGGACAAAAGCAAAGGGCGGATCGAAGTCGCCTTCGATCCGCCCCATCGCATTGCGTCAGAGGAGGACGCTAGAAGCTGTAGGTCACGCGACCGTAATAGTAGCCGCCGCCGGTGCCGTAGGGCGAGAAGCCGTACGGTACGCCAAACACCCGGCCGTTATCCGCGGGCCGCCCGCCGATGTTCGGCGCCTTGGGCGGGACTTTGTCGAGCAGGTTGTTCGCCCCCGCCTCGACCTTCAGGTTCTCGAAGAGCTGATAGCCGACGTTGAGATCGAAGATGGCCGTGACCGGAATTTCCTGGGTGAAGAGATTGCCGTTCGCGAACAGCAGGATCTGCTCGGATGTCTTGCCGTAGATCGAGGCGCGCAGATTGGCGCTCCACTTGTTCAGGCTCCAGTTGGCCTGGAGGATGGCCTTTTCCTTAGGCGTAGACGTCTCGAGGCTGCTCTTGGCCGTGGCGCTGAGGATGAGAGCGCCAGGCGCCTGCCCGTTCGCCGCCGCCGCCGCCGCCTGGGCGGCGTTGGCGGTGTTCGTCACCGCGGCCGGCAACGGGGCGACGCGGGTGAAGGTGTTCTCGTTGTAATTGAAGCCCACGGTCCAATCGACGTGGCCCAGGTCCCCGAAGTCGGAGGCGTAGACGCCCGTGAGTTCCACGCCCTTCGTCTCGGTGTCGGCCGCGTTGGTGAACACCGAAATGCCGGTATAGGACAGCGAGGTCGCGTTCGCGATCGGCGCACCGAGCTTGTTGGCGATGGCCGCCAGAACGCCAGGCGAGGTGATGTCGGATCCAACCGTGCCAAACACCGTGCTGGTCGTCAGGATGCGATCCTTGACCTTGATGTAGTAGGCGTCGAGCGTGATCTGCAGGTGATCGATCGGGTGAGCGACGAAGCCCACGCTGTAGTTGGTCGACTTTTCGGGCCGCAGCGGCTGGAATCCGGCGACGGCGGCCGACGCGGAGTCGGCCGGCAAGGTCAACGAGGCCGAGCCCGGGCTCACGTTGGTGCCGGAATAAAACTCCTCCGCCAGGGTCGGCGCCCGGAAACCAGTGCTGACCGTGCCGCGCAAAGCGAACATCGGATTGAAGTCGTAGCGGCTGGTGAGCTTGCCCACCGTGGTCGAGCCGAAATCGCTGTAGTGTTCGTAGCGCGCGGCCAGATCGACGTGCCAGCCTGTGACGACGTCAGCCGCGCCGTCGATGTAGAAGCCGTAGTTGGTCCGGGAGTGTTCGCCGGCGTCGAACGGGGTGTAGCCGTCGAACGACTGCGCGCCGCTGCCGAAGTAGGACGACGGCTCGCCCGCGCTGATCGCATAGGTCTCGCGGCGGCTCTCCGCCCCGAAGGCGATGTTCAGCGGCGAAGCCATGCCGACGTCGAAGTCCTTGCCGAAGTCGGCCGAGATGACCGACTGGGTGCCTTTGAATGCGCCGTCGTAGAACAGGCGCTGCGGCACGATCGGGGTCGGGGATTGGGCCGCCAGAATCGGGAAGAGTTCGGCGTTGGCCGTGTTCTTGACGAAGATCTGGTTCTCGTCGGCGCCGTAGGTCAACGCGACGTCATAGGTCCAGGTGGCGAAGGTCCCGCGAACGCCGCCCGTAATCGAATAGTCGGTCTCATGGTCGGCTTCGCTCGGGTCGAAGCCGTTGGGCAGCGGGTAGTAGTGGACGCCTGTCGAGGTGGTTCCCTGGATCAGCGACGGTACGCGGTAGTTTTCGAAGTGGGACGAGTGCCGGTCGCCGTAGCTGCCGAAGCCGTACAGTTCGACGGCGTCGGTCAGGGCGTACGCCGCGTTGAAGAACCCGTTGTAGATGTTGTACTGGGGCGCGCCGACCACGCCGTTTTCGCGCGGGAAATTCTCCGCGTTCACGACGTTCTTGTTGACCGTGTTGTTGGCCACGTTGCCGCTCGTGAAGGCGGAGCCGGCCGGGTTGATGGCGCCGTCGGGATTCTGGAAGCGTCGGTCGCCGATCCCAACGAGCGTTTCTTCGCCATAGCGCTGTTCAAGGGTGACGTTGACGTAGCCCCTGTCGCCCAGGCTGAAGCCCTTGTTCAGCGACCAGGCGCCCGACTTGCCCTCGCCGCCGTAGTTCTGGCCGCCCGTGCCGGTGATGAAGCCGCCCTCGGCGTTCTTCTTCAGGATGATGTTGACGACGCCGGCGATGGCGTCGGTGCCGTACTGCGCCGCGGCCCCGTCGGTCAGCACTTCCACATGGTCGATGGCGCCGACGGGGATGAAGCTGAGGTCGGTCGTGGCCGAGCCCGAGTAGGCCGAGCCGCCGAGGACAGCCAGGTTGGACGTGACGTGTCGACGCTTACCGTTCACCAGCACCAGGGTGTCATTGGGGCTGAGGCCGCGCAGGGCCGCCTCAATGCTGAGCGCCGCCAGATCGCCGCCGGTGTTGTTGATATTCAGCGACGGCACAGACGTTACGAGCGAACTGGCCAGATCGGTCGAACCGGTCCGGGTCAGCGCCTCTGCGCCGACCACCTGGACCGGCGCGGCGCTGTCTTCGGCCTTCACACCCACGGTCCGCGTTCCGGTGACGATGACCTCGGTCACCGCAGCGGTCGAGTCCGCTTCAGCTGCAGCAAAGGCTGGAGCGGCCAGTGCGGTCGCGAGCGCCACCATGCTGGCGCCGGTGAGTAGTCTCTTCATGTTATTACCCCCATTTTTTTGAATAAGTTTGATTTTTGAGCGCGATACGTCAGGCATTCGCCGTGCGTTCGGCGAATAGGAAGAACGCTTTCAATTTCAGACATATGCCCAACAACACGCACTCTCGCGCTCGATACAGCCGCAACAGCGCCCAGGGATTCCAAGATGGGAATCTATTCTGAGCCTTGTCGGCGTAACGTGTCAGGCGGCCGGTCGTTGACCACGCTTCGAGTTATGACGATGTCATGAAAATGGTGCAGTGCACCAAGGTTATGCGGGTCGCCACATAAAGGCGCTCGAACTGACCAAGGAATGAGCGAAGTCAGGGCAGCGACGGGCCAAATACGAGCGCGGCGGGGCGCCGGCGGCCTCGGCGCCTAGGGTTTCACCGCGGGTGAACGTCCACCCGGAAACGGAGGCTTTAGAACGCCGCGATGAAGCTCAGGGTCCGCTTTCTGCAGCTGCCGATCCTGTTCGACGCCGACAGGCTGGCGCAGGAGGTCGCCGCCATCCCCGAGAGCGCGTGGCGTGCGCACCCACGGGGCTATCCGGGCAACGACGCCCTGACCTTGATCACCACCGATGGCGACCCGGCGAGCGACGCGCGCGCCGGCGCCATGAGCCCGACCCCGCACCTTCTCGCCTGTCCCTACCTCATGGAAGTGCTCGAAGCGCTTGGCGCCACCTGGGGCCGCGCGCGGCTGATGCGACTGTCGGGCGACGCCGAAGTCACCGCCCACGTCGACACCGACTACTATTGGCGCGACCACATGCGGGTGCATGTGCCGATCGTCACCCAGCCCACGGTGCGCTTCGACTGTGGCGACGAGCATGTGCACATGGCCGCCGGCGAGTGCTGGATCTTCGACACCTGGAGCCTGCACAGCGTCCACAACGACGCCACGCGCGCGCGCATTCATCTGGTCGCCGACACCGTGGGCGGCGACGGATTGCTAAGCCTGATCGAACGGGGCCGCTCGCCGGGGGAAGATCGGCCGACCTGGTCGCCACGCCTGTCGCCGCCGCGCGGCGGGCCTAGCCCGACTCTGGCCTACGAAAGTCGCAACACGCCGGTGGTGATGACGCCCTGGGAATTGCGTGACCACCTCAATTTCCTGATGACCGAGGTCGCGCCGGGGCAGCCCTTGACTGGCCCCGTCGGTCAGGCCCTGAACCGGTTGCGCGTAAACTGGCACGCGCTCTGGGCGCAACACGGCGACGACGTCGTCGCCCGACCGGCCTACGCGGCCCTTCTCGAACGCACCTGGTCGACATTGGAAGCGGCGGGCGTCGACAGCCTGGCGCTGAAGAACCGCATGCCGTTGGCGAAGTGCCTGCGAGCGTTGATCTTCGAATCCGCGCTGGCGGCGAGCGGCTCGGCGATGGACAGCGACCTTCGTGAAGCTCCAGGCGCGGCCAAACGGCCCGCCGCGCCGCCGCCGGCGCCCGCCGCCGCATCCAGGCAGGGCCGCGATCCCGAGTTCGACCGGCCTACCTTTATCGTCAGTTCGCCAAGGTCCGGCTCAACGCTGCTCTTTGAGACTCTCGCCAACGCCCCCGGTCTGGCCACCATCGGCGGCGAGTCCCACGGGCTGATGGAATCGATCCCTCGGATCAGTCCCGCCGCGCGCGACTGGGAATCCAACCGGCTCACCGCCGCCGACGCCGAGCCTTCGACCGTCGCTCTGCTGCGAGAGCGATTTCACGCGGCGATGCGGTATCGCGATGGCGCGCCGGCGACACCTGGTCCGGTGCGCATGCTCGAAAAGACCCCCAAGAATGCGCTGCGCGTACCCTTCCTGGCCGCCGCCTTTCCCGAGGCGCGGTTCATCTACCTCTACCGCGATCCCCGTCCGACGCTGGCCAGCATGATCGAAGCCTGGTCGTCGGGCGGATTTCGAACCTATCCGCAACTTCCCGGCTGGACCGGTCCCGCCTGGTCGTTGCTGCTGACCCCAGGTTGGCGCGATCTGATAGGCGCCCCGCTGGGCCGGATCGTCGCCCAGCAGTGGAGCGCCACGACGCGTATTCTCCTGGACGATCTGGAGGCCTTGCCGAGGGATCGCTGGCTGGCCTTGCGCTACGAATCCCTGATCGCCGCCCCTCAGACCGAAGTCTCGCGCCTTTGCCGCGCGCTGGACTTGGACTGGGATCGTCAGCTGGGCGAGCACCTGCCGCTCGCCCGACACACACTCACGACGCCAGGCGCGGATAAATGGCGCGCTCATGCTGAGGCGATCGAAGCGGTGCTTCCGCTCTTGAAGCAAGAAAACGATCGCGCCCTGGCGGTCTTGAGCGAAGGCGATAGACGGTCAAGGTCCAGCCTTCCACCCGACGCTTTCGCTGCGCGCACGCCGCCATCTGCAACGTCGTTGGCGCCCAACGCCACCTGAGCAGCCGCGGGCCGGCGACTCGTGCGCTACGGCGCCGCGCCAGTGGCGTCAGTCCGCGCCCCCGCTCGCCCGGACGGCGCCCTCCTGGGGGCGCCGCCAGCACCATCTGATGAGATTCTAAGCGTTCCGGCAGCCCAACAGGCCCCGTGCGACGGCCCTGGCGTCGCCGCCCGAGACGCCCCCTCCCAGCCGCGTAGAAAAAGGCGCCTCCCGGCGTCGTTGCGGCACGACGTGGGGATCCAGTTCGAGAGGATGTGTTGGTGTTGATCGATGGATTTTCGCCGGTCACGATCGGGCTTCTGATCGTGATCCTCGCTGCTTCGGCGCTGATGAGCGGGCTGTCCGGCTTCGGCTTTTCGGCGATCGGCGCGCTTTGCCTGATCCTGCTGCCGCCCAAGCTGGGCGTGCCGCTGCTGATGACGCTCTCTGCCGCCAACCAGCTCATGTCGCTGCGCCAGCTCAAGGCCGACATGAAGCCGATCAAGCATTGGTGGCCCGACGGTCCAGCGCCCTATCTGCTGGGCGGCCTGGTGGGCGTGCCGGTGGGCCTGGCGATCCTGTCGTCCCTGCCGACCGGCGACCTGATGCTGGTGTTCGGCGCTTTCCTGGTGATCTACGCCGCCTATTCGCTGGCCCGACCGCACGGGGCGCGGGCGACCGTCCATGGCAGCTGGCTCTCCTCGTCGCTGGTCGGCATGTCAGGCGGGGTGATCGGTGGCTTCACCGCCTTCCCGGGCGCCGCCGTGGTGGTCTGGAACGGCCTGCGCCACCTGCCCAAGCGCGAGGCCCGCGCCATCGTCCAGCCCTACATCCTGGTCCTGCAGATCCTCTCCATCGCGCTCCTGGCCCTGCAGAAGCCGGAGACCTTCGGCAAGACCTACTGGCTGCTGATCGCCATCACGGTGCCGGTGGTGCTCCCCTGCACCCTGCTGGGCGTGAAGCTCTATCAGTCGCTCTCCGACGTGAACTTCCGGCGCGTGACGTTCATCCTGCTGGGCATCTCCGGCCTGGGCCTGTTGATCAAGGCCGCCGACACCTTCCCGGCGGTGACCAGCGCCGTTCACGCCGTCGGCTTCTAGCCCCACCCGCTTGACCATGGCGTCCCGCGGCGAAGCGGGGCAATTTGGCCGCCATGATCCGCGATATCGACACCGATGCGGCCGCCGCGCACGAGATGTTCCAGTCGTTCGACGGCATGGAGGGACTGCCGGTCACGGCCGCGCCGGCACGCCCCCGCATAAACGTCGAGACCTTCGTCCGCCGCGTCTATCCGGGCGTCCTGGCGGCCCTAACCATCGCGCTCGCCGCCTCTTGGCTGGCCCAGCACTACAACGCGCCTGTCATGCTGTTCGCCCTGCTGTTCGGCATGACCTTCCACTTCCTGCACGAGGAAGGCCGCTGCATCCCGGGCATCGAGTTCGCCTCGAAGGCGGTCTTAAGGACCGGCGTCGCCCTGCTGGGCGCGCGCATCACCATCGAGCAGATCGTTCAGCTGGGCCCGGTCCCCATCGCCATGGTCGTCGCCGGGGTGACCACCACCCTGTTGGTGGGCGTGGGCCTGGCCCGCCTGCTCAAGCTCAGCCTGCCCTTCGGCGTGCTGTCCGGCGGCTCGGTCGGCATCTGCGGCGCGTCGGCGGCGCTGGCCATCGCCTCGGTCCTGCCCAAGACCAAGGAAAGCGAGCGCGACGTGATCCTCGCCGTGGTGGTCGTCACCGCCTTGTCCACCCTGGCGATGATCTTCTACCCCATGCTGGTGCCGATCATCGGCCTCGATCATGTGCGCGCCGGCATCTTCCTGGGCGGCACCATCCACGACGTGGCCCAGGTGGTGGGTGCGGGCCACATCATCTCCCCGCAGACCGAAGTCGTAGCCACCTATGTGAAGCTGCTTCGCGTGGCCATGCTGCTGCCGGTCGTCCTGACCATCGCCTTCCTGCTGTCGCGGGGCCGCGGCGGGCAGTCCGGCGCCAAGGTGCCGGTCCCCGTCTTCCTGTTCGGCTTTGCGGGCCTGGTGGCGCTGAACAGCCTGGGCTTCCTGCCGAAGGTCGCGGTCGATGGCGCGGGCGAGATTTCCCGCTGGTGCCTGGTCACCGCCATCTCGGCGCTCGGCATGAAGACCACGTTCAAGGCTCTGATCGCCGCGGGCTGGCGCCCGGTCGCCGCCATGGTGCTGGAAACCGCCTGGATCGGCGGGCTGGTCCTGGCCGTCGTCGAGCTCTTCACCTGATATCGAACACGGTTCGGTGAGCTAGGCGTCGAAAATCGTTCGGAAAGCATTTGCTGTTACGCCAATCCCCTGACGTCGGGGGTTTTCGTACGGACTATGCGGTTCCGATCGATCAGCACGAAACTGCTGACCGGGCTCATCGTCTCGATGACGGTGCTTTTGCTCGTCGACACCCTTGTGACCTTTTCCGCCAATCGCCGACAGATGGAGGCGCGCCGCATCGCCGACCTGGCGCTCTATGTCCAGGAGCGCACGCGCACCGAGCAGGAGCTGTTCGACACGCTGCGCGCCAAGCAGACCGCCGCCACCGAGGCGCTGGGTCGCCGGCTGGCGGTCCTACGGACGGGCCCCCAGGTCGACCGCCAGTTCGACGCCTGGTTCCCGGAAAAGGGCGACGGCACGCGCCGCAGCCGCGACAGCCTCTATGAGGGCGAACAGACCGGCGACGGTGACTCCATCTATGGCATCGGCGCCTTCCTCGGCCATGCCGACGCCCTGACGCCGGACGATCGGCGCGTGCTTACCGCGGCCACCCTGGTGGTCGGCCGGGTCGGCGAGTCCGACTTGGCGAAGTTCGAGAACTTCTTCTTCCTGGCCCCTCACGACCGGATCATCCTGTTCGCGCCGCTGCGACAGGAACGCCTGACGTTCTTCCGCAAGACGGCGCCGGCGACCACCAACTTCGATCACAGCGACCAGGCCAAGTTCACCCTGCCCGAGAATGACCCGGGCCGGCGGATGCGTTGCACCCCGCTCTCGCCGCTGCTTCAGGACAAGACACAGCGGACCCTGATCTCCGGCTGCGTCAGCCCGGTCTATGTGGATGGCCGCTATGTGGGCGCCTGGGGCACGACGCTGATGGCGGGCTCCTACCTCACCCGGATGCTGCACGACACGCCGGCCGGCGCGGCCAGCCTGATCGCCTCGGACGGCGGCCAGCTCGTCGCCTTCCCCGGCTTCAACGAGCCCGACGCGCTCAATCCCAAGTCGGTGGCGGCGCTGGAGAAGACCTATGGCGTGGGTCCGCTGGTCGCGCGCATCCATGCCGACGGCAAGGCCTCTGGCGTCGTCGAAAGCCCTGACGGCCAGCATCTGGTCGCCTATGGCCACCTGGATGGTCCCGGTTGGCTGCTGCTGGTAGTCTTCCCCAAGGGGGTGTCGCTGGCCGACTCCTGGCCCGGCCTGTTGTCCAACTTCGCGGGCAAGTTCCTGATCGTGGCGATCGGGGCGGCGATCCTGTTCGCCATGGTGCGCCGCCTGGTCATCGCGCCGCTACGCTCACTTGGCGAGCCGACCGGCGAAGGCGCCGCGCCCCTCACCCATCGCGCCGACGAGATCGGCCAACTCGCCCGCACCCTGCGCGATGAGCGCCTGCGCGGCGACCAGATCCTGGCCGGGCTTGAGGAACGGGTGCTGGCCCGGACCGACGAGTTGCAGCGCGCCAACGCGGCAAAAACCGAGTTCCTGGCGAATATGAGCCACGAGCTGCGCACGCCGCTGAACGGGGTGATTGCGCTCTCTGAAGTGCTGGCCAAGGAGCAGACCACCGACCGTGGCCGGCAGATGGCCGATCTGGTCAAGGCCTCCGGCCGGCTGCTGGAACAGGTGCTCACCGACATCCTCGACATCTCCCGCATCGAGGCCGGGCAACTTCCGATCAACGCCGCGCCCTTCGACCTGACCGAATGCGTCGCCACGATCTCCGCTCTCCATGAGGCCAGCGCCGCGGCCAAGGGCCTGGACTTCACCGTCCGCCTCGACGACGCCTGCAGTGGCTGGCGCATAGGCGACGACGTGCGCG
>Ga0105248_10000345_pt1 | contig 54458 bp, 46 predicted proteins | sample KBSS34metaG_FD_81524 | JGI IMG/M metagenome (GOLD analysis project Ga0105248, IMG submission 81524) | Switchgrass rhizosphere microbial communities from Kellogg Biological Station, Michigan, USA - KBS S3-4 metaG | ecosystem: Host-associated > Plants > Roots > Rhizosphere > Soil | place... | reverse complement strand
GTTCGACACCCGTGCCGCGCAGGCCGCGCGCGCGAATGCGGACACCGAGGTGCAGCTTCGCGCTGACCGCCAGCTGCCCTACGGCACCGTGGCCGAGCTGATCGGGCGCCTGCAGAAGGCGGGGCTGAATCGCATCGCCTTCGTCACGCAAGCGCCGCCCTGAGGGGCCCGCACAGGGGCCTGCGCGCGAAGGGCCCCTCCTACAATTGAGCGATGAACGAGAAATACGCCCCAACAGAGGTCGAAGCCGCGGCGCAGCGGCACTGGGTCGAGCGCGACGCCTATCGCGTGGTCGAGGACCCCAAGCGCGGCAAGTTCTACGCGTGCTCGATGCTGCCCTACCCCTCGGGCAAGCTGCACATGGGCCATGTGCGCAACTACACGATCAACGACATGCTCGCGCGCCAGCTGCGCATGAAGGGCATGAACGTCCTCATGCCCATGGGCTGGGACGCCTTCGGCCTGCCGGCCGAGAACGCGGCGATGAAGAACAAGGTCCCGCCCGCGAAGTGGACCTACGACAACATCGCCTACATGAAGCAGCAGATGCAGTCGATGGGCCTGGCCATCGACTGGTCGCGCGAGGTCGCCACCTGCACGCCGGACTACTACCGCTGGAACCAGTGGCTGTTCCTGAAGATGCTGGAGGCCGGCGTCGCCGAGCGTCGCACGCAGGTCGTGAACTGGGACCCGGTGGACCAGACCGTGCTTGCCAACGAGCAGGTCGTCGACGGCCGCGGCTGGCGCTCAGGCGCCCTGATCGAGCGCCGCGAGATCCCCGGGTACTACCTGAACATCACCCGCTACGCCGAAGAGCTGCTCGAGCACGTGCAGCACCACCTGCCGGGCTGGCCCGAGCGCGTGCGGCTCATGCAGGAAAACTGGATCGGCAAGAGCGAGGGCGTGCGCTTCGCCTTCCCGCACGAGATCCGCGACGACGCGGGCAAGCTCATCCAGGACGGGCGCCTGTACGTCTTCACGACGCGCGCCGACACCATCATGGGCGTCACCTTCTGCGCGGTCGCTCCCGAGCATCCGCTGGCCACGCATGCCGCGCAGTCCAACCCCGCCATCGCCGCGTTCATCGAGGCGGCCAAGCAGGGCGGTGCCACCGAGGCCGAGCTCGCCACCAAGGAGAAGGAAGGCCTGCCCACCGGTCTGCACGTGAAGCATCCGCTGACGGGCGAGCCGGTGGAGGTGTGGGTCGGCAACTACGTGCTGATGAGCTACGGCGACGGCGCAGTGATGGGCGTGCCCGCGCACGACGAGCGGGACTTCGAGTTCGCGAAGAAGTACGGCCTGCCCATCAAGCAGGTCATCGCCGTGGAAGGCGAAAGTTATTCCACCCAGGCCTGGGCCGACTGGTACGCCGACAAGCAGCGCGGGCGCTGCATCGCCTCGGGCAAGTACGACGGGCTCGGCTATCTGCAGGCCGTGGACGCCATCGCGGCCGATCTCGGCGCCATGGGCCTGGGCGAGAAGAAGACCACCTGGCGCCTGCGCGACTGGGGCATCAGCCGCCAGCGCTACTGGGGTACGCCCATCCCCATCATCCACTGCGACATCTGCGGCACCGTTCCCGTGCCGGAGAAGGACCTGCCGGTGGTGCTGCCCGAAGACCTCATCCCCGACGGCTCGGGCAACCCGCTCAACAAGTGCGAATCCTTCCTGAAGGTCGACTGCCCCAAGTGCGGCCGCGCGGCACGCCGCGAGACCGACACGATGGACACCTTCGTCGACTCTGCCTGGTACTTCATGCGCTATTGCGACGCGCATGACGACCGCGCGATGGTCGGCGCGGGCACGCAGTACTGGATGCCGATGGACCAGTACATCGGCGGCATCGAGCACGCGATCCTGCACCTGCTGTATGCGCGCTTCTGGACGCGCGTGATGCGCGACCTCGGCCTCGTGAAGATCAGCGAGCCGTTCACCCGGCTGCTCACCCAGGGCATGGTCCTGAACCACGCCTTCCTGCACAAGCCCGAGGGCGGCGGCAAGAACTACTACTGGGAGCACGACGTCGACGTGCTGCGCGACGAGCAGGGCCACATCGTGGGCGCCAAGCTCAAGGCCGACGGCACGCCGCTGGAGCACGAACTCACCACGATGTCCAAGTCGAAGAACAACGGCGTGGACCCGCAGGACCTGATCGACCGCTACGGCGCCGACACCGCGCGGCTGTTCGTCATGTTCGCCTCGCCCCCGGAGCAGACGCTCGAATGGAGCGACTCCGGCGTGGACGGCGCGCACCGCTTCCTGCGCCGCGTGTGGCAGTACGGCGCGCGCCACCGCGATGCGCTGCGAGCCACCGGCGCCGACCTGGGCGCGGCGTCCGCTCCCGCCAAGGCGCTGCGCCGCGAGGTGCACACCGTCCTGCGCCAGGTGAGCTACGACTACGAGCGCATGCAATACAACACCGTCGTCTCCGGCGCGATGAAGCTGCTCAACGCGCTGGAGGCGAACGCACCGGCCGACGGCGCGACAAGCGACGCCGCGGTGGCGCGCGAGGGCTTCGGCATCCTGCTGCGTGCGCTCTACCCGGCCTGCCCGCACATCACGCACGCGCTGTGGGAAGAGCTCGGCTACGCCGGCGAGCTGGGCGACCTGCTCGACGCGCCCTGGCCGCAGGTCGACGAGTCGGCCCTGGTGCAAGACGAGATCGAGCTCATGCTGCAGGTCAACGGCAAGCTGCGCGGCGCGATCCGCGTGCCGGCCTCGGCCGACACGGCCGCCATCGAGGCCGCCGCGCTCGCGAGCCCGGACTTCGCGAAGTTCTCCGAAGGCCGGCCGGCAAAGAAGGTGATCGTGGTCCCGGGGCGTCTGGTCAATGTGGTCGCCTGAGCGTCGACGCGCGCTGCGCGGGCTTGCGCTCGCGGGCGCCGCAGCCTCGCTCGCGTCCTGCGGCTTCAAGCTGCGCAGGCCGCCCGAGCTGCACTTCCGCACGGTGCAGTTCGTGGGCTTCGACCGTCGCTCCGAGTTCGCGCGCGAGCTGCAGCGCAACATCGAGGCCAGCGGCAGCACGCGCGTGGTCGAGGCCGCGTCGCAGGCGCAGGTCATCCTGCTCGTCATCGCCGATCGCCGCGAGCGCATCGTCACTGCGCAGGCCGCGGCCGGTCAGGTGCGCGAGTTCGCCGTGCGCACGCGCTTCAACTTCGCCCTTCGCACGCCGGGCGGGCGCGAGCTCATCGGGCCCACCGAGCTCCTCCTGGAGCGCGCCATGACCTACAACGAGACCGACGCGCTGGCGAAGGAGAAGGAAGAAGAGATGCTCTGGCGCGCCATGCAGACCGACATCGTCGACCAGGTGATGCGCCGCCTCGCCGCGGTGCCCGCCGTCTGAGTCCATGCAGATCAAGCCCGAATCGCTCGCGCAGCACCTCGCACGGGAGCTGCGTCCGTTGTACGTGCTGCACGGCGACGAGCCGCTGCTCGCGCAGGAGGCGGGCGACGCGATCCGCGCGGCCGCGCGTGCGCAGGGCTACACCGAGCGCCAGGTGCACACCGTCCAGGGCGCCCACTTCGACTGGAGCTCGCTGCTGGGCGCGGCCTGTGCGATGAGCCTCTTCGCGCAGCGCCAAGTCATCGAGATCCGCATTCCCTCCGGCAAGCCGGGCAAGGAGGGCTCGCAGGCGCTGCAGTCCTATTGCGAGCAACTGCCCGCCGACACGCTCACCCTCGTGACGCTGCCGCGCCTGGACCGCCAGCAGGCTTCGAGCGCCTGGTTCACCGCGCTGGAGTCGGCCGGAGTGAGCGTGCGGCTCGATGCGGTCGATCGACGCGCACTGCCTGCCTGGATCGCGCAGCGCCTGGCAAGCCAGCAGCAGCGCGTCGCGGCGGGCGAAGAGGGGCAGCGCACGCTCGCCTTCTTCGCCGACCGCGTGGAAGGCAACCTGCTGGCCGCGCACCAGGAAATCAGCAAGCTCGCCTTGCTCTATCCCGCGGGCGAGCTGAGCTTCGAGCAAGTGGAGTCCGCGGTGCTCAACGTGGCCCGCTACGACGTCTTCAAGCTCGGCGAGGCCGTGCTGGCCGGGCAGGTGCCGCGCGTGCTGCGCATGCTCGAGGGCCTGCAGGCCGAAGGCGAGGCCGCGGTGCTCGTGCACTGGACGCTCGCCGAGGACATCCGCGCGCTCAAGCGCTGCAAGGACGCGCTGCGCGCCGGCAAGCCGATGCCGATGGTGCTGCGCGAGAACCGCGTGTGGGGCGTGAAGGAGCGACTCTTCGAGCGCGCCCTGCCGCTGCTCAGCGAGCTCGCCGTCGATCAGCTCGTGGAGGCCGCGCAGGTGTGCGACGGCCTCGTGAAGGGGCTGCGCCACCCTCAGTGGCCGAGCGACCCCTGGGGCGGTCTGCAACGCCTGGCGCTGATGCTCGCCGACCAGACGCGCGCCGCGCAGCCGCAGGAGCGCGCCAGCGGCACCGCGCGGCTCGTGCTCCAGGGCTGATCGTCGAGCCCATCCGCCACGCCTTGCGCGCGGCGGCATTTGCCCACCTTCGGATGCGCATCCGCCACGCACCCGCGTGGCGTATTTCACGCCCCCCGCTCAAGCGCTGCGCCGCCTCGCCGATAACGGGACAAGCCGGTCCCTCGCAGGCCATCATCACCGTCGAGCGAACGTGGCCGATGCCGCGAGCGCGCGAAGGCGCCCACCACACGTTCGTCGAACATGCAGCTGCCAGCCCAACTTCTGTTGACTCACCGTGCTGCCGCCACGACGCGGGCTTTCGAGGCCTCGATCGGCGAGCCGACTTCGCGAGCGCGCTGAGATGCAAGGCAGTCCCGACATGGCCCTCACACCCGTCTTCTCGCCGCGGCGGCTTCAGTTCCGCATCGTTGCGCTCTTCCTCGGGCTGCTGCTGGCGGTGCAGATCGCCAGCCTCCTGCTCATCGGCAACAGCATCTCGAACAACGCGCAGGCGGCGGTGAACAACGAGCTGCAAAACGGCGAGCGTCTCTTCGCGCGCCTCATGCAGCAGAACGCGCAGAGCATGTCGGAGGCCGCGAGCGTGCTCGCCTCGGACTACGGGCTGCGCAGCGCCATCGGCAGCGACGACCGCGCGACGCTGGCCGACGCCCTGGCCAATCACGGGCGGCGCATCGGCGCGAACCTCGTGCTCTACACGAACGCCTCGTTCGAGCTGAAGGTGAGCACGCGAGCGGGCGCCGAGCGCTTCCTGCCGCTCATCAGGCGGCTGGCCGATTCGGTGGACGACCACAGCGCGCAGCAGGTCGCGCTGCTCGACGGCAAGCCTTATCAGATCGTCGCGGTGCCGGTGAAGGCGCCCGTCACCATCGGCTGGATCGCGATGGGCTTTCGCATCGACGACGCGCTGCTGCGCGACATGCGGCAGCTCTCGTCGATCGAGGTCGCGCTGCTCAGCCGCCATGGCGAGCAGCCGTGGCAGATCCTCCAGACCACGCTCGCCCAGGACACGGCCGCAGCGCTGCCCGCCCTGTGGCGCAACGGCGCGGACGCGAGCGGCAGCGCGAACCGCGTGATCGACCTGCCGAGCACGAGTGGCTCGAGCCTCGGCGGGCGCGTGCTCGCTCGCGAGGTCGCGCTGGCCGGTGAAGGCGACGAGCGCGCGGTGGCGGTGCTGATGCGCTCGCTCGATGAAGCGACCGCGCCGTACCAGCGACTGCGCTGGATCCTGCTGGCCTTCACGATGGTGGCCATCGCCGTGTTCTCGGTGGGCAGCGTGCTCACCGCACGCCGCATCACGACGCCGCTGCGCGCGCTCACGCGCTCGGCGCGCAAGCTCGGCCAGGGCGACTACGACGCCGCGCTGGACGTGAAGGCGCAAGACGAGATCGGCGAGCTGGCGCAAGCCTTCGAGGCGATGCGTCGCGCGGTGCGCGAGCGCGAGAGCGAGGTGCGCCGCCTGGCCTACCGCGACAGCCTCACCGCTCTGCCCAACCGCGAGCAGTTCCGCGCCGACCTGCGCGACGCGCTCGCGCGTGCCTGCGCGCAGGGCGAGCCGGCCGCGGTGCTGATGCTCGACCTGGACCGCTTCAAGCACGTGAACGACGTGCTCGGGCACCGCTTCGGCGACCGCCTGCTGGTGCAGGTCGCCCTGCGGCTCACGGCCGAGGCGCGGCGCAGCAACGACGTGGTGGCACGCCTGGGCGGCGACGAGTTCGCGGTTCTTCTGCCGGGCGCCGACGCCGACATGGCGCAGGCGGTGGCGCAGCGCATCCTGCGCTCCTTCGAGCAGCCCATCACGCTGGACGATCACACCGTCGACCTGGGCGCGGGCATCGGCGTGGCGTGCTGCCCCGAGCATGGCCGCGATGCCGACGAGCTCGTCAGCCGCGCGGAAGTCGCGATGTACGCCGCCAAGCGCGGCCAGCTCGGCGTGGTGGTCTACGACGCAGGTCTCGATTCGAGCAGCGAGGAGTCGCTGTCCATGCTCAGCGAGCTGCGCACCGCGGTGGACGAGGGCCAGCTGCGGCTCTTCCTGCAGCCGAAGATCTCGCTGGTGAGCGGCGAAGTGGTCGGCGCCGAGGCGCTGGTGCGCTGGCAGCACCCCACGCGCGGGCTCATTCCGCCGATGCGCTTCATCCCGTTCGCCGAGCAGACCGGCTTCATCCGCGTGCTCACCGGCTGGGTGATCGAGCGCAGCGCGAGCGTGCTGCGCCAGCTCGCCGAGCGCGGCGCGAGTCTGAAGCTGTCGGTGAACCTGTCCACGCGCGACCTGCTCGACCAGGACCTCCCCGCCAAGCTCGCCGAGCTGACCGTCACGCACGCGATCGACCCTTCGACGCTGTGCCTGGAGATCACCGAGAGCGCGATCATGGACGACCCCCAGCGCGCGCTGCAGACGCTGGAGCGGCTGCACGGCATGGGCTTTGGCCTGGCGATCGACGACTTCGGCACCGGCTATTCCTCGCTCGCCTACCTCAAGCGCCTGCCGGTGGACGAGCTGAAGATCGACAAGAGCTTCGTGCTGAACATGGAGCTCGATGTCGACGACGCGAAGATCGTGCGCTCGACCATCGACCTCGCGCACAACCTCGGCTTGAACGTCGTGGCCGAAGGCGTGGAGACCGCCAAGACCTGGAAGATCCTGCAGGCGCTCGGCTGCGACGAAGCCCAGGGCTACTTCATGGCCAAGCCCATGCCCGAGGCGCTGTTCGCCGCCTGGCTGCAGGAATGGTCCGCGCCGCAGACCCAGACGGTGAGCATCGACACCGCCTACGCGCAGCTGCTTTGAGCGCTTGGGCGCGCTGCGCTCAGTAGCCGCGCGCGCGATCCACGAGGTGATGAACGCTGTGGCCCGCGCGGGCGGCGCGCACGTTGCGCGCGGCCACTGCCGCGGCGCTGCGCGCATCGGTCTGCGCCGCGGCGTGCGGCAGCAGGAACACCTGCGGATGCGACCAGAAGGCGTGCGCGGCGGGCAGGGGCTCGGCGCGGAACACATCGAGCACCGCGTGCGAGAGTTGCTGCGAATCGAGCGCGGCGATCAGGTCGTCCTCCACCACGTGCGCGCCGCGCGCGAGGTTCACGAAGCCGGCGCCGCGCTTCATCGCGGCAAAGCGTCGCGCATCGAAGAAGTCGCGCGTGCGCGCCGTGAGCGGCAGCAGGTTCACGACGATGTCGGCGCTCGCGAGCAACGCATCGAGCGCCTCCTCCCCCGCGCTCGATTGCACGCCCGGCACCTGCGCCGCGCGGGTGCTCCACCCGGTGACCCGATAGCCCACGCGCGCGAGATGCTGCGCCGTGGTTGCGCCCATCTGCCCAAGACCCAGCACCAGCACCTCGACCTCGTCGGCGCGCCGCTGCGGCAAGGGCTGCCAGCGTCCCTCGCGCTGCTGCCGCGCATAGCGGAAGAAGCCGCGATGCAGCGAGAGCACCGCCCACAGCGCCGTCTGCGCCATCGCCTCGTTCATGGCCGGGTCGACCATGCGCGCGAGCGGCACGTCGTGCGGCAGGCTCGCGTCGGCGAGCAGTCGATCCACGCCGGCCCACAGCGACTGGATGAGGCGCAGATGCGGCAGGCCCGCGAGCGCGCCGGACGGCGGATTCGCGACGATGGCGATGTCGATGTCCTCGGGCCGCGCCTCGTCTGCGCGCAGCACCCAGTGCTCCCCGGGCAGCACGGCTTCGAGCTCGCGGCGCCACAGCGCGAGCTCCGCCGCATCGAGGTGCGTGGCCAGCAGGATGCTCATGTGCGCTGCGCGGCTTCGAGCAGCAACTGCAGGGCGCGCTGCGCGGACTGCTCGCGCACCGCTGCGCGATCGCCGGCGAAATCGTGCCGCTCGGCGATCACGCGTTCGCCGGGCCCCGCCAGTGCGATCCACACGAGGCCCACCGGCTTGGTCGGCGTGCCGCCCCCCGGCCCGGCAACGCCGGTGACGGCCACGGCCAGATCGGCACGCGAAGCCTTGCGCGCACCTTCGGCCATGGCGCGCGCCACCGTCTCGCTCACCGCGCCGTCGCGCTCGATGAGCGCAGGGTCCACGCCCAGCAGCTCGGTCTTCGCCTCGTTGCTGTAGGTGACGAAGCCGCGCTCGAACCAATCGCTGGATCCCGCCACGCTGGTGCAGGCCGCGGCGATCAGGCCGCCGGTGCAGCTTTCCGCCGCGGCCATGTGCAACGCGCGAACGCGCAAGGCATCGGCCAGGGCGCGCACCGGTGCATCGAAGCGGTCGAACATCACACGAACCTCCACAGCGCAATGGCGAGCAGCGTGCACAGGGCGGCCACGAGGTCGTCGAAGAGGATGCCGAAGCCCTGTGCCCAGCCGATGCGAAGCGCCCCGTCCGAGGCGTCGTGCGCCGCCTTGAAACGCGCGTCGGCCCAGGCCACGGGGCCGGGCTTTGCGGCGTCGAAGTAGCGGAACAGCCCAAAGGCGATGAGCTGGCCGAGCACGCCGGCAGGCATCACCAGCCAGAGCACCGCCCAGAAGGCGAGGACCTCGTCCCACACGATGGCCCCGGGGTCGCACACGGCGAGATGGCGTGCGGTCACGGTGCAGGCCCACCAGCCGATGAGGGCACTGGACACGAGGACCAGGGCCCAGCCGGTGTCGGTGAGCCAGCGGTCGAGCACCAGGAAGCTCAGCCATGCCCACAGCGTGCCCACCGTGCCGGGGGCCTTCGGGCTGAGACCGGCGCCGAAGCCCAGTGCCACGAGGTGCGCCGGATGCGACAGCAGGAAGCGCACGCTCGGGCGCTGCGGCGCGCTGGGCCTCGGCGGCAGGGCGGGCGGCGCGGCGGGATCGGTGGGACGGTCCACGCTGCGCTCAGCCTTTGAAGTGATCGAAGGACGCCCAGTCGGCCTGCAGCGCAGCGCCGTGTGCGTCCACGAAGCGCACGCCGGCGTCGCCTTGCACCGTGCCGAAGCGCGTCACGCGCGTGCGAGCGCGCTCGCCCGCACGCAGCACGCGCTCGCGCGCGTCGGCCGGCGCGGTGAACACGAGCTCGTAGTCGTCGCCGCCGCTGAGCGTGCACAGGCGCTGCGTCGCGGCGCTCTGGCGCGCGAGCGCCTCGCTGCGCGGCACGGCGTCGACGTCGATGAGCGCACCCACCTTCGAGCGGCGCAGCACATGGGAGAGGTCGCCCATCAGGCCGTCGGACACGTCGATCGCGGCGGAGGCGACGCCGCGCAGCGCCAGGCCCAGGGCCACGCGCGGCTGGGGCTGCTCCATCGCGCGGCGTGCGGCCTCGAAGTCCTGCGCCGAAAGGCTGAGCTCGCCGCGAAACGCCTCGAGGGCGAGCCGCGCATCGCCGAGCTGCCCGCTCACCCAGATGTCGTCGCCGGGCATGGCGCCGCTGCGCAGCAGCGCCTGGCCCGCGGGGACTTCGCCGAAGACGGTGATGCAGATGTTGAGCGGGCCGGCGGTGGTGTCGCCGCCCACGAGCTCGCAGCCGTGCTGCGCGGCCAGCGCGTACAGGCCCTCGGAGAAACCTTCGAGCCAGCTCTCGTCCACGCGAGGCAGCGCGAGCGCGAGCGTGCACGCCACGGGTTGCGCGCCGCACGCGGCGAGATCGCTCAGGTTGACCGCCAGGGCCTTGTGGCCGAGGTGGCGCGGCGCGACCGTGGGCAGGAAGTGGCGTCCCTCGACCAGCATGTCGCTGGAGATGGCCAGGTGCATGCCGGGGGCGGGCGCGATCACGGCGCAGTCGTCGCCGGGCCCGAGGGCGGCGCGCTCGGTGGGCCGGTTGAAGTAGCGGGCGATCAGGTCGAATTCACCAAGGCTCATTGCGCGATTCTCCGGCGCATCACTGCGTGGCACGCAGCAGGTTGGCGAGCTCGACCGCAGAGCGCACTTCCATCTTCTCGAACACGCGCGCGCGATGGACCTCGACCGTGCGCACGCTGATCTGCATCGCGTCGGCAATGAGCTTGTTGGGCCGGCCCTCGACGACCATCGTCATCACTTCGGCCTCTCGCTCGGTGAGCTCCCCGAGCCGCTTGCGCACAGCGGCCTGGGAGCGCCGGCGCTCGATGCTCGCGCGGCTGGCTTCGAGCGCGCTTTCGATGCGGTCGACCAGCGCGTTGTCGGAGAAGGGCTTCTCGACGAAGTCGAAGGCGCCGCGCTGCAGCGCCGCGACCGCCGAGGGCACATCGCCGTGGCCGGTGAGGAAGATGACCGGCATGGTCTCGGTGCGATTGCGCTCGAGCAGCCGCTCGAAGATCTGCAGCCCGCTCATGCCGCCGGCGATGCGCATGTCCAGCAGCAGACAGCACGGCGCGCTCCCGAGCGCGCTCTCGCGCTGATCGAGCATGGCTTCGAAGGCCTCGCCGCTGGCGTAGCCCTCGGACAGCAGGCGGCGCGAGCGCAGCAGCCAGGCGAGGCCGTCGCGCACGACGTCCTCGTCGTCGACCAAATAGACGATCGGCAGGCCCAGCGGGGTGTTGGATGACATGGTTCGTTCGAGCGTTTCGAAGGAGGATCAGGAAGGAAGGCCGGAGGTTTGCTGCGGCGCGGCGCGCAAGCCGTCGGGCGCGACGCGCGCACTGCTGCGCGGCGTGGGCAGGCTGAAGCGGAACTCGGCGCCGAGCGTGCGCCCGTCGAGGTCGCGCACGTTCTCGTATTCGAGCGCCCCGCCGTGCTGCTCTGCCACCGTGCGGCACAGGCTCAGGCCCAGGCCCATGCCTTCGCTGCGAGTGGTGAAGAAGGGCGTGAAGAGCTGCGCCGCGACGGTGTCGCTGATGCCCGGGCCGCGGTCGATCACGCTGAAGGAGACGCGCTCGAGCGAGGCATCGCCCTGCACCCGCACGCGCAGGGTGAGCAGGCGCTCGGCCGCATCGAGCCCCTCCATCGCCTGCATGGCGTTGCGGGTGAGATTGAGCAGCACCTGCTCGACCATCGTGCGGTCGCAGGCCACGCGAGGGGAGGGCTTGGGCAGATCGAGATCCACGCGCGTGCTGCTCTTGCGCGCCTGCAGCCGCACCAGCGGCATCACCGCCTCGACGAGCTGATCGACGCTGATCGCCTCGCGGTGCTGCTCGCGCCGGCGCACGAAGTCATGCACGCTCTTGATGACGCGGCCCGCGCGCTCGGCCTGCTCGGCGATGCGCGCGATCGCCTCGCGCAGCATCGGCAGCATCTGCGCGTCCGGAGCATGGCCGTCGGCGCCGATGAGGTTGAGCGAGCCGGTGGCGAAGCTGGCGATCGCCGCCAGCGGCTGGTTCAGCTCGTGCCCCAGCAGCGAGGCCATCTCGCCGACGGTGGCCAGCCGCGCGGTCGCCTGCAGCCGCTCCTGCTGCTGGCGCGACAGCTCCTCGACGCGGCGCTGGGCGCTCAGGTCCAGCACGGCGCTCATCCAGCCGGTCTGCTGGCCGTCGACGCCGATGAGCGGCGCCTCGTACACCATGACCGGAAAGCGCTCGCCGCCGGCATTGACGAAGATCGACTCGAAGCCCTCGCGGGGCGGCGCGTTGCCGGCGTGGCGCCGCGCCTGCCGGGCGCGGTACTCGTTGCGGAACTCGGGCGGCCAGTAGGGCGGGACGTCCTGGCCGAGGAGGTCGCCGGGCGCGAATCCCACCATGTCGCAGAAGGCCGGGTTCACGTAGGTGATGCGCCCCTGCAGGTCGCGCGCGCGCAATCCGGTGACGAGCGAGTTCTCCATCGCGCGGCGCAGGGTGAGTTCCTGCGCAAGGCGGCTCTCGGCTTGCGCACGCCGGCGCACGTCGCGCACGAGCAGGAAGACCAGGCCGGCCAGCATGAACGACAAGCCGATCACGAGCGCGGTGGCGACGTTGGGAATCAGGCCCGGCTCGCCGCGCGAGTTGTCCACCTTGAGCGCGAGCGTGACGCCCTGCAGGTCCACCAGCCGCTCGCTCACATACACGCCCGCGCCGCGCGGCACGCCTGCGCGCGCAAGGCGCGTGCCGTCGCCCTCGACGAAGGAGAGCTCGTACTGGCGCAGGATGTCGGTCGCAACACCCGTATCGAGCACCGCGCGCAGATCGACGCTTGCGGCCATGTAGCCGGTGCGCTGCCCTTGCAGCGACATGGGCAGGCACACGTCGACCACCTCGGCGCCCACGCCATCGCCCTGCGGCACGAAATAGCTGTGCGACCACACGGCGCCGTTCAGCCGCGTGGCGGCGTTGCACGCCACCTCGGTCTCCAGGTCGATGTCCTCGCGCGCGATCGTGCTGAACGGCCCGCGGCGATAGGGCGTGTCCAGGGCCTGCAGGATGCCCTGCTGCGGCGTGCGGACCTCCACGCGCAGCATCTCCGGGTGATCGCGCAGCAGCACCGCCGCGTCGCGCGCCCATTGCTGCGGCGTCGGCTCGCGCCACAGCAGCGCCTGCAGTCCCTGCAGGTCGCGCGCGAAGACCTGCTTCACGTCGCCCGCGGAGGCCACCGCCGAGCCGTCGGTCTGCTCCTGCAGGCGGTTGCGCTCGTGCCGCGCGGTCAGCGCGATGAGCAGCGTCTGCGCGACCACGAGCAGCCCGACGAGCGCCGCCCAGAGCAGCGCGCGCCGCCAGCGCCGCGCGGTGCGCAGCGCTGCGGGCACGTGTTCGGGGAGCAGGGAGTCGTCCAAGTCGCGGCGGAGAAGGGTCGCAGGAAGCTCGTATTGGAACCCGGGCCGGCGGCGCGGGCCGCACGCTCGTGCGAATCTCCTTTGCATGGAAGCGCCGTGATCGATCTGCCCCTCGTTCCTACAATGTCCGCCCGGCCGCATCGAGTCGGTCACCTCGGAAGAACCCTATGCCCACGCCCGAAGAGAAGCGCGCCGAGTTGCGCCGCGCCGCACTCGAGTACCACGAGTTCCCGACGCCCGGAAAGGTGGCCATCGCCGCCACCAAGTCGCTCGTGAACCAGCGCGACCTCGCGCTGGCCTACTCGCCGGGCGTGGCCGCCGCCTGCGAGGAGATCGTGGCCGACCCGGCCAACGCCTTCCGCTACACCTCGCGAGGCAACCTCGTGGCGGTGGTCACCAACGGCACCGCGGTCCTGGGGCTGGGCGACATCGGCCCGCTGGCCGCCAAGCCGGTGATGGAAGGCAAGGGCGTGCTGTTCAAGAAGTTCGCCGGCATCGACGTCTTCGACATCGAGCTCAACGAGAAGAACCTCGACAAGCTCGTGGACTGCATCGCCGCGCTGGAGCCCACCTTCGGCGGCATCAACCTCGAGGACATCAAGGCCCCCGACTGCTTCTACGTGGAGCGCAAGCTGCGCGAGCGCATGCGCATCCCCGTGTTCCACGACGACCAGCACGGCACGGCCATCGTGGTGGGCGCGGCGCTCATCAACGGCCTCAAGGTGGCGGGCAAGGACCTCTCCAAGGTCAAGCTCGTCACTTCCGGCGCGGGCGCCGCGGCGCTGGCCTGCCTCAACCTGCTGATGAAGCTGGGCGTGCGGCGCGAGAACATCTGGGTGACCGACCTCGCCGGCGTCGTCTACGAAGGGCGCGCCGAGCTCATGGATCCCGACAAGGCCGAGTTCGCGCAGCCCACCGCGCTGCGCACGCTGTCCGAGGTCATCGAGGGCGCCGACGTGTTTCTCGGCCTGTCGGCCGGCGGCGTGCTGAAGAAGGACATGGTCGCGAAGATGGCCACCCGGCCGATCATCCTGGCGCTGGCCAACCCCAACCCCGAGATCACGCCCGAGGACGTGCAGTCGGTGCGCGACGACGCGATCATGGCCACGGGCCGCACGGACTATCCGAACCAGGTCAACAACGTCCTGTGCTTCCCGTACATCTTCCGGGGCGCGCTGGACTCGGGGGCCACGACGATCACCGACGAGATGGAGATCGCCGCGGTGTACGCGATCGCCGAGCTGGCGCAGGCCGAGCAGAGCGAGGTGGTGGCCGCCGCCTACGCGGGCGCCACCCTGAGCTTCGGCCCCGACTACCTCATCCCCAAGCCCTTCGACCCGCGGCTCATGATCATGATCGCGCCGGCCGTGGCGAAGGCAGCCGCCGCCTCCGGCGTGGCCACCCGCCCGGTCAAGGACCTGGACGCCTATCGCGAGAAGCTGAAGGCCTTCGTCTATGCCTCGGGCACCACGATGAAGCCGATCTTCGCGGTGGCCAAGAGCGCGCAGAACAAGCGCGTCGTCTTCTGCGAGGGCGAGGAGGAGCGCATCCTGCGCGCGGTGCAGGTGGTCGTGGACGAGAACCTCGCGCGACCCACGCTGATCGGCCGTCCCGCGGTCATCGCGCAGCGCTGCGAGCGTTTCGGCCTGCGCCTGACCGCCGGCAAGGACTACGACCTCGTCAACACCGAATTCGACGAGCGCTACCGCGACTACTGGCAGACCTATCACCGCATGATGGAGCGCCGCGGCGTGACGGCGCAGTTCGCCAAGATCGAGATGCGTCGCCGCCTCACGCTCATCGGCGCCATGCTGCTTCACAAGGGCGAGGTGGACGGAATGATCTGCGGCACCTGGGGCAATACCCAGATGCATCTGCAGCACATCGACCAGGTCATCGGCCGCCGCCCCGGGGTGAACGTCTACGCGGCAATGAACTCGCTCATCCTGCCGGGCCGGCAGGTGATGATCGTGGACACCCACGTGAACTACGACCCGAGCGCCGAGCAGCTCGCCGAGATCACCGTGCTGGCGGCCGAGGAAATGAAGCGCTTCGGCCTGATGCCCAAGGCGGCCTTGCTCAGCCACTCGAACTTCGGCTCCAGCACGCATCCCTCGGCCTGCAAGATGCGCGAGGCGCTGACGCTGATCCGCCAGCTCGCCCCCTGGCTGGAAGTGGACGGGGAAATGCACGGCGACGCCGCGCTGGACCCCGCCTACCGTCACGAGCTCATCTCCAGCAGCACGCTCAGCGGCGAGGCCAACCTGCTGGTGCTGCCCAACATCGACGCCGCGAACATCAGCTACAACCTGCTGAAGTCGGCTGCAGGCGGTGGCATCGCGATCGGCCCGGTGCTCCTGGGCCCGGCCAAGCCGGTGCACATCCTGACCCCTTCGGCGACTGTGCGGCGCATCGTGAACATGACCGCGCTGACCGTGGCTGACGCCAATGCGTTGCGCTAGCGTCAGGAAGAGGGAGCTTCCCCAAACTCTCTGTGTCAAGCCCGCGAAAAGCAGGTAAAGACTAGGAATACGAGTAAGTCAGCACACGCCAACTTCGCACGGTTTCCTCCTCGATGTGCTGCAATTTGAGGCAGAGCCCTTGAGCTTCGGGGCCTGTTTCTGTACGATTGCGCCTTTGTTTTCAGGGAAAACCCGTGCGGCCGGACGCTCGGAATGCGGGGTGGCGCGATCGAAGCGTGAGGGTGGGGCAGGCCCTTGCGCTGGCTCTGACGGTGGCATGCACCGCCGCCGTCGGGCGGGGTGAAGCCCCAGAGCCAGGCGCCATCGCCCAGTCCGAACTGCCCCCGGAAGCGCAGGTGACCTATCGGCTCATCCGCGAAGGTGGGCCGTTTCCCCACTCGAAAGACGGCATCGTGTTCGGCAACCGGGAGCGTTTGCTTCCCCGGGCGTCGCGCGGCTACTACCGCGAATACACGGTGCGAACCCCAGGGGCCCGCGATCGGGGGCCCCGAAGGATCGTGTGCGGCGGGCATCAGCCCACCCTGCCCGAGGCCTGCTACTACACCGACGATCACTACGCGAGCTTCCGCCTCATCGCTCAGTGAGCACGACACATCAACATCCTGAGGGGGACGCAAACATGCTTCTGCAGACCGTTCGACCCAACATCGTGCAGGCGATCCGCGCGTTCCGCGTGGAAGACCTGCAGCAGGCCGCGCAAGATCTGGGCCAGCATTTTCTGTATGCGAACCTGGGCAATGCCCAGTCGAAACAGGACGTGCTCGAGGCCATCGCCGACGCGTTCCTCTTCCCCTCGCATTTCGGCAAGAACCTGGACGCCCTCTACGACTGCATGACCGACCTCGTGCACAAGTCGGGCACGCAGCCGGGCTTCATCGTGGTGCTGGAGCAGCTTCCCGACAACGCCAAGTTCGACCGCGAGGCCCGCGAGCAGTTGCTCGACGTGTTCCGCGACGCGGCCGACTTCTGGGGAGAACGGAAGATCCCATTCAGGTGCTTCTATTCTTTTCAGTAGCCCGCTCCCAGGACCACGGGCAATGGGAGCGGGCGATGGAAGCCCAGGCCGAAACGAAACCGGCCGCCAAGCAAGCCGCCAACAGCTTCGGCATGAACATGCCGCTGATGAGCAGCGCCTTCGACACCGCCTGCTGGCTCGCAGCCGCCTGAGCGGCTCGACCCGGCAAGAAGTAACGGGCCCCTCGGGGCCCGTTTTCTTTTTGCGCCGAGCGCTCAGCCCTGCAGCGACTCCGCCAGCGCCAGGTATTCGCTGACCGGCACCTCCTCGGCTCGGCGCTGCACGTCGAAGCCCCCGGTGTAGCCGCGCGCCTCGAGCCAATGGCCGAGCGTGTGCCGAAGCAGCTTGCGCCGCTGCGAGAACGCGGACGCGACGAGCTCCTCCAGCAGGCGCGCGTCGAGCTGGACGTACTCGCGAAGCGGCGTCATGCGCACCACGGCGGAATCGACCCGCGGCGGCGGCTCGAACGCCTCGGGCGGCACGTCGAGCACGGACTCGATGTCGTAGCGCCACTGCAGCATCACCGAGAGGCGGCCATAGTCCTTGCTGCCCGGCCCCGAGGCCATGCGCTCGACCACCTCGCGCTGAAGCATGAAGTGCTGGTCCACCACGTGATCGACCGCGGGGAGCAGGTGGAAAAGGATGGGGGTGGAGATGTTGTAGGGCAGGTTGCCGACGACCCGCAGCGACTTGCCGCGGGCGGCGGCAAGCTCGGCGAAGTCGACCTTGAGCACGTCGGACTCGATCACCTCCAGCTCGGCGCGCCGGCGCAGCCGAGCGGCGAGGTCGCGATCGAGCTCGATGACTGTGAGCCGCCCGCAGCGCGCCACCAAGGGGTCGGTCATCGCGCCGAGCCCGGGGCCGATCTCGACCAGCGCCTCGCCCTCGCGCGGGTCGATCGCGCCGACGATGGACTCGATCACGGCGCTGTCGGCCAGGAAGTGCTGGCCGAAGCGCTTGCGGGGGATGTGCTTCACGGCGCGCCCGGTGCGTGCGCCGGGCTCACTGCGGCGGCTCGCGCATCTCGACGTAGGCGCGCGCGCGGATCTCGGTGGCCCAGTCGCGGTAGGCGGCCTCGAAGCGCTGGGACCGCAGCACATTGCGGGCGATCTCGCGCTGCTGCTTGCGGTCGATCGAGATCTGCTTGCGCTCCAGCACCTGCAGCAGGTGCAGGCCGAAACGTGATTGGACCGGCTCGGACACCTCGTTGATCGCCAGCCGATTCATCGCCTGCTCGAACTCGGGCACGAACTGCCCGGGCGAGGCCCAGCCGAGATCGCCGCCCTGCGGGGCACTGCCGTCCTCGGAGTTGTCGCGGGCGACCCGCGCGAAGTCGGCCCGGCCGGAGGTGATCTGCTGGCGCATTTCCTTCAGGCGGGCGACGGCAGTGGCCTGCGAGAGCTGCGCACTCGGGCGCAGGAGGATGTGCCGCGCATGGGTCTGGGTGATGTTCAGGCCCCCGTCCTTGCGATCGATGAGCTTGAGCACGTGAAATCCGGCGCCGGATCGGACCACCTTGGGCGAGACGTCGCCCGCACGCAGGCCGCGCACGGCTTCGACGAAAAGGTCGGGCAGGCGATCCGCCGGGCGCAGGCCGAGGGCGCCACCCTGCTCCTTCGGGCCGTTCGACATCTCCGCGACGACGCGATCGAAGGCTTCGCCGCCCTGCACGCGCCGCAGCGCCTGCTCGGCCCGCTCGCGACGTTCGGTGACGGTGTCCTCGCTCGCGCCGTCGGGCACCGCCACGAGGATCTGCGCGATGTTGTATTCGGGGGGCGAGACACCGCTTTCGCGCGAGGCGAGGAGGTTGTCGATGTCGGCGTCGGTGATGCGGATGCGCTGGTTCACTTCGCGCTCGCGCACCCGCTCCAGCATGATCTGGTCGCGCAGGTTGTTGCGAAAGCGCGCGGTGTCCGTGCCGTCCCTGCGCAGCCGATCGCGCAGCTGCGCGACCGTGAGGCCGTTCTGGGCCGCCACGTTGGCCTCGACGCGCTCGATCTCGGCGTCGTCGACGCGCACGCCGCTCTCGCGCGCATAGCTGAGCTGCGCGCGCTCGTCGATGAGCGCGTCGACGATCTGCTGGGCGAGCTGATCGCGCGGTGGCAGGGTGCTGCCGTTCTGGCGAGCCTCGCGCTCGACCTGACTGAGCCGCTGCTGCACTTCGCCGTTGGTGACGAGTTCCTGGTTGACGACCGCCACGATGAAATCGGCAGCGCGCCCGCCGGGGGTGCCTTGCGCGAAAGCGCCTGCGCAAGCCGCCAGGGCGAGAGAGAGCGCGACGCGGCGCACGAACGGGAGCGACGTGAGCATGGGGACGATCAGGGGGTCGACGTTTGGAAGGGGCTGCTGCGCTCGTCGCGCAACAGGCGGTAGCCGGGGATATTGTCCCTCAGCGCCTGCAGCGGATTCGAGCCCAGGCGGGAAAGTCCGACGAGCTCGAGTTGAAGGAGCAGCCGGGTGGTCGATTCGGTCTGGCCCGTGGACAGGCGCTCGGCCACCACGCGGGCGATCCAGCAACCGGAGTCGTACTCGAAGCCGGCGATGGCGTCGGTGATGCGGCCGTCGATGCGGCTGTAGCGAACGTGGCCCACGCTGTACCAGGCGCCGCGGCACTGTCCGCTCGTGCTGGGCGCGGACACGCTCTTGGCCGCTTCCTTGCCCAGCTGCTCGCGGATCTTCGTGGCCGCGGCGTGGTCGCGCGCCGCCGCATTGAGGGGCCATTGCCAGCCCACGTCGAACTGGCGCGTCGTGTTCTGGTTGTAGCTGTAGGCGAGGCTCAGCGTCTGGTACGGCCCCGGGTTGTAGCGCGCGGCGACGACCGAGCGCACGAGGCGGCTCTGCTCGGCGCTGTACTGCACGCTCGTGTCGAACACCCAGCTCGGCACGAGCGAGGTCGAGCCCAGGAGCAGCAGGTCGGAGTAGCGCTGCGTGATCGGGATGCCGTCGGGGGTGACGCGCTGATCGCGCAGGAGCACCCGCTGCACCGCCCCGAGCCGCAGCAGCTCGGCGCCGGTCGAGCGCTCCAGGAAGCGGGTGGTGACGCCGGCGCTGACCTGGTGGACGTCGGCCACGCGGTCGATGCCGGAGAACGGGTTGTCGGCGTAGACCGAGGTGACGTTGAAGTCATTCGCGGCCGCGTCGAAGTTGGGCAGGTTGCTCTGGTCGTGGTACGGCGTGTTGACGTAGAGCAGCCGCGGCTCCAGCGTCTGCGTGAAATCGCGCCCGAACGCCTTCGCGTCGCGCTCGAAGACCCAGGCGCTGTCCAGCGCGTAGGTCGGGATGGTGCGGCCGGCGCGGGCGGTGGTGATCTGGTCCGGCTGGCCTGCGACCTTGAGCAGTTGGTCGTAGTCGTAGTAGGCGGAGTTCACCGTCACGCGCGGCGTGATCGTCCAGCCCGGGGTGCCCAGCGGCTGCCACGGCCACTCGAGCGTTCCCAGCGCATGCGTGCGCGTGCCGCCGAGCCGGGTGGGGTCCTCGTTGATGAAGCGGTTGACCTCGGTCTCCCAGCGCCATTCGAGCCCGCCCGACAGACGCCCGCGCTGGCTGAGGCCAATCTGCGGCGCGCGCTCGTAGGGCGCGACGATGGCGCTCGCGGGGTCGGGGTCCTGCAGCACCTGCCATTTCTGCACGTGCACGTAGGCCAGCGTGTTGCCCCAATCCGAATCGAAGCGACGCGAGAGGTGCCCGTCGGTGGGCAACAGGCGCGGCGTCAGGCTCGGCAACGCGTGCGGGAAGTCCTTCCAGTAGGCGTCGTCGGACGCGCGCTGCAGGTCCAGCCCGTAGTCGATCGCACCCCAGTTCTTGCGCTCGATCAGTCCGTCCTGGTTCAGATAGGTGGACCAGCGCGTGGTGCCGGTGAGTCGGTCGTCCGGGAGCGCGTCGAACTGCAGGACGCCGCGGTGATTGGGCTCGAGGTAGCGGAACTCGGTTTCCGCTCCCGCACCGCGGCGCGAGAAGACCACGGGCGTGATGGTGGCGTCGCGGTTGGGCGCGATGTTCCAGTAATAGGGCACCGCGACCGCGAAGCCGCTCTTGGTGTCGAAGTTGATGGTGGGCGGCAGCCAGCCGGACTTGCGCGCGTCGGACAGCGGGAAGCTGAGCACCGGGAAGGCCAGGATCGGCACGCCATAGAACTTCACCACCGCACCCTCGGCAATGCCCTCGTTCTCCTCGAAGTCGAGCCTCACGCGGCGCGTCTGCAGGATCCACGCAGGATCCTCGGGCTCGCAGGTGGTGTAGGTGGCGCCGATGGCGATGGCGCGCTTGTCGTCGATGAAGTCGAAGCGCTGCGCGCTGCCACCGGAGTTGTTCGCCGCGAAGGTGTAGCTCGGCGAGAGGAAGTAGCCCTCGAAGCGCTCGACATGCAACTGCAGTTCCGGGCCGGTGAACTTGTTGCCTTCGCGCTCGACCGAGACGTTGCCCTTCGCACGCACGAGATCGTCTGCGAAGGTGTAGTCGATGCGATCGGCCTTGAGCGTGAGCGGCATGCGGCGGAACTCGACCTTGCCCACGGCGGTGGTATCCAGATCGGGCCGGCCGAAGATGACGTCGGCATCGATGACCACCGGCTGCAGCCCCGCATTGCCTCGACGAACCGGTGCGAATTCGGTGCCGGGGCCGGGAGCGATGGGCGCGCGAAATCCCGGGCCGTCGATGCCCTGCGCATGCGCGGCGCCCGTGGCCCAGGCCAGTGCCACCGCCACGGCGAGCGGGCACAGGGAGAAAGCCTGCGGGCGAGAACAGTGACGAGAGCGAGCGCGAGACAAGACTGCGGGATGCGACTGGTCGGCCCGACCCGATGCGCCGGGGCCTGGCCGCCGCCGGCGGATGGGTTTGTAGAATTCAATTATTCCACGCTGACTTCAAGAAGCCGCTGGCACCCAACCGTCTGCACGATGGGCTTCGCCACGGAATTCACCCCTCCCACGTGAGCCTCGCATCCCCGATTCATTGGCCGAGTGCCGAGCGCGAACAAGCCTTCGCGCAATGGCTCGTCCGCATGGCCCAGACCCACGCCATCGATCCTTCCAGCGTGCGCGCAGCCAGCGCGGACGCGAGCTTCCGGCGCTACTTCCGCGTCGATGGCGCACAAGGTTCGCGCGTGGTGATGGACGCGCCGCCCACGCACGAGAACTGCCATCCCTTCGTGCATGTGTCCGGCATGCTGGTGGGTGCCGGCCTGCACGCGCCGCAGGTGCTCGACTGGGACGAGCCGCAGGGCTTCATGCTGCTGAGCGACCTGGGCGACATCACTTACCTCCAGGCGCTGCAGGGCAAGGACGCCACGCAGGCGAAGGCCCACTACAGCAAAGCCCTCGACGCGCTCGTGAAGATGCAGGGCATCGCGAGCGAGAACGAGCTACCGCCCTACGACCGCGCGCTGCTGCAGCGCGAGCTCGACCTCTTCCCTCAGTGGTATGTGAAGCGCCAGTGCGCCGTCGAGCTGAGCGATGCGCAACGCGACACGCTGACACGCAGCTTCGAGCTCATCCTGCAGACCTGCCTCGCGCAGCCGCGCGTGATGGTGCATCGCGACTACCACTCGCGAAACCTCATGCTCAGCGATCCCGCGCCCGGCATCCTCGACTTCCAGGACGCGGTGCATGGTCCCATCACCTATGACCTCGCCTCGCTGCTGCGCGACGCCTACATCGAGTGGGACGAGGAGGTGCAGATCGACTGGGCGGTGCGCTACTGGGAGCGCGCGCGTCGCGCCCGGCTGCCCGTCGCCGCCGACTTCGGCGAGTTCTGGCGCGACTTCGAATGGATGGGGCTGCAGCGCCACATCAAGGTGCTGGGAATCTTCGCGCGGCTGTATCACAGAGACGGCAAGGACGGCTACTTGAAGGACCTTCCCCTCGTGTGGCGCTACGCGCATCGCGTGTGCGTGCGCTATGCCCCGCTCACGCCGCTCGCGCAACTGCTCGAGCAGCTTGCGGGCACGCAGCGCGAGAGCGGCTACACCTTCTGAGGCGCGGCCTGCGTCTCGGCCGGTGCCGGGGCCCTGGAGAACGCGGTCGAGCATCCGGCCGCCGCGAGCCACGGGTCATGCTCGACGCCGCCGAACTCCTCGAGCAGGAAATCGATGAAAGCCCTTGTGCGCGCAGGCACGTGCTTGCGCGTGGGAAAGCCCGCGTACAGCGTCATCGTCATCAAGTGCCATTGGGGCAGCACGCGCTCGAGCGCATGCTCCATCAGCGCGTCCTCCACCACGAAGGACGGCAGCCCCGCAATGCCGAGGCCGGACAGCACGGCCGCGTAGTGCATGTCGGCATGCAGCGTGGCGAGGGCAGGGCTCATCGGCGTCACCGTGCATGACTCGCCCTCGGGCTCGTCGTCTCCGAACGGGCCGCGGTGAAAGGTGAGCTCGATGGGGCGCCCGGGCAATCTCGGAATGAGGGTCTCGTGCTTTGCCAGATCCCTTGGGTGTTCGGGGCGGCCGCGGCCGTCGAGGTACTCGGGTGCGGCGCAGGTGATCACTTCGGTGCGCGCCAGCCGTCGCACGATGGATTCGCTGTCGCGCGGCGGGCGGGAGAGCAGGAGGATGGTGACATCGAAGGTCTCGTCGACCGCGTCGACCAGCCCCGGCGCGAAGACTTCGATCGCGACCTTCGGGTAGAGCGCACGGAACCGGGGCAGCAGCTTCGCGAGCTGGTGCACCGCGAACGACGGCGGCGAAAGCACGCGCAACTGGCCCCGCGGCTCACGTGTGGAGGCCCCCGCGAGCGCGCTGGCTTCCTCCACCTCCAGGAGGATCTGGCGCGCCTTGTCGAGGTAGGCCTCGCCGACTTCCGTGAGGGCGAGTCGCCGAGTGGTGCGATTGAGCAGCCGGGCGCCGAGATGGTCCTCCAGCTCCGACACGAGGCGGGTGACCGCCGCCTGCGAGATGTTCATCGTCGAGGCGGCTCGGGTGAAGCTGCCGGCGTCGATGACGCTGACGAATACGCGCATGGCTCGAAGCAGGTCCATGGGGCCGCATCATTCCACTTCTTTGCCTCGGCGTTGCGGCACACTGCGCGCGCCCTTCGAATTCATTGCGCCGTGCCACGCTTTCACGTCGATCTGCCGCTCGCCCCCGGGCTCGAAACCGCGCTGCCCGACACCGCGGCCCGCCACGTGCGGGTGCTGCGCCTGCCGCCGGGCGCGCCCATCGTCCTTTTCAACGGCGACGGCCGGGACTTCGACTGCGAGATCACCCACATGAGCCGCAGCGATGTTCAGGTGCGCGTGGGTGAGTCGCAAGCGGTCGAGCGCGAACTCGCCGTGCGGGTGACGCTGGTAGTGGGCATGCCCGCGAACGAGCGCATGGACTGGCTCGTGGAGAAGGCGACCGAACTCGGCGTGTCCAGGATCCAGCCGCTGATGTGCGAGCGCTCGGTGCTCAGGCTCTCCAACGATCGTGCGATTCGCAAGGTGGAGCACTGGCAGGCGGTGAGCGCGTCGGCCTGTGAGCAGTGCGGACGCGCAGTCCTGCCTCGCATCCTTCCGGTGCTCGAGTTTTCCGAGTGGGTGGTCTCGATGCGAGCGCGGTCCGCCCCGGGCTTCGTGCTGAGTCTGCGCGAGCCCAGCAAGCCCTTTGCGCAGGCACTGCCGCTGTCGGTGAAGCCCGAAGGCGATCTGCTTTTCCTGAGCGGCCCCGAGGGGGGTCTCGCGCCCGCGGAGGACGAGGCGGCCCGCACGATCGGGCTGCAGGGCGTGTCGCTCGGCCCGCGCGTGCTGCGCGCTGAGACCGCGCCGGTGGCAGCGCTCGCAGCCATCGCGTTGCATCTCGGCTGATTGCACAGCCGCCCGCTTGCCCGACTCGTCGTCGGGGCGTGCGCTCACTCGGCCGGCTGGGACGCCCACAATCCTTCGCCGGCCCCGGGCGGGCCAAGGAGGACTCCAATGGATTCCGTGCGCATGACGGGTGGCCTCGCCGCCCTGCTGTCGATGTGCCTGGCGGCGTCGCCCGGTTCGGCGCAACCGGTCAAGCCGCCGATCCGGCCCGGTCTCTGGGAAGTCCAGCAAACGCGCGAGCGCGACGGCCAGCCAGTCCCTGACGCCACGCAGCGCATGAAGAACATGCCGCCGGAAATGCGCCAGCGCATGGAAGAGCAGATGCGCGCGTACGGCGTGCAGATGGGCGACGGCGGCACGATGAAGATCTGCCTCACGCCCGAGAAGCTGAGCCGTGACGACTGGGCCAGCGAGCGGCAGGCTTCCAATTGCAAGACCGAGATGCTCAGCCGCACCTCGGAGCTGTGGAAGTGGCGGTCCACCTGCCCGGACGCTCTCACCAGCGAGGGAGAGGTGCGGTTCATGGGCGAGACGGCCTACAAGGCCCTGGTCGACAGCACCACGCAGCGAGGTGGCCAGACGCACAAGTCGCACATCGAGATGAACGGCAAGTGGATTTCGGCCGATTGCGGCGCGCTCACGCCGACCGAATCGGGTGGCGGCGCGGCACGGCGCGCGAAACCTTGATCGTGCGGGTTCTCGGGCACCAAATGAATCAGCCCACGAGGCCGGAGCCGGTCGTGGGCTGGTGTCGTGCGACCCAGGCGCCGGCAGGCGCGGGTGCGAAGCGCGATTACTTCTTGCGGAAGCGGCGCAGCGCGGCGATCTGCGCGGCCATCGCCGCGAACTCGCTCTGGGCCTTGGCGAAGTCGATGTCGCTCTTCGCGTTCTTCATCGCTTCCTCGGCCAGGCGCTTCGCCTCGGTGGCCTTGGCTTCGTCGAGATCACGACCGCGGATGGCCGTGTCGGCGAGAACGGTGACCGCGTCGGGCTGCACTTCGAGAATGCCGCCGGCCACGAACACGAACTCTTCCTCGCCGTTGTCTGCACGCTCGATGCGCACGGCACCCGGCTTGATGCGCGTGATCAGCGGCGTGTGCTTGGGCAGGATGCCCAGCTCGCCGCTCTCACCCGGCAGTGCTACGAACCTCGCCTCGCCGGAGAAGATCTGCTCTTCGGCGGAGACGACGTCAACGTGGATGGTGGCCATGGAAGTTCCTTAGCGTGTAAGACGGTGCACGAAGCAAGCAGTCGGGCCGGGGGGCTAGCGCCGCGCAACGACGCAGCCGGCCCGATTGCGCCGCTTACTGCAGCGTCTTGGCCTTCTCGAAGGCTTCGTCGATGGTGCCGACCATGTAGAACGCCTGCTCGGGGAGGCTGTCGCACTCACCGTTGACGATCATCTTGAAGCCGCGGATCGTCTCCTTCAGGGGCACGTACTTGCCCGGCGAGCCGGTGAACACTTCAGCGACGTGGAAAGGCTGCGACAGGAAGCGCTGGATCTTGCGCGCGCGCGCCACGAGCAGCTTGTCCTCGGGCGCGAGTTCGTCCATGCCCAGGATCGCGATGATGTCGCGCAGTTCCTTGTAGCGCTGCAGCGTGCCCTGCACCGAGCGGGCGGTGTTGTAGTGCTCTTCGCCCACGACGTTGGGATCGAGCTGGCGGCTGGTGGAGTCGAGCGGATCGACAGCGGGGTAGATACCCAGCGCGGCGATGTCACGCGACAGCACGACGGTGGAATCCAGGTGCGCGAAGGTCGTGGCCGGCGAGGGGTCGGTCAGGTCGTCCGCGGGCACGTACACGGCCTGGATCGAGGTGATCGAGCCGACCTTCGTCGACGTGATGCGCTCTTGCAGGCGGCCCATTTCCTCGGCCAGCGTCGGCTGATAGCCCACCGCGGAGGGCATGCGGCCCAGCAGCGCGGACACTTCCGTGCCGGCCAGGGTGTAGCGATAGATGTTGTCGACAAAGAAGAGAACGTCGCGGCCTTCGTCGCGGAACGACTCGGCGATGGTGAGGCCCGTGAGGGCCACGCGCAGACGGTTGCCCGGGGGCTCGTTCATCTGGCCGTAGACCATGGCCACCTTGTCGAGCACGTTCGAGTCCTTCATCTCGTGATAGAAGTCGTTGCCTTCACGAGTGCGCTCGCCCACGCCCGCGAACACCGACAAGCCGCTGTGCTGCTTGGCGATGTTGTTGATGAGCTCCATCATGTTTACGGTCTTGCCCACGCCGGCGCCGCCGAACAGACCCACCTTGCCGCCCTTGGCGAACGGACACACGAGGTCGATCACCTTGATGCCGGTCTCGAGCAGTTCCTGGGAGGGCGACAGCTCGTCGTAGGCCGGGGCCTTGCGGTGGATGGAAGCGGTGAGTTCAGCGCCCACGGGGCCCGCTTCATCGATCGGGTTGCCGAGCACGTCCATGATGCGGCCGAGCGTGGCCTTGCCCACCGGCACGGTGATCGGGGCTTCGGTGTTGGCGACCATCATGCCGCGGCGCAGGCCGTCGGAGGAACCGAGGGCAATGGTGCGCACCACGCCGTCGCCGAGCTGCTGCTGCACCTCGAGCGTGAGGGCAGAGCCGTCCATCTTCAGCGCGTCGTACACCTTGGGCATCTTGTCGCGCGGGAATTCCACGTCAACGACAGCGCCGATGCACTGAACGATCTTGCCTTGTACTTGAGCCATCTCTTGCTCCAAAAATCGAATTCGAAGAATTGCAGCGCGTCAGACCGCCGCGGCGCCTGCCACGATCTCTGACAGTTCCTTGGTGATCGCCGCCTGGCGCGTCTTGTTGTAGACGAGCTTGAGCTCACCGATCACGTTGCCCGCGTTGTCCGTGGCCGCCTTCATCGCGACCATGCGCGCGGACTGCTCGGAGGCCATGTTCTCGGCCACCGCCTGGTAGATCAGCGCCTCGACATAGCGCAGAAGCAGCTCGTCGATCACCGTCTTGGCATCGGGCTCGTAGAGGTAGTCCCAGGCGTGCGCGTTGGCGTCCGCCTTCATGCGATCGGCCGAAAGGGGCAGGAGCTGCTCGACCACCGGCTCCTGCTTCATCGTGTTGATGAAGCGCGTGTAGCAGAGGTAGACGGCGTTGAGCTTGCCTTCGTTATAGGCATCCAGCAGCACCTTCACCGGGCCGATGAGCTTCTCCAGATGCGGCGTGTCGCCGAGCTGGATCGCCTGCGACACGATCTTCGCGCCCACGCGGCCCAGGAAGCCCAGGCCCTTGTTGCCGATGGCCACGGCCTGCACCGAAGTGCCCTGCGACTCCATCTCCTTGAGCTTGACCGTCACCGCACGCAGCACGTTGGTGTTCAGGCCGCCGCAAAGACCCTTGTCGGTCGTCACGACGATAAAGCCTGCCGCATTGGCCGCGCCCTCGGGGACGGCCATGAACGGGTGGGTGTACTCAGGGTTCGCCTGCGAGAGGTTCGCCGCCACGTTGCGGATCTTGTCTGCGTATGGGCGCGCGGAGCGCATGCGCTCCTGTGCCTTGCGCATCTTCGAAGCCGCGACCATTTCCATGGCCTTGGTGATCTTCTTGGTGTTCTCGACGCTCTTGATCTTGCCGCGAATTTCCTTGCCGGCCGCCATGACAGAGCTCCTTGTTTGATGAGGTCAGGTCAGGGAGCGCCGGTTCAGGCGAACGACTTCTTGAACGACTGGATCGCGCCTTGCAGCTCGGCCTCGGCGTCCTTGTCCATCGCCTTGGCGTCGTCGAGCTTCTTCAGCAGCGCGGCGTGCGAGGTCTTCAGGAACTGGTGCAGGCCGTGCTCGAACGCGAGCACCTTCTTGGTGTCGACGTCGTCCAGGAAGCCCTTGTTCACCGCGTAGAGCGAGGCGGCCATCAGCGAGATGGGCAGCGGCGAGTACTGCGGCTGCTTGAGCAGCTCGGTCACGCGGGCGCCGCGGTCGAGCTGCTTGCGGGTGGCTTCGTCCAGGTCGGAGGCGAACTGCGCGAACGCGGCCAGCTCACGGTACTGCGCCAGGTCGGTACGGATGCCGCCGGACAGGTTCTTGACCAGCTTCGTCTGGGCGGCACCACCGACGCGCGACACGGAGATGCCGGCGTTGATGGCGGGACGCACGCCCGCGTTGAAGAGGTTGGTCTCCAGGAAGATCTGGCCGTCGGTGATCGAGATCACGTTGGTGGGCACGAAGGCAGACACGTCACCGGCCTGCGTTTCGATGATGGGCAGCGCCGTCAGCGATCCGGTCTGGCCCTTCACCTGGCCGCTGGTGAACTTCTCGACGTAGTCGGGATTCACGCGGGCCGCGCGCTCGAGCAGGCGGCTGTGGAGGTAGAACACGTCGCCGGGATACGCCTCGCGGCCCGGCGGGCGGCGCAGCAGCAGCGAGATCTGGCGATAGGCAACGGCCTGCTTGGACAGATCGTCATAGACGATCAGGGCGTCCTGACCGCGGTCGCGGAAGTATTCGCCCATCGTGCAGCCCGAGTACGCCGAGACGTACTGCATGGCGGCGGATTCGGAAGCCGAGGCGGCCACGACGATGGTGTATTCCATCGCGCCAGCCTGCTCAAGCGCACGCACCACGTTCTTGATCGACGAAGCCTTCTGGCCGATCGCGACGTAGATGCAGGTCATGTTCTGACCCTTCTGGTTGATGATCGCGTCGATGGCCACCGCGGTCTTGCCGGTCTGGCGGTCACCGATGATCAGCTCGCGCTGGCCGCGGCCGATCGGCACCATCGAGTCGATGGACTTGAGGCCGGTCTGCATCGGCTGGCCCACCGACTGGCGCGCAATCACGCCCGGGGCGATCTTCTCGATCGGGGCCGAGAGCTTGGCGTTGACAGGACCCTTGCCGTCGATCGGCTGCCCCAGGGCGTTCACCACGCGACCGATCAGCTCGGGGCCCACCGGCACTTCGAGAATGCGGCTCGTGCACTTGACGGTGTCGCCTTCGGAGATGTGCTCGTACTCGCCGAGGATCACCGAGCCAACCGAGTCGCGCTCGAGGTTGAGCGCGAGGCCGAAGGTGGGCGAGCCATCGGGCGCGGCGGGGAATTCGAGCATTTCGCCCTGCATCGCATCGCTCAGGCCATGGATGCGCACGATGCCGTCCGTCACCGACACCACGGTGCCCTGGTTGCGGATGTCCGCGCCAGCGCCCAGGCCCTCGATGCGGCTCTTGATCAGTTCGGAAATTTCAGCAGGATTCAGTTGCATGGCTAGCTCCCATTGCCCCCGCGCACTTTTGGCGCGAGCAGGGTGATTCAGTGCTTGGTGTGGCGTTGCGGACCGCGCTTGCGCGACTCAAGCGGTCAAAGCGGCCTTCATGTGCTCGAGCCGTGCCTTCACGGACGTGTCGAGCACTTCGTCGCCCACCACCGCGCGAATGCCGCCGATGAGGCTCGGGTCGACGACGACGCTCGTTTCGAGCTTGCGGCCGAACCGGCGCTCCAGTGCAGCCTTCACGTCGGCGAGCTGCGGCCCGTCGATCGGGAAGGCGCTATGGATCACCGCGTCCGAGACGCCCGACTGCGCGTTCACCAGCGCGTGGAACTGCGAGGCGACCTCGGGCAGCGCCACGAGGCGGCGGTTCTCGATGACGGTGCGAAGCAGGTTCTGCACACCCGTGGCGAGCGGACGCTTCACGACCGAGACGATCAGGTCGAAGACCTGCGCAGCGCTCACTCGCGGGTCTTCCGCGAACTGGCGCAGCTGCGCGTCGGCAGCGACCGTGCCGAGGGTCTCGACCTGCGAGACCCACTCGGCGGCTTCGGCGGCCGGAACCGCCTCGAACAGCGCCTCGGCGTAGGGGCGCGCGACGGTAGCAAGCTCGGCCATGGTCAGAGCTCCGTCTTGAGGCGCGACAGAAGCTCGGCGTGCACGCCGGCATTCACTTCGCGCTTCAGGATCTGCTCGGCGCCCTTGACGGCCAGCGAGGCGACGTGCTCGCGCAGGGACTCGCGCGCCTTGACCAGCTGCTGATCGGCGTCGGCCTTGGCCTGCGCGACGATCTTGTCGGCCTCTTCCACGGCGCGCTGCTTGGCTTCGTCGATGATGGCCTGCGCGCGCTTCTCCGCGTCGGCGATGCGCTTGGTGCTTTCGTCACGCGTGGCGGCGAGCTGCTCCTCGACGCGCTTGTTGGCGTTCGTGAGTTCCAGCTTGGCGCGGTCAGCCGCGGCCAGGCCATCGGAGATCTTCTTGGCGCGCTCGTCCAGCGCCTTCGTGATGGGCGGCCACACGAACTTCATCGTGAACCACCAGAGGATCGCGAAGACGACGATCTGAGCAAACAAGGTTGCGTTCAGATTCACGGCTCGGACCTTTCTCGGTTAGGGAAAAACAGCGGCGAGAAGGAACCGATCAGTGCAGCACGAACGGGTTGGCGAAGGCGAACAGCATGGCGATACCGACACCGATCAGGAACGCCGCGTCGATCAGGCCAGCCAGCAGGAACATCTTGGTCTGCAGTTCGTTCATCAGTTCGGGCTGGCGAGCCGACGCTTCGAGGTACTTGCCGCCCATCAGCGCGATGCCGATACAGGCACCGATGGCGCCCAGACCGATGATGAGACCGCAAGCCAGCGCGACGAGGCCCAGAACGTTTTCCATGATTTCTCCTAGTGCAAGAAAAGTGAGTTGTTGACGAACGGAAGGGAAAAGGGGAAGCGGCGCAGCCTGCGATCAATGTTTGTCGTGCGCCTGGCCGACATACACGAGCGTGAGCATCATGAAGATGAAGGCCTGCAGCGTGACGATCAGGATGTGGAAGATGGTCCAGGCGGTACCTGCCACGACGTGGCCGATCCACAGGCCGATGCCGCCCAGCGAGGCGAAGCCCACCGCGCCCATCAGCGCGATCAGCATGAACAGCAGTTCGCCGGCGAACATGTTTCCGAACAACCGCATGCCATGCGAGATGGTCTTCGCGGCGAACTCGATGATCTGGAGCAGGAAGTTGATCGGCGCGAGCAGGACGGCAGCGAAGCCGTGCGCGTGGAAGGGTGCGGAGAACAACTCCTTCAGCCAGCCGCCTGCGCCCTTGATCTTCACGTTGTAGTAGATGCAGGCGAGCAGCACCGTGATCGAAAGGCCGAGGGTGATCGACAGGTCGGCCGTGGGCACGACGCGCATGTAGGCGTGGTGCGGGTCGCCGCCGGCCTGGGTGTAGATCCAGGTCCAGAGGGTCGGGATGAAATCCACCGGCAGCAGGTCCATCGCGTTCATCAGGAAGATCCAGACGAAGGCGGTGAGGGCCAGCGGCGCGACCGCGCGGCGCGAGGCCTCGTTGTGGATGATGCCGCGCGCCTGCGTGTCGACCATCTCGACGAGGAACTCGATTGCGGCCTGCAGACGGCCGGGCACGCCCGAGGTCACGCGGCGCGCCACGATCCACAGGACCAGGCAGCCGAGCACGCCGAGCGTGATGGACCAGAACAGCGAGTCGAGCTTGAAGACAGGCTCGGTCGCGGAGAACTGCGCAATGGTGTCCTGCGCACGGTTCTGGAAATGTTGGAGGTGGTGCTGGATGTACTCACCCGCGCTCGGTGCGTGTCCTTCAGCTGCCATCGTTTGTTCTCGTCAGCGGTTGTCGCGCAAGCGACTTGTTCTTCACCCGACCCCACCAGAGCAGGGCCAACCAATTCACCTTCAAGCACACGATCATCGTGACCAGCAGGGCGGGCCAGCTCAGACCGGGTACCACTTTTGCAGCCGCCACGAGCATGGCGACGGCCACTGCAACTTTCACGGCTTCCCAGAACATGAACCCGAACACCGCTGCGCCCGGATTGCCGCTGGCAAGCTGCCTGGCCAGGCCCCGCGCCATCAAGGCGTTCGGCACGACCACGGCGGCGGCACCGTAAAGAGCCGACCACGCCGCCTCGCCCTTCCGGCTGACGCCCCACCAAAGTGCTGCGCTCGCCAGACCCGCCGCGGCTTGCACCGCGACGACCCGCCAGGGAGAGAGGGGCGGGTGTTGCACCCTCAGGGCCTGCGCTTCATCGCGGGTCAGACTCCTGAAAGGCGGCTCATCTGCACCGTCCGCATACTCGTCATCGAGTTCAGCGCGCGCACCGTGTGTTTGGGGCGCAGACATACTCGGGCAACGGTTTGTTTGGGGCAAAGCCGCGGGATTGTACGTGATAACCCGCAGCGATCCAGTGATGCCGAGCACGCGCGCGCCGAAGCGCGACGTATGCACGCTGACGCCTTGGACGGCCTTGCGGCAGCGTCGGATCAGGCCGCCCGAGTCCCCGAGCTGAGCGTGTGGACCATGTCCACGTCCTGCGTGCGCAGCGCATCCAGCGACTGCTGCGCCGCATTGACGAGCAGTGCCAGATCCGTCCCGAGACCCACGAAATCGAAGCCCATGGCGCGTGCCTGCGCCGCCTGCGCGGGCGTGCCCGTCAGGGTGCCGATGGGCTTGCCGAGCGAGCGGGCGCGGTCCACCGCGCGACCGATCGCATCCAGCACTTCGGGGTGACGCTGATCGCCCACGTGACCCATCGCCGCCGACAGGTCCGCCGGCCCAATGAACAGGGCGTCGACGCCCTCCACCTCGGCGATCGCCTCGAGCGCCGCAAGCGCCGTCGGTGTCTCGAGCTGCACGATGACGCCCATCGTCTCGTTCGCCGTCTGCAGATAGCGCGGCGCGGTGCCGAAGCGCGACGCTCGCGTAGTGCCGGCCATGCCGCGGATCCCCTGCGGCGGATAGCGCGTCGCGGCCACCGCGGCACGTGCCTCGCTCGCGTTTTGCACGAAGGGCACGATCACCGTGGTGGCGCCCGCATCGAGCACGCGCTTGATGACCACCGCATCGTTCCAGGGCGGACGCACGATGGGCACGAGCTTCGTCGAGGACACGGCCTGCAGCATGCCGACGAGCTGCGCCACGTCCAGCGGCGCATGCTCCATGTCGATCACCGCCCAGTCGAAGCCGCAGTAGCCGATGGCCTCGGCGACCAGCGGACTGGCGGAAGTGATCCAGGTGCCCAGGGGGACGCGCTGATGCGGGGCGTGCGCCAGGCCGGGGTGATGCAGAAGCTGCTTGAAGGCGTTCATCGCAGGGCTCCTTGTGCCGATCGGCCGGGGTGCGCTGGATGGTCGCTGCGCCGCGCGCTCAGTAGCGGCTGTGCGCTTCCAGCGATGCGCGCAGGTAGTGCGCGCCGGGGATGGGATTGAAGTAGTAGGGCGGCACGTCCTCGAAACCGAGCGAGGCATACAGCCCGCGCGCGGCTTCCATGTCGTCGAGTGTGTCGAGGTACATCGACGAATAGCCCGCCCGCGTCGCATGCGCCATGAGCGCCTCGGCCAGGGTGCGCCCGAGGCCGAAGCGGCGAAAGGCGCGACGCACGTACAGCCGCTTCATTTCGCAGGCATTGGGCTCGACGGCGTCAGGCAGCGGGCGCATCGCGCCGCAGCCGGCAAGGGCGCCGCCGCAGTAGGCCAGCAGCAGGGTGCCCTCGGGCGAGGCGTACTCGCCGGGCAGGCCCTCCAGCTCGGCGTCGAAGTCCTGGAAGCACAGGTCGACGCTCAGGCTGCGGGCGTATTCCTGGAACAGCTCACGCACGGCATCGATCTGCTCGGCGTCGAGCGCCTCCACCAGTTCGATCAGCGAGGGCTCGACTTCGGGCACGCCCGTCAGCGCGTCGCTCGCAAGCTGTGCGGACGAAGGTGCGGCTGACGGCGGGGGATTCATCGGGACGCGTTGAAGGGCGACGTCGAAGGATACGTCAGCGACTCGCCACCAATATCCCCAATCACAACGAAGCGATCGCCGAGCGAACCTCGTCCACCGACAGCACTTCGTTCAGCACGAGAGGCTTGTCGCGCCCGGCCGCATAGAAGACATACACCGGCACCCCGGCGCGACCCAGGCGGGCCAGCTCGGCGGTGATCGCGGCGTCGCGCGAGGTCCAGTCGGCGCGCAGCAGGGTCACGCCCTTTTGCGCGAAGTCGGCCATCACCTGCGCGTTCGAGAGCGTCGTGCGCTTGTTGTACTGGCAGGTCACGCACCAGGCAGCCGTGAAGTCGACGAACACCGGCTTGCCCTGCGCGGTGAGCTCGGCGACCTTTTGCGCCGACCAGGGCGACCACTTGGAGCCCGCCGCAGGCGTTGCTTCGGCGTGCGCCAAGCTGGCGGCCTGGCGCCATGCCGGCACCGCCCAGGCCAGCGAGCCGGCCAGCAGCGCGATCGCCACGCCGCCAAAGCCCAGTCGCGCCGCGCGGCCCATGCCGGGCGAGCCCAGCGCCCAGGCCGCGAACGCCAGCAGCACCAGCACGGCAAGCAGCGCCGCGGCGCCGTCGATGCCGGTCTGCTGTCCGACCACCCAGGTCAGCCAGACGACGGTGACGAACATCGGGAAGGCCATGACCTGCTTGAAGCGCAGCATCCATACGCCCGGGCGCGGCAGCATGCGGCCGAGCGCCGGGATGCAGGTCAGCAGGAGATAGGGCAGCGCCATGCCCAGGCCGAGCGATCCGAACACCGCCAGCGCCTGGGCGGCGGGCAGGGTGGCCGCGGCGCCGAGCGAGGCCCCCATGAAGGGCGCGGTGCACGGCGAGGCCACGGCAACTGCCAGCACGCCGGTGAGGAAGGAATCGACCATCGGATGGCGCGCGCGCAGGCTCGCCACGCCGCTCGGCAGCACCGAGCCGAACTCGAACACGCCCGCGAGGTTCAGGCCGATGAGCGTGAAGAGCGCCGCCAGCGCGGCCACGAAGCCGGGCGACTGGAGCTGGAAGCCCCAGCCGAGCTGCTCGCCCGCGGCGCGCAGGGCCAGCAGCACGCCGGCCAGCGCCAGGAACGACAGCACCACGCCCACCACGTAGGCCACACCCCCGCCCACGCGCTCGCGCGGCGAGTGCGCATGCTGTGCGTAGCCCAGCACCTTGAGCGACAGCACCGGGAAAACGCAGGGCATGAGATTGAGGATGAGTCCGCCGACCAGCGCCAGCAGTAGCGCGCCCGACAGCGAAGTGCCACCGGCACCGGCTGCGGCAGCGGGCGCGGCGCCGCGATCCGCATCGATCGCCGCCTGCAGCGCGGCAGGCACCTGAACCGCGTCGGCCGCACGGGGCCACGCGCCCGAGACCGCCGCGGTCAGCGCCACGCCGGAGCGCTCGCCGTCGAAGACGAACACGCCCGGCAGCGACGCCGGGCTCTCGGTGCGTTGCGAGGACAGCTTCACGCGCGCCTCGAAGCTGTCGCCGTTCCAGCGCTGCTCGACGGCCGCGGCGTTGTCGATGATGTTGGGCGTCTGCGGGAAGAAGACCGCCTGCTTCCCCTGCAGCGAGGCGCCCAGGCCGCTCACCGTGAGCGTCAGCCCGTCGCTGCCCACGTGCGCGGTGGCCAACGCCCGCGGCGCGGCCACCGGACGGCGCGCCCAGGCCTCCTCGAACTCGCCGTGATTGAGTGCCGTCGTGACGGTCGCGGGCAGGCTCAGGCGGAAGTCGCCGGACTGCGGAATGCATTCCGTCTTGCAGACCAGCCAGTCGGCGTGGAGCTTGATGTCGAGCTTGCTGCCCTGCCAGTTCGCCGGCATCTGCAGCTTCACCGGCAGCAGCACCGTGTCTTCATACCCGTAGTTCATCAGCGTGCCGATCGGCAGACGCTTGGGCGTCGGCCAGTCGATCTCGCCGGCCGTCACGCCTTCGGGCAGGGTCCATTCGACGCGCGTGGGCAGGCCGGAGTCGCCCGGGTTCTTCCAGTAGGTGTGCCAGTGCGGCGCGTGGGTGATGCGCAGCCCGAGCCACACGGGCTTGTCCGGCCCGACACCTTCGGGGGCATCGGCGACGAGTTCGGCGCGCACCTGTTCGGTCGTCACCTTCGAGGTGTCCGCATGCGCGAAGGGCGCGATCAGCGCCAGGGCGGCGGCGAGCAGCGAGGCGGGTGCGAAACGGCGGAAAGACATGAATCAGCCAGGAGTGGGCGAAAGCGTGATTGTTTCAGGCTCGCGGGTCGCGCGCACCGACCCGGGATTGCGCGCCAGGCGGAACTACTCCACGAAACCGAGCAGCACGCGCCGCATCATGGCGCCCTTCTTCTCGGTCTTGACGACCCGCACGCCACCGATCTCGCAGGTGTTCGCCACATGCGTGCCGCCGCAGGGCTGCAGATCCACGCCCTCGATCTCCAGCAGACGCACCTTCCCGGTGCCGCGCGGCGGCTGCACGCTCATGCTGCGCACGAGCTGCGGCTGCGCGTCGAGCTCGGCATCGGTGATCCAGCGCGCCGCCACGGGCCGCGCCTCGAGCACGAGGCGCGCGAGCCCCTCGTTGACCTGCTCGCGATCGATCGGCGCGTCGGTGTGGAAGTCCAGCCGCGCGCCCTCGGCCGTGATGGAGCAGCCATTGACCGGATACGGCAGCAGCGCGCACAGCAGATGCGTGCTGGTGTGCAGGCGCATGTGGCGCAGCCGGCGGTCCCAGTCGATGAGGGCGCGCACTCGCGAGCCCGGCGCAAGCTTCGCCGCGTCGGCCGGATCGATGTGGTGGAGCACGTCGTCGTGCGTCGCGCCCTTGCGTGTGTCGAGCACGGTGAGCCGCGTGCCGTCGGCGAGCTCGAGCCAGCCCTGGTCGCCAGCCTGGCCCCCGCCCAGCGGATAGAAGACGGTGCGGTCCAGACGCACCACGCCGGGCTCCACCGACACGACGGTGGCGTCGCAGTCGCGGGCGAAAGCGTCATCGCGAAACAGGGAAAGCGTGCTCATGGCAACAGGCGCGAAGGGAGTCGAATACGCGGCATTCTGTGCCGCTGCGGGCACTGCGAAACGCGTGTTTCAAGGGGGGATGCCGACAGGGTCATTTAGTACCATCGCCCGGTTGCATCACTGTCCCGCCGACACCCCCCGTACGGCGGCGCGCCACGGCTCTCATGACGATCCGCGACCTCCCTTTCCCGACTGCACAGGCATCGAACCATCGCGGAGCACGCGGCTGGCGCACGGTCGCGCTGGCGCTCATCGCCGCGGGCTTTGCCTCGCTGGGCGCGGCGCAGACCCAGGAGCCCCAACAAGGCATGGACAGCGCAAGCAGCGGGGGCATCTTCAGCTCGCCCTACGGCGGCACGAGCAACCGCAGCACGGGCTCGAATTCAGGCGGCCTGGGCACCAGCCAGGGCCCAGGCTATGGCGGTTACGGCGACTCCCAGCGCCAGCGCGGCACGAGCCCCTACGGTGCGCAGCGCGACCTCTACCAGACGCGCGGCTACCAGGGCACCCGCGAGGAGTCCTACGAGCCGCGCCGCCCGAGGCCCGTCGCCCCGCCCAAGCCCAGCGAATTCCAGAAATTCGTGCAGAACGCCACCGGGCGACTGCTGCCGGTCTTCGGCGCACGCTTCTTCGAGGAAGCGGCCGACAGCTACGCCCCCGTCGACAACGTGCCCGTGCCGGCCGACTACACCGTCGGTCCGGGCGACGAGCTCCTCATCCGTGCCTGGGGTTCCATCGACGTCGACTACCGCGCGGTGGTCGACCGCAACGGGCTCGTGAGCCTGCCGCAGGTCGGCACCTTCCCCGTGGCTGGCGTGAAGGCCTCCGAGCTGGAGAAGCACCTGCGCGCGCAGATCGGGCGGGTGTTCACCAACTTCAACCTGAACGTGACCCTGGGTCAGCTGCGCGCCGTCAAGGTCTTCGTGGTCGGACCCGCCGCACAACCGGGCGTGTACACGCTCTCCAGCCAGTCCACGCTGCTGTCCGCGGTTGTCGCCGCGGGCGGACCGGGCACGAACGGCTCGATGCGCAACGTGAGCCTGCGCCGCGGCGGCACCATCGTCTCCGAGCTCGACATCTACGAGTTCCTCGTGCAGGGCGACAAGTCCAAGGACGTCCAGCTCCTGCCCGGCGACGTCGTGGTGTTCCAGCCTGCCGGCCCGCGCGTTGCGCTCACCGGCGCCACCGACGTGCCGGGCATCTACGAGCTTCGCTCGAAGGAGGAGCCGCTGCGCGAGCTGCTGCGCTATGCGGGCGGCGCCTCCGTCGTCGCCAACCCGCGCAAGGTCCACATCGAGCGCATCGACGCCACGCAGCCGCGCGCCGCACGCTTCGTCGACGACTTCGCGCTCGATGCCGACGGCCTTCAGGCGCCGGTGCGCGACGGCGACGTGATCACGCTGCTGGCCCTGTCGCCCGAGTTCGCGAACGCCGTGACGCTGCGCGGCCATGTGGCGCAGCCCCTGCGGTATTCCTACAAGCCGGGCATGCGCATCCGCGACCTCATCCCCGAGAAGGAAGCACTGATCACGCCCGACTTCTATCGGCGCAAGAACCTGCTCGTGCAGATCGAGGCCGAAGAGGAAGACAGCACGCGCGGCACCGCCCCGCGGCGCGGCACGGACGGCTCGCAGCGCTGCGCCACGCCGATGCGCAACGCGCGCGCGAGCGAGGCCGCGATGGACGGCTCGCGCTCGACTGAATGCCCGGGCGACTACAGCGAGGCGCCGCGCCCCGTCGCGAGCGCCGCGAGCGCGGCCGCTGCCGCCGAAGCGCCTGCCCAGCGCGCGGAGGAAACGCGGATGCGCGATCCCATGGAGCGCCGCTCGCGCCGCACGCCCACGCCGCTCTTCGACGAGATCAACTGGGACTACGCCGTCATCGAGCGCCTGCAGCCCAAGGACCTCTCCACCCTGCTCGTTCCGTTCAACCTCGGCAAGGCCGTGCTCGAAGGCGACCCGGCGAACAACGTGGAGTTGCAGCCGGGCGACGTGGTCACGATCTTCAGCCAGCGCGACATCCGCGTGCCGGTGGCACGGCAGACCCGGCTCGTGGCACTCGAGGGGGAGGTGGGATCTCCGGGCGTGTACCAGCTCCTCGCAGGGGAGACGCTCAAGCAGCTCATCGCCCGCGCCGGCGGCGTCACGCCGCAGGCCTACGTCTACGGGCTCGAGTTCTCGCGCGAGGAAACCCGCCAGCGCCAGCGCGAGAACATCCAGCAGGCCATCCAGCGGCTGGAGGCCTTGTCGGCCACGCAGGCCGCGCGCCTGGCCGCCAACGCCAGCGACGACACCGCGGCACGTGCGTCGCAGATCAGCGCCACGGCCACTCAGGCACAGCTCCAGCGGCTGCGCAACCTGCAGCCCAACGGCCGCATCGCCCTGGAGCTGCCGAGCGACGACGTGGCCTTCGATGCCCTGCCCGACGTGCCGCTCGAGGCGGGGGACCGCGTCGTGGTGCCGGCGCGCCCGGGCTTCGTCACGGTCGCCGGCGCAGTGGCCAACAACAACGCCTTCCTGTGGCGGCGCGGGCGCACGGTGGGCGAGTACCTGAAGCTTGCCGGCGTCGAGGAAACCGCCGACCCCGGCAACACCTTCGTCCTGCGCGCGGACGGCACCATCGTTGCTGCGGCCGATTCGCGCAACTTCCTCGGCTTCGGCGGCGGCATTGCCGGCCAGCCGCTGCGCCCGGGCGACGCCGTGTTCGTGCCCACCCAGCTCGACTTCGAGACCTGGGGCCGCGCGCTCGTGCGCGGGCTGAAGGACTGGTCGCAGATCTTCTACCAGTTCGGCCTCGGCGCTGCCGCGATCGAGACGTTCCGCAAGTGAGCGCAGCGCCCATGAACGTGATGAAAGAACCGCTCCCCGCCGAGCTGGCCGAAGAGACCGGCCCGCAGCTGGGCATTCTCGAAGTCCTGACCTGGGTCGGCGAGGGCAAGCGATTGATCCTGCGCGCGACGCTCGCCGCCTTGGCGACGGCGACGGTCGTCGCCTTCGTGTGGCCCGTCGAATACACCGCGCGCACCACGCTGCTGCCGCCGCAGCAGAACCAGCAGGGCGGTGCCGCCGCGGCGCTCGCCGCGATCGGCAACGTCAGCGGACTGTCCCTCGGCGGCCTCACGCCGAAGACGCCCGACGAGCTCTACGTGGCGCTGCTGAGAAGCGACACCGTCATGCGCGGGCTCGACGACAAGCTCAAGCTGCGCGAGCGCTACGACGTCGCGAGCTTCGAGCAGCTTCGCCGCGAGCTGCCCAAGCATGTGCGCATCACCGCCGACAAGAAGTCGGGCGTGATCACCGTGGAGTCCGATGACGAGAAGGCCGACTTCGCGGCGCTGCTCGCCAACGAGCACGCCAGCGAGCTCGTGCGCCTGCTCGGCCGGCTCGCCGTCACCGAGGCGCAGCAGCGCCGCGTCTTCTTCGAGAAGCAGCTTCGCGACACGAAGGAGAACCTCGTCAAGGCCGACCTCGACATGCAGAAGACGCAGGAGCGCAGCGGCATGATCGTGCTGGACAAGCAGGCCGAGGCCATCCTCACCAACATGGCGCGGCTGCGCGCGGGCATCGTGGAGCGGGAGGTTCAGCTGCGCGTGCTGCGCACCGCCGCAACCGAGCAGAACCCCGACGTGATCCGCCTCAATTCCGAGCTCAGCGGGTTGCGCGCGGAGCTGGTTCGCATGGAGTCGTCCGCTGGCGCGCAGGGCAGCGTCGTGGACATCCCTGCCGGCAAGATCCCCGAGGCAGCCGCGGCCTACATCCGCGCGCGGCGCGAGGTGAAGTTCCAGGAGACGCTGCTGGAAAGCATGCTTCGCCAATACGAGATCGCGAAGCTCGACGAGGCCAAGGAAGGCCCGGCCGTCCAGCAGGTCGACGTGGCGCTTGCGCCCGATCGCAGGAGCAAGCCGCTGCGCACCCTGATCATCGTCGGCGGCCTGTTGCTGGGGCTGCTGGGCAGCGCGGCCTACGTGGTGGTGCGCCGTTACCGCGCGCTCGTTGAGCCGGACGACACGCAGCGCAATGCGGCGTGGCGCGATCTGCTTCGCGCGTGGCGCTGGAAGTGAATGGCGTGACGCACTAGAGCGTCACGCTCCCCTGCACGCACAGCGCCGTATCGCCCCCGATCCACAAGGTCGGGCCCACGCTCTGGACGTGCACGCGCCCGTCGCGGCCGAGGCATCGCCCCTGTGAAGCCACATAGCTCGGCGGCGCCACACCCGTCTCGATGAGCCATTGCGCGAGGCCCGCATTGAGGCTGCCGGTGACCGGGTCCTCGGCGATGCCGATCGGCGCGGCGAAGGCACGAACCTCGAATTGCGTGTCCGACCCCGCGGGACGCGGCGCGACCACGCCGACTTTCGCGAGCGATTTCAGCGCCGCCTGATCCGGCTCGAGCGCCAGCACCGTCTGCGCGTCGTCCACCAGCAGGCCAAGCCACTGAGGGCCGTTGTCGAGCCATTGCGCGGCGCGCAGGCGCTCTCGCGGCAGACCGAGCGCGGCGAGGACAGACTGCAGCAGCGCCGGCTCCACGTCGCGACGGCGCAGCGCTGGCGCCGCGAAAGCGAGCCGCTCGCCGTCGCGGCGCACCTGCACCAGGCCCACCCCGCATTCCTGCACGATGAGCTCGCCGCGCGGGCGTCCACCGTCGTGCAGCCAGGCGCGGCAGGTGCCGAGCGTGGGGTGGCCCGCGAAAGGCAGCTCGCCGCCGGGCGTGAAGATGCGCACGCGGTAGTCGGCGCCGGGCTGGGTGGGCGCGAGGACGAAGCTCGTCTCGCTGAGGTTGGTCCAGCGCGCGAAGGCCTGCATGCGCTCGTCGCTCAGGCCTTCGCCGTCGAGCACCACCGCCAGCGGGTTGCCGAGCAGGGGCTCGGCCGTGAAAACGTCGATCTCGGCATATGGGCGTGTGCGCATGACGGTGTCCTCGTCTGAGGTCAGGCTGCCGGGCGTTGCATGCGCGCCCGGTGCGCGGCCATCGCGCGCGCCAGGGCGGCCACGCCCTGCTCGATGCGATCCGGCGTGACGGTCACGAAGCTCAGCCGCAGCGTGTTGGCGGGCGCCGCACCGGCATAGAACGCCGAGCCCGGCACGTAAGCCATGCCTTGCTCGACGGCGTCCTCCAGCATGGCCATGGTGTCCACGCCCTCGGGCGCGCGCACCCAGAAGAACATCCCGCCGCGCGGCACCTGCCAGTGGCAGCCCTCGGGCAGATGGCGCTGCAGCGCCTGCGCCATGGCGTCGCGCTGCGCACGGTAGCGCTCGCGAATGCTCGGCACATGGGTGTCGAGGAAGCCGCCGCGGATCACCTCGTGCACCAGCCTCTGGTTGAAGACCGGCGTATGAAGGTCGGCGGCCTGCTTGGCCTGCAGGAGCTTCGGATACAGCGCCGTCGGCGCCACGAGATAGCCCAGCCGCAGGCCGGGCGCCAGCACCTTGGAGAAGGAGCCGAGATAGACCACGCCCTCGGGCCAGCGCGCGGCGAGCGACGCGGGCGGCGCCTCGTCGAACCACAGGTCGCCATAGGGGTTGTCTTCGACCAGCGGGAGGCCCGCGGCCTGCGCCGCGCGCACCACCGCGTCGCGCCGGGCTTCGCTCATGGTGCGGCCGGTGGGGTTCTGGAAGTTGGGGAGCAGGTAGGCGAAGCGCGCACCGCGGGCCGCTGCGATGCCCTCGGGCGTGGGGCCTTCGTCGTCGCACTCGATCGCCTGCATCTGCGGCTCGAAAGGCGTGAAGGCCTGCAGCGCGCCGAGGTAGGTGGGCGTCTCCACCGCCACGCGCGCGTCGGCGTCGATCAGCACCTTGGCGACCAGGTCCAGGCCCTGCTGGGAGCCGCTGGTGATGAGCACCTGCGCGGGGTCGACCTGCATGCCCTGCTGCACGAGATGCTGCGCGAGCCATTCGCGCAGCGGCGCGTGCCCCTCGCTCGCGGCGTACTGCAGCGCCTCATAGGGGCTGTCCTGGAGCACGTGCTGCGCCGCCTCGCGCATCACCTCGACCGGGAAGGTCTGCGGCGCGGGCAGCCCGCCGGCCAGTGAGATCACGCCCGGGCGCTCGGTGACCTTGAGGATCTCGCGGATCAGCGAGGGATTCATTCGGTGCGCGCGGCGCGCCAGGGTCCAGGGCATTTCGTACTCCTCGTGATGGCATGACCACCCGCAGGGGGCGACACGCACTCGGGCGCAGCTCGGGCGCTCTCGGTTTCGGCAGCCGGCAGTATCCCCGCGCGTGCAGGTGTGTCACGAAAGCAGGGGCTGTGAGGCGCGGTAACAGTTGATGCGTCGCAGGCGCGGGCGCGGCAAAACTTGGGGCCCATGCACACGACCCTGCCCGACTCCTCCCACTCGCGCGCGCCGGTGCTGTGGCGCGTGAGCGCGTTCCGTCGCGCGCTGCCGCAAGCCGAGAGCCCCTCGCGATTCACCTCGCTGTCGCCTTCGCTGCTGGCCGACCTGCAGCGCTTCGAGGCGCTGCCCGAAGGCGCGGAGACGCTGGAGGTGATGGCCGCATGCCTGCGCCATCCGCAGAACGTGGCGCTGCTGCTGGACCGCGACGGCCACGTGGTCCCGCTCACCGTGTTCCCGCGCGAGCGCATGTTCCACACGCCGCTGCCGCTGGCCTCGGTGCTGGGCATGCGCATGGACAGCGTGCGCGTGCTGCAGGTGGAGCCGGCGTTGCTGCATCCGCCGGGCGATGCCGATCGCGCGCGGGCGGCGAGCGCCGAGCGTTGCCATCCGCTGGGGCCGCTGTTGTGGCATCTGGCCCTGCACGGCTCGCGCCACGAGCTGCTGCCCGAGCTCGCGGGGCCGGCGGTGTATCGCATCGCCCCCGGGCTGGACCTGCCGCAGCGCCCCGCCGGCGCGATCGGCGCGGCGATCGCGCGGCTGGAGCGGCAGGCGGCGAGCCTGCGCGTGATCGCAGGCTGGCCGGGCTTCGATCGCGAGCGCGCCATGCGCCTGCTCAACGGGCTGTACCTGCAGCCGGGCGGCCTGATCGTGAGCCGCTCCCACCCGATGGGCGCGCGCGACTCCTGGTTCGGCAGCCTCGGGCGCTGATCAGCGCGAGCTCAGCGCCTCCCAGCGCTCAAGCAGCACCAGCAGCTCTTCCTCGATCGCCGCATAGCGCGCCTGGACCTGGGCCACGCGCTGCGGCTCCTGCTTGTAGAGCTCGCCGCTGGACAGCGCCTCGCCGAGCTCCTTCTGCTCGGTTTCGAGCTCGTCGATGCGATCGGGCAGTTCCTCGAGCTCGCGCTGCTCCTTGAAGCTGAGCTTGGCGGCGCGCTCGCGCCGCACCGGCTCGGCGCGCGCGGGGGCGGGCGCGGGCGCAGGGGCCGCGCTCGCGCGCAGCGCACTCGCGCGTGCGGACTGCGCCAGCCAGTCCTCCACGCCGCCTTCGTATTCGCGCCAGCGGCCCTCGCCCTCGGACACGATGGTGCTGGTGACCACGTTGTCGAGGAAGCGGCGGTCATGGCTCACGAGGAACACCGTGCCGCCATAGGTCTGAAGCAGCTCTTCGAGCAGCTCGAGGGTGTCGATGTCGAGGTCGTTGGTGGGCTCGTCGAGCACGAGCACGTTGGCCGGTCGCGCGAACAGGCGCGCCAGCAGCAGGCGGTTGCGCTCGCCGCCGGAGAGTGAGCGCACCGGCGAGTTCGCACGCTGCGGCGCGAAGAGGAAGTCGCCGAGATAGCTCATCACGTGCTTGCGGCTGCCGCCGATCTCGATCCACTCGCTGCCCGGGCTGATGGTGTCGGCCAGCGTCGCATCCAGGTTCAGCGCCTCGCGCATCTGGTCGAAGTAGGCGACCTGCAGGTTGGCGCCCACGCGCACCGTGCCGCGATCGGGCGCGAGCTCGCCGAGGATGAGCTTGAGCAGCGTGGTCTTGCCCGCGCCGTTCGGACCGATGAGGCCGACCTTGTCGCCGCGCAGCAAGGTGGCGCTGAAGTCGCGCACCACCGTGCGCGCACCGAAGGACTTGTCCACGTGCAGCAGCTCGGCCACCAGCTTGCCGCTGCGCGCCCCGGCGTCGATCTCCAGCGACACGCGGCCCACCGCGTCGCGGCGCGCGGCGCGCTGTGCCCGCAGGTCCTCCAGTCGCTTGACGCGGCTGACGCTGCGCGTGCGGCGCGCCTTCACGCCCTGGCGCACCCACACCTCTTCCTGCGCCAGCAGCTTGTCGGCGCGCGCATTGGCCAGCGCCTCGGCGTTCAGCTCGCGCACCTTGGTGGCCTCGTAGGCCGCGAAGTTGCCGGGATAGGAGCGCAGCACGCCGCGATCGAGCTCGACGATGCGCGTGGCCACGCCATCGAGGAAGGCGCGGTCGTGCGTGATGACGACGACGCTGCCGCGATAGCCGCGCAGCAGTTCCTCCAGCCAGGCGATGGCGTCGAGGTCGAGGTGGTTGGTGGGCTCGTCCAGCAGCAGTACATCGGGCGCGGCGACGAGGGCGCGGGCCAGCGCGATGCGCTTGCGCGTGCCGCCCGAGAGGCCTTCGAGCCGCGCGTCGCCGGCCAGGGCCAGCCGCGCCAGCGTCTCGCTCACGCGCTGCTCCCAGGTCCAGCCGTCGAGCGCCTCGATGCGCGTCTGAAGCGCGTCGAGATCGTCGCCGGGCGTGTGCGCCTCGTAGCGCGCGCGAAGCTCGCGCACTTGCGCCAGGCCTTCGCTCACCACCTCGAACACCGACTTCGCGGGATCGAGCTCGGGCTCCTGGGGCACATAGGCCACGCGCAGGCCCTGCTGCTGCTGAAGCAGTCCGTCATCCAGATGCTCGAGGCCGCCCAGGATCTTCAGGAGCGAGGACTTGCCGGTGCCGTTGCGGCCGATGAGGCCCACGCGCTCGCCCGCCTCCAGCGAGAAGGCCGCGCCATCGAGCAGCGCGACATGCCCGAAGGCGAGGTGGGCATTGGAAACCGAGAGAACAGCCATCGGAATTCAGCGGGGCGCGCGCGCGACCGCCACCTCCAGCGCATTGATGAATCGATGCGCCACGTCGTAGCCAGCCTGCTGCGTGATCTCCTGGAAGCACGTGGGGCTGGTCACGTTGATTTCGGTGAGCGAGTCGCCGATGACGTCCAGGCCCACCAGCAGCAGCCCGCGCGCGGCGAGCACCGGGCCCAGGGCCTCGGCGATCTCGCGGTCGCGATGGCTCAGTGGCCGGGCCACGCCCTTGCCGCCGGCGGCGAGGTTGCCGCGGATCTCCTGACCCTGCGGAATGCGCGCGAGCGAGAAGGGCACGGGCTCGCCGTCGATGACGAGGATGCGCTTGTCGCCCGCGGCGATCTCGGGGAGGTAGCGCTGCACCATCAGGGTCTGCGTGCCATGGCGGTTGAGCGTCTCGACGATGCTGCCGAGGTTCATGCCGTCGTCGCGCACCCGGAAGATGCCCATGCCCCCCATGCCGTCCAGGGGCTTGAGGATCACATCCCGATGCTCACGGTGGAACGCACGCACGTCGGACGGGTCGCGCGTCACGAGCGTGGGACCGATGAAGTCGGGGAATTCGAGGATGGAGAGCTTCTCGGGGTGATCGCGCAGTGCGCTGGGCTTGTTGAACACGCGCGCGCCCTCGCGCTCGGCATGCTCGAGCAGGTGCGTGGCGTAGAAGTACTCGCTGTCGAAGGGCGGGTCCTTGCGCATGAGCACCGCATCGAACTGCGACAGCGCCATCAGCTGCGAGGGTGCGCATTCGTACCAGTCGCGCTCATCGCCCGTGAGGCGCACCGCCGAGGCGTGCGCCACCACGGCCGCGCCGCGCGCCCACGACAGGCCCTTCTGCTCGCACGCGAAGAGCGCGTGGCCACGCCGCTGCGCTTCTCGCATCATGGCGAAGGTCGAATCCTTGTAGATCTTGAATTCGGACAAGGGATCGGCAATGAAGAGCAGCTTCATACGGCGGCGTGCGATGGAGGATGCGGGAAAGGCCGCTAGTGTTGCACCGAAAGGAATGACGACCCCTCGTCTCGCGTACTCGCGAGACGAGGGGTCGTCATATCTCTACCTTGGCGCCAAGCTCGACGACCCGGTTTGTGGGCAGATTGAGGAAGTCCGCGGCATCGGACGCATTGCGGTGCATGCTCGCGAAGAGCTTCTCGCGCCAGGGCGCCATGCCCGAGCCGAGCGTCGGGATGACGATGTCGCGCGAGAGGAAGTAGCTGGTCTCCATGTCGTCCAGCGCGATGCCGTGGGCCGAGAGCAGGCGCAGCGCGTCGGGGACGTCGGGCTCGTTCTTGAAGCCGAAGTGCAGCGTCACCTGCCAGCAGCGGCGCCCGAGCGGCGCCACCTCGATGCGCTGGCTGAAGGGCACCCAGGGCACCTCGTGGTGCTGCACCGTCACGAAGAGGTTCTGATCGTGCAGCACCTTGTTGTGCTTGAGGTTGTGCAGCATCGCGTTGGGCACCGTGCCCGGGTCGGCGGACAGGAAGGCGGCCGTGCCGCTCACGCGCGTGGGGGGACTCGTGAAGACGGCGTCGAGGAAGGTCTTGAGCTCGACCGAGTCGGCGTGCATGCGCTCGTGCATCAGGCGCCGGCCCTGCTTCCAGGTGAGCATGAGCGTGAACATGGCCGCGCCGATGACGAGCGGGAACCACCCGCCGTCGAACACCTTCACCGCGTTGGCCGCGAAGAACACGCTGTCCACGAGAAAGAAGAACCCCGTGGCCGCGAGGGACAGGGCCCACGGATAGCGCCAGCCGTAGCGCAGCACGAAGAAGGTCATCGTTGTGGTGATGAGCATGTCGATCGTCACCGTGATGCCGTAGGCCGCGGCCAGCTTGCTGCTGCTGCCGAAGGCGAGCACGGCCAGCACGATGCACACGTACAGCCCCCAGTTCACGAACGGCACGTAGATCTGCCCGGCGGTGCGCACCGAGGTGTGCGAGACGCGAAGGCGCGGCAGATAGCCCAGCTGTATCGCCTGCTTGGTGACCGAGTACGCCGCAGTGATCAGCGCCTGCGAGGCGATCACCGTCGCGCAGGTCGCCAGCGCGATGAGCGGGAAGAGCGCCCACTCGGGCGCCATGCCGTAGAAGGGGTTGGCGACCCTGTCGGGGTGGTCCAGCAGCATCGCGCCCTGGCCGAAGTAGTTCAGCATCAGCGCGGGCATCACGAGCGAGAACCAGGCCGCACGAATGGGCCGCTTGCCGAAGTGGCCGAGGTCGGCGTAGAGCGCCTCGGCGCCGGTCACGCACAGCACCACCGCGCCCAGCGAGATGAAGGCGATCCTCGGGTGGTGCCACATGAAGGCAAGCGCGTAGTGCGGGCTCGCCGCGACCAGCACCGACGGGTTGTCGGCGATGTGGACGACGCCCATGAACGCGATGACCGCGAACCACAGCGCGGTGACTGGCCCGAAGAAGCGGCCGATGCCGCCGGTGCCGAAGCGCTGCGCCGCGAAGAGGAAGGTGAGCACCAGCAGCGTGAGCGGGATCACGTAGGGATGCAGCCCCGGCGCCGCAATGCCCAGCCCCTCGACCGCCGAGAGCACCGAGATGGCCGGCGTAATGACGCCGTCGCCGAAGAAGATGGCGGTGCCGAAGATGCCCAGCAGCAGGAGCCTGCGGCGCACGGGCGGTCGCTCGCGCACCGCGTTCGACGCCAGCGCCAGCATGGCGATGAGCCCGCCTTCGCCGTTGTTGTCGGCGCGCAGGATGAGCGCCACGTACTTGAGCGAGACGACGACGGTGAGCGTCCAGAACACCATCGACAGCAGGCCGATCACGCTCTCGCGCGACACCTCGATATGGCCGTGCGCGAAGACTTCCTTGAAGGCGTACAGCGGGCTCGTTCCGATGTCGCCGTACACCACGCCCACCGCGCCGAGCGTGAGCGCGAGGAAGGCCGATCTCGAACGAGGTTGTTCGTGCGTGGACACGGTGGCAGGCGGGCCGGCGTCACCGCCTCAGGGACACCCGCAGGGCAAGGCGGCACATTCTGCCCGCCGCACCCGGTGCTGCATCAGATCTGGACCTTGGAGCCGAGCTCCACCACCCGATTGGGGGGCAGATTGAGGAAGTCGGCGGCGGCCGCTGCGTTGCGGTGCATGCCGGCGAAGAGCTTCTCGCGCCAGGGCGCCATGCCCGAGCCGACCGTGGGAACGACGGTCTCCCGCGAGAGGAAGTAGGAGGTGGTCATCTCGTCGATATCCACCCCGCGGTGGCGCAGGAGCTGCAGCGCCGCGGGCACGTCGAGGTCGTTCTTGAAGCCGAAGTTCAGCACCACCTGCCAGCAGTCGCGCCCGATGGACTCGAGCTCGACGCGCTTGTCGAAGCCCACCCACGGCACCTCGTGCGAGCGCGCGGTGACGAAGAGGTTGGTCTCGTGCAGCACGTTGTTGTGCTTGAGGTTGTGCAGCAGCGCCGCGGGCGTGACGCCGACCTCGGAGGTCATGAAGACGGCCGTGCCGTGCGCGCGCATGGGCGGACTGATGAAGACGGAGTCGAGGAACTCGCGCAGCGGCAACGCCTCCTCGCGCATGGTCTCGCGCATCAGGTCGCGGCCTTCCTTCCAGGTCACCATGATGGTGAACAGCGCCGCGGCGAGCGCCAGCGTGAACCAGCCGCCGCTGAGGATCTTCAATGCGTTCGCACTGAAGAACGCCACGTCGACCAGCAGGAAGAAGCCCGTGGCCGCGAGCGAAACCCACCAGGGGTACTTCCAGGCGAAGCGCACCACGAAGAAGGTCATGAGGGTGGTGATGACCATCGTCGAGGTGACCGCGATGCCGTAGGCCGTGGCCAGTGCGCTGGACGAGCCGAAGAAGGCCACGGCGAACACCACCGCGGCGAACTGCATCCAGTTCACCAGCGGCACGTAGATCTGGCCCGCCTCGTGCACCGAGGTGTGCACCACGCGCAGGCGCGGCAGATAGCCGAGCTGGATGGCCTGCTTGGTGACGGAGAAGGTGCCGGAGATCGTCGCCTGCGAGGCGATCACGGTGGCCACGCAGGCAAGACCCACGAGCGGGTAGAGGAGGAAGTCGGGCGCGAGATTGAAGAAGGGGTTCTCGACCGCGCCCGGCTCCCTGAGAAGGAGCGCGCCCTGGCCGAAGTAGCACAGCAGCAGCCCGGGCATCACGAGCGCGAACCAGGCGCGCCGGATCGGCGATCGGCCGAAGTGGCCCATGTCGGCATACAGCGCCTCGGCGCCGGTGAGGGCGAGGAAGACCGAGCCGAGCACGTAAACCACGAACCAGCCGCGCTCGGTCGCAATGCCCAGGGCATAGCGCGGGTCCACCGCCTTCAGCACCGAGGGCATCTGCATGATCTGCACGATGCCCAGCGTGCCGATGACGAAGAACCACACGAGCATCACCGGGCCGAAGTAGCGGCCCATGTTCCCCGTGCCGTGCTTCTGCACCGTGTACAGGCCCAGCAGGATAAGCAGCGTGAGCGGCACCACGTAGGGCGTGAACGCGGGGGTGGCGACCTTCAGGCCCTCGACGGCCGAGAGCACCGAGATGGCCGGCGTGATGACGCCGTCGCCATAGAAGAGGGCCGCGCCCAGGATGCCGAGCACCACGAGCGCGGCGCGCGTGCGCGGCCAGGCGGTGGTGGAGCGCGAGGCCAGCGCCATCAGCGCGACGGTGCCCCCTTCGCCCTTGTTGTCGGCGCGAAGCACGAGCACGACGTACTTGAGGGACACGACGATCAGCACCGACCAAAACACCAGCGACAGCGCGCCGAGCACGTGCGGCTCGCTCGGGCTCAGTGCATGCGGGCCGTTGAAGATTTCCTGGAAGGCGTACAGCGGGCTGGTGCCGATGTCGCCGTACACCACGCCGAGCGCGCCGAGCGTGAGCCCGAGGCCGGCTGTTTGGGCGGTGCTTTGACGATTCACAAACGGGCTTCTAAGCCGGAAAGGGGGGCGATCCTACGCCCGCGCCCGCAGTGGGGTCTGTCGTATGTTGCAGAGCAGCAACGACGCTGCGCCCGTGCGGCGGCGCAGCGTGCAGGCTTACTCGTAGACCTCGGCCTCGGGGTCGGTGGACTCGAGCTCGTAGCTGGCCGCCAGCATCGCCAGGCGGCCGATCACGCCATACATGTAGAAGCGGTTGGGCGCGCTCGCCCCGGGCTTCTCGCCCGGGCGCGGCAGGTGGTGCGACTCGGCGAAGGCCAGCGGCACGAAGCTTGCGCCGGGGGCGTTGAGGTTCTCGTCGATGCCGCGCTCGGCATGCACCCGGTAGAAGCCGCCCACCACGTAGCGGTCGATCATGTAGACCACCGGCTCGGCCACCGCGTCGTTGATGCGCTCGTAGGTCGGCACGCCCTCCTGGATGATGACCTCGCTCACCTCCTGGCCGTCCTTGATGACGCTCATCTTGTTGCGCGTCTTGCGGTTGAGCTCGGCGAGCTCCTTGGCGTCGCGCACGGTCATGATCCCCATGCCGTAGGTGCCCGCATCCGCCTTCACGATGACGAAGGGCTTCTCCTGGATGCCGTACTCCTTGTACTTGCGGCGGATCTTGCCCAGCAGCGCATCGACGTGGTTCTGCAGGCACTCCTGGCCCTCGCCCTCCTGGAAGTTCACCTCGCCGCAGCGCGCGAACATGGGGTTGATGAGCCAGGGGTCCATGCCCAGCAGCTTCGCGAACTTCTTCGCCACTTCCTCATAGGCCTGGAAGTGCTGACTCTTGCGGCGCACCGCCCAGCCCGCGTGCAGCGGCGGCAGCAGGTACTGCTCGTGCAGGTTCTCCAGCACCTTCGGGATGCCGGCCGAGAGGTCGTTGTTCAGCAGGATGGTGCAGGGGTCGAAGTCCTTCAGGCCCAGGCGACGCTTGCTGCGCTGCAGCGGCTCGACGAGCAGGTTCGAGCCGTCGGGCAGGTCCAGCGTCGTGGGCTCGGTGATGGTTTCGTCCAGCGTGCCCAGGCGCACGTTGAGGCCGGCCTGCGTGAAGATCTGCATCAGGCGCTGCACGTTGGTCAGGTAGAACGTGTTGCGCGTGTGCTTCTCGGGGATGAGCAGCAGGTTCTTCGCCTCGGGGCAGATCTTCTCGATCGCCGCCATCGCCGCCTGCACCGCCAGCGGCAGCATCTCGGGCGTGAGGTTGTTGAAGCCGCCGGGATAGAGATTGGTGTCCACCGGCGCGAGCTTGAAGCCCGCGTTGCGCACGTCCACCGACGTATAGAAGGGCGGCGTGTGCTCCATCCATTCCAGCCGGAACCAGCGTTCGATCGCCGGCATCGATTCCAGGATGCGCTGCTCCAGTTCGTTGATGGGGCCGGTGAGCGCGGTGATGAGATGGGGAACCATGAACAGCCTTGGCGGTCGGTGGGGGTCGTACGGCCGGCGGGCCGTCGAGCCGCGAATTCTAGGAGCGCACCGAAACCGGGGGCGCTTCCCTCCAGCGCCGACATGGAGGCGGCGCCCGCGGATTGCAAGTCGGGCGCCGAAAGAAGAAGGGGCCGCCACCCGGCAGCCCCTTGCGGACTTCAAGAGAGGCGCGACGCGCGCGCCTGCCCGAATCAGCCGTGATAGGCCGTCTCGCCGTGCTCGGCGATGTCCAGACCCTCGCGCTCCTGCTCTTCGCTGACCCGCAGGCCGATCACGAGATCGGTGATCTTGTAGGCGATGAGCGAGACCACGCCCGACCACACGATGGTCAGCAGCACCGCCTTGAGCTGGATCCAGAGCTGCGCGCCGATGCCGTTGGAGCCCACGGCGCCCGTGACCCAGTCGGTGACCATGCCCGGGCCGCCGAGCACCTGCGTGTTGAACACACCGGTGAGCAGCGCACCCACGATGCCGCCCACGCCGTGCACGCCGAAGACATCCAGCGAGTCGTCCGCGCCGAGGATCTTCTTCAGGCCGTTCACGCCCCACAGGCAGGCGAAGCCGGCGACGAAGCCCACCACCAGCGCACCCACGATGCCCACGTTGCCCGCGGCCGGCGTGATCGCCACCAGGCCCGCGACCGCGCCCGAGGCGGCACCCAGCATCGAGGCCTTGCCCTTGATCAGCGACTCGCCGATGCACCAGGCGAGCACCGCGCAGGCGGTGGCGGAGAAGGTGTTGAGGAAGGCGAGCGCGGCGCTGTTGCCGGCTTCCAGCGCGGAGCCCGCGTTGAAGCCGAACCAGCCCACCCACAGCAGCGAGGCACCCACCATCGTGAGCGTCAGCGAGTGCGGGGTGAAGGCTTCCTTCCCGTAGCCCACGCGCTTGCCGATCATGTAGGCGCCCACCAGGCCCGCGACCGCGGCGTTGATGTGCACCACGGTGCCGCCGGCGAAGTCGAGCGCGCCCCACTGCCAGACGAGGCCCGCCTTGGCGTTGGTGGCATCGACCACGCTGGCCGCGGTGTAGGCGTCCGGGCCCATCCAGAACCACACCATGTGCGCGATCGGCGCATAGGCGAAGGTGAACCACAGCGCCATGAAGAGCAGCACCGCGGAGAACTTGATGCGCTCGGCGAAGGCGCCCACGATCAGGCAGCAGGTGATCGCGGCGAAAGTCGCCTGGAACACCACGTACACGATCTCGGGCAGCACCACGCCCTTGGTGAACGTCGCAGCCGTGGCGAACTCGCCCTTCATCGGATCGAACACGCCCTTGAGCAGGACACGGTCGAAGCCGCCGATGAAGGCGTTGCCCTCGGTGAAGGCGAGGCTGTAGCCGTACAGCACCCACAGCACCACGATCATCGAGAAGGTGACGAAGACCTGCATCAGCACCGACAGCATGTTCTTGCGGCGCACGAGGCCGCCGTAGAACAGCGCCAGGCCCGGGATCGACATCATGATCACGAGGGCGGTGGAGACAAGCATCCAGGACACGTCGCCCTTGTTGGGCACGGGCGCGGAAGCCGCGGCGGCAGGCGCGGCCGCGGCCGATGCAGCGTCTGCGGGCAGGGCGGCCGCGGCGGCCGACGCCGCGGGCGCGACCGCAGTGGCCGCGGGTGCCGAGGCCGCGTCCTGGGCGAGCGATGCGCCGGCGAAGCCGAGCATCGCCAGGCCCAGCGCGAGGGAGGCAATGAGTTTTCTCATGGTGTGATCTCTTTGAAGGAGGGACTCAGAGCGCGTCCTTGCCGGTCTCGCCGGTGCGGATGCGGATGACCTGCTCGAGGCTCGTGACGAAGATCTTCCCGTCGCCGATCTTGCCGGTGCGCGCCGAGGCCTCGACGGCCTCGATCACGCGCTCGACGATGGCTTCGTCGACCGCCGCCTCGATCTTCACCTTCGGCAGAAAGTCGACGACGTACTCCGCACCGCGGTACAGCTCGGTGTGGCCTTTCTGGCGACCGAAGCCTTTCACTTCGGTCACGGTGATGCCCTGCACGCCGATGGCGCTCAGGGCTTCACGCACTTCGTCGAGCTTGAAGGGCTTGACGATCGCGGTGACCATCTTCATGGGGACTCTCCTTGGGGCTCGTTGTTGAATGAGAGGGCTCAGAAGGCCTTGGTGACGTTCACCACCAGCGAGGTCTTGCCCGCGCCTTCGGGGAAGGTGGCGCCGGTGGTGAAGAACTCCTTCTTGCTGGTGCCGACGATGGAGGCGCCGAAGACCCAGCCGCTCAAG